>JAEEGG010015029.1_pt1 | contig 16304 bp, 15 predicted proteins | sample 9134161 | NCBI WGS metagenome assembly JAEEGG01 (sample SAMN16246543, study PRJNA631951) | gut metagenome | biome: gut microbiome; feature: rumen; material: CR-attached | host: Bos | place: Iran: Karaj | collected 2018-10
CTTATCATCGAAGTCGATCTTGCCATCAGCAGCTACCGTTACGTTCTCAAGAAGAGCATTTCTCTTGATTGCGTTATAGATGTCAGGCTCAGACTCCTTGTCAAGGCCAATAACCTTAGCGTAGCAGCCGCCCTCGAAGTTGAACACGCCGTTGTCGTCCCAGCCGTGCTCGTCATCACCGATAAGCAGTCTCTTGGGATCGGTGGAAAGGGTGGTCTTACCGGTTCCGGACAGACCAAAGAAGATTGCGGTGTTCTCGCCCTTCATGTCGGTGTTTGCGGAGCAGTGCATGGAAGCAATGCCCTTCAGAGGCAGATAGTAGTTCATCATGGAGAACATACCCTTCTTCATCTCACCGCCGTACCAGGTGTTCAGGATTACCTGCTCTCTGCTGGTGATGTTGAAAGCTACGCAGGTCTCGGAATTAAGACCAAGCTCCTTATAGTTGTCTACCTTTGCCTTGGATGCGTTGTAGATTACGAAATCAGGGGTGAAGTTCTTGAGTTCATCCTCGGTAGGAACAATAAACATGTTCTTAACGAAATGAGCCTGCCATGCTACCTCCATGATGAAACGAACAGCCATGCGGGTATCCTTGTTCGCGCCGCAGAATGCATCTACAACGAACAGTCTCTTGTTAGACAAAGCCTTCTTAGCAATATCCTTAACAACTGCCCAGGTCTCCTCGCTCATGGCGTGGTTGTCGTTCTTGTACTCATCGGTGGTCCACCATACGGTGTTCTTGGAATTCTCATCCATAACGATGTACTTATCCTTAGGGGAACGTCCGGTGTAAACACCCGTCATAACATTTACGGTTCCCAGCTCGGTAAGCTGTCCCTTGTCGTAGCCAGTGAGCTCAGGCTTCATTTCCTCATCAAAGAGGGTCTCGTAGGAAGGATTGTAAACAATCTCCGTACTTCCGGTAATGCCATACTTGGTTAAATCAATTGCTGCCATTTGTACTTACTCCTTTTCCTTTATTTATTTGTGACATAAAATATATCCAAAAATTGCCATGTATCATTATACACGAAGGTTCCCAAAAAAGCAACGTTTATCCTTGCGGTTTTTTCTCATTTTCTTGACATTTTACGTTCATTTTTTTTACGGAATTCTTCGTGCCTAGATTGCTGCTGTTTCACCACGAAGCCATATGCGCTCTTCTTCATTTAAGTATGGAGAAAGCCTCTCATAAACGGTAGCCTGATAAGCATTGATCCACTCCCGCTGTCTGTCCGTCAGATATTTTACGTCCAAAGCGCTCCGTTCCAGCGGAACCCAGGTCAAGGTGTCAAAATGCATGAACTGTCCGTACTCATTTTTCTCGTCCTTTTTCGCGACCATCACGTTCTCAATTCTGATGCCGTGACTGCCTTCCACATAGAGTCCGGGTTCGTTTGTCACGTCCATGCCCTCCTCGAAGGCATATTCCGTTACGTCCTTTATGTACTGCCAACGCAGGGACTGCGGACCTTCATGTACGTTCAAAACATATCCGACGCCATGTCCCGTGCCATGTTTAAAGTCAAGTCCATTCTCCCAGAACGGCTGTCTCGCAAGCATGTCAAGATTGCGTCCCGTGCAGCCATGCAAAAATCTTGCATTCGTCATCTGGATCATGCCGGCCGCCGTGATTGAGTAATGAAAGATTTCTTCCTCCGTCAGGGGACCAAGTGCAATGGTTCGCGTGACGTCCGTAGTCCCTCCCACATATTGTCCTCCGGAATCAACCAGCAAGAAGCTCTTCTCCTGCAAAACTGCGTTGGTTTCCGGCGTCGCCTGGTAATGGATGATCGCTCCATTTGCGCCATAGCCAGCGATCGTCGGAAAAGAAAGATCAAGAAATTCCGGGATCTGACGGCGGAATTCCTCCAGCTTGTCCGAAGCACTGATCTCCGTGATCTCCTGCTTACCCACGTTGTTCTTTAACCAATAGATAAACTTTGTCAATGCCACGTTGTCCGCCATGAAGATCTTCTCCATGTTGGCGAGCTCCGTCTTATTTTTCACGGCCTTTAAGAGCTCCGTGGGATTTGGCGCGTCGATCACTTCATTGCCCGCCTGAGCGTTCTCATAGATGCCATAGCTGCAGTATCTTGCATCAAGCAACAGCCTCTCACCGCTCCTGCCCTTGATGAATGAAAGTGCCTCTGCATAAGGACGCAGGATCACGCCATATTTTGTCAGGCCAGCCTTCACCTCATCCGTAAGTGCCTCGTCCTGAATGAAAAGAATGACTTCCTCTTTGGATATGTAAACATAGCTGATGGCAACGGGATTGCATTCCACGTCGCAGCCACGGACGTTTAGAAGCCACATGGCATCGTCAAGCTTCGTCAGGAACGTGCCATCCACGCCCAGTGCATCCAGCTTTGCCCTCACTTCGCCAATCTTTTCTGCCGCAGTCTTACCTGCAACCTCCTCAGGGATCAAAAATGTCTTCCCTGCCGGAAATGCAGGTCTGTCCTTCCAGACGGCCTGTGCGAGGTCTTCCTCAAAAGAAAATCGAATCTCCTTCTTCGCCAGCTCTTTCTCCCATGCCTTGCCTTCCTTTGCAGAAATGGTTCTTCCGTCAAAGCCAAGCGTCATGCCATGTCTTAGCTCCCTTGCGAGGAATTCATCAATCGTCGGCACGCCTTCTTCACGCATCTTCATCAGCGTAACGCCTGTGCCGCCAAGCTCTCTCTCTGCCTGAAGAAAGTATCTTCCGTCTGTCCAAAGAGCCGCACCCTCCTGCCATATGACCAGCGTTCCTGCCGATCCCGTAAAGCCGGAGAAGAACTCCCTCACCTTAAAATATTCATTGACATATTCTGAGCCATGGAAGTCAGCCGTGGGAATAACATAATAATCCACGCCCTTCTCCTTCATGACCTTTCTCAGCTCTGCAAGCCTTGTCTGAATTAATTCATTGACCACTGTTTTTTCCTCTTTTCCTTTTACAAGTTTTTGGAACTCGACTACCTCGGGGATGGCCCGGAGCGTCTTTCTGGTAACCTTTTGACCCAGAAAGATGCTCCGGGCCATCCCCTCGAGGTATTAGAATTCTATCATTATATTTCTTCCATGTTTATCTGCCAACCTATAAGCCCAAGAAAGATGCTCCATGTAAGCCCCGAGGTATTAGAATTCTATCATTATATTTCTTCCACGTTTATCTGCCAACCTATAAGCCTAAGAAAGATGCTCTGGGTCATCCCCTCATGGTATTGAACCTTATTGATAAACAATGTTACTTAGGTGTTTTCAATATCCTTCCGTCGCTTCCCCCTTTAATAGGCCGACTGCCCTGGAGGTTCCGATGCGGTCGCAGCCAAGGTCAAGGAAAGCCTTAAGGTCATCAATGGTGGATACTCCTCCGGCCGCCTTGATCTTTACGTTAGGCCCAATGTTCTCCTGAAACAGCTTCACATCCTCCAGCGTGGCTCCGCCAGTGCCAAAGCCCGTGGAGGTCTTGATATAATCCGCGCCTGCCGCCGTAACCGCCTTACACATGGCAATTTTTTCTTCCGTCGTCAGATAGCAGGTTTCGATAATGACCTTGAGAATATGGCCACCGCATGCTTTTTTCAGGGTTCGGATTTCCTCCTCTACCTTATCAAAATCTCCGTTCTTTACGTCGCTGATGTTGATGACCATGTCGATCTCATTGCAGCCCTCCTTCAAGGCCTGCTCCACCTCGGCAACCTTCGCCGCCGTTACGCTATATCCCAAAGGGAAGCCTACCACCGTACATATATTGATTTTATCGCCATAGGTATCATGCACGCGCTTAATATATGTAGGCGGAATACATACGCTTGCAGTATGATAGGAAATGGCCTCCTCACATAATTTTTGAATGTCTTGCCAGGTTGCAAACGCCTTCAGCTGCGTATGATCTACCTTCTGTAGCATTTCCTTTGCCGTCATTTTTCTTCCTCCTTTTTTGCATGTCCATTTACCTTAATATGGCTCCCCGGCAAATCAGGGAGCCATAACTAAGTTTTTTCTATATGTCTATTAGATGCCCAGGAATTCGCAAACAACCTTCTTCATTTCATCGACGTCACACTGCTTGTCGTGTACCACGGGAGCAGTACGGATCTCTTCAATGGCATTCGGCACCTTAACATTAGCAAGCTTCGAAAGCTCATCCACCAGTTCAAAATCCGTCATGGCATCGTACTTTCCATCGATTGCATTCATGACGCTTCTCGTAAACTTAAAGGGACTTGCAGTCGAAGCGATCACGGTCTTAGTCTCGTCCTTCGTCTCTGCCTGATATTTCTCATAAACAGCAGTCGCAACCGCGGTATGCGTGTCAATGACATAACCACAATCCTCATAAATCTTCTTGATGATCGCAGCCGTCTCCTGCTCGCTCGCATAATTACCATAGAAATCCGAAAGTTCTGCCTTCATCTCATCAGTGATGACATACTTTCCTTGTCCACTAAGTGCCGCCATCAGCTCTTGATTCTTCTTCGCGTCATTTCCTGCAATTCTGTAAATCAGACGCTCTAAATTGCTGGAAATCAGGATGTCCATGGAAGGTGAGCTGGTCAGCATAAATTCTCTGTTACGATCATAAACGCCCGTGCGGAAGAAGTCAAAGAGCACTTTGTTTTCATTCGATGCACAAATCAGCTTTCCGATGGGCAGACCCATGTTCTTTGCATAAAATGCAGCCAAAATGTTTCCAAAATTACCCGTTGGAACGACAACGTTGATCTTCTCTCCCTCAGCAATCCTTCCCTCAGATAGAAGCTTTGCATAAGAATAGACATAGTAGCAAATCTGAGGCACCAGACGGCCGATATTGATCGAATTTGCAGAGGAGAATTGGAAACCTTTTTGATCCATCTCTTTTGCAAGCTCCTTGTCAGAAAAGATCTTCTTAACGCCCGTCTGCGCATCATCAAAATTACCATGAATGCCGACAACCAACGTATTTGCACCCTTCTGCGTTACCATCTGCTTTTCCTGAATGGGGCTGACGCCATTCTTAGGATAGAATACAATAATTCTGGTTCCCTCAACATTTGCAAAGCCTGCAAGCGCAGCCTTTCCAGTGTCTCCAGAGGTTGCCGTCAATATTACGATCTCATTCTGAATCTGATTCTTTCTGGCAGAAGTAATCAGAAGATGCGGCAGAATGGACAGCGCCATGTCCTTAAATGCAATGGTCGGTCCGTGAAACAGCTCTAAGAAATAAGCATTCTCTGCCAGAGCGATCGGTGCGATCACGTCCGTATCAAACTTGGAATCATATGCCTTTGCAATACAATTCTTCAGCTCCTCCTCCGTAAAGTCGGTCAGGAACAGCTTCATTACCTCATAGGCAACCTCCTGATAGGTCATGCCTGCGAGCTCCTTCAGGCTCTTATCCAATGCCGGAACGTGATCTGGCACAAACAATCCACCATCATCTGATAATCCCTTCAGAATTGCTTCCGATGCCTTAATTGGTTTTGCTTCGCTTCTCGTGCTGTAATACAATACTTCCATGTCTCTTCTCCTTAATTCACCAACACACCAAAGATAATGTAGCGATTTTCTGGTTTATTTTTGATACAAGTGGACAACGCCACAACCTTACTGTCTGAGGTAACCGTCACGCCTGCACGCGCGTGACTATTTCCAATGTTTGTACTAAGAACCGTTCCAAAGAAAGAATCAAAGGTATCCTTGTCGCTGAAATTGTGATTTCCAAGTAAGTGCTCGTTACTGTGGACATACGCAGAAAAAATCTGATATTTTAAGGTTTTCTCCGGCGTATAAATATAAAAATATTCGTGCTTGTCAAAAAAGCTTTGTGATTCAAACTTGTGAAGCTGATGGAACATCGTACCCGTGGAGCGCATGTCATGTCCATATAGTACCGTCACGGGATCCGTCCAATCCTTGCTATTCCAGTTCTCCGTATAGATACATCCAGGATATCCCTGACTACCATTGAGGTTATGATATAGATAAAACCCATCATCCGTTGGATGTCTTAAAACAGGATAATCCACGTTGGTTCCTGGAACGCTAACCCACGCATAGATATGCCCATTCTTCTTTGTCTGAAGCATATTAAAGTCTATCACGCGAGTTTCAGGATCGGTAGACGTTGCCACCTTTTCCGTGCTTTCCTTTGACTGCTCCGAAGGCTGCGCTGCTCCGTCATTTTCTGACTTTTGCGCTTCTCCTTTGTTTTTTTGCGTTTCTTTATTGGATTTTTGCGTTTCTTCTTTGGACTCCTCCGTAGCTTCCGTGGTTGACTCCGAAGTTTCTTCTAAAGCACTCCCCGTCCCATCAGCTCCCTGATTAAGGTCAGCCGCCAGGCTTTCTCCGTCATACCCTTTTTCATCCACTGGAAGATCCTCTGGCTCTGGCGTCGGATCAGTCACGGCAATGATCGTAATCCCTAAGTCTGCGGTCTCCTCTTCCTTCGATTCCTGTTGTGCCTCAATCTGATCAGCCACTTCCTTTGGGGAACTCTCTGCGACTTCAAAGGAAGCATCCATGGAGAGCATTGCATTTTCATCCGCGGTCTTATCCTCTGACAGTTTTAAGCCAATAAAAATCACAAGTCCCACAATAACAAGAAGAAGGGCCACGGAAGCGACGGCAAACCCGACGCTTCCATGTCTCTTCCTCTCAATTGTTTTCTTCGGTTCATCTGCTTTATTCTGATTAGTTTGATGATCCATCTCCATAATTCCCGTAATACTTTCCGTAATATTTTCCGTAGTATTTACCATAGTACTTGCCATAGTAGCCCTTACCGGAAATATTAACCTTGTTCAGAACAACGCCAAGAATGCGAATTCCCGTTACGTCAAGCTGTTCCTTCACCTTACGTACGAAGCGATAGCTTACGTCACCACAGGATACGACGATTACTGCGCCGTCACAAACCTTCGACACAACGGCCGTATCAATAACACTTCCCAGAGGCGGTGTATCAATGATGACCATATCGTAATAATCTCTTGCTTCTGCAATCATCTTCTTGAAACGATTGTTGCCCAAAAGCTCACTAGGATTAGGCGGAATGGGTCCCGAGAAGATCATATCCAAATTTCTGATGTTTGTGGAGCAAAGTGCATCCTCTAAATTAGCCTTGCCTACCAAATAGTTTGCAAGACCCAGACGAACCTTACCCTTTTTATGACGCTGACGCATCACGGACTTACGAAGGTCTCCGTCTACCAGCAGAACCTTCTTACCCATCTGTGCATAAGAGATGGCCAATTCAAAGGAAATACTACTCTTTCCTTCATTCGGCGTCGCGCTGGTAACGCAAACAACTTTAATGTCATCCCCGGAAAACTCAATGTTGGTACGAAGCGTCTTATAAGCTTCACGAGTTCTGTAATCTAATTCTTCCAGATTTAATTCGATGTTCTGCATGATTACTCCTCCCCGTTATCGCTCTTTAAATCCTGTACGACCAAATCCATGTTTGCTGCTTCTTCATCCACGGCTTTCACCATGTCTGAATCAAAATGTTCATGGGATTTACCCTTTTTCTTCTTATGCTTCTCATCCTTGTCTACGATAGGAATCATGGCAAGGGTACTCAATCCCAAATACTTTTCTACGTCTTCAGCGCTCTTAATGGAGTCATCCAACAGATATTGAATCACTAAGATTGCCGCACATACGAATACGCCAAGCAGTCCGCCGATCATGCCCCATTTTCTTGCACTCGGTCCAGATGGACTCTTCGGAAGGTTCGCCTCCGTCTCAAGGTTTGCAGCCTGAACCTCCATAACCTTCTTAATATGATCAGAAGCCTCAATTCTCACTTCCTTTGCAAGAAGCTGAGCCATGGCAGGATCCGCATCCGTTACGGTAATGGCGATCAGGTTGGTATCTCCAACAGTGGCAACCTTCACCTTGCCTGCAAAAGATTCATAGCTTTGATTCAATCCACAGGTCTCGATAACCTTTTCAAGTACGTCACGGCTCTTGATCAGCGGCGTGTAGTTCTTCGTCAGCTGACTGGACGTCTGCAGATCAGAATAAGAAACCGTCTGATCATTCGCTCTATTTAAAATGAAAATACGCGTTGTAGACTCATACCATGGCGTCACGGTCAATTTACATACCACAAATCCAATCGTGGCAGTAACGGCACCACAGAGAACCAATAACCACAGCCAGTGAAACAATAACATAAATAATTCTTGTAAATCAATCTCAATTACGTCATCTTTGCTTTGCATGAGTCTTCTCCCATTTATATACTATTTTATTATTATAACCTATCTTCTATTTGATTGTCCATTCCCTTAGATCAACAGTTCGCGCTTAGCCCTAGCAAAAAGGAGTTCCTCCGCATAGTCCTGATCGCACTGTTTTCGAATGGTTTCCACACATTTCCCCATTTCCGGCTTACGCTTTTTTCGGTCATGTGCGTCCGTCCCGATAAAATCTACCAGCTGTTCCTTCAGCAGTTTTTTGATAAAATGCTTCACCTTAAAGCCATAATCGCCAGCAACGCTTCCTGCATTCACCTGAATGCGACATCCCATGCCCCTGACAATCCTGACATTCTCCACGTTGCCCAGCATACAGGCATAACGCTCCACGTGTGCAATAACGGGATGATATCCCAAGCTAAGAAGATCGTCCAAGGCATTTCTGATATAAGGAAACGTCTCCATGGGACTAAATTCCACCAGAACATACTCCGTATCATTCATCTTCGACAGCCAGCCATTTTCCAGCTTTTCTTCCAACGATGAATTATAATAGATTTCCGTTCCCGGATGAAGCTTGATCTTGATTCCGCTTAAGGCGGCATATTTTTCCACCTCAGCGATCAACTCTCCAATGTCTTTTCTGGAAATCCCAACGCGTCCCTGCTTATAATGCGGGGTAACGATCATATCGCTAATTCCCTCATCCGCAGCCGTCTTCAGCATGTCCATGGTTTCATCCATGTCCTTTGAACCGTCGTCAACTCCTGGCAATACATGACAATGAATGTCAATATATCCCATGTTATTCCCCTCGAAACCGACATGATCCTGCAATCATCTACAGGATACCGCATATTAGTATATCTTACGGCATGATTTTCGTCAACATCTTTTTTGTTACAATTATGTTAGAATTTTACTTGCTTTTTAATTCATACGGTGTCACTTGATATACATAATAATTCAGCCAATTGCTATAGAGATTGTTGCTGTGCGATCTCCACTGCAAAAGCGGTCTCTGCGTCGGGTCGTCCTGTGGAAAATAATTGTATGGCACTTGGATCGGCAAGCCCTTATTCTTATCTCGGAAATACTCATTGCTGAGCGTCATGCGGTCATATTCAGGATGTCCTGTCACAAAAATCTTCTTTCCATTTTCTGCCATGGCAAGAAATACGCCCGCCGTCTCGCTCTCCGCAAGGATCGTCAGCTCCTTGCAGGCATGGATGGCCTCCGCACTTGTCGCAGTATGTCTGCTGTGTGGTGCCAAGAAAATGTCATCAAAGCCGCGTACCAAAGGAATCTTACGGTTTAACACTTTGTGTTCATATACGCCAAATAGCTTCTGTGGAAGCTTTGTCTTATTGATTCCATAATAGTGATAAAATCCTGCCTGTGCTGCCCAGCAAATATGCAGCGTGCTTGTAACGTGCTCCTCAGCCCAATCCATGATCTGACAGGTCTCATCCCAATAGTCCACCTCTTCAAAAGCAATGTCCTCCACGGGGGCTCCCGTAATGATCAGACCGTCAAAATATTCATCACGGACCTTATCAAAGGTTGTATAAAACTTATTCAGATGACTCTGTGGCGTATTTGTATTGCGAGACACGTGAGTCACGGTGTTCATCAACGTCACCTCAACCTGAAGCGGCGTATTTGACAGTGCCCGAAGGAGCTGCAATTCCGTATCCTGCTTCACCGGCATATTGTTCAGAATCAAAATCTTTAATGGACGAATATCCTGATGAAGCGACCTTGTTTCATCCATTACAAAAATATTCTCCGTTTCCAAAATTTCCTTTGCAGGCAGATCACTCTGTACCTTAATTGGCATGTTTCGTTTCCTCGATTTCTTCTTTATTAAATATGAAATGTATTTAATGAAACGCTTTCATTCATTAAATCATTTTTCTGACGTCATTTTACAATCCGAATATTACACGAAAAGCAGCGTTCCATAACGGCAACACGTTATTCCGTTTCATGAAAATACTTTTCCAGAAATTCATCCTCAGAAAGGATCTTTACTCCCAATTCCTTCGCCTTTTGATTTTTCGTGGAATTTGAGGTTACGTCATTGTTGATCAGGCACTCCGTCTTATTTGTAACGCTTCCCGTCACTTTACCGCCTCTTGCCTCGATTTCATCCTTTAATTCATTACGACTGCCATAATGAACAAGGCTTCCCGTCACAACAAACGACAGCCCTGCAAGATTCTGTGCCAGTCCGCTCTCCTGCGGCTTTTCGATGTTGAGTTCAGCTACCAGCCTCTCAAGCTTCTCCCGATTTTCCGGATCCGCAACATAATCCGTAAAGGATGCCGCAATGACGTCCCCTATACCATCGATGGCGCTAACCTCTTCTCTTCCGGCTTGAAAAAGCTGATCCAAATCATAATCAAAATGCTTACAGATGAGCTTAGCGTTTGACAATCCGATATTCGGAATGCCGAGGGAATAAATAACCTTCGGCAGACTTGTATTTCTCGCTGCTTCAACGCTGTCCAAAAGCTTCTGACAGGATTTCTCTCCAAAGCCCTCCATCTGTGCAATTTCCTCGCGATATTGGTCCAAATGGAACAAATCCGTAAATTCCTTGACAAAGCCCTTGTCGACAAGCTTTTCCAGCGTTGCCTCCGAAAGGCCATCCACGTTCATGGCATCACGGCTGACAAACAAAACAAAGCTTCCAATCTCCTTCGCAGGACATTTATCATTCGTGCAGTACAAAACCTTTGCTTCCTGCGTCTGCCGAATTTGTGTCGGAGCACCGCATACAGGGCAAGTCGCAGGAATCTCTAAGGAATCACTTTCCGTTAGATTCTTTGAAATCTGCGGTATAATCATGTTTGCCTTATATACCGTGATTCTGTCACCAATGCCGAGCTTTAAGGAGCGCACTACGCTGACATTGTGCACGGACGCACGACTAACGGTCGTCCCCTCGAGCTCCACGGGTTCAAAAATGGCGACGGGATTAATGAGTCCCGTTCGGCTAGGACTCCATTCAACCTCCAGAAGTGTTGTCTCCCTCAGCTCGTCTGCCCACTTAAATGCAATGGAATGTCTTGGAAACTTTGCCGTTCTTCCAAGGCTTCTTCCATAGGCCACGTTTTCATAAGATAAAACCAAACCGTCTGAAGGAATGTCATAGGTTTCTATGCGCTTTTCAAACGTCGCAATGGTATCTAAAATAGTCGCTTCCGTCACAAGGAAGTGCTCTACGACCGTAAAGCCCTGATCCTTTAAGAATCGGAATTCCTCCATTCTGGAGTCATGGAATGAGAGCATCGCCCCATCAGTCTCCACGGCTTCCACCAGTGAAAACGCATGGAATCTGACATTTCTCTCTGCCGTAATCCGACTGTCAAGCTGCCTTACGGAGCCGCTGCAAAGATTTCTGGGGTTCTTATATTTTTCTCCCTCTTCCGGAAGCTTGGCATTGATTTTTTCAAAATCAGAATAGCTGATGACGGCCTCTCCTCGCAGTACCAAAGTTCCCTGAAAAGGAATAACTGCCGGCAAATTGATAAAGGTTCTCGCGTTTGCAGTAATGACCTCACCGACCTCACCATTCCCTCTGGTAACAGCCTTTGCCAGCTTTCCGCCCTCATAGGTCAGCACCACGGTCAAACCATCCAGCTTCCAACTGAGCACGCCTTCGTGCCCCGCGAGCCAATCCCGAAGCTCTTCCCTGCTCTTCGTCTTATCAAGTGACAGCATGGGCGACCCATGCCTTTCCTTCGGAAGTGAGTCCACTGCCTCATAGCCAACCCTTACAGTAGGCGAGTTTGAAAGCACAAAGCCCGTTTCCTGCTCCAGCGTAACCAGTTCATCATATAAGCGATCATACTCAAAATTGCTCATGATCTCCCTGTCTTCCGCATAATAAGTCATGGCCGCCTGATTTAAAATCGGCACCAGCTCCTTAATGCGCTCCATTTTTTCCTCACGGCTTACTTCTCCGCCCAGCGCCCGTCTTTCCTCTGCCACGCTTTTCTCCTCGCTCATGCTTTTCCTTCTCTCCGATTTTTTCTCCCTCACTTCCAATCCGCAGGGCTTTCCAAAGGTTCTTTACCTCTTCCTCCGTTGCCTCACGATATTGCCCCTCCGGGAGATCCCCCAATTCTAAATTCACAACGCGAAGCCGTATCAGGCTTACCACGTGATACCCTAATTGTTCACACATCCTTCGAATCTGACGATTTAATCCCTGCGTCAACACAATGTGAAAGGACCGATCCCCTGTCTTTTTCGTCCTACAGGGTCTCGTCGTAACGTCAAGCTCCTCCAGATAAAGCCCCTCTGACATTTTCTTTAGGTCCGAGGCAAGAATCGGTTTATTGACCTGTACGGCATACTCCTTCTCATGCCCGTTCGCTCCGCGCATCATCTCTTCAATCAAATCCCCGTCATTCGTCAAAAGCAGCAACCCTCTTGACTCCTTGTCCAGCCTTCCTGCATAGGTCACTCTGATGGGATAATGAACCTCCGTGCGGATCGTTTTTTCAGCATGATAGTCCTTTTCCGTACAGGTGACACCCGCCGGCTTATGATAGAGCAAAAGCACCTTGGGATCCTTTGCTTCGACCTTTTGTCCACGGCAATAAATCTCCTCGCTTCCGTCCACCAGCATTCCCATCTCGGCAGGCATGCCATTGACAAGCACCAGACCCCTCTCGATCAGCTTGTCTGCCTCCCGTCTTGAACAAATTCCGCAGGATGCCAAATATTTATTTAATCTCATTAGTTCCATATTTCCAATTCCTCTAGCAGGCGGATCGGCGGAATCCCCTTGCCTTCCTCCAACCCACGCTTAGCCGTTTGATCTGCGAGCTCGTTATACTCTACCTTTGTGTGGGCAACTACCTTATGAAACGAAATTCGAATCTGCTTTCCCCACTCCTGCATGGCAGCGGCATATTTCTTCGTATGCTCCTTCTTTGCCTTCCAAGAGCCAGTTACCCATTTTTCAATTCCTTCATAATCGTAGTATAGCTCAATTCCCTGAAAGCCATTCTTCATCGCTGTTTTCACGGCATACATTGCGCCAAGCATCTCGCCCGTTACGTTCCGCATGGATAGTGTCTCCGGGTTCTCACCATTCCCCATGGCCAGATAAATTCCGCCCTGAGGAGGAAGAAACACGCAGCCAAAGGCATATCGCTTGATCTCGTCATTATAGCTTCCGTCCACGTAGGCGGTTAATGTCTGCCCTTCCTTGTTTGCGTTCACCTAGCTTCTCTCCGTCCTTTCCTCCATGCTGCTTACTGTCCGAAAAGCCCACGACATAGGAGCGTACCGTGGGCCTTTCACTTTTATTGACTACTGAATGTGACCAAATTCTGATCTTAGAATTACAGTGCCTTCTTGATTGCTGCCATCAGCTCCTCATAGGTCTCAAAGGCCTCCAGTTCAGGATGATCCTTCTTGATCTGCTCCGTGCTGCGGAACAAAAAGCCAGCCTTGCTTGCAAGAATCATGCCAAGATCATTATGGCTGTCGCCGCTGGCAATGGTCTCGAAGCCAATGGACTGCAGAGCCTTCACGGTCGTTAGCTTTGACTGCTCACAGCGCATCTTAAAGTCCGTGATCTCCCCATTTTCGCCAACCACCAGCTCATTACAGAAAATCGTCGGCATACCCAATTTCTTCATCAGAGGACCTGCGAACTGGGAAAAGGTATCGCTAATAATGATAACCTGTGTCATGCTGCGCAGCTCGTCCAAAAATTCCTTTGCGCCGGGCATGGGATCAATCTTTGCAATGGTCTCCTGAATTTCCTTCAGTCCTAGGCCATGCTCCTTTAAAATACCAATTCTCCATCGCATGAGCTTATCGTAATCAGGCTCGTCCCTGGTCGTTCTCTTCAGCTCAGGAATGCCGCTTGCCTCTGCAAACGCAATCCAAATCTCCGGTACCAGTACGCCCTCTAAATCCAAACAAACAACATTCATTTTTCTTCCTCCAAACTATCATCACAGTGTAAACACAATGTTTAGTATAACACATCCCTTAACGGAAAGTCAAACGCTTCAAAAACCGCTTGAATAATTTAGACAGATTTATTATAATAATAAAAAGAACTTGAAGAGAAAGGAGCTTTCTTATGATGGACGCAACGAATAATTCAGGATTTCCCACGAATGAGGTAGAAGCCTTGGCCCTCCTCTATCTGCAGCATCAGAGTCTTTCTGGGCTCGCACCGGAAGAGATCTATGACAAATATGCTGATGCCGTAAAGAGAATTGCAAAGGAAAAGGAACAGGGGCAGAATGAGCAGGATGCCAGCTATTAATTCCTTTACGAATAAATCCTTTTAAGTAAATATTGTATAGAATAAGGGCGGTGAGATGATCTCATCGCCCCTTTTTCATTCCAAGCTCCTTATCTGTAATACTTCTTCATCCACTTCGGATCATCAAAGCTGCTCTTGTCCGACATCTGAATCCACATGCAAAGGTCATCCGCAAGCTCCATAATGACGTCTGAGAGCTCCAGATTCTTCTTCCACTTCTCTTCCATACGATCATATCCCAGAAGCGCTCCAAGAATGTTTCCGGCAATGGCTCCTGTCGAATCGCTGTCGCCTGCGTGGTTGACCGCAACGATAATGCCATCTGAGAAGCTATCCTGATGGCGGAGTGCACAATAAATTGCGATCGCCAGAGTTTCCTCCGCTACCCATCCCTCACCAATCTTACGAATGTTGTCCTGATCACTCTCTTCATTCTCCGAAAGGGAAATGGCAAGATCAATGATGTCCGCGAACTCGTTCAAATGCTCGTCCGCTTCAAACAGTTCCATCATCTTCTGCATGGCTTCTACGACAATCTGCTTTAGCGTCAGCTGCTCCTTCGGGAAAACAATGCGGTTAATGATATGCGTCAGCATTGCCGCCGGCATGTATCCGAGGGAATTTCCGTGCGTGATCGCAGCAATCTGTGCCGCCTCACCATCCAAGCGCAGCGTATTCATCTTATGATACATCAGCCCCAGAGGCGCAATACGCATCACGCCGCCGCAGCCCTTACTGTTATTCACGACGTCCTTCGTGTAATCCTCAGCAAAATAATTCGCATTTTTACGAATCTTCAGTGCAGACAGACAGGTATTTCCGGGAAGTCTCCGACAATAGAGCTCAGGCACGTCGGAAAGCCAGCATACGCAATGCATGGTATTCTCAGGATCCTCCATTGCCTTACAGTAGTCCTCATAGCTCATCTCCTGCGTTCTCAGCCAATCCTGATATGCCATGGCAACATAGCTTCTCGGCCAAACCTGAATGTTGCCGATCTTTGCCTTTGTGTCAGCAGCAAGCAGACCATTTGCCGTAAAGAGGGTCATCTGCGTATCGTCAGAAATCATGGCCTTGCCGCCCTCTCTCGCAATCTGAAACTCCGTAATGCCCTTCTCCCCAAACTGTTTACGGATGTCTTCCTCATTCATAAAAACAACCGAGTACCCCAATGCATTTCCTACGGCTCCTCCATAAAGGCAACCGCGAATCTGGTCAGGATTTACCTCAGTATCATTTTGCGTATAAAATCTCTGAAGTATTTTATTGACGTACATCCCCACAATCCTCCTTTTACAAATCACCTTGCGATGTTTTTGCTCTCTTCCAGCAGGTCGCTTCGTTTCCGTTCGGGCTGAAAATCACCTTGCAATCTCCCAATACTATATAAATAATAATAGCCTAAAATCAGGATATAGTCAATGAAAAAAGAAAACCCACGGCCCGAAAGCCATGGGTTTCCAAACAATTATTTAGCTTGCAACTGCGTGACCTGCGTCACAACTTTAGCAAATGCCTTGAGCGGTCATTGCTTCTGCGACCTTCAGGAAGCCTGCAATGTTAGCGCCTGCAACATAGTCGCCATCCTTGCCGTACTTCTTTGCAGCTGCATCAAGGTTGTGGAAGATGTTCACCATGATGGTCTTCAGCTTTGCATCAACCTCTTCGAAGGTCCAGGAAAGTCTCTCGCTGTTCTGGCTCATCTCCAGAGCGGAGGTAGCTACGCCACCTGCGTTTGCAGCCTTACCAGGACAGAACAGAACGCCGTTCTCCTGAAGGTACTTGGTAGCCTCAAGAGTGGTAGGCATGTTAGAGCCCTC
>JAEEGG010015031.1_pt1 | contig 16303 bp, 14 predicted proteins | sample 9134161 | NCBI WGS metagenome assembly JAEEGG01 (sample SAMN16246543, study PRJNA631951) | gut metagenome | biome: gut microbiome; feature: rumen; material: CR-attached | host: Bos | place: Iran: Karaj | collected 2018-10
GAGGCCCAGGCGGGTGCTGCCGCACAGCTCTGCCTTGGCATTCTTGTAGGTCAGTTCGCAGGTGGGCGAGCCGTGGATGCCGAGCTTATGCTCGATGTGGCGCACGTTGACGCCGCCGTTGCGCTTGTCGTAGATGAACATGCTGAGGCCTCGGCCGTCCTTCGTGCCCTCCTCGCTGCGGGCCAGCACCAGGTGGATGTCGCTGTCGCCGTTGGTGATGAAGCGCTTCACGCCGTTCAGGCGCCAGCAGTTCTCTTTCTCGTCGAAGGTGGCCTTCAGCATCACGCGCTGCAGGTCGCTGCCGGCATCCGGCTCGGTGAGGTCCATCGACATGGTCTCTCCGGCACAGATGCGTGGGATGTACTTCTGCCGCTGCTCCTCAGAGCCAAACTCATAGAGCGTGTCGATGCAGCTCTGCAGGCTCCAGATATTCTGGAAACCGGCATCGGCGGCACTGATGATTTCGCTCAGCATCGAGAAGATGGCATTGGGCAGGTTCAAGCCGCCGTAGCGGCGAGGCATCGAGACACCCCAGAGGCCAGCCTTGCGGGTGGCATCGATGTTCTCGAAGGTTTTGCTGGCGTAGATCATGCGGCCGTTCTCCAAGTGTGGGCCTTCCAGGTCGACGCTCTCGCTATTCGGCGCAATAATGTTGGCAGCCACGTCGCCCGTGATGTCGAGAATCTTCTTGTAGTTCTCGATGGCATCGCCCAGGTCAACGGGAGCGTAGTCGTATTCTTTCGCATCTGCGAAACCCTTTTCTTTCAGCTCAACGATACGAGCCATCAGGGGGTGGTTCAAATAGAACCCAATCTCAGGATGATCGCTATAATAGTTTGCCATAATATAAAAGCCTCACCCCCGACCCCTCTCCGATTGGAGAGGGGAGTATATAGTTTTTACCCTTGAAAGAGGGGAAGGGTCGGGGGCTTCATTTTTTTATTCGTTAAACAATTGTTCTTTTATTCTCATTATAACCTCGTGGAGGTCGTCGCTTATTTCTTCGTTCTTAAAGCGGATAACAGTATAGCCTTTCCTCTCTAAATAGTCTGTGCGCATCTGGTCGTTCTGTTGTTGCATCGGATTGTTATGATAACCACCGTCAACCTCGACAACCAATTTCTTCTTTAGACAAATGAAGTCTGCAATATAGTCTCCTATCGGATGCTGCCGCCTGAAGTGGTATCCACAATGAAGTCTCCTTAAAGCCTCCCAAAGCACGCTTTCGCTTTCGGTCATCTTCCTGCGATTCTCTTTCGCAAAGTTCTTCAGCAATTCATACCTGTCAGGTGCACTCGTCTCAAACCATTTGTCGCCCATCGCACAAAAACTATATACTCCCCTCTCCAATCGGAGAGGGGCAGGGGGTGAGGCTTATTTTGTGTTCTGCTTGTAGTACTTAATCAGCTTCGGTACAACCTCCTCGACGGTGCCATTGATGACGTAGTCGGCGATGCGGTTGATGGGGGCATCGGGGTCGGAGTTGATGCTGATGATGATGCCCGAGTCCTGCATGCCGGCGATGTGCTGAATCTGTCCGCTGATGCCGCAAGCGATATACACCTTCGGATGAACGGTGACACCCGTTTGGCCTATCTGACGGTCGTGGTCGAGCCAGCCAGCATCGACGGCGGCGCGGCTGCCGCCCACCTCGCCGTGGAGCACCTTGGCCAGCTGGAACAGCATGTCGAAGTTCTCCTTGCAGCCCATGCCATAGCCGCCAGCGACGACGATGGAGGCACCCTTCAGGTTGTGCTTGGCGGCCTCCACGTGGTGGTCGAGCACCTTCACGACGAAGGCCTCGGGGCTGACATACTTCGACACTTCGGGATAGACCACAAGCCCCTTTGCAGCGGGGTTCTCCCCGTTGGGCTCGTAGAGCGCCTTCTGCATCACGCCGCTGCGCACGGTGGCCATCTGCGGACGGTGGTCGGGGTTGACAATGGTGGCCACGATGTTGCCACCGAAGGCGGGGCGAATCTGATAAAGCAGGTTATCGTAGTGCTTGCCGCTCTTGGCATCGTCATACGGGCCAATCTCCAACTCAGTGCAGTCGGCAGTGAGACCGCTGGTGAGCGATGAGCTGACGCGGGGGCCGAGGTCGCGGCCGATGACCGTTGCACCCATCAGGCAGATTTGCGGCTGCTCCTCCTTGAAGAGGTTCACGAGGATGTCGGTATGGGGAGCGGAGGTGTAGGGGAACAACCCCTCGCCGTCGAAGACGAAGAGCTTGTCAACACCGTAGGGCAGGATTTGCTCCTCCACCTTGTCCTTGATGCCCGTGCCGACCACGACGGCATGCAGCTCCACGCCCAGCTCGTTGGCCAGCTTGCGGCCCTTGGTCAGGAGCTCCTGTGAGACCTCCTGCACCTGAGTGCCTTCTATTTCGCAATATACAAATACGTTGTTCATTGTCTTTTTTCTTTCTTTGTTGGTTTTGTTGCTGTGATACAGCAACAGACGGGACATTTAGCCGATGATTTTTTCTGAGAGGAGTTCCTTGATGAGGCCCTCGATGTCGGCGTCTGAGGCGGTGAGGGTCTTGCTTTCCTTAGCCTGGAACACTATGTTCTTGATGGCCTTCACCTTCGTGGGCGAACCGGCCAGGCCGCATTGGTTGACGTCGCCGTCGACATCGGCCACGCTCCACTGGTTCAGTGTCAGGTAGGGGCGCTCGTCATAGAGATGAGCATAGGCGTCGACGGTGGTACCGTCGACCACGGGACGCTCCATGGGGCATGTGGCGCGCTTGTACTTCATCACCAGCTTGGCGTTCTGCGGGCGGCAGGGGGCAGCGCTTCCATTCACGGTGATCACCACGGGCAGGGGAGCCTGCACGGTCTCCACACCGCCGTCGATGACGCGCTTGATGGTGGCGATGCCATCCTCCACCGAGCAAACCTCCTCGGCGTAGGTCACTTGGTTCAGGCCCAGCTTCTGAGCCACCTGCGGCCCCACCTGTGCGGTGTCGCCGTCGATGGCCTGTCGGCCGCCAATGACGATGCCTACATCGCCAATCTTCTTGATGGCGGTGGCCAGTGCATAGCTGGTGGCCAGCGTGTCGGCACCGGCGAAGAGTCGGTCGGTGAGCAGCCAGCCGGTATCGGCACCGCGATAAAGTCCTTGGCGGATAATCTCACCTGCACGTGGGGGACCCATGGTGAGGATGCCTACAGTAGAGCCTGGATGTTGTTCTTTCAGGCGAAGAGCCTGCTCCAGAGCATTCAAATCTTCGGGGTTGAAGATGGCGGGCAGGGCGGCGCGGTTCACCGTTCCTTCGGCGGTCATGGCGTCCTTGCCCACGTTTCGGGTGTCTGGCACTTGTTTGGCCAGCACAACAATCTTTAAAGCCATAAATATAATAATGTGTAAAACTAAAAATCGCTTTAGCGGGTGCAAAGGTACTCATTTTTGCGCACACAGCCAAAAAGATTGCCCTAAATCGTCCGTAAAAATGCACATGCGCCCCCTTTCTGTGCAGAAAAGGGACGCATGTACTGGAAAATTCTTTGTGTAGGGGAAAAGTATTTAAAACTGATTCTCCACGATGTCGGTGAGCACGTCGCTCATGGTCAGTCCTGCGGCACGCACCTGCTGGGGGATGAAGCTGGTGGCGGTCATGCCGGGCGTGGTGTTGATTTCGAGCATCGAGATGTCGCCCTTTGGCGAGATGATGTAGTCCACGCGAATGATGCCGTTGCAGTGCAGGATGTCGTAGATGGCGCTGGTGAGCTGCTGTGCGCGCTCGGCCTGCTCGGCAGGTATGCGTGCGGGAGTGATTTCGTCCACCTGTCCGTTGTACTTGGCGTCGAAGTCGAAGAACTCGTTCTTCGTCACCACCTCTGTGACGGGGAAGACGACGCTCTTCTGCTTCGTCTTGTAGCATCCCACGGTGATTTCGGTGCCTTCGAGGAACGACTCTATCATCACCTCGTCGCTCTCCATCATGGCCACGCGCAGTGCTGGTGCCAGCTGGTCGGGGTTCTTCACCTTGCTCACTCCGAAGCTGCTGCCGTCGCATGCAGGTTTCACGAAGCAGGGCATGCCGATGGTGTCAACGATTTGCTGCTCGTCGAGCTGCTGCTCCTGTCCGCGCCTTACAAGAATGCTCTCGGCCACGCGCACGCCGTAGCCTTTCAGGTACTGGTTGAGCACGAACTTGTCGAAGGTCATGGCCTCCACGAGCACGCCGCTGGTGCTGTAGGGGATGTTGAGCAGCTCGAAGTATCCCTGTAGGATGCCGTTCTCGCCGGGTGTGCCGTGTATGGTGATGTAGGCATAGTCGAAGTGGCGCGTGCGGTTGCCCTCGCGAAACGAGAAGTCGTGCATGCGCACGCGGCTGCTGGTGCCGTCGGGCAGGTCCACCTGCCAGTCGGTGCCTTTCATCTCCACCACGTAGACGTTATATCGCTCCTTGTCGAAGAAGGAGTATAGACCTTGTGCTGAGCGCAGCGATACGTCGTGCTCGCTGCTGTCGCCACCGCATACAATGGCGATGGTGTGTTTTTGCTGTTTCATTATTATGGGGTTAATGGGTTTTTTATGTGTTTTATGGGGTTGATGGGGTGCGTAGGCGTGTGCGCCATTTGTCGATGAGGGCTTGCAGGTCGTCGGGCAGGGGGCTGGTGAAGTCCATCTGCTCGCCAGTGGTGGGGTGGCGGAAGCCCAGGGTCTGGGCGTGCAGGGCTTGGCGTGGGCACAGCTTGAAGCAGTTTTGTATGTAGGCTTTGTAGCTGGCCGTGCGCTCGCCGCGCAGTATCTCGCATCCGCCATAGCGCTCGTCGGCAAAGAGGGGGTGCCCTATGTGTCGCATGTGGGCGCGAATCTGGTGCGTGCGCCCCGTCTCCAGTCGGCACTCCACCAGTGTGGTGTAGCCATATCGCTCCAGCACGCGCCAGTGGGTGATGGCTGGCTTGCCCGTTGCGCTGCTGGGGGGAAACACCTCCATGCGCAGACGGTCGCGTGGGTCGCGGCCGATGTTGCCCTCAATGGTCCCCTCGTCGTCGACGAAGTTGCCCCACACCAGTGCCACATACGAGCGGTGCGTCTCGTGGTAGAAGAACTGCTTGCCCAGATTCGACTTGGCCTCTGGTGTCTTCGCCACCACAAGCAGTCCGCTGGTGTCCTTGTCGATGCGGTGCACCAGTCCCACCTGCGGGTCGTTGGGGTCGTAGGTGGGCAGGTTGCGCAGGTGCCATGCTATGGCGTGCACCAGCGTGCCGTGGAAATTGCCGCAGCCCGGATGCACCACCATGCCGGCGGGCTTATAGATGACCATCAGCGCGTCGTCCTCGTAGCGCACGTCGAGCGGCAGCTCCTCGGGCACGATGGTGGTGTCGAAGTGTGGCCGCTCCAGCCGCAAGCTGATGATGTCGCCCGCGCGTACCTTATAATTACTTTTAACAGGTCGGTCGTTGACAAAGAGATACCCGCCCTCAGCCGCCTGTTGTATGCGGTTGCGGCTGGAGTGTTGTGTGTGCTCGGTGAGGTATTTGTCGATGCGCAGTGGCACCTGCCCACGGTCCACCTCTATCCGCAGGTGCTCATACAGCTGCTGGCCTTCTGCGTCGTCGGCCGTGCCTTCGCTGGCTTCCAGCTCGTCGTCGTCCAAGAGTTCGTTGAAAAATCCCTCTTCTTGGTTCATCTTTTGTCGATGGGTTATATGACCATTATTCGCCGAAGATGTTGTCGAGGTCTACGGGCAGGAAATCGTCGATGTCGTCGGCACCGTGGTCGCCGTCGTAGTAGCCCTCTTCATCGTCGAAATATTCGCCTCCGTCGTCCTCGTCGTAGGCTCCGTTGCCAATGACGAGCGTCAGCTGCGATTCGCGTGCAATCATGTCGCCGGCCTTCACGTTGTGGCCTTCCCACTGAATGCCGTAGACCCAGTCTTTCTCGCCGTCGATGAGCTTGGGAGGCAGCAGCCTGAACTCCAGCTGCTGCAGTCGTGCCTGTGCTTCGCGGTAGCTGCAGTTGTCGATGAGGTCGGGTATGCGCACGCGGGGTATGGTGAGCGAGTTGATGGTGACGTAGATGGTGCGCCCCTCCTTCACTGCCATTCCTTTTGCCGGCGACTGCACCACGATGCTGCCCGCTGGCATCTGCTTGATGTAGGTGGAGTCGTTGGCCATCAGCTGTAGCCCTTGCTCTTCCACCATGGTGAGCGCCTTGCGATAGTCCATGCCGTAGAGGTCGGGCACCTCGATGCCCTCGCCGTGGTGGGTGTAGCTGAGCAGCCACCATTGCAGGCCCAGCACCAGCAGCACCATCACCACCACCATGCCCAGCAGGTGGAGCCAGAGACGCTTGCTGGCGAGCTTTCGGAAAAAATTCTTCACTTTATCTGTCATGCTGTTGTTCGTAACGATTATCGTCCTTTTGAAAAGTCAGCTGCAAAGGTACTAATAAGCAATCAAAAAACAAAGGAAAAGCGGTTTTTTCTTTTCCTTTTTGCCGTCGGACGATGCTTGTGCTATTGTTCTTGAAAATTTGGAGCGCTCCAAATTTATTTTTGGCGTTGACTTTTTAAAATTTGGAGCGCTCCAAATTTTCGCGTGCGATGGCCGTTTTTTTTGTCCTGTCGTTTTGCCAATGAAAATGGGATGGCTCTCCCGTTAGGAGAACCATCCCATTTGCTGGTCGCAGCGTCGTGCTGATAGGTTACTTTCCGTGGCGCTCGTCGGAAACGGTCAACTTCTTGCGGCCCTTGGCGCGGCGGCTGGCCAGCACGCGGCGTCCATTCTTCGTGGCCATGCGCTCACGGAAGCCATGCTTGTTCACACGGCGGCGATTGTGGGGCTGGAATGTTCTTTTCATTGTGCTATTTCTTTGTTTGTTGTTGTTATTTCTTTCGAAGAGGTGGGGCATACCCACGTTTCGGGCTGCAAAATTACACAAATCTTTTCAATTACGCAAGAAATAATTGAATTTTAGCGAAATATTTTTTGTTTTTCCCATTTTTCTTTTGTTTTTCGCTCGCTTATTCGTACCTTTGCACACGAAATAACAAATTCAAGGTAAAAGATATATGATTAACTCACAAGACATCAAGAAAGGAACAGCCATCCGCATGGACGGCAGCATTTGGGTTTGCATCGATTTCCAGCATCGCAAGCCGGGTAAGGGAAACACCATCATGATTATTAAGCTGAAGAACGTGAGCGACGGTCGCGTGCTGGAGCGCCGCTTCAATATCGGCGAGAAACTGGAGGATGTGATCATCGAGCGTCGTCCTTACCAGTATCTCTACGAGGACAACAGCGGTCGTATCTTCATGAACCAGGAGACTTTTGAGCAGATTCCCATCGACAACGATCTCGTCATCGGTCATGAGTACATGAAGGAGAGCGACATTGTGGAAGTGGTGAGCGACACCACCGACGGCTCTATCCTCTATGCAGAAATGCCCGTGAAGACTATCCTGCGCGTGGTTCACTCGGAGCCTGGCATCAAGGGCGACACCGCCACCAACACGCTGAAGCCCGCCACATTGGAGACTGGCGTTGAGGTGCGCGTGCCTCTGTTCATCAACGAGGGCGACTTGATTCAGGTCGACACCCGCGACGGCTCTTACCTGGCCCGCGCCAAGGAGTAAATGAAGTACAGCATCATTGTACCTGTCTTCAACCGCCCCGACGAAGTCCGCGAACTGCTGCAGAGTCTGACACAGCAGACGATGAAGGACTTTGAGGTGATTGTGGTGGAAGACGGTTCACAAACACCCTGCAAGGATGTCTGCGATGAGTTCGCGGGCATCCTTGACTTGCTTTATTATCGTAAGGAGAACAGCGGTCCGGGCCAGAGCCGCAACTATGGTGCCGAGCGCGCCCGGGGCGAGTGGCTCATCGTGCTCGACAGCGACGTGGTGCTGCCCGAGGGCTATCTCGCAGCCGTCGACGAAGCGGCGAAAGACGACTCCTTCGCCGCCTGGGGTGGCCCCGATGCTGCTCATCCCTCATTCACACCCATTCAGAAGGCCATCTCCTACAGCATGACCTCGTTTTTCACTACCGGTGGCATCCGAGGCGGCTCTTCCCCCCAGTCGGGGGGAGTGAGGGGGGCTTTGGATAAATTTTTCCCCCGCTCGTTCAACATGGGTGTGCGCCGCGAGGTGTATCAAGAGCTGGGGGGCTTCTCGAAGATGCGCTTCGGCGAGGACATCGACTTCTCCTACCGCATTGTGGAGGCAGGCTATGGCACGCGTCTGCTCCCTTCGGCCTGGGTGTGGCACAAGCGTCGCACCGATTTCAGGAAGTTCTTCCGCCAGGTGTACAACAGTGGCATCGCCCGCATCAATCTCTCCAAGCGCCACCCCGGCACGCTGAAGCTGGTCCACTTGCTGCCGACGGTGTTCACGCTGGGCGTCTTAGGGTGTTTGGCGCTCTTCGGCATGGGCGTAGCCTTATGGTGCTACGGCGAATGGCTCGATGCCCATGGTCTGCGCCCCACCGATAATATGCACCAAGGCGTGGGCTTCGTGTGCTGCGTGCTGGCCCTGCTGCCGTTGTTGCTCTATTCGCTCCTCATCTTCGTCCATTCCAGCGTCAAGAACCGCAGCCTCTGGGTGGGGCTGCTCAGTGTGCCCGCCGCCTTCACCCAGCTCATGGGCTACGGTCTGGGCTTCATCCATGCGTGGTGGAAACGATGTGTGCTGGGACAAGACGAGTTCACCGCCTTTGAGAAAAACTTCTATAAATGAACGAGAAGCTGACCATCAACCAGTGGGCCGAGGAAGACCGTCCGCGCGAGAAGCTGGAGCGCCTGGGCCCTCAGGCATTGAGCGATGCCGAGTTGCTGGCCATCCTGGTGGGCAGCGGCTCGCCGAAGGAAGATGCCGTGTCGCTGATGAAGCGCATCCTTGCCGACTGCCACAACAACTTGAACACGCTGGGCAAGATGACCATCATCGACCTGTGCCGCTACAATGGTGTTGGCCCCGCCAAGGCCATCACCATCCTGGCTGCTTGCGAGCTGGGCAAGCGCCGACAGGCCGAGAGTCCCGAGGAGCGCCCCGACCTGAGCACAGCCACGAAGGTGTACAACAGGATGCATACGAAGATGCAGGACTTGGACACCGAGGAGTTCTGGGTGCTGCTGCTCAATCAGAATTGCAAGCTCATCAAGGAAGTGAAGATTGCCCACGGCGGCATCAGCGAGGTCAGCGTCGACATCCGCATCATCGTGCGCGAAGCGGTGCTGGCCAATGCCACTGTCGTCGTGGCGTGCCATAACCACCCGTCGGGCAGCCTTACGCCCAGCAAGGCCGACGATGCCCTCACGCGCAGCATCAAGAGCGCCTGTGAAATGATGCGCCTGCGGTTTCTTGACCACGTCATCATCACCGACGGCAACTATTTCTCCTATCACGAAGCGGGTAGGCTTTAGACTTCAGCTTTAATCCGTTGTTGTTTCATTTTAGGTTAGACTGTAGCCTATAGGCTATTATTGGGCATGCCCGCTCAGGAGCCGAATCATCAGTCGGGCGGCATTCTCAGGCGCGCGCTCCGTTCCCAGCAGGCGTTCCACCTCTGCATAGCCCTGCAAAATCTTCTGCCGCTGGGGACTGTCGGAGGGCAACAGCTGTTTCAGCTCATTCTTCAAGCTATCCACCGTGAACCCCACGGCCACCAGTTCGTTCACCACTTCGCGGTCGGCGATGAGGTTCACCAGCGAGATATACTTCACCTTCAGCAATTGCTTCCGCAGCCAACTGAAGAAGCGGGGCATAGGCGTCCTGTAGCAAACCACCTGCGGCACGCCGAAGAGGGCCGTCTCCAGCGTTGCCGTGCCGCTGGTGACTATGGCGGCATGGGCCTTCGACAGCAAAGCATAGGTTTGGTTGAACACCACCTGCACCTGGTGTCCCTTTGTGAACTGCTCGTAGTATTCAGCGTCGATGCTTGGGGCGCCGGCTATGACGAGTTGGTAATTCTGTGCGTGTTCCTCGGCGGCGAGCAGCATGGTGGGCAGGTTCTCTTTTATCTCCTGCCGGCGCGAACCACAGAGCAGGGCCAGCACAGGCTTTCCCCCGTTGCCAAGAGGCGTAAGGGAGGGGCGCGGCGCCTCGGCGAGTTTGCTTTTGAATTCGCGCACCTCGTCGGCGGTGGGGTTGCCCACGTAGTGGATAGGGTAGTGGTGCTTTCCCTCGAAGAAGGCCACCTCGAAGGGCAGGATGGAGAACAGCTCGTCGACATCGCGCTTGATGTTCTTGATGCGGTATTCTTTCCACGCCCAAATTTTTGGCGCGATATAATAGTAGATGGGAATCTGCGAGTGCTTCTTCACATGCTTGGCAATGCTCAGGTTGAAGCCCGGATAGTCAACCAGTATGAGGGCGTCGGGCTGCCACTCCAGGATGTCGCGCTTGGCGCGCCGCATGTTCTTCAGGATGGTGGGCAGGTGCAGCAGCACGGGCACGAAGCCCATGTAGGCCAGGTCGCGGTAGTGCTTCACCATGGTGCCGCCAGCGGCCAGCATCTGGTCGCCGCCATAGAAGCGGAACTGTGCCTCGGCATCGTGGCGCCGCAGGGCTTGCATCAGGTGCGAGGCGTGCAGGTCGCCGCTGGCCTCGCCGGCTATCAGGTAGTATTTCATGTATGCAAAATTACGAAATATATTTCATCTGGCAAACTTTTCTGGCTGTTTTCTTGCTTGTTACGCAGAAATGCACTATCTTTGCAAATAAAAAAAGAAAAAGCGCAGCACCATGAAAGGAAAATATTTGAATCCGAAGGCCGACTTGACCTTCAAAAAAGTTTTTGGCGAGCACGAAGACTTGGTGATGAGTCTGCTCAATGCCTTATTGCCCCTTGACGAGGGCAAGCGGATAGAGCATGTGGAGTATCTCACACCCGAGATGGTGCCCGAGAACCCGGGGAAGAAGAACAGCGTGGTTGACGTGCGCTGCAAGGAGACTGGCGGTCGACATTTCATTGTGGAGATGCAAATGAACTGGAACAACGAGTTTCAGCAGCGTGTCATCCTCAATGCAGCCAAGGCGGTGGTAAAGCAGCTTGGCACCAGCGAAGACTACTCGCTGTTGCAGCCCGTGTATGCGCTGAACCTCATCAACGATGTGGGCTTCGATGCCGGTCCCGATGAGTTCTACCACGATTATGCCATTGTGAATGTGGAGCACACCGACCGCGTCATCGAGGGGTTGCGCTTTGTCTTTGTTGAGCTGCCGAAGTTCAAGCCTCAGACCATTGCCGAGCGAAAGATGGCGGTGCTGTGGCTGCGCTTCCTCACCGAGATAGGACGCGACACCGATGTGGTGCCGAAGGAGTTGATGGAGAATCCTGACACCAGCAAAGCGCTGAAGATACTTGAGAAATCGGCTTACAACGAGAAGGAACTCTACGAATACGAGTATTACTGGGATGCCGTCTACAACGAGCGTGGTGCTATCCGTCACGGATTTAATCAAGGCCATGCCCAAGGCCTTGTTCAAGGCCTTGCCCAAGGTAAGGCTGAAGGCAAGGCCGAAGGTCTTGCAGAGGGTATCATCCAAGGGGCCGACATGGCCAGTAGGGAGAATGCGAGCAGGATGAAGGCCGATGGCATGCCCACAGAGTTGATTGCCAAATACACGGGCCTCGACATGGAGACCATCAACAGCTTGTGAGTTTGGCCACCCCCAGCTATGCGGCAGGGCCGGGCGCAAAATTGGTTGCGCTCGGCCCTGCCGCTTTAACTGGTCAATAAATGTCGGTAAATGCTTTCAGGCTGTCCATGGCCTCGTGGGCCGTAACGTCCATGCGTGTGGGTGTGATGGCCACGTAGCCGTGGTCCAGTGCCCAGCGGTCGGTGTCGGTGGCTTCTGGCTCGTCGTTGCGATATTGTCCCACCATCCACCAATAGTCGTAGCCGCGCGGATGGTGGCAGCGTGTCACCTCGTTGGTCCATGAACCGAAGCCCATGCGGCACATCTTCACACCGTGGTAGGTGCCTGATGCCGTCACCGGGAAGTTGATGTTCAGACATACGCCCCGTGGCAATCCCTGCTGCAACACGCGGTGCGTCATCTGCTCCACGTAGGGGCGCAGCGGCTCGAAGTCGGCTTCCTCGCGATAGTCGCAGATGGAGTAGGCAATGCTGGGCAGATATTTCATGCAGCCCTCCATCACCACGCCCATGGTGCCGCTGTAGTGGGTGTTCACCGATGCGTTGTCGCCGTGGTTGATGCCGCCCAGCACCACGTCGGGTCGGCGGGGCACCAGTTCGTGCAGTGCCATCTTCACGCAGTCCACGGGGGTGCCATTGCACGACCATATCTGCCCCCCCTCGCGCTCTTCGCGCAGGGTGAGCGTCAGCGGGGTGGTGGCCGAAAAGGCACAAGCATAGCCAGAACGTGGACCGTCGGGGGCGCAGACGAGGATGTCGCCCAGCGGGCTTACCATGTCGATAAGTGCGCGCAAGCCTCTGGCCTTGTAGCCGTCGTCGTTGGATATCAGAATCAGTGGTCTCTCCATATATTATATTATGGTGATTGCTTGTCGGGCTGCAAAGGTACAAAATAAGCGGGAGAAATCGAAACAAAAACCATTTTTTGTTTTCATCTTTTGGGCGAGAAGGGTACGAGAAGGGCGCGTGGCTTGTCTCGCATGAGCAGCATGGTGGCCGTTTGGCAAAATTCGGAGCGCTCCCAATATGCGCATGCTGATGGGCCGCAAATCAATGGCATTGACGATACGACAAAACTACGGCCCCTTTTGGTCAACAATCGATGTCTATAGGTGTAAAATCGGCATACATGAACATGTTTGCAAAAAAAAGAAACGAAATCGCAACCTATTCTTGGCGAAATAACGTAAATTTGCACATTCAATTAAAAAAAACCAACTTTTGCAATGATGAAAAAACTGTTGTTCTGCATCCCGTTGTGTCTTTTCACGACCACATTGTCCTTCTCGCAGGTGTACACTCCGCCCACCGAGCGTATTGAGAATCCTATGCTGTGGGCCGACGTGCCCGACCCCGATATCATTCGCGTCGGCGACACCTTCTATCTCGTGACCACCACGATGCACCTCATGCCAGGCGCACCCGTCATGGCATCGAAGGACTTGAAGAACTGGCAGACCGTGGGCTATATCTTCGACCGTCTGACCGATTCGCCAAAGTACGACATGCAAGAGGGCACCGTCTATGGGCGCGGCCAGTGGGCCACGTCGCTGAAGTATCACGACGGCAAGTTCTGGGCATTGCTGGCTCCCAACGAGTCGGGGCCTATGGGCGACACCTATATCTTCACCGCACCCAAGGCCGAGGGACCGTGGACCATCCACGCACGACTGCGCCATTTCCACGACGCAACCCTGTTCTTCGACGACGACGGCACACCCTACGTGTTCTTTGGCACGGGCGAGATGTGCCAGCTGACGCGCGACCTCAAGGGCGTCGTCGAGGGCAGTCTGCGCCATTATTTCCAGCGTGAAGAGGACGAGCGAGGGCTCCTCGAGGGCACCCGCGTCATCAAGCACAACGGTACCTACTATGCACAGCTCATCTCGCATGTCTATGCCCCTGGCCGTCACCGCCGCGAGGTGTGCTACCGCACGAAGGACTTGAACGGCAAGTGGGAGAAGGCTGTCATCCTGGAGAGCGACTTCGGCGGATTCTCCTATCTGGCTCAGGGCACCATCGTCGACACCGAGGAAGGCGACTGGTATGGCATCATGTTCCAAGACCGTGGCGGCGTGGGGCGTGTGCTCACCCTCTCGCCTGTGCGCTGGATCGACGGGTGGCCGATGCTGGGCGACGAGAACGGCAAGGTGCCCGCCACCATGCGCCCCTACAAGAGCGGACAGCCCGAGACGTCTATCGTCTGCAGCGACGACTTCTCTTCCGCAAAACTGGGACTGCACTGGCAGTGGAACCATAATCCCGTCGACAATGCCTGGAGCCTCACCGAGCGTCAGGGATTCCTGCGACTGAAGACCAGCCGCGTGGTGCCCAACATCTATCTGGCTCCCAACACGCTGACGCAGCGCATGGAAGGCCCCATGTGCACCGGATTTGTGGCCCTCGACCTCTCGAAGATGAAGGATGGCGACTGCTGCGGCCTGGCTGCCTTCAATGGCGACAGCGGCGTGCTCACCATCAGGAAGAACGGCAAGACGCTGACCCTCGACATGAGCGAGCTGAACGTGCACCTGACTAATCGCGAGAAGGCGGTGGAGAAAGTCGACGAGAAGGTGGTGGAGACGGTGGACATTACAAAGCTGTTCCCCAATGCCAAAGCTCCCGTCATCTACTTGCGCCTCGACGGCGACTTCCAGCCCCGCCACAACGATGCTGCCAACTTCTACTACAGTTTTGATGCCAACGATTGGAAGCAGATAGGCACGAAGAACTACCGTTGTGTATTCGACTATCGCCGCTTCTTCATGGGGTCCAAGTTCGCCATCTTCAACTACGCCACCAAGAAGGCCGGCGGCTATGTCGACGTGGACTGCTTCCAGTACAAGAAATTATCGGCAAACCAATAACCCAGCATTGACGAAAGACGATGAAATACTGGCTTCCCCGGCGCGCCGTTCTTGTGGCTTCAGCAGTTGTCGTATTCTTTGCTTCCTTTGCTGCGGCTGCGGCCCAGCCACGCTTCAGCCAGCCCCACGGTCTTTACGACGTGGCCAGCCTCACCATCGCCATTGAGGGCGACGATGCCTCGGCCACCATCCACTACACCACCGACGGCAGTGAACCCACGCCCGACAGTCCGCTCTGCAACGGGACGCTCACCATCAAGAAGAACACATTGCTGCGCGCCATACAGGTAGGTGCCGACGGCTCGTGCTCGCCCGTGGCCACCGCCACCTATCTCTTTGTCAACTCCGTGCTCAGCCAGAGCAACACGCCCAAGGGCTATCCCAGGGAGTGGGGGGCCTACACCGACATCTGGGGGACGGCCATCGCCGACTATGAGATGGACCCTGAGATGACATCCAACGCCACGCTGCGGCAGAAGATAGCCGATGGTCTTCGCCAGTTGCCCATCCTGAGCATCGTCACCGACCGCGACAACCTGTTCAGCCACGAAAACGACCCCGACCGTGGTGGCATCTACATCTTTACAGGCCCACCCGTCGGCGACCCCACAGGGCACGGATGGACGCGCCCGGCCAGCATTGAGATGTTCAGCCCTGTGGCCGATGGCTCACCCGATGGTATTCCTGCCGATTTCTCCACCACCTGCGGTCTGCGTTTGCACGGAGGCCACGGCCGTCTGGCCGAGAAGAACCCCAAGCATTCATTCCGCCTGGTGTTCAAGGAACAGTATGGTCCGAAGTCGTTGAAATATCCCCTCTTCGGCGACGACGAGCCGCAGAAGTTCGACCAGCTGGTGCTGCGCTGCCACTTTGGCAACTCGTGGCAGCACTGGGCCGAGGGCAACCGCCAGAAAGCGCAGTACACGCGCGACGTGTGGGCACGGCGCATGCAGCGCAGGATAGGGCGCACCAGCGTCAACGCACGCTATGTCAACCTCTTCCTCAACGGCATGTACTGGGGCATCTACAATCTTGCCGAGCGCGTTGACGACCAGTATGGCAAAGACCACCTCGGCGGCGACAAGGCCGACATCGACGTCATTAAGATTGAGGAGGACGGCGGCAACCATCTGGAGGCTACCGAGGGCACCTTCGACGCCTATCAGCAGATGGTGGACTGCGCCCGTGCCGTGGGCGGCAGCTCTTCCGTCGACATCGACCCCGACGAGGCCTACCAGCAACTGAAAGACTCGCTGCTCGACATCGATGCCTTCATCGACTACATGCTCATCAACCAGTATGGCGGCAACACCGACTGGGACCATCACAATTGGTATGCCATCCGCCGTCGTGGAGCCGACAGCCAGGGTTTCCGCTTCCTCTGCTGGGACACGGAAATCATCTTCGAGAACGAGCGCGAGAATGTGCTGCAGAAGAACAACGGCAGCAACTTCCCCACCGGTATCTTCCACAACCTGCTGAAGAACGATAACTTCGCCCGTCGCTACCTGCGTCGTGCCAAGGAGTTGCTGGCCGACGATGGCTTTCTGGGCCAGGAGAGCGTCGTAGCGGTGTGGGACAGCCTTTACAACACCATTTCCTCTGCTCTTTATTGCGAGGCCGCCCGCTGGGGCGACTATCGCCGCGACGTGCATCCCTGGCAGCAGCGCGGACAGCTCTATACGGTTGACGAGACCTACATGGCAGAGCGCGACCGTCTGCTGACGCGCTATTTCCCCGTGCGCTCTGGCAACGTGCTCAACAGCATCCTCGCCATGGTCGACATCGACGACTTCGAGATGCCCGATGGCTGG
>JAEEGG010015036.1_pt1 | contig 16301 bp, 6 predicted proteins | sample 9134161 | NCBI WGS metagenome assembly JAEEGG01 (sample SAMN16246543, study PRJNA631951) | gut metagenome | biome: gut microbiome; feature: rumen; material: CR-attached | host: Bos | place: Iran: Karaj | collected 2018-10
GTGTAGCTAAGTCCGTGACCGAACGGCCACTGCACGCGCTCCGGCGTGTCCGAGCCGTCGCCGAAGGTGAGCGGATCGCGCGATTCCGTCTTTGGATATGTCATCGGAAGCCTGCCGGACGGATTGACCGTTCCGACGAGAATCTCCGCAACGGCGCGTCCGCCTTCTTCGCCCGGATACCACGCCTGCAGTACCGCGGCGCATCTGTCGACAAACGACGAGATAACCTGGTTGCGTCCGCCAAACAGCACAAGCACAACCGGCTTCCCCGTCGCGATCATCGCCTCGACGAGCTTCTCCTGGTCGCCGGCGAGGCGGATGGTCGCGCGCTGGCGCGATTCGCCACAGAGCGTGAAGTTCTCGCCCATCGCGCAGACGATGACGTCGCATTCCGCGGCGGACTTGACGGCGGACGCGAAGTCGGTCGGGTCCGCGCTGTCCACAAGCTTGAGCGAGAGCGCCTCCGTGCGCGGATCGCCCCCCGCGCTCACACCCGTGTCGCCCGGATTGGACCATGCGCATCCGCGCGCATACGTGATCCGCTCCGCGCCAAACACGCTCTCCATCCCCTCCTTGAGCGTCACGATGTGCGGCTTGTCCCACTCGCGCGGATTGCGACGCCAGAACGCCTGCATGCACTGGTAGGTGTAGTCGCCGAGCATAGCCCAGGCGCTGTTGGCGTTCGGGCCGACAAGCGCGATTCTCCGCGTCTTTTCGCCTAGCGGCAGCACGCCGTCGTTCTTGAGCAGCACCGTTCCCTCGCGCGCAAGTTCGAGGGCCGTCGCACGCCATTCGGGACGGTCGAGCTCAATCGCGGCGGCGCGCGGCGGATTTGCCGCGGAGGCGCGTTCCGCAGGGGAGCCGAGGAGCCCGAGTCGCGCCTTCAGCAGGAGCGCGTTCTTGACCGCCTTCTCGAGTTCCGCCTCGGTGACGAGTCCGTCGCGCACGCACTCGAGCGCCAGCGAATAGGCTTCGCCATGCGGAAGATCGACATCGTTCCCTGCCTTTATCGCAGCCGCCGCGCGCTCCTTCAGTCGACGGTGCTTTCCGCCGCGGCGAAGGCCGCGCATGCCCCACTCCACCGCGCCATAGTCGCTCACGACGGTTCCGTCGAAGCCGATGTAGCTGCGGAGAATGCCTCGGACGAGCTTCGGACTCGACACCGCCTGCTCGCCCTTGAACCGGTCGTAGCTCGTCATCACCGCAGCCGCGCCGCCGACGTTTATCATCGCCTCGTGCGGGAATACCACCTCTTCGAAGATGTCGCGCCATCCGCGCTGCTCGCCGCCTCCGATCGTGCCGTAGCCGAGAAAGTGCTTCGTACACGCGGCGGCGTGTCCGGAGGCCTGGAGCCCGCGCACGAACGCCGTGCCCATGACAGCCGAGAGGTAGCCAGACTCGCCGTATCCCTCCTCGAGGCGCGTCCAGCTGGAGTTCACGATGACGTCCGCCATCGGCGAGAGCGCGAACGTCGCGCCAACTGCGCGCATCGCCTCGCTCGTCTCGCGGCACTTGCGCTCGAGAAGCGGAGCGTCCCAGGAAGAGGCGACGGCGATCTGCTGCGGATATGTCGTCGCGGTGCGCGCGGCGAGTCCGGAGATCACCTCCTCGTGGCAGATCGCGGGGATTCCCGCGCGCGTCTCGTTCAGGCAGAACGCCTGCACGTCGCGCACGAACTGCGCGAGCGCGTCAGGCTCGTCCGTGCGGTTGCACGCAAACTGGCAGACGTGTCCGATTCCGTGCGGAATGCGCGCACGCGCCTTTTTGGCGGAGAACCTGCCGTCCGACCCGGCGAGGTCTCCAGAGCTCGTGGCGCATATCTGCGCGACGCGCTCCTCCGGCGTGAGGGCGTCGTAGACCGAATCAACCAGCTTGTGCATGTCGGCTCCATGCAGGGCGGCGGCGCTCGCGGAAACTGCGGCTATGAAAAATGTTTTGTAGAGTGCTTTTCCTGTTGTCATGGCGTTCTTCCTTTCTTGGGCTGATGCAAGTATATTTTACTCTTATTTCTCAGCAAGAACAATTCCTCCATTGGGGTATGCCGGGGTGCTCCAAGCGATTTATGCAAGGATACGGTAATCTGCCTGCATCTGCGCATCATACATATGCCGCCATAGGCTTTCGGGGTGGTCCCATTGGCTGTTTCCACAATTCCGTAATTCCACAATTTCCATGTTGCTAGCTTGTAAGGGCTTGGCTTCGTTCGGGGCTACGTTCCAACGACCGTTTCTACGGACTCGTCCAGCCATGCATAGTCTGATCGAATCCGACGCCTCTTTTCGGCTTCACGCTGAATGACACGCTGGCCGCAAACATCGCTGCCAGTGTCGCCACTATTGTCATTTGACCGGACGCTTCAGTATCGCCACATAGCCTCCGCCGTGGCGGACCAGGATCTTGATGCGGTCTTTTGACGTCACGTCCGTTTCCGCACAGTCGCATCCCGCCGAAACGCCGGGCTTGTCGGTGTACGCCGTCATCTTCCACTTCCCCTCCGGGAGGAAGGTGAGCGGGATGTCGCGATTCGACTCGCGCCAGCCCGACTCGACGGCGACATACCACGTATCGCCCTTGCGACGCGCTACCGCGATGCATTCGCCGATCTCACTCCCTGGCAGAACGACCGTCTCGTCGTAGATCGGAGGAAGACCAAGTATCAGATCCTTCAGCGGTTTACGGTAAGTCGTCTAGTTCCGCAGCATGCTGAGGCCGAAGATTCCGCCGGCCGTGCTCTTGGGCTCCGCCTCGAACCGCACCGTCACCTTCTCCTTCCCGCGCACGAGTTTCGCCGGCACGAGGATGTCCTGCGTCACGAACTCGTCCTTCGAGCCGCCAAGCGACATTTCCGCAACCTTCTCGCCGTCCACAAGCACCTTGAACCGGCGGTCGCCCCTCTCGCGTCCCCAGAACACAAGCCGCAGATGCCTGTCACCGGACGCGGCACCGACCTTCATGTCGTAGCTGAACCATCCGCCGTCCGAAGCGTCGCGCCACATCTTGTCCTGGTGGCGTCCGTACGCGCCGCGCCCTGTGTGCGAACGTTCGGACTTGAGCCCGTGCGCCGCCTCGCTCTCGCGATCGCCGATCCTCACGCTGTCGACATTGCGCGCCTTCTCCGCCTCTAGCTCACTCACGAGCGCCCGCGTAATGACAGGCCAGTAGACGTTGTAACGCTGGAAATGGATGTCGCTGAACGGCGCAAGCGTGACGTCCTCGGGATAGAAGCCCTTCGAGCGGAACCTTAGCGTCTTGGGGTCGACAAGCCTGATCATCTTCGCCACGTCGTCGCCCTTCTCCGCAACGATTCTCGGGAACGCATCCTCCGGCATCGTAGGCGCACGCCAGTGGTCGTTCAGCGTCCAAAACGACTCCTTCCTGAGCCCTCCGGCGCGCCCAAGCTCGCCAGCAAGAACGACAGGCCCGTACGTAAACGCGACGTAGTTCTCGCTACCTGGCACGCTGCCCGGGAGCCGCTCGACGCGCACCTGCATGGGCAGAGTCACCTCAACACTGGAAGATCCCTTCCATTCGCGTTCGACGACGAGATAGCCAGACTCTTCCCTGCACGCGACACTTGCCGAAGGCTTTGCGCACCACGCAGGCTTGCGCACCTTCAGCGCAAAGCGCAACGGCTTATCGACCGACACCGTGAGCCTCACCTTGTCCGAATAGGGGAAGTCTGTCTCCTGGACAATCTTCACGCCCTTCTCACGCCAGTTGAGCGTCGACGGAGCGAAGAGCTGCACGCTGACTGAAGAGCCGTCCGGTGCATGCGTGTAGACCATCTGGGCGTACTTGCCGGGCGCCTCGAGCCCTGTTCCCGTGCAGCACCACATCGAGTCGAACTGATCGCTGTACACGCGGTACGCGCCGGGGAACATCGGCGTGAAGTATGCAGTCATGCCGCGCTCGTTGTCGTGAGTCGCCAGAATGTGGTTGAAAAGCACGCGCTCGTAGAAGTCCATGCGGCGCGCAGAAGGATCGGTCATGAACAGCGCCTCTGTCTGGCGGAGCATATTGACGGAGTTGCACGACTCGGGGCCCGTGCGCCTCAGAACGTCGAGGAATCTCTCCGGATCGGAGAAGTGCTCGTCAGATCCGTTTCCGCCGACAACCCAGCTGCGGCGGTCCACGACGTCGTTCCACTCGTTGACGCAGGAGCGGTGCATGCGCTCGTCGCCGGTGATCTGGTAGACGTATTCGAAACCGGTGTACTTGGGGATGTTCGAGTTGGCGTGGAAGCGCGTTAGGAAGTTGGCGTTTCCGTCCGCTAGCGGAGCCAGCATGCGCTCGTGGCAGAGCCGCTTCGCCCAGCGGCGGTACTTCTCGTCGCCCGTCATGCGCCACGCGTCGACGTACGCCTCGGGCATCGAACCGTGCTCGCACTGCAGGAGCGTCTGCAGCTGGCGGTCGTCGAGCCTGTCCACAATCTCTTCGCCGAACCAGTCGTCAAGCGCGAGCAGCACCTTCTTCGCCTTCTCGCTCTTCGTCGCCAGCCAGATCTGGTAGAGGCCGAGCTGCAGCTTGTTCATCGTGTACGTCGGCTCGAAGTGTCCGTTGATGCGGTGGCCGTTCCACGGCAGCCCGATGATCTTGATCTTGCCTTCCTGTATCTCGCGGAAGATGTCCTTGCCATGCGACAGCGCAAGGGCAAAGCCACTTCCGTTCGCCTTCTGCACCTCAGCGAGCTCGTCGACGATGTAGAGAAGCCGCTCTCTGAGCGTTGCGTCGCCCGTCGCCTGCACGGTCATTGCCGCGCCGGACATGTAGAACCCCAGGATGTGCCCCGGAAGCTGCGGCTCCTCCGACTCCCACCCGCGGTACGGCGGCGCCTTTGCATCCAGCCCCGCCTCGCGCCTAAACCTGCTGAGCAGCCTGTCGGGTTCGAGCTGGAGGAGGTACTTCCTGTTCAGCTCCTGCTGCGCCTTGAGTGGCCCGCCATCCAGACTGATGCTGTCGAGCGGGAATAGCGACTCCTTCGGCGTGACGACACTGTCGGCTGCCGCCGCCGCGCACGCCGCGGCGAAGATGAGCGCCAAGCCTTTCCTTGCTGTGTTCATACTTATCCTTTCATTTGTCTGTTGAAATTTTGCGCAGGCGGTCTATTACCGTGCCGAAGAGAGGCGCGGACACATAGTGCTGGACCGAGCAGCGTATCTGGTACAGCGTCGGACAGTGCGGCGACGACGCTTTGAGAGCTTCCCACTCGCCCCACTTGCCGTCGAACTCCGCAAGAAACGCCGTGGCCTCTTCCTTCGTCAGCGGACGCTTCTCGACGCGCTCCTCGGCAAGCCGTCCGCATATCCGCCAGATTATCTCCGACAACTCGTACTTGATGCGTCCGTATGTCGTCGACACGCGCGCAAACTCTTCGTCCGCCGAGTCTCTGAAATGTATTTCGCCGATTCTCCTCTCAAGCTCACGCCATATACCAACAGCCTCTCTCTTTTCGTCCAGCACGGCCTTGAGCCTGCCGGCCTTCAGGGTCGGCACAAGATCCACCGAGCAGAAGAAATGGTCGCGGCACCACCACTCCTGGTTCGGGACGTGCGCGAGCGAAGTGTGCTGGCCCTTGTAGACTGCGTCCTCGGTAAGGAGACAGAACTGCCTGAACTTCCGCGCGTCGCCGCCCGAAAGTCCGAACCGTTCCTTGACGGCGGCAAAGAAAAGCTCCTCCTCGCTTTTCTCCGGGTGGTGCGTAAAGCCGCGCAGCACAGCCTCGTTGAGGTTCATCCACATCTCGTTGTCGAAGTACGGGCCCTTCCATCCGTCGCCCCATGTCCAGAGCCACAGCCCTCGCACCTTTTCGTCGCCCAAGAGCGAGCGTACGCCGCGCCGCGTCGCCTCGGGCATATCGTTGAATCCGTCGATCACGCCTTTCGCGAAATAGTACGGATAGGCGTTCTTGCCGTAGAGCCCGCCCTGGTTGACGGAAACTTCGACGATCTGCTGCACGCGTCCGAGTCCAAGCGTCGTGTTGAAAGGCTTGCCGCGGCAAAAGTCGTAGTTAGTGTGCTTGACCGAAATGTAGAGATTCGTGTGCGGCTCGACACGGTCGAACGCCGCGCTGTATAGCTTCGGCTGAGTGTGGAGCTGGCCGAAGTCCCAAGTGCGGTAGAAAACCTTCTTCCCGCGCTTCACGCACACCTCCTCCCGCAGGAGGTTTATGAGCTTCTCGTGGTCCGCCGGATTGTGCACCGGCCTGCCGCCGACGTGGTGGGGCGTATCGTGGAGATACGTCTCGCCAAAACGCACAACTATTCCGCCGAGGTCGGGGTATCGCCAGAACAGCTCGTCGAGCTGTGCGCGCACGATCTCCTGCGTGCGTGGCTTTGCTATCGTTAGAAGCCCCCGTCCGCCCTTCATCTCGCCGCCAAAGGCGTCCATGACGCTTTTCGGGACGACGAGCATGTCGAGGTGAGGATAGACGGGCATGCCGCTCTTTTTCGCGATGGCAAGAAACTTGCGGAACTCGGCGGCCTTGCGCTCGATCCAAATGCGCTCTTCGCTCTGCTGGCGCACCACCCCCGGGGCGTAACGGTCGAATGTAAGCCCGCATTGAGGCTCCATCTTCACGACCTCGCCGGTGTAGCCCAACCGCTTCAGTGCCGCGGGGTTCTTGTAGTCCGTAATCCACGGCGCTTCGCCCGGGTTGTCATGCACCATATTGAGAAGCACGTCGAACCTCTGCCCGGCAGAGAGTGGAAGCAAAGCGGCGCAAACCGCAACTGCAGCTATCGCTTTAATGGCGTTCATGGTTTCATACCTTTACTGTCTTTCAATTGTCAGGACATAATCGCCTGCATTTACAAACCCGCCTACGGGCGCAATCGCCTTCTTGGCGCCTTTGGCGACATTAAGGACACCCTCCGCGACGAGGCGCCCTTCGGCGAGCATGTCGCTAAGCGGACGCTTCATCCAGGCGTCCAGTCCGCCCGTCTTCAGAAGCGCCCCGTACGCAAGATAGAGATAGTACGCCTCCGTGCGCTCGCCCCAGAGAGTGAGCGGACCCTTGTGGTTTATCGGCCCCACGCGGCCGAGCGCACTGCAGCTCTCCCACTGGTTGACGCGCCCGGGGTTTTCGTGCGAAAAGAGCGTCCACAGGAACTGGCCGCACACCTTGTCGCGCGCAGCCCACGCCTGCATGAGCTTCTGATGAAGTATCTGCGCGGCATGCTCCTCGCTCCACGGACCATTTCTGTCAAAGCGCGCGTCCGGGTCTGAATGGACCCCGAGATGCCGCCACGCGCCGTACTCCCCGTTCAGAAGCTGCTTCTCGCCCGAAAGCTCGGCGCCGTAGCGGAAAAGATCGCCTCCGTAAGTCCCGCTCCAGTTCTGGACAACGTTCCAGTCCGCGCCACGTCCTCCGTTGCATGTCGTGACAAGACGCCCCTCATCGCCGCACAGCGGATCGAGCCGCCTTATGAGATCGCGGCACTCGCGCGCAAAATCTTCAGGCAGAGCCGACTCGTTCTGCAGCCCCCAGAGGACGACGGACGGCGAATTGCGCCTTTCGCGCACCCACTCGACAAGCATCTTCTTGTAGTTGCGGCGGAATTCAGGCGTGTCGAACCAGACGCGTGTGCCGAACTGCGGCCACCAGTAGATGCCGCGCCTGTCCCACTGTCTCGAATAGCGCAGGTCGTGCGGCTCGTGTCCGTCGCGAAACGCATTGAAGCCGAGCTTCTGCACCAGTCCCACGCGCGCGGCAATCTCATCCGACCCGAACGCCATGCTGGAACCGAACCTGTGGTCGCTCTCGCACGTACCGTGAATGAACACAGGGCTTCCATTCACGAGAAAACGATGCTCCGCCCCTCCCGGACGCGGCCAGCGTATCGAACGAAAGCCCGTCGTCGCCTTGTCGGACGCACGTACGCGCCCGGATGCATCGACAAGCGTCGCAGCGAACGTATAGAGCTTTGGCGTCTCGGCTGACCAAGCAGTAAGCACCTTTGGATGAAATTCGAAACGGATTGTTTTCCCATCGCCCGACCCGATCGACAGCGGGCGACTTTCAGACACACCAAGTTCGTCGCACGAGACCTTGAGTATCCGTTCCGCGCCTTCCGCTCCGTCGTTCACAATCTCGACGTCGGCATAGACAGTCTTCATGTCGTCAGAATTCCAGACGTGCAAGCCAAAAGGCACGAAGCGCACTTCATCCGTCGTGATGAAATGCACAGGACGAAAGAGCCCGAGCGGTTCGGGTCCCTCGCAGAATCCATTCTCCTTGGAGCAACCACCGCATATCCACGGCATGTCGCGAATACCAGACGGATGATCGCATGTCACGGAGAGGAAGTTGTCGCCGTCGTCAGAAAGGGCGTCGGTGACATCGACATGGGTGACGAGCCGCCCTGCGGGCTCGCGACGGCAAAGGCGCTTGCCGTTGAGATCGACCGTGAGATACTGCCCCGCGCCCTCGAAGACGAGAAACGCGCGACGCCCATTCTCGCGTCTCGCAGCGAAGCGTGTCGTATAGAGCGCCGAGCCGTGCAGATTGCCGTGCCGATGTCCGCGCATTCCCCAGTATCCGCCCCAACTGTGCGGCAGCTCCACGTCGCGCGCTTCCATTACTGTCCCGTCCTCGCCCGTGCATCTGGAGTACCAACGCGTCCGCGAGTCAAGCGGCGCGGCGTCGCCGGACACCTTGCGCACGTCGCTGTACACGATCGTTCCGTCACGCCACGCGAAGTCGACTTCATATCCGCCGCGCGCGCGAAGCCCCTTGACGCGTCCCTCGCGCCGCCACGCCTTGGGCAGCGCCGGCAGCAAGTCTATTTTGCCGCGGTGAGACTGCATCAGCATCTCGGCGATTCCCGCAGTGCAGCCGAAGTTGCCGTCGATCTGGAACGGCGGATGAGCATCAAGGAGGTTTGGATACGTCCCGCCACCTTCGTATCGAATACCGCTCCTGCCCCTCACGCGCTTCAAGGGTGACAGCTGGTCTCTTATGAGCTTGAGCGCCCTGTCGCCGTCGAGAAGCCTCGCCCAAAGGCAGACTCGCCATCCCATCGCCCAGCCCGTCGAACGGTCGCCACGGTGTTCCAGTGAAACTCTGGCGGCCTTGAACAGCTCCGGTGTGTCGGGCGTTATCTGCGCCGATGGGTAAAGCCCGTAGAGATGCGAAACGTGGCGGTGGCGGTCGTTCGGATCATCCAGGTCGTCAGGCCCCCACTCCTGCAACTGCCCAAACCGGCCGACGTGATAAGGTTCAAGATCGGGAATACGCCGCGCGAGGTGCTCCGCGAAATCGGCGTCGACGCCGAGCTCTTTGGCGGCTTCGACCGCCGCGCGCCACACGTCGCGCACGATCGCGCTGTCCATAGTAGCCGAGGCGGCTAGCTGGTTCGCCCTGCCCTTCGGCCTGTTCTCGGGTGAGATTGTCGGACAGATCGTGAGTTTCCCGCTCTTTGGATTCTTCACCGCAACTGAATCGAAGAACTCAGCAGAACCTTTGATAACCGGATACACCTCCTTCAGGAAATTGCGGTCGCGCGTGTAGAGCCAATGCTCCCAGAGATGCGTTGCAAGCCATCCGCCGCCCGTCGGCCAGAATCCGTCCGTGCCGCGTCCGACCGTGCCCGATATGCGCCAGATGTCCGTGTTGTGGTGGAGCACCCAGCCCTTCGCGCCGTATATGTCGCGCGCCGTCCTCCCGCCTGTCGCGGACACCTCGCGTATCAGCCTGAAGAGCGGCTCGTTGAGGTCTGAAAGATTGGCGACTTCGCTCGGCCAGTAGTTCATCTCGAGGTTGATGTTGGTCGTGTATTTAGAGTCCCACGCCGGTACAAGCTCGTGATTCCATATCCCCTGCAGGTTCGCCGGCTGGGTCCCCGGCTGTGACGAGGAAATCAGCAGATATCGTCCGAAACGAAAATAAAGCGCGGCGAACCACAGGTCGTCCGCCTTGGCGAAGTCTGCGAGGCGCCGGTCCGTCGGCTTACCGGGGAAACGGTCCGGCCCGAGATCTAGTGTGCACCTGTCGGCCTGTTCGCGATACGCAGCGACGTGATCTGTGCGCAGCTTTTCCACCCCTGCGGCGAGAGCCGCGTCCAGGCGTGCGCGCGCCACCGCGTCGGCATCTCCGGAAATGTCGTCGTAGCGCCGGAAGTTCGTGCCGATGGCGATATAGACGTCTGCGGAATCCGCGCCGACTACTTTCAGCCGGCCATCCTCGGCGACGCAATCGCCCCCGCGCGGTACGGCCTTGACGAGAACGGTGTAGCGAACCTTGCCCTCGACGCCCTCGTGCGAGGAAGTCTTGCCGCGAAGCGCAAGCACAACGCCTTTCGCCTCGACTGCGGCATCCTTGTGCGCCTTCTTGAAGGACATCGCGAACGAGAGCGAAGCCTTCGCGCCGGACCGGAACCGCGCAACGGCGCAGCCTTTCCCGAGTGGCGTGAAGTATTCACGCTCGTGGCGCGTGCCGCCGGACGAAAACGCGACGGACGCGACAGCGTCGTCGAGGGAAAGATTCCGCACGTAGTCCGAGACAACTTCGCCGACGTCCTCGAAATCTATCATAAGCGAGCCGGGCGTCTGGTATGGCATCCCGTCATTGAAAGAGCGCGGCAGCAACCTGTCCGCGCCCTTGAAGTCCCCGTTGAATATCGCCTCCCGCGCTTTCGGCAGCGCCGGTCCCAGCGCGGGGTTGGCGTTCTCGTTGGGAGAGCCGCCCCATATCGTGTCCTCGTTAAGGGCGAGCTCCTCCCGCGCCGTCCCGCCGAACACCATTGCGCCGACGCATCCGCCGCCGACCGGCAACGCCTCGTTCCAGTTCTGCGCAGGCCTGTCGTAGAGAAGCTCGTACTTCGTCGGACCTGCCGCCGAAATGTCGAACGGCACGACCTCGACGACGATGCGCCTGTAGGCGAACATGGCGGGCGAGCCACTGTCGCGCACGCGCAGGATCACGTGGACCTCGCCCTTCGCGTCATAGGGCACACCAAGCACATCGAGTGTCGCCGTCGCGCCATGCGCCTCGATGCGCGCGCCCTTGACAGTGCTCGCCTCCTCGTAGACGATCCATTCGTACTTCAGGCTGTCGCCGTCCGGATCGGACGACCCCTCGGCGGATAGCGCAACCTTGCCGCCGCCGGGCGCTTTCAGGCGCACAACATTCTTGCTAGCGTCGCCATTAATCACTGCGACGGGATTGTGGTTCGCGCCCTTGTAGTCGGGAGTCACGGACCATATCATGCGCGCGGCGAAGTCGAGCTGGTACTCCTCGCGCCAGCGCGTGATCGAGTTGCCGCCGATGCGGTGGTGGCCAATCACATCCTTCTCCTCTGGCGTCGCCCAGACAGGATGCGTCTCGCCTTTCGGAGTGCGCCACTCGTAGCGTCCGCCCCATCCGCCGTACGCGGGGGAGACGTCCCAGCGAAGCCCGTTGTCGATCAGCCCGAGCCAGGACGGCGTATCGCCTTCCATAAAATACTTCCACGGCGGATAGCACTTGCCGAGCGGACCCTTTGAGCGGATGTTCTCCTCAAGCCACCTGTTCTCGACGAGTCCGCGATGCGGGAGGTGGAACTTCTCGCGTCCGTGCAGGTCGCCGGAAATTCCGCGCCATGTCGCCGCGCCGTATGTGCGGTTGTCGCCTGCAGGACACGGGTCGACGATATGCTCGATTTCAGGAAACTCTCGCCGCGCCACGGCAGAGGCGTCGTCCTGGTCCGATATCTCGTAGACCTTCAGCCGTCCCAGCGCCTTCCTGAACTCGGCCTCTCCGTTCTGCGCCTTCGCGTCCCTGAGCGCGCGAAGGAGCGTGTTCGCGCCGCCCCAGACGGTGATCCAGAGCGGACGCTCGTCCTTTTTCATTATCGCCTTCGCGAGAAGCTTCGAACCTGGCGTCGCGGCGTCCACGCTCGTCATGCCGTAGCCGGGCTGCCCGCTCGCCGTCACTTGCCTGAGAGCGTCTGCGGTCGGGTATCCCTTCGCGTGGACGGCGAGGTTCCTGCGCACTTCGCCGTAGGCGTCTATCGCCTTGCGCAGGAGGTCTTCACGCGGTCCTTTCTTGAGGTAGCACGACGTCGTCGCGACAAGCCCTTCGATGTCGAACTCGTTGGAGTAGACGAGAAGCCGCACAAGCGACTCCTCGTCGTCAGGTTCGTTGGCGAGGTCCGTCAGCACGAACAGCCTAGGCTTTGCGACAGCCGCAAGCGCGAGCATCGCTGCCGCCGCGGACACCAGAAACCGAAATGAAGATAGACTTTTCATATCTGTCTCCATTATCTCATTTTCACCGTCTGAAGTATATACCCCCAACGGGTACCATCGCCCATCCTGTGATCCCGCAACAACGCAAGAGATCATGCAAAAGACTTCAGCGCGGCGGCATCTGCCGATAGTATCCCTATGCATAGGGGACCGCGTCCCTATGGGGGAAGCGGCGTCCCGCCGCTTTGAGACAGCACGATAACTGGGGGAAGCGGCGTCCCGCCGCTTCGAGACAGCACGATGACTGGGGGAAGCGGCGTCCCGCCGCTTCGAGACAGCACGATAACTGGGGGAAGCGGCGTCCCGCCGCTTCGAGACAGTACGAAAGAGTTCCTCGTTTCAGAAGCGGCGGGACGCCGCTTCCCCCAGTCAACACGGACACTCCAGCCCTGTTGACAGTCATAGATGCCGCTCATATTTATCCGCTTGATCGCCACTTCCCGTGCGTCGCGCGCTTGCCGCCATTGTCGCTTCTGACGGTCAGGACGCGATAAGGGGAATCCGATCTCATGCCGGCCTGTGCTCCTGCCTGGGCGTTTCGCAGAATACCAAACTTTATCGCCTTTCGATTTCGAACAGTTCGCCGTCGAAGGCGGCTTCAAGAGAAACGGCGAAACCTCTCTCGGATAGCTCGCGGCCCGATGCCTCGCAGACGGTCTCGGACGTGACGCCCTTCCTGACCGCATAGCGCGCCGCCTTGTCTATCCGCCGCCGACACCAGGAATCGAAATGGTGACAGAATTTTCATACCGGACTGTATTCACTTTTCACTTACGTGCGTTTGACCTATTTATTCAAAGCGGACCCGGAACGACAAAACACCGGAATCCTGTCGATTGGCGTGGCGACGGTGACGACACAGCCGCCGTCTACAACGCCGCCGGTATGGAAGTCGACCCACCTGCCCTTCGGCAGCCAGACTTCCATCCTCTCCACATCGGCGGCCACAGGGCAGACAAGGACATCCTCGCCGAACATGTACTGCGTCTCGAAGCCCTTCGGTGCGTCGAAGAGCGGACGCATGAAAGTCGCGTTTCGTTCCACTACGTCTTTCGCCGTCTTGACTATATACGGCTTGATTCTCTCGCGAAGTCGTATCTGGTCGACTATCAGGCTCTCCATCTCGGGCCCGAAACGCGACGGCGTCATGTCAGTCCCGCCGCCATGGAGCCGCATGACCGGACAGAACGTCGCGAACTGGACCCAGCGTATGAACCGCTTGTGGTAGTTCTTGTCGGTGTACTGTCTGCTTGGCCGGAAGAAACCGCCCGCATCCGTTGTCCAGTACGGGAGCGACGACATGGAGAAGTTCAGTCCCGCCAGTATCTGCGTGCGGAAGTCGCTCCAGTCGCTGCCTACGTCCCCGCTCCAGACCACGGTCGCCGTGCGTGCAAGGCCCGCGTAGCCCGAGCGAGAGAGGACGAGCGGCTGGGCCTCGGGACGGAGCTCGCGCTGACGCCGGTAGGCTTCGGTGTTGACGAGCAGCGGATATATGTTGCGGTAGACGCTGCCGTCGCCAAGTGCGATACGGCGACCGGCCAGATCGTCGTTCTCCGGCTCGCAGGCATCGAGCCACCATGCATCAATGCCGGTGGACATCAGGTTCTTTGCGAACCACTTCCAGTAGATGTCGGCTGCCTTAGGATTCGAGAAGTCGATCCAGTTCGTACCAGGCACGAGCCCGCCCGCCGCCTCGACTTCGCTTCTGAAGGCCGACTTGCCCGATGTCTTCGACCAGACGCTCAGCATGACACGCATGCCGAGGCTGTGGCATTCGTCAACCATCGCCTTCGGGTCCGGATAGCGTCTGCGCTCCCATTCCATCGAGTTCCAAGTACGGTCCGTCCACCAGTGCCAGTCCTGCACGATGACGGAAACGGGTATCTTGCGGTTCGCGAACCAGTGCGCGGCCTTCAGAAGCTCCGCTTGGTCGTGGAAGCGCTCCTGGCAGTGCCAGTATCCCCAGCACCAATCTGGCAGCGCTGCGGTTCCGCCGCAGTCTGCGCGGAAGCCTGCGATCGCCTTCTCGGGCGCGCCGGCGTAGACGATGTAGTCCGTGCCGTCGGCTCGGTCGGACACGAACCGTGTCTCGTCACGGTCCTTTCGGAACTTGAGGACTGGTCTGTCGTTCTTTTCGCCGCCCACGCGCACGGTGTGGCGTCCCGGCTGCAGCTCGACCTGGAACCCGACCGTAGGCGGCAGCCAGCGGTTCCTGTTGTTGACGACACGCCTGCCATCGATGTCGACGACCTGTCGGCGCGCCATAGAAACGCCGCAGTCGAGTTGGAAGGCGTAGAGTCCCGCTTCGGAAATCTCGAAGACGCCTTCCATCTCCGCGTTCGTCCGCTTCTCCTGCGCGTTGCCGTGGCCGGTGGTGACGTTCACGACCTCCGTCTTGCCTTCTCCGGCAGGCGAGAGCGGAATCTCCGTTTCGCACGGATTGAACTCGATCTTCGAATAGTTGTTCCAGTAAAGGCCCCAGTTCCGTGTCGAGACGAGAAACGGCACGACGACCTGAGTGTTGACCTGGGTAAGACGGCGCGGCTGGTTGCGGATGTCGAGAACGCCGTCCTGGAACTGCCCGAGCCCGTACAGGCGCTCCGTCTTGGGCGAGTCGAAGGCGACGGACTTCTCCAAAACCTCTTTCTCCGCGAGAATCCGGCGCCCGTCCGCGTCGAAGAAAGAGACAAGCCCCGACTTCTTGTCGTACACCGCCTTGAGCGCGCCGTTGCGCACTTCGATACTGTCCGCGAACTCCGTGCGCGCCAGCTCGATCTCGCGGCCGACCGCAAGGACGAGCTCCTTGGCGACGCGCTGGCCGCGCGTCACCCGCAGTTCGTCTGGGCGGTAGGCCGAAAAGGAGACCCCCTCGGCGATAGCGGACGCGGAGATAACCGCGAGAACGACAAAACAACACTTTTTCATCTAGTTAGTCCTTTCTGTTCCTATTTACAGATTCATCCCACGAATCACTTGCCCGGCATGGCGTGGCACTTCCAGACAGCAGGGAAGTCTTTCACCTGCGGAAGACGCTCGCCAAGGGCGATGCCTGCCTTTTCAAGTTCGCCGCAGACGGGCTTCTCGCCTTCGGGCGGCGGCACGAGCGCGATTGCGTAGACGATCTTGCCGTCCTTGGACGCTGTATAGCGAATGTCCTCGCGGGTGGCCTGCGGGATGCGACCTTCGTTGAACCCCTGTCCACTGAGCGGCGGGGTTTTCGCGAGCTGCGGACCCTCCCCGCACACCTTCCACGGGACGGTGCCGAAGATCGCCTCGCCGTTGACAGCCATCCAGGCGGCGATGTCTTCGCAAACGGCGAGCTCCTTCTCGTCGATAGAACCATCAGCGCGCAGCGGAATCGAAAGGAGCAGGTTGCCGTTCTTCGAGACGATGTCGGAGAGAAGCCTCAGCACGGTCTTTGCGCTCTTATACTGGCTGCGGTTGTAGACGTCGCGGTTGTAGTGCCAGTGTCCGATGCACGAGCACGTCTGCCAGTGCGGGAACATGGGCGTCTGGGGCGTGCCGCGCTCGACATCCCAGACGAGAGACTTGCGCTCCTTCTCGCCGAGAATCTTGCCCGTGAGCACGGCTTCGAGCTTTCCGCCGTGCTGCGCGCGGTTCGCGTTGTAGAACTCCGCGGCGATCTCAAGGCCGATCTTAGCATCGTCGAGCGGCCAGAACGGCAGCACAGTGTCGTCGAAGTAGAGAACGTCGGGCTTGTACATGCCGACGACGTCCATCACGCGGCCCTTGAAGTTCTGCATGTACGCTTCCGACGGCTTCGACGCGCCGCGGCCCCACGCCCACTGGCCGTGAATCGCACCGAGGTGCCGGTAGTTGGCCGAAGGCTCGTGGTTCTGCCAGTAGAGCTGCTGCGGGTCGTAGCCTTCCCACCAGGTGCCCTTGCCGTCCGCCTTGGTGACAAGCCCGTCGTAGTCGCGCGATGGCTCCATCCATGTCCACGTATGCGATGCGTGGAAGCTCGCGCCGAAGCGGAGCCCCTCCTTCGCCGCCGCTTTCGCCCAGTCGCCCATAATGTCGCGCTTCGGTCGCATGTTCACCGAGTTCCACGGCTG
>JAEEGG010015037.1_pt1 | contig 16300 bp, 16 predicted proteins | sample 9134161 | NCBI WGS metagenome assembly JAEEGG01 (sample SAMN16246543, study PRJNA631951) | gut metagenome | biome: gut microbiome; feature: rumen; material: CR-attached | host: Bos | place: Iran: Karaj | collected 2018-10
GGCGCTCTGCCGGTCAACTTCGTTACCGCACTTGTAGGCGCACCCATAGTGATATCGGTCCTGTTCCGTCGTCGTAAAGAAGATACTGCCGAATAATATGAAACAGCCCACCATTCAGATAGAGTCCCTGAGCACGGGATACCGTGGCAAGAACAACGTGACAGTTGTTGCCCGTGACATCAACGCTACCATACACGGAGGTGAACTTACCTGCCTGCTTGGCCCCAACGGTGCCGGTAAATCTACCCTTTTGCGTACCCTGTCGGCGTTCCTGCCGCCTGTTGAGGGCACAATCACCATTATGGGCCGCAACCTCAAGGACTACTCTGACAAGGAGTTGGCAAAGACTATCGGCGTGGTTCTGACTGAGAAGACTGACCTGCGCAACATGACCGTTGAGGACCTTATAGGTCTGGGCCGAAGCCCTTACACCGGGTTCTGGGGCACACTGCATGAGGATGACCGCCGCGTAGTGGCCCAGGCTATTGAGATGGTGGGAATTGAGCCTCTGAAAGACCGCATGATTCAGACCCTTAGTGACGGCGAGCGTCAGAAGGTCATGATTGCCAAGGCTCTGGCCCAGCAGACTCCCGTGATATTCCTTGACGAGCCCACTGCGTTCCTGGATTTCCCCAGCAAGGTGGAGATAATGCAGTTGCTGCATACCCTGTCACGCACCACGGGCAAGACAATATTCCTCTCTACCCATGACCTTGAACTGGCTCTGCAGATTGCCGATACCATCTGGCTCATGGACAAGGAGAAAGGGGTCATGATAGGCACTCCTCAGCAGTTGGCCGGCAACGGGTCTCTTAACGATTTCTTCTCACAGAGAGGAATTGAATTCAACATACATGATGTGTACGGATCGCTCTGCATAATACCCAAACTGAAATGAACGGAAAGATATATGTAGCCGGTATCGGTCCCGGATGTGAGGCCGATGTCACTCCCGCCGTTACAAAGGCTCTGCGTGAGAGCGATGTCATAGTGGGCTACAAATACTACTTCAGGTTTGTGGAGCAGTATCTCAGTCCCGGAACCGAGTGTGTCGATACCGGAATGAAACGCGAGCGCGACCGCGCCCGACAGGCTTTTGAACTAGCCGAGCAGGGTAAGACCGTTTGCGTGATAAGTTCCGGAGACTCAGGTATCTACGGTATGGCTCCGCTCATCTGGGAGATGCGTCGTGAGCGTGGCAGTGAGATAGAGATTCAGGTGCTGCCGGGTATCAGCGCTTTCCAGAAAGCCGCATCATTGCTGGGCGCACCAATAGGCCATGATTTCTGCGTCATTTCTCTGTCAGACCTTATGACACCCTGGGAACTTATTGAGAAGCGCATTATTGCCGCAGCCCAGGCCGATTTCGTGACCGCCGTATACAACCCCAAAAGCAACGAACGCTACTGGCAGTTATACCGCTTGAAGGAGCTGTTCCTTAAGGAGCGTTCATTTGATACGCCTGTAGGTTATGTCCGCCAGGCAGGCCGTGATGAGGAGGCCATAACCGTTACCACCCTGGTCGATTTTGATCCGGAGCAGGTGGATATGTTCACGGTAGTACTCATCGGCAACAGTCAGTCTTACAACTGGAACGGCACAATGATTACCCCGCGCGGGTATTACAGTGATGAGTCTGACTGCGGCGTGGGCATCGGTCAGGAGATTATGATAAAGAGTTTCCGCACCATTGAGGGGCTGCTTAAGCACCGCGATTGGCCGCTGGGACACAAATGGGCCCTGCTTCATGCCATACATACCACGGCTGATTTTGAGATGGAGGATATCCTGTATTCTGATCCCGATGCGGTTGAGACTCTTTACGCCAAATTCCGTGACGGCGCTGTCAAGACAATAGTAACCGATGTCACTATGGCTGCTTCGGGCATACGCAAAGGCGCTTTGGAGCGTCTTGGAGTGGAGGTAAAGTGCTACCTAAGCGATGAGCGCACGGCTATTCTTGCCAAGGAGAAGGAGATTACACGCACGCAGGCCGGCATACGTCTGGCCGTTGATGAGCATCCCGATGCGCTGTTTGTGTTCGGAAACGCACCTACTGCGCTGATGGAACTCTGCGAACTTATACGCAAGGGTAAGGCTACGCCCGCAGGTGTCATTGCCGCCCCGGTGGGATTTGTTCATGTGCGTGAGAGCAAGTATATGGTAAAGCCGTTTACAGGCATACCCAAACTGATTGTCGAGGGCCGCAAGGGAGGCAGCAACCTGGCAGCAACCCTTACCAATGCCATCCTTACCTTTGATGATGCTTCACAACTCAAACCCGGCCGCGATGTTTAAGGTAATAGGAATCAGTGACAATCCGGAGCAGGAACTTTCCAAGGGGGCTCTGGAGGCGATTGCCGGGGGAAAGGTATTCTCGGGCGGCAAGCGTCACTACGAGTTGATGAAGAGCCGTTTACCTCAGGGCGCACAGTGGATTGAGATTACCGTTCCGCTGACTGATGTGTTCAAACAGTACAAGGGACACAATGAGATTGTGGTGTTTGCATCGGGTGACCCTCTTTTCTACGGATTTGCGGCAACAGTCCGGCGTGAATTCCCGGACGCCATGATAGAGGTTTATCCCACCTTCAACTCACTGCAGATGCTGGCTCACCGTATGCTGCTGCCCTATCAGGACATGCATGCGGTATCACTCACGGGCCGCCCCTGGAAGGATTTCCAGGATGCCCTCATAAGGCAGGATAGACTGATAGGAGTCCTGACCGACCGTACCCGCACGCCCCGCGCCATAGCATCCATGATGCAGGAGTACGGCTATGACAACTACAGCATGACAATAGGCGAATGCATGGGCAACCCCGAGCATGAAAAGGTTACTACAATGACCGTAGCCCAGACAATGTTCTATGAGGCCGATTTCCCCAACTGCATGATACTGCAGATGACAGAGCAGCGGGGCCGTCTGTTCGGTATCCCCGAGGAGCGTTTTGAACTTCTGGACGGCCGCGTCAACATGATAACCAAGATGCCCATACGTCTGGCCACCCTTGCGGCACTGGAACTGGGACGGCGTAAGTCATTCTGGGACATAGGATTCTGCACTGGTTCGGTATCAATCGAGGCCAGGTTGCAGTTTCCGCATCTGGTAATCACAGCGTTTGAGAAACGTCCACAAGGCAAGGAACTTCTGGACAGCAACAGCCGCCGGTTCGGCGCCCCCGGAATAAACGGAGTGATAGGAGATTTCATGGATGCCGATACCAACCTCTACCCCGCCCCTGACGCCGTATTCATAGGCGGTCACGGAGGGCAGATGAAAGAGATGCTTGAGACTATAAATAACGTGCTGTTGCCGGGAGGCGTGATTGTATTCAATTCTGTGTCCGATGAGAGCGCGGCTGCGTTCCGTCAGGGTATAGAGAGTATCGGCCGACACATAACCGGCACCACCCGCATGGCGGTCGATGAGCATAACCCAATCCTAATAATGAAAGCGGAATGAGAGCGGTAATATTGGTTTCAGAGAGTTCCATCGGACTTGCCCGGAAGATAAGTCAGGCAATCGACGCTGTCATATACAGCCAGAAAGAGCTGGACGGTTGCACTGTCATAAAATCATATGCCCAGTTCATTAAGGAGAATTGGAGCAGTCTGGAGCAGATTGTCTTTATAGGCGCCATGGGTATATGCGTCCGCAGCATCGCCCCTTGCGTAAAGGACAAGTACAAAGATCCGGCGGTAGTCTGTGTGGACAGCACAGGGCGGTTTGTAATCCCGGTTTTGTCAGGGCACATAGGCGGAGCCAACGATCTGGCCCGGCAGATTGCAGGACTGACCGCCGGTGAGGCTGTTGTCACCACTCAGAGTGACAACACCGGACTGTGGGCTCTCGATACCATTGGCTCCAAATTCGGTTGGAAAACGGATCTGAACCGCGCCAAGATGAACCAGGCCATTTCGCTGTTTGTCGAGAGACATCCTGTTGCGCTGCTGCTAGAGGTACGGGATAACGGCACTGACTATCTGGAGAACTCTCTGCCGGAGCACGTGAAAGTGTTCAGCAATTACAATGACATTGATTTTGGTCAGTTTGAACTCCTTATTACGGTAGGACCGCACGTGTATGATGCACCGGTACCTGTTTTGGGTTACTATCCACAGGTATTGCACATAGGGGTTGGATGCCGCAGGCAGTGCAAACCAGACGGTATTGGACAATTCATTGAAGACAGTCTTAAACAGGCAGCCCTTTCCCCGCTTGCCATTGCAAGTATAGGAACCATCCAGCTTAAAAAGGATGAGCCGCTTTTGGCTGACCTGCAGAGCCGATGGTCATCGGCCGTATTAAACATATGGTCCAAATCTGACCTGGAGGGAGTTGAGGTTCCCAATCCATCGGAAAAGGCTTTTGAAGTTACAGGAGTCTATGGCGTGGCCGAGGGTGCCGCGTTGCGTTCAAGCGGTGACGGCATCCTGCTTATAGAAAAGCAGAAAGGCCAGCTGTCAGAGGGCAATGACTTTACGTTTGCCGTTGCAATGGACGGCCTCAAGATGCGCGGAGGATTCATAGAGATTGTGGGCGCAGGTCCCGGTGACCCGGAGCTTGTATCGGTCCGCGGCAAACGGATGCTGGAGCGTGCCGACCTTATTCTTTACGCAGGCAGTCTGGTCCCCAAAGAACTCACATATTACGCCAAACCGGGTGCAACGGTTCGTTCATCGGCCGATATGGACCTGGAAGAGCAGTTTGCCCTTATGAAGGAGTTCTATGACAAGGGTCTTTTTGTAGTGCGTCTGCACACAGGTGACCCCTGTATTTACGGAGCAATCCAGGAGCAGATGGCGTTCTTTGACAAATACGGGATGCGCTACCACATCACTCCGGGAATATCATCGTTCCAGGCCGCAGCAGCAGCACTGCGATCCCAGTTTACCATCCCCGAGAAAGTGCAGAGCATAATCCTTACCCGCGGTGAGGGCCGTACACCCATGCCAGAGAAGGAGCAGCTGCACAAACTGGCCCAGTCACAGAGCACCATGTGCATCTACCTGAGCGCCGCCATAGTGGAGCAGGTACAGGAGGAACTCCTGCAGGCCTATCCGCCCGAGACCCCGGTGGCAGCCTGCTACAAACTCACCTGGAAGGAGGAAAAGATATACCGTGGCCAGCTTAAGGACCTGGCCCGCATAGTGCGTGACAACAACCTGACTCTCACCACCCTGCTGGTAGTGGGTGATGCCATAGACAACCGTCAGGGTCTGTCCCGCCTCTATGCCCACGAATTCAAACACCTGTTCCGCAAATGATTCTTATCTTGGGAGGAACCACCGAAGGTCGCATGGCTGTAAAGGTGGCCGATGAAGCCGGTCGCCGCTTCTGGTATTCCACCCGGGGTGATTTGCAGCAGGTTGAGAGCCATAACGGCATGCACGTGACCGGAGCGATGGATACCGATGCCATGACCGCGTTCTGCCACGAGCATGAGATAAAGTTGATAGTTGATGCAGCCCACCCCTTTGCAGTACGCCTTCACAATACCGTCAGCGAGGTAAGCCGGGCGCTTTCCATACCTGTGGTCCGATACGAACGCACATACCCCGATCATACCGATGACATAATCTGGTGCAAGGATTATGACGATGCCATAAAGCGTCTGGAGCAAGCCGGCGTAGAGAGCCTGCTGGCTCTTACAGGTGTTCAGACAATCCCAGCCCTGGAGGATTACTGGTCAAAACACAAATGCATATTCCGTGTCCTGGACCGTGAGGAGTCTGTAGAGCTTGCCCGTAAGGCCGGTTTCAATACAGACAATCTGGTCTTTTACGGAGACAAGTCTGATCTGGAGATAATGCATGAGGTCAATCCCCAGGCAGTGATCACAAAGGAGAGCGGTCTGAGCGGCGGCTTTATGGAGAAGGCCGATGCCGCCCGCCAGATGTGCATCCCGCTGTATGCCGTATGCCGTCCTCAACTGCCCGACGGTTTCATAACCGTAACCGGACAGCACGGACTGCGCAAGGAGATTGAGCGTCTGGTTCCCGGATTCTTTGAACTGCGTACCGGATTCACCACAGGAGCATGCACCACTGCTGCGGCAAAGGCAGCCCTTACCGCCCTTCTAAGCGGTGAGGAACAGACCCGGGTCCCATTCAGCATCCCCAACGGTGAGGTATTCACCCTTCCGGTACAGGACTGTCTGATAGATAAGGATTGGGCCCAGGCATCGGTTGTAAAGGATGCCGGCGATGACCCCGACGTTACAAACGGATGCACGGTCCGGGTAAAGGTTGCCCTGAGCAGTCAGCCAGGAATACATTTCCTTCAGGGTGAAGGCGTGGGACGTATCACACTGCCGGGCATCGGCCTGGAAGTAGGTGAGCCTGCAGTCAATCCCGTACCCCGCAAGATGATTGTTCAGGAACTGTCGGCACTGTATGAAGGCGGATTGGACGTAACCGTATCAGTACCCGGTGGTGCCGAACTGGCTCAGAAAACCTTCAATCCCAAACTCGGGATAGTTGACGGAATATCGATAATAGGCACATTGGGTGTTGTACGTCCGTTCTCGATGGAGGCATTCGTGGAGGCAATACGCCGTGAGGTTGAGGTGGCAAAAGCCATAGGCGCACCGCGTCTGGTGATAAACTCCGGTGCCCGCAGCGAGCGTTTTGTAAAGGCACTCTATCCCGACCTGCCGCCCCAGGCATTCGTCCACTACGGGAACTACATAGGTGAGACCATCAGCATTGCCCGGGAACTGGGATTCAGTGAAGTTACAATGGGTCTTATGATAGGTAAGGCCGTGAAACTGGCTGCCGGAATGCTGGATACCCACAGCCGCGAGGGCGTTATGAACAGGAAGTTCATACGCAGGATGGCCCGACAGTCGGGTTGTCCGTGGAGGGTGCGCCGTGCCATCGGTCGCATAACTCTGGCACGTGAACTCTGGACAATCATCCCCGAAAAGTATCTGGAGTCATTCTGTACCACAGTAATCCGCTACTGTCACAGCCATTGTGATGCCCTGCTTGCGCCGGGTACCCTCACGATACTCCTTATCAGTGAAGAAGGTAAAATATATTGATAATGAACAAGATAATACTCATAACAGGAGGAGAGAGGTCAGGCAAGAGCAATTTTGCCGAGCAGACTGCGCTGTCGCTGTCATCCAACCCTGTCTATATGGCCACCGCCCATGTATGGGACGATGAGTTCCGTGAGCGTGTACGCCGGCATCAGTTGCGCCGCGGTCCGGAGTGGACAAACATTGAGGAGGAACTCAATCTGAGCCGACATGATGTCCAAGGCCGCGTGGTATTGATTGACTGCGTTACGCTGTGGTGCACAAACTTCTTCTACCGCGACCAGCAGAAAGCTGAAAACGACAGCACATGGGTCATTCAGTGTCTTGACGACATCAAGGCTGAGTTTGACCTGTTCACATCCCAGGATGCAACATTCATATTCGTAACCAATGAGATAGGCATGGGAGGCGTATCGGCCAATACCCTGCAGCGCCGTTTTACCGACCTTCAGGGTTGGGTAAACCAGTATATTGCCTCAAAGGCCCATGAAGTCACGCTGATGGTCAGCGGCATACCCGTAAAAATCAAATGATCATGATAGAGAATCTCAACGACCCTGAATTTCAGTCACAGGTACAGGACAAGATAGACAACCTGACCAAGCCAAAAGGCTCTCTGGGCCGGCTGGAATCACTTGCCGCACAGATATGTATGATACAGCATACCCTGAGTCCGGAACTCAGAAACCCCTGCAACATACTCTTTGCGGCCGATCACGGAGTACTTGCACAAGGCGTCAGTGTATCGCCCAAGGAGGTCACATGGCAGCAGTCTTATCATTTCCTTGAGGGCGGTGCCGGAATCAGTTTCCTTTGCCGTCAGCACGGATTCCGCCTGATGGTGGTTGATGCGGGCATTGACCACGATATGGACTACAGCAGCGGCATTGTCAACATGAAGGTGCGCAAGGGCACCCGTGATTTCTCCGTCGAGGCTGCCATGACACAGCAGGAACTGGAGCTGGCAATGGAGCGTGGAGCACAGTGCGTTGACAAGGTGTATGCCGACGGTTGCAATATAATCAGTTTTGGCGAGATGGGATGCGGCAACACATCGGCCTCTTCAATATGGATGTCACTGCTGGCGGATATTCCGCTGGATAAGTGCATAGGAGCGGGCGCCGGTCTGGACAAAGGCGGAGTGAGCCATAAGTATGAAGTTCTTAAACACTCCGTTGAGATCTATCCCGGCCATCACACGGTGCCTGAGATTATGGCCCGTTACGGCGGCTACGAGATGGTTATGGCAGTAGGTGCCATGCTGCGTGCGGCAGAGCTCCGCATGGTTATCCTGGTGGACGGATTCATAATGAGCGCCTGCATGCTGGCAGCATCCAAGCTCTGCCCGGACGTTTTGGACTATGCCATATTCGGGCATCAGGGCGACGAGAGCGGCCACAAACTGCTGCTGGAGAGTATGAATGCCAAGCCTTTGCTCCATCTGGGTCTTCGCCTTGGTGAAGGCAGTGGAGCAGTCTGCGCATATCCGATAGTGGAATCGGCCGTAAGAATGATCAATGAGATGGATTCCTTCAAGAAGGCATCCGTAACCAAATACTTCTAGTCTTATGAATAATTTCCTTGCTGCATTGATGTTCTTTACGCGCCTGCCTTTCCACAAGATCAAACAGGTGCCAAGTGAGTGTTTCAGTCACGTAACCGGATGGTGGAGCGTTACGGGATGGCTTACCGGTGGCGTATCGGCCCTGACTTTCTGGCTCCTTTTCCAGGTAACCTCAGCTGGTATTGCAATAGTCATGGCACTACTTGCTAGAGTTCTGCTTATGGGTGCACTGCATGAGGACGGGCTGGCCGATTTCCTGGACGGATTCGGCGGCGGAACAGACAAGGAGAGCACACTGCGCATAATGAAAGACTCACACATCGGCACATACGGGGTTATCGGCCTTATTCTTTACTTCCTGCTGTCTTATGTTATCCTTGCCAACATTCGTCCGGATTATGTCCCCCTCATAATTCTTTCGTCCGATGTGTTCAGCAAGTGCATAAGCAGCCACATAGTATGGTTCCTGCCGTATGCACGCCCTGAGCAGGAGAGCAAGAACCGCACGGTCTATACCCACCCTACGGCGCTTGAAGAGGCCCTCACCGTCATTTCCGGATTGGCAGCACTGGTAATTATTGTCTTGACAGACAGCCCGTTCATAACCAACTATCTGAACCTCAGTCTGGTTGTCATTGTTACCATTGCGGTTGCCTTGCTGCTCATGCTGCTTTTCAGGAAAAAGATAGGAGGCTACACAGGCGACTGCTGCGGCGCCATGGCCCTCATTACCGAACTTTCATTCCGTCTTGTAACCGCACTCGTATGAACGTATATATAATCCGACATACCGCCCCCGATGTACCTCAAGGCACATGCTATGGGCAGACCGATGTCCCGCTTAAGGATACCTTCAGGACTGAGGCCCAAGCAGTCAAGGATTCAATCCCAAATATCCACTTTGATGCCGTCTACAGCAGTCCCCTGTCCCGTTGCCGGCTTCTGGCAGACTTTTGCGGTTTTAGGACACCCCGTCTGGACAACCGCCTCAAGGAACTCAATTTTGGCCGATGGGAGATGCTCCGTTACGATGAGATAGACGATCCTTATATCAAGGAGTGGTTTGATAATTTTGTGGATGCGCCCATACCCGGCGGAGAGTCGTTCCGAGAGATGTATAAGCGCATATCGGACTTTATGGATGAACTCAAGCAGAAGGATTTTGACAACGTGCTGATATTCGCGCACGGCGGAGTGCTGGCCTGCGCCCGAGTCTATGCCGGCCTCTGCGACCTGCGCCACGCCTTTGAGAACCTCATCCCCTTTGGCGGCATGATCAGCATAGAGCTCTGACCGCAATCACAAGAATAACCATTATCATCTCCGATATAACATTGATTCGGATGGCTTGGCAGGCGTCTTTTGTAGTCAGCTCCCTTGGATTTTCTCCTATGTAGGGTTTGTAGAACTCCTGACCAAAGTAGGTGTGCGTGCCGCCAAACCTGCAGTCCAGGATGCCGGCCAGGGCCGATTCGGGGTAGCCGGAGTTGGGGCTGGCGTGCTGACGGCCGTACTTGTGCACAAACCTCAGCAATCCCGGACGGCCGGCAGACAGAACCATCAGCAGTGCAGTCAGACGTGCTGGAATCCAGTTGGCTATATCATCTATGTGGGCGGCCCAGCACCCAAAGTCCTTGTAACGCTCTGTCTTGTAGCCTATCATGGAATCCAGCGTGTTGATCATCTTGTAAGCCGCCATGCCCGGCACTCCAAGAAGCATGTACCAGAACAGCGGGGCAATCACGCCATCGCTCAGGTTCTCAGCCAGGGTCTCCAGCGCGGCAGTCCGGATTTCCTGAGCATCAAGGTTTGCCGTATCGCGCCCAACAATTCTGGACAATTGAATGCGCCCTTTTTCAAGTGATTCGTCAAGGGCTTGGAACACCATACGGACCTCTTTTATCAGAGTCTTTCCGGCCAGGAAGTAGAATATGAATATGGCCGATACGCACACGCCCAGCCACCGGTTCAATCCGTAACAGAACGGGATGAACCACCAGAAGAGGATGTATGTACAACCTATCAGGAAAAGTGCGGTGAGTGCGCCTTTAAGACGGCGATGCGCGCCCTTGTTGAACCAGCGCTCAGCGGTCGATATCAGCCAGCCGAACTTGACCACTATGTGAGGCAGCCAGGCCGGATCGCCCAGCAGAGCATCCGTCAGGACACCCATAAGCAGCGGCAATAGCGCTATGATCAGTTGCTGAACATCCATTCCTTGATCCCCTCAATTAGCAGATTATCAGCCTCCGGTCCCTGCACCGCAATGCGGAAACAGCCCTCGTCCAGCCCAGTAAAGTTTGATGCGTCACGTATCAGTATGCCCTTCTCTACAGCCAGATAATCCTTCAGTGCCGAAGCCTTTCCCATACGGAGTCTTGACAGCAGCATATTGGAGTCCGATGGCCATACCTCAATCAGTCCTGTCCTGGAAAACTCCGCCGCTACACGTTCCCGCTCGGCAATGAGCTCGGCTACGTCAAAGCGGTACAGATCCCGGTTGGCCAGCAGGAACTTTCCGGCCTCAATGGCCAGAGCATTGACAGACCAAGGCATACGGAAAAGACCAAGTTGTTTAATCAGGCGTGAATTACCGCTCACGCCCCCTATCCTCAGTCCCGGCACTCCGAACTGCTTGGTCATGGAGTGAAGGATAAGCACATTAGGCATCTCTACCGCCCACTTTACGTCAATTACCTTCTCCAAAGTATAGGGCGCGTATGACTGATCGATTATGAAAATGCATGCGGGATTGGCCTCAATCATCTCCGTTAACCACGAATGATCCCATACCTTTCCGGTGGGATTATTGGGATTGCAAAGCCAAATCAGACTACCCGGTGCAGGTTTAAGGCCTGATTCTGAATATATTTCCGTAATCTTATGACGGTTCAGGCGGCAGGCATCGGCATACTCGCTGAATGTGGGAACCGGTATCTGTGAGTTGCTCTCGCGGTACACCTGCGCAATCAGGTAGATTGCCTCGGTGGCACCATTGGTAACGCACAGGTTATGGGCCGATATTCCCATCGATGCAGCCCACGCCACGGCCAGCGATGAGGCATCGGGCTCGGGATATGATGATATCCGGGGCATACAGCTGTTAAGATGCTCATAGAGAGCATCCAGATCACTGCGGCACACAATGTTTGAACTGAAATTGTGCCTGATGCCGGGGTAAGAGAATATGTCGTCACCGTGCCCGTTAATCATCCTCACTCATTATCTTGTAAAGCAGCGGCATATCCAGGTGCCTGCGCACATGGTCGGCCAGAAGGTCATACTGCTGCTGTTTGAATTCAAAGTAACCGGTTGCCGCCGTGTCACGCTTGCCGGTAAAGGGAGCCAGCAGGCTGTCAATGACCTGCGGATTGTCCAGTATGCCGTGAATGTAGGTTCCCATGGTACGCTCATCGGCAAAACAGCCTTCAGCAGTACCGTCAGAGAATGTATTCAGAGTACTGCACTTACCCTCGGTACGTCCCATATGGATCTCGTAACCCGTGCAACCCTCCAACCCACGGAAGTGGAATGTCACCTGGCGGGTAACCTTGCTGCCCTCCATAACCGTATCAACAGGCAGGAGTCCCAGTCCCGGAATCTTGCGGACGCTGCCCTCAACACCCTGGGGGTCATCCACGCTCATACCCATCATCTGGTAACCGCCGCAAATTCCCAGCACCGTTGTGCCGTTCTTGTGAGCACGGAGCACCGCCTCGGCCACACCATTGCGGCGAATCTCATAGAGGTCATCTATTGTGCTCTTGGTTCCGGGCAGTATTATTATATCGGCCTTGCCTATCTCCTCAACGTTGTTGGTATAGTAAAGATTCACCCTGGGGTCACGCTCCAGCATGCCAAAGTCCGTAAAGTTGGAGATGTGGCGCAGCAGTATTACGGCAACGTTAACACGGCCGCTTACGGCGCTGTGCTGCTTGCCGGCCAGTTCCATGGAATCCTCCTCTTCAATGTGTATGTCCTTGAAGTATGGTACTACGCCCAGGACCGGCACCTTGCAGATGTCCTCCAGTATCCTGCGGCCCTCCTCAAACAGTCTCAGATCACCGCGGAACTTATTGATTATTATACCTTTTATAAGTTTCTTATCCTCAGGGGTCTGCAGCGAAATTGATCCGTAGGCGCTTGCAAAAACGCCCCCGCGGTCAATATCGGCCACAAGGATCACGCGCGCTCCCGCATATCGGGCCATAGGTAGATTGACCAGGTCCGTATCGCGAAGATTCAGTTCCGATATGCTGCCGGCGCCCTCCATCACTATGGGGTTGTAGCGGCTGCTCAGTCGGTCAAATGCCGCATGGACTTCGCGGCGCAAAACTTCGCGGCCCTCATCCTTGCGGAAATAGTCATACGCACCCATATTGCCTACAGGCTTGCCGTTGAGCACCACCTGCGATGTGTGGTCCGAACTGGGTTTGAGCAGCAGCGGGTTCATATCGGTGTGGCAGGGAATGCCAGCAGCCTCAGCCTGGACAGCCTGGGCGCGGCCAATCTCCAGCCCATCGGGCGTAGCGTATGAGTTGAGCGCCATGTTCTGCGCCTTGAACGGGGCGGGACTGTAGCCGTCCTGACGGAAAATGCGGCACAGGGCGGTAGCAATCACGCTCTTGCCCACATCGCTGCCCGTTCCCGCCAGCATTACGGGATGTAACTTTGCATCGGCCATCACTTACGGTTCTTATAAGAAAACGCCTTCCACTTCTCCTCGGGCCATCCCTGACGGTCCAGTTCAAAGCGGGCCAGGATAAAGAAAAGGTCGCTCAGACGGTTTACAAAACGCAGCAGTTCCTGCGGCAGAGGGTCCTGACGATGCAATGTCCAAAGCCTGCGCTCTGCCCTGCGGCAAACGGTGCGAGCCATCTGCAACTGGGCTGCCAACGGCGTTCCGCCGGGAATCAGGAAATGCTCATGTTCGCCTATCTGTGATGTCAGGCTGTCCATCCAGTCCTCACAGAACTGCTCCATCCCGGCATCCAGGCTGTTGGGGTTACTGTCACGCCTGGCCGAAGGTGTTGCCACCAGACTCATAACCGCCATCAGCTCACACTGAATCCTGTACAGTCCCTCCTGCCATCGGTCATCGGCCTTAAGCATACTGCGCACAATGCCTATCTGGGTGTTTAGCTCATCCAGCGTTCCGTTGGCCTCTATGCGAATATCGTCCTTGGGCACACGCTCACCGCCGTGTATTCCGGTGGTGCCGTCATCGCCTGTCCGTGTATATATTCTTTTCATAATTCCCAAAATGCGTTGATATCGGACTCACCCCAATACCAGTGTGTGTAGCCCGCAATCACGTTCTTATATCGGAACAACTCCGTATCCACCTTCTCACCCTTAGCATTGCTTTGCGCCAAAATGATACAAAAGGGGACTGTCCCCTTTTGTACTATTTTTGAGTAGTGGAACTCGTGACCCTTGAATACTTTGCCGTTGATTTCCATACTGCGGTAGCCCAGGTGCAGGCGGGCGCCCTGCATGGTGCACTCAATGGGCAGCACTCCGGCCATGGGCCAGACCTTGCCGTCCTGATCGGTCAACGACTTGCCCAGATACATCATTCCGCCGCACTCTGCAAGAATGCGTCCGCCAGCCTCGGCATACTGAACAAGTTGCGATGCCAGCATGCGGTTCAGGGCCAGCTCCGGCGCAAAAAGTTCCGGATATCCGCCCGGGAGATAGACCAGATCCACGTCCTTGGGCAGTTCATCACCGGCCAGCGGGCTGAAAAAGAGCACCTCACCCATCTGCGCCAGCCTGTCCAGATTCTCCCGGTAAGCAAAATTGAACGCCCTGTCCCTGGCTACTGCAATCCTCTGCATATCAAATCCAAATCAACATACTGTTCCACCAGGTCCGATACCCGGTCGGCCAGCGAATTCAACTCATTCTCAAGGCCCACTGTCAGTCCCAGATGTCTGGAAGGCACCTCAATACCTTCAGTGCGCGGAATCCGCCCCAGACACGTAACACCCGCATCGGCCGCAGCATCCTTCAGGAAAGAAAAATGTGAGTCCGATGCCACCTGGTTGAAAACCACACCGGCTATGCGCACATCGGACCTGAAAGTCTTGAATCCGTGCAGCAAAGCCGCTACGGAATATGCGGTAGAGCGTGCATTGACCACCAGCAGCACCGGCACATCCAGCAAAGCCGCAATCTCGGCACTGCTTCCGCGCATATGGTCATAGCCGTCAAAAAGCCCCATCACGCCCTCTATCACGGCCGCATCGGCCCCAGCCGAATAACGTGCAAAAACCTCACGTACATGATCAGCCGATGCCAGCCATGTATCCAAATTGACGGACTCAGTACCCGCTGCAATACTGTGAAACTGCGTATCAATATAGTCAGGACCGCATTTGAACGGCTGCACACGGAGCCCCCGCCGCGTCAGTGCACGCAGCAGCCCCATCGTGAAAGTAGTCTTGCCACTGCCCGATGTGGCGGCCCCAATGAGTATCCTGATCATTCAATTTTTATTAGGTGGTATAAAGATAATGATTTATTAGTAATTTTGCTGCGTCTTGTTCCGATACTCTTTCCATGAGTTTAGGATCAAAAGGGAATCAGGTGAGAATCCTGAACAGACCCGCTGCTGTAAGCCCTCAAAAAGGGATGTCCATCACCACAAGTGCCACTGGCCGCAAAGCCGGGAAGGCGGACAGACCGGGGTAAGTCAGAAGACCTGCAAGACACGTTATAAAACTGCCGGGATTCAGTAACTTATTAACAATAACTACAATGAAAAAAGTTTTATCATTTGCTTTGATGGCCCTCGCTATGGGCTTTGTGTTCACATCCTGCGACAAGGAAGAAAACGGTGGTGAAGAAGCCGCCAAGTCTTACACACTTTCGATGGCTCTTGCAAGTACTGACTCTGTTTATCTGGGAACAGATAAGTCAAATCAGTACGGCGACCCTCAGTATCCTTATTACAGACAGGATATAACCATAGATCCGTTTGTTCTCACACACTCTTTCGCCTCATGGGGTATGGGTGAAGGTTTCACATTTACAAGCTGCACCAACGACACTCTGGCAGGTTCATCAAACCTTTCTGCAATAACAAAGGCCGGCGTAAAGACAAACGCCTATTTCACAGCATACACCGGAGGTTTGAGTTATGGCGTTGCTGCTGAGATCTCATTCAAAGATGGTGCCGCATACAACGCAAAGGAATGCTATGTAACAAACTGCGTCAGCGCATATCTGGCTATTAAAGATCAGAATGACGGTGCCGGTTATGTAAAGGAATGGACCAAGGATGACAAGTTCACACTCATCATCAAGGGTTTCAATGGCAAGAATGAGACCGGTACCATTGAGTTCCTTCTGGCCGATGGTCTGGATATTGTCAACACATGGCAGCAGGTTGATCTGACAAAACTGGGTAAGGTTACAAAGATCCAGTTCTCACTCACCTCAACTGACATGGTATCATATGACGGAGGAACAACATACTACGCCAACACTCCGCTGTATTTCTGCCTTGACCAGCTCACTGTAACCGAGTAATCATGTAAGATGTCTTTTGACGTAAAATACTGTTTGATAACAATCTGCACCCTGTGTTTCCACCTGGAGACACAGGGTCAGGTTTTATCTGACACCATGCGTACAAAAGACATTCCGCAGGTAACCGTAACAAGTGACCGCACCAACAGCC
>JAEEGG010015038.1_pt1 | contig 16299 bp, 11 predicted proteins | sample 9134161 | NCBI WGS metagenome assembly JAEEGG01 (sample SAMN16246543, study PRJNA631951) | gut metagenome | biome: gut microbiome; feature: rumen; material: CR-attached | host: Bos | place: Iran: Karaj | collected 2018-10
AAGTCGACATACTGAAGGAGACGCTGAACATAATAAAAAAAGACCCAGGCGTTGACCTGTCTGCCCTCCGGAACAGGGAAAAAACACAGCTCGTCAACGCCTTACGCAACCGCTACGAATTAAGGGATATCCTGCTCGCGCTGGGGATGTCCCGAAGCGTCTATTACTACAACGTGAAACACCTGGACGACCGCAACAACAAGGATCGTCAGTTGCTCAAGGAACTTGTCCCCATATTCGACGAGTCCAACAAGACCTACGGCTACAGGCGAATCCACAGCGAACTTTCAAGGACCGGAAGGACTGTTTCCGAGAAGGTTGTCAGACGCGCAATGAAACTCGGCAACCTCGTTGTCTACAAGCCCAAGAAGTTGAAGTACAGTTCGTACAAGGGCGAGATTACGCCCGCCGTCCCCAATATCCTCAACCGTAATTTTCACGCCGACGCCCCCAATCAAAAATGGCTGACAGACATAACGGAGTTCCCGCTGCACGACGGCAAGGTGTACCTATCGCCAATTATCGACTGCTTCGACGGGGCGCCTGTGTGCTGGACAATCGGGGAGTCCCCTGACGCGACTCTTGTCGACGAGATGCTGGACAAGGCCGTCGCGACACTCCATGAGGGCGAAGCCCCGATTATCCATACGGACAGAGGGAGTCATTACAGGTGGCCTGGATGGATTGAGAGAATGAAAAAGTACGGCTTGACTCGGTCCATGTCAAGGAAGGGCTACACTCCCGACAATGCCGCATGCGAAGGCTTTTTTGGTATACTCAAGAACGAGTTCTTTTACAGCAGAAACTGGAGAAAAGTCGACAAGGAAGAGTTCAAGGCTGAGCTTGAAAAATATCTGGAATGGTTTTGCTCGAAACGGATAAAGGTCGGACTCAACGGGATGAGTCCAGCGGATTATCGGAAACTATATTTGGACAAACAATCTGTCTAAATTATTGTCCGCATCCCCAAATTGCACCTCAAGTTGGGGCGGTGTTAGGTATGCACCTTATGCATTTACCGAGCAGGGCATTTATATGCTCATGACGGTTCTCAAGGGCGAGCGTGCTACGGCTCAAAGCAAGGCTCTTATCCGCCTTTTTTAGCAGATGAAGGACTACATTGTTGCTGAAAATCAAAGTTTGCTGGGGTCTGATGGTATAGCTCAAATTGCTTCCCATACGGTTCAGAATGCGAAGGATATTGCCGAGATTCGTGACGGTCTTGCCGAGACTCGTGAAGATGTTTCTGTGATGAAGTCGGACCTTCAAAAAGTTATGGAAAATTTCATTGATCCAAGCACTTTCAAACATTTCTTGATTTTGAACGGGCGTAAGCTGGAAGCGGATGTCGCCTATATGCAGATTTATGGCTTGGCAAAAAAGTCAATTACGATCGTCGATGATTACATTGGCGTGAAGACTCTGGACTTGTTGCGTGAAATTGCCAAGGGTGTAGCTGTAACGATTTATAGTGATGAATGTGGCTTTGAAACGTTAACGGATCGGATGCAGAAGGATTTCTCAAAGGCACGCCCCGACATCTCGTTAAATGTGTATGAAACGAACGGAAAATTTCACGACCGCTATATTTTCTTGGATTATGGATTAAAAAGCGAGAAATTATTTCACTGCGGGGCATCGAGTAAAGATGCTGGCAATAAAATCACTACGATTATGCAAATTGAATACACGGAAGCATATCACAACATCATTGCTATGCTAAAGGAGACTGCCAAAAACACGAAAACTTCTTCGCTCGATAAAAGAACTTTAATTGATGAAAATGCCAATTTTAATGCTAGTACACAGAAAAGTACATAGAAAAGTACACAGTTGTGAAGAATGCTTAATCGGATTTGATAAGCAAAAAAGTCGCCCGCTGTGCGGACGACTTTTGTAGGATTCAAATCCCATTAAAAGGAGATTCCCGCTCAGTGGCGGGAATGACAAGCTTTAAATTTTAATTCTAATCTTCTTTTGTTTGTAAATCGATTGCCCGCCGTTGCAGATGTAGGATACCGTGCAGACGATGAAGAATGCGGGAAGGCAATTGAATCCGAAGATTTCACCGGCAATGAGGATGGGTGCCCAGAGTGTATTGCTTGCGCTTGCGAACACGGCGGCAAAGCCGAGTGCTGCGGCGAGGGCAACGGGCATCCCGAACATGCTTGCGATGAAGATTCCGAAGGTAGCGCCGATGGCGAAAAGCGGGGTGACGACACCGCCAATGAATCCGGCGGAGAGCGTAAGAATCGTGAGTGCGAATTTCAGAATCCAGTCGTACCCGGCGACGTTCCCAATCAAGTCGGCGGTTCCGGCGGCACTCCCCGTAGCATTCCCGGCGGCAGTTCCTACAACATTCGCGGCATCCCCAATCAAGTCTGCATTTCCGGCGATTCCAAAGCACATGTCCAACAAGTTTGTTCCAAGTCCTGCGTAGCGTCCCTGGAAGAACACTAGTAAAAGTGCACTTAGACCCACACCCATAATTGCAATTCTCTTAATGCTGTTTGGGAACTTCTTTGCGAAAAAGTTTTGCGAAAGTCCAAGCAACTTTGCGAACCCGCCGCCGACAATTCCGAAGAGTACGCCCATCAGAGCGAGTTTTACAAGTAAATTGCCGTCAAGCGCGCCTTCGTTTGTGAATATGCTTGCCGTGAATCCGCTTGCGTCCAGAATCGAACTCAAATCTACGCTGAACTTGTGGAATCCGAGCATGCTTGAAACTTTGCAGGCAGTGAATGCGGCAGCGGCAGCGGGCAACAATGCGCCAAGTTCCAAGTGGCCGACGAGCAGAACTTCCAATGCGAATGCTGTAGCTGCCATCGGGGCCTGGAAAATTCCAGCAAAGCCTGCGGCAAGCCCTGTCACGAGCATAATGTGTGCTGCGTTTTCGAACGGCAACTTCTTACTTATGTTGTACGATAGTGCGGAGCCGATTTGCATGGCGGCGCCTTCACGGCCGGTACTTCCGCCGAAGAGCTGTGTCAGCCAAGTGCTCACTGCTGCCATCGGGATGGAGACGAGCGGAAAATCCGATTCCTTGTTGAGTCCGACGGCGAAAACCTGGTCCATGCCGCGTTCTGTCCAGCGTCCCCATTTCTTATAAGCGAATACGATGGCGGCACCGCCGATAGCGAGTGCCGGGATGAAGTACAGCGGGTTTGCGTCGCGGATTGCAGAAAGCTTGTCGCTGATATCGCCGAAGCATGCGGTGAGTGCGCCAATGACTGCGCCGAGTACAATCCCGAGCAGCACGAATGTCGGTGTTGCAAACCACTTGAGTAACTTTTCCTTAACGCGAGCCTTTGCCATCTTCATCATCTGTTCTTTCATCTCGGGGCTGAACTGATTGAACTGCTGGCTAGCCTTGCTGAAGTCGCTGAAATTCATGTAAAATCCTTTTTATGCAACTAAAATTTTTCACAAAAAATAGTAAAACGGAACGCCTTGTTCCGCTTTTTTGCGTGTTGTCAATTGCTCAATCCTTTTGCGACGCTAGATCAAAAAAAGAGGCTTTTGCAACGTGCCTAAATATATACTTAACTCAAGGATTGGATTGGTGTGGCGCTCAAAATGTATCGCTCAATTCTAAGGGATCAGACATGAAAAAATTTTATTCTGGTGTAGCGTTATTTGGGATTAGCTTTGGTTTGGTTTTATCTGCTTGCGGAGATTCGAATGAATCGAAGCTGAACCCGTTGGGGCCTGAACTTGGAGATGTGAGTTCCAGTTCGATCAGTGGCTTTGACGATCTCTCGAGTTCCACGGATTTCTTGCCGGGTGGATCTTCTGCGGGCATCCCTGGTGATGGCAGCTCGTCATCTCCGGTTGCTCAGTCATCCTCTTCGGCTTTGGATGTTCCCGGTTCTAGTGCCCAGGTTCCTCCGGCTTCGAGCGTCTCTACAGTTATTCCGCGTTTTGAAGGGAATAGCCCGGTGTTCTTCTCGGAAGTTTCTCCTACGAATACTAATTTCAAGGACAATGACGGTAACGATCCTGGATGGGTTGAATTTTACAACTCGTCTGACACGCCTGTTGATTTGAGCGGGTATGCACTTACGGATGACTTGTCTAATCCGCGTCGTTGGGTTTTTGGAAACGTGAAGGTCCCGGCCAAAAGCTACATGATTGTTTTCCTTTCGGGCAAGAATTATCCCGACTATATTTTGCCTTCTGATTCGCTTAATATGATGAACTCGGATTGCAGCTCTGAATCGGCTTCGGGTAGCTTGGGCGGATTCAATTTCCCCGGCATGGGTGGTGACTGGGGTGGCGGCATGGGTGGTGGCATGGGCGGTGGCATGGGCGGCTATCCCGGTGGCGGGTCTTCTGGTAGCAATGTCGATAATTTGCAAGGCAAGTCTACGCTCTGCTTTAACGAAAATGGCGCTATTCAGATTGGTGCTGTAATGAAGGTGGCTCAGGGCGGGGATTATTCGCGTGTGGTTGTCAAAACCAATAATGCATCTAGCCTTAGCAAGGTCAACCAGCTTGTTGTGCGTGGCTTTATCACCAAAAATCATAAAATCCGTGTGAACTTTAAGGAAGGCGAATCGCTTAGCAATTGGAGTGGCAAGAATCTTCGCGGTACGGGCGATTTGTCATCGGTGTTCTATGTTCGTCTAGACGATAATGCAAAGGATCTCAAACGGAACAACGTAACGGCGACAACATTTGCTACTGAAACTCAGGGCAGTGAATCGACGACCATCCAGATTACATCGTATGTTGCTCGCAATCGCGGACATGAACCGCATGCATCGTTCAAGGTGGACAAGGACGGCGGTGCTCTGTACTTTATAAATGCCGAAGGCGCTATGCTTGACTCCGTTCGTTTTGGCGCTGTTCCGACGACCGCTTCCTGGTCACGTGATGGAGCAGGCAAGTGGGGGCTTGCAACGCCGTCGCCTTACGGTAATACGATCGGTGAGGTCTTTGCCGAACAGGTTCAAGTTGCTGAAGTGAACATTCCGCCTTCTGGATTCTACACGTCTGCGGTGACGGCTACATTCCCGGCGGGCACACGTTGCGAACAGGGCGGTACTGAACCGACAACAAACTCTCCGGTGGTGCAGACTACGGTGACGATTAGTGCTACGACGGTCTTGCGTTGCCGTGTTTATGCCGGCGGCTCCTACCCGAGTGAAGAAATTATTCGTACTTATGTTTTCGAAAAGCAGCCTTCACTTGCATCGATTTTTGTGACGACAGATCCGCTCTCCATGTTCAGTCCGGATTCCGGCCTTTACATGACGGGTAATGGCGCTGCCATGATGGATCCGAAGAAGGGGGCGAACTTCTGGAGCAACCGTGAACTCCCGGTCTATGTGGAAATGTTTGAACCTGGCAAACCGCAGGCACCCGCGTTTGGCGTGATGGGCGACTACAAGATTTCTGGACAGTACAGCCGTGCTAAAGAGAAGAAATCGTTTGCCGTGACTTTGCGCGAAGAATATGGTGAAAAGCGCCTCAAATACACGCTCTTCCCGGATCATCCGGAACTCAAGAAGTTCAAGGCGTTCTCGCTCAGAAACTTTGGTAACAATTCCGGCGATGATTACGTGCGCGACCGTTTGGGAACGTCAATGACGGAAGGGCTTGATGTGGATTACCAGCGTGGCCGTTACGTTATCGTGTATTACAATGGCAAGTATTACGGCATACACGACTTGCGCGAACGCAACAACGAATACTATTACGAAACCAAGTACGGATACGATCCGAACGATATTGACCTTCTCGCAACGACTTCTAGTGGAACGGATGAAGCGAGCACGGGATCTTCTGCGGATTACAAGGCGATGCTTGATTGGCTGCAAAGCAACGATTTGAAATCGGATGCGAACTACAAGAAGATTGCAGACCAGGTTGATGTTGGCAATTTCATGAATTACATGCAGGCAGAGATGTTTCTGAACAACAGCGACTGGCCGCACAACAACATGAAAAAGTGGCGTGTTGCAAGCCAGAAGACGAAATGGAGATGGTTCTTGTACGATACGGACTTTGGCTTCGGCGTGTCTTACAATACTCAGACTGGAAACGTGTTCAGCTATGTGACGAACCGCAATGGAACGGGCGGCATGGGCATGGGTATTGGTTTCGGTGGCGGCGGCATGGGCGGTGGTCAGCAGACTGGCGGCGCTATTTCCGAACACACGATTCTCATGATTCGCTTGCTTGAAAACACGTCTTTCAAGAATGCGTTTATTAACCGATTCTGCGTACTATTAGCCACGAACTTCTCGGCTGACAGGCTTCTCAAGCGCATTAACGATTTGCAGTCTCAGGTGGAATCTGAAATGGCCCGCGACCAGGAATTCTGGGGCTATAATGCTTCTAGCATGAGCAACAACTTGGCGACCGTGAAGAGCTTTGCTCAGTCTCGTCAGGCGACAATTCGTGAACAGATGGAATCGTATTTTACTCTTTCGTCCCCAGCAGAAATGACACTTAGCTCGCAGGGATCAGGAACGATTCTCGTGGATGGCCTCCAGCTGGACAAGTCTTCAATGACAGTTTCGTTCTACAGGGATGTTCCTGTCACGCTTACGGCTCAGGCGAACTCTGGAAGTACGTTCACGGGCTGGAGCGATGGCGTTACGGATGCAACCCGCAAGGTGAACCCGGGTGAAGTCACGTCTATTACTGCCGTGTTCAGGTAGTTTTACTCAACTAAAATCCAAAAACAAAACAGCTAGACGGGAAACCGTTTAGCTGTTTTATTAACTAGTAACTCAGAACTAGTAACTTTGGCGAGATTCGGTGAATCTCGCCAATATTAGTTAGCCCAGCATTTCTGTGGTGCTGAGAGTCTTGAAGTTCTTTTCTTCCAAGACCTTGAGCGCCTTATCCGTATCGCTGAAGCGAAGAATCATGACGTTCGTTGCTGTCGAGCATTCGGACGGGTAGGCGTACATGTAGTCAATCTGCAAGTCGCCTAGAACGTCGAGAAGGTCTGCAAGACCGCCGACCTTATCTGCAACAGGGCATGCGACAACGTCAGTGACGGTTGCGCTGAGGCCTGCCTTGGCAAGCACATTGACAGCCTTTTCGGAATCGTTCACAATCAGGCGGATAAGGCCGAATTCGCCGGAATCGGCGAGCGTGAGCGAGAGGAGGTTGATGCCTGCATCAGCGAGCGAGCGGCAAACAGCCTGGAGGCGACCCGGGCGGTTCGACACGAAAACTGAAACCTGTGGAATTTTCATTTTTTTTCTCCTTCTTAAATCTTCTTTCTGTTGTCGATGACGCGCTTGGCCTTGCCTTCGCTACGCGGCAGAGAATCCGGTTCGCAGAGCGTGACAATCACGGAGATGCCGAGAATCTGTTCGATGGAGTGCTTGAACTTCTTGGAGAGCTGTTCCATATCGCTCATGGAGTCGCTCACCATGTCGCGAGAAACTTCGACCTTGACTTCGAGCGTATCCATGTTGTTCTTGGTATCGAGCACAATCTGGTAATGCGGCAATGCCTTTTCGGCGCGGAGGAGAGCCGTTTCGATCTGGCTCGGGAACACGTTCACGCCACGCATGATGATCATGTCGTCGCTGCGGCGGCCAATGCGGCGGATACGGCGGATGGTACGGCCGCATGCGCACTTGGTCTTTTCAATAGCAGTGATGTCGCGGGTGCGGTAGCGGAGAATCGGCATAGCGCGCTTGCTGAGCGTACTGATGACGAGTTCGCCTTCTTCGCCGTCCGGAAGCGGTTCGAGCGTTTCCGGGTCCACGATTTCGGGGTAGAAGTGGTCTTCGAAAATGTGGATGCCGTCGCGGCATTCGCATTCGCAACCTACGCCCGGGCCGACAATTTCAGAAAGTCCGTAAATGTCGTAAGCCTTGATGCCCGTCTTTTCTTCGATGTAGTCACGCATGCCATCGCTCCACGGTTCTGCACCGAAGATGCCGCGCTTCACGTTCAACTTGGAAATGTCGACGCCCATTTTTTCGGCAACGTCGATAATGCGGACAAAGTAGCTCGGGGTGCCACCGACTGCGGTCACGCCGAAGTCCTTCATGAGCATCACCTGGCGTTCGGTATTGCCGCCGCTAATCGGCACGACTGTGGCGCCGAGGGCTTCGAAACCGCCGTGAATGCCAAGGCCGCCTGTAAAGAGGCCGTAGCCGTAGAAGTTCTGCACAATGTCCGTGCTGCGGAAACCGCAGGCGAGGAGGCCGCGCTTCACGACCTGGGCCCAGACTTCCATGTCTTCCTTGGTGTAACCGACGACAATCGGCTTACCGGTAGTGCCGGAGCTTGCGTGCAGACGCACGACTTCGCTCATGTCGACAGCGAAGAGGCCGTACGGATACGTGTCGCGCAAGTCCTTCTTCATGGAGAACGGAATCTTTACGATATCCTTTAATGTCTTGATGTCTTCGGGCTTGACACCCTTTTCGACCATGCGGTCGTGGAACAGCGGAACCTTCTCGTAGGCGAGCTTCACGGTTGCACGCAAACGCTGCAACTGCAATTCGCGCAATTTTTCTTCGGGCATAAAATCAAGCGCCATTTCGGGCAAGATTTTGTTTTCTTCGTCGTTCCAAGCTGTAGATCGCATAGTATCCTTCAATAGAGGGTGTAGGTTAAAATTTTTCGCCTTAAATATATATAATGCGCTTGCGTTGTGTTTCATTTAGGTGCGTTTCTTTTTCTTTGCGAAAATGCAAGTCGAGCCTTTGTCCATATATATGGAATCGCTAAGTCCATAACGTAACAGTTTCAAAAAGTGTAAAAATCGGGACGTTATAACCCTTATTCCATCATTACCGTTTATTCGTCGGCCGTTTGGCCTTTTTTCAAAAAGTCGTGTGGGCGGGGGAGTGTAATTTTTGTATTTTTGGGCAGAAAATTTAAATAAACTGCTTTATAGGTAGGTCTATTCTGCGTTCCCGTTCGCTTTTATTTGTTCTTGCTTTGGTCGGTATGTCGAATGCCCAGTTGTTGGACATGTCGCAGATTTCCGACAAGTATATGGTTGAGAATAAGATCAACAAGATTCATGTCGAAGGTACACATCACATGGACGAACGTTCGGTTCTCGGACGTATCGGTATCCGTCCGGGTCAGAGCTATTCCCCGACTTCGCTTTCCGAAAAAGTCCAGAATTCCGTGAGCACGCTTTATGCTTCGGGCCTGTTTGACGATGTGACTGCCTGGGTGGATTATGTTGGCGACGATGGTTCCAATGTGGACTTGGTCTTTAAGGTCAAGGAGCTCCCTGCTCTCGATACCGCTATTTTGGATGGTTGTGACGAAGTTTCCGAAGATGACCTCCGCTTGAAAATTCACATGATTACGGGTCAGGTCTATAGCAAGGCTCAGCTGGAACGCACTCGCCAAGCTATGCTCGACCATTACCGCTCCGAAGGGTTCCTCCTTGCCGAAGTGGGCTACCGCGAAGAACCGGTGGACGAATACCAGAACAAGGTGACTTTCGTGATTCGCGAAGGCTCCAAGGTTCGCATTCGTGGCTTTGACGTGAAGGGCAATGACCATGTGCCTATCGAAGAAATTGCAGATCACATGCTCTCTAAGGAAAACCAGTGGTGGGGCGGTGGCGAATTCAAGGAAAATGTCTTTGAAGCCGACCGCGATACCGTGCTGAACGTATTCCGCCATTTCGGTTACCTGGATGCAGAACTGAACGACTACCACGCCGAATACCTCCCGGATTCTACCTGCCTGTTCTATCTTGGACGCATGGTGCCGGTTGGAGAACGTTTGGCCCCGCTCTATACGCAGTTGAACGAGGCTATGGCCGATTCGACGAACCCGCTTTACAAGATTGCGGGCAAGCCGACGATGGAAGTGACGCACTATTATAGGAACATGCGCAAGGCCTCTGACAAGTATCCGCTTGCAAGACGTAAGCCGCAGGTCAAGGACGAAGAAGGCGCATGGACTCTCCTGAACGACATTATCCGCTATGAAAGCGCCCGTAAGGAATGGCTTGACTTGGTTGCTGGCCGCAAGTGGAATAACCCGAAAATTGATTCCCTCCTCAAGATCAAAAAGCGTTCCGCTTACGAAAGCAAGCTTCTTGTGCGTTACATGATTGAGGACATGATTCCGGCCCTTTACAAGTACGATAACATCAAGACCTCTAGCGATATTATCGTCCATATCGACGTGACCGAAGGCCGCCGCTACTACATGGGCGGGCTCCACTTTACGGGTAACGAAGTCCAGAGCGACGCCATGCTTGGCTATGTGTTCCGTCTTGATAGCGGTGCCGTGTTCGACCAGTACCTCTACGAAGCGTCCCGTAAGGCCTTGCTCGATTCCTACCGCGAAGATGGCTACCTCTTTGCCCAATTCGATGAAGAGAGAACGTTCGAAAACGATTCCATTGTGAACCTCGCCTACAAGATGAACGAAGGTTTGCCGGCTCAGATCCATAAGGTCCATGTGCGTGGCAACACTAAGACGAACGAAAAGGTCATCCGTCGCGAAGTCCGCCTCTATCCGGGCGATACGTACCGCCAGTCTGCTTTGGAACGTAGCTTCCGCGACATTATGCAGCTCAACTACTTCGACATGGTCGTGCCTGATATCAAGGTCGTGGGCGAACAGGAAGTGGACCTCGACTTTGCCGTTCAAGAAAAGCAGGCCGGTACGGGTCAGTTCAGCTTGGGTGTCTCTTATAGCGAAAGCGATGGCTTTGTCGGTACGGCAAGTATTTCCATCCCGAACTGCTGTATGGGCGATGGCCAGCAGGCTGCCTTGAACCTCGAATACGGTGCCGACAAGAAGAGTGCTACGATTAGCTTTACAGAACCGTGGTTCCTCGACAAGCCGATTACGGTCGGTGCAAGCCTCAGCTATTCCTGGTGGAACATGGAAGACTATGACGACCACGACATTACCCGCTACGGTGGAAACATCTTTGCCGGTAAGCGACTCAAGTGGCCGGATGACTACTTCTATGGTCAGATCGGTTATGGCTGGCTCATGAACGACCAGGGCCCGAACATCGACAATAGCTATGTGGTCTATACGGGTATTGAATCGGCATTCAACTTCCGCATCCAGCGTGACGACAAGAACTTGCCGCAGTTCCCGACCGAAGGTTCCCGTTATGTGCTCGATGTGCAGTGGGCCGATAAGATCTTTGGCAGTGACTTTGAATTCGTGAAGGCCGACCTCTCCATCAAGTGGTGGTTCCCGCTCTTCCGTGACCGCCTCACGATTGCCCTTACTAATGAATACGGTGTCATCTTTGGCGACAAGTTGCAACATCGTACGTTGTATAAAATGGGTGGCGTGCTTGGCTACGATGGTATGCTCCGTGGTTATAGCTCGGGTTCCATTGGCCAGAGCCGTTTGGGCCGCAGCTACCAGTACATCGGTGCTGAACTCCAACTTGGTCTTGTGCCGCAGACGTTCTACTTGCTCCCGTTCTTCTTTGACGCCGGTAACGTGTTCGGTGAACGCATCGACAAGAATGCTCGCGTTGACAAGCCTAAGAAGAATCCGCTCAGTGAATGGGATCCGACGAAGCTCAAGAAGGATATTGGCTTTGGCTTCCGCGTAGTGGTGCCGATGCTTGGCATTATCGGTTTCGACTTTGCCTGGCCGCTCGATCCGGGTGAATCCTACAGCAACGGTACTCAGCTTCCGTCGGTGGGCGATATGGAATTCAACTTTGTCATTGGTCAGTCTTTCTAACCTGACTGGAGGTGCGCTATGATTCGCAAGTTGATAGTTTTGCTTTCGGTAGTCTTTGCATGCGCAAGCTTTGCCGAAGATGGTCTTCGCATTGCCCATGTGGACTCAAAGATTATCTTTGACGGCTTCAAGGGCACCAAGAAGGCTCAAGAAGAATATGACCGCCAGGTGGCTAAATGGGAACAGCAGGCAAACCTTCTGCAGAAGGAACTTGCCGCCATCAAGGAAAGGCTCGATAAGCAGGTCCTGATGCTTTCGGACGAAAAGAAGCGCGAACTCGAAGCCGAATACAACAAGAAGGATACGGAGCTCAAGTCGTTCATCGACCGCGTCTATGGCCGTAACGGAGAGCTCATCACCGAAAACGAAAAGGTGAGTGCCCCGATTATCCAGCTCATCCGCAAGGCCGTGAACGAAATTGCCTTGCAGGAAGGCTACGACATGGTCATTGACCGTGCTACCGGCGCTGTGCTTTTCTGGAAAAAGGAAAACGACCTTACGAACAAGGTGCTGAACTACCTGAACAATAGATAGTTCTTTGTCTTCGGGCATTTGAAAATCTCGCGGCGTGTGCTGCGGGATTTTTTTTATTGTCTCATGTAATCGCGGATGGCGTCTACGAATTGCTGCCCGAACTTTCGGATTTTCATTTCGCCAAAGCCGAATACATCTTGCAGTTCGTTGATGGAAATGGGCGCCTTGTAGGCGAGGTCTTTTAACGTGCGGTCGGAGAGCACAACGTAGGCGGGCCAGTTGTTTTCGTCGGCAATTTGCTTGCGGACTTTTCGCAGAGCTTCGAATAGGGAATTGTCTTCCGCGTCGTCGGCTGTGCGCGTAAATGTCGTGCGCCCGCTTCTCGGTTTTGCGTCTTCTTTTGCTTCTGCTTTTGCGGCGATGGCGAGTTCTGCCGTTTTCTTCCCGAAGAGGACTTCGTTCCCGCTCTCGGTTATTTTAAGGTGGTTGTTTTCGTTGTATGCAATTTCAATGTAGCCGAGTTGCAGCATTTGCAAAAGGTAATCGTGCCAATGCTTGAGTGTTGTCTTGGCGCCTACGCCAAATGTTTTGAGCTTGTCATAACCCTTCTGGACAATTTCGTCGTTGAGCGTGCCTTTGAGAATGTCGGCGGTCATTGAAAAACCGATGTGCTCGCCAGTGCGTTTGATGGCCGAGAGCGCTTTTTGCACGAGAATTGTGCCGTTGAAGCGCTGTGGTGGGTGCTTGCAGATGTCACAATTCCCGCAGTTGCTGCTGTTGTTTTCACCGAAGTAGTTGAGCAAAATGCGACGACGGCAAACTTGCGATTCGGCGTATTCCTGCATGCGGTCGAGCTTCTCGGAGTTGATATCTCGCTGGCCGCTTTCGTTTACAAATTTGCGGAGTGTGATGATGTCCTGGAAATTGTAGAACAGCACCGTCTCGGAGGGGAGGCCGTCACGGCCCGCGCGCCCGATTTCTTGGTAAAAACTCTCGATGCTCTTGGGGAGATTGTAATGGATGACGTAACGGACGTTGCTTTTGTCGATGCCCATGCCGAATGCGATTGTCGCGCACACGACATCGACATTGTCGTTGATGAAATCCTCTTGAACGTTATTGCGCTCTTCGGCGGTGAGCCCCGCATGGTATGCCTTTGCGTAAACGCCTGCGTTGATGAGTTCTTCGGCGACTTTCTCGGTGCTCTTGCGCGAAAGGCAATAGATGATTCCCGATTCGTGCTTGTGCTTTGAAATGATGGACAAAATCGCCTTCAGCTTTTCAGAGGCGGAATAACCGCGTCGCACATCGAGACTCAAATTCGGACGGTCGAACGAACTCACGAAAAGTCTAAAGTTTTGCAAGTTCAGCTGTCGGACGATGTCTTCTTTTGTGAGCTTGTCTGCCGTTGCCGTCAGCGCCATAATTGTTGCGCTCGGGAACGCTTGGTGTAGCATGCCGAGCTGCGTGTATTCTGGACGGAAGTCGTGTCCCCATTGCGAAATGCAATGCGCTTCGTCGATAGCAAACAGCGAAATGCTCAAGTGCTGTTGCATCCACGGGATTTCTCGCTGCAAACGCTCCGGCGAGATGTAGAGAATCTTGGTCTGGCCCGCTTTACAACGCTGCCGGATGGCCGCATTTTCACCATCTTCGTTGTTGCTGTTGAGCGCATCAGCCCCGATGCCGTTTGCGTTCAGCGCGTCCACCTGGTCTTTCATCAGTGAAATCAACGGCGAAATAACGACCGTGATGCCCTTGAACATCAAGGCTGGAATCTGGTAGCAAATGGACTTTCCGCCACCAGTCGGCATCAGCACAAGCGCATCTCTCCGCGATACGACATGCTCGATGATTTCCTCTTGCATGGGGCGGAACGCTTCGTAGCCGAAAACAGATTTTAAAATTTCACGAGAGGTGGGCATAGTGGGTGTGAAAAATAATATTTTTTTGAATACCTTACATTTCCAAGAGAGGTCCCTATGCAAAACTCACTCCCTGATCCGATGACGGTCCACCCGATTGCGGGGTATGATAAGGAAATTTACGTGAAGCCGACGGTCAAGAACCCACAGATTGTTGTGGGTGATTTCACCTACATTGCCGATAGCGATTTCGAAAGTCACGTGACACATCTGTATCCGTGGAATGACGATAAGTTGATTATCGGGAAGTTCTGCCAGATTGCGGCGGGTGTGGAGTTTGTGATGAATGGGGCGAACCACCAGATGAATGCGGTTTCGACGTTCCCGTTTTATACTTTGCAAGGCTGGAATATGGCGCCTCCTGCAAAGGAAAATTTGCCGCTCAAGGGCGATACCGTTATCGGGAACGACGTGTGGATCGGACAGAATGCGACAATCTTGCCTGGCGTGCATATTGGCGATGGGGCGATTATCGGTGCGAATGCGGTCGTGGGGAGCAACGTGGAACCTTACACGGTTGTGGTGGGGAACCCGGCGCAGTTTATTCGCAATCGCTTTGACGAGGAATTGACGGCGCTCTTGCTCCAGTGGAAATGGTGGGATAAGCCGGTCGAAGAAATCAATTCGCTTATTCCAATTCTCACAAATCCGGACTTGAATTTTGTCAAAGCAAAAATCAAGCAATATTTGGCGAATTCTTAGTGGTTGAAAGCTGCATTTTGCGCTTTATCACAGACGTATTCTGCTTTATCGTTTTTGCGTGTAGTTTCTTATGTTGTTTTTTTATATTATTTTAGTTAATGGTTAGAACTTGAGAACTGGAGTGGAGCATGCGTAAATTAGTCATTATTCTATTGATGTTCCTCGTTGGGTATTCCATGGCGGCCGACAAGAAAATCTTGATCGCCTACTTTTCCCATATTGGTGAAAACGTTGGTCTCGGCATGATTGTCAAAGGCAATACCGAAATTGTTGCCGAGATGATTGCTGAAAGGACTGGTGGCACGCTTTTGGAAGTGAAGCCCGTTACAGCATATCCTAGAACTTACGATGAATGCCTCAAGGTGGCAAAAAAGGAACTTGCGCAAAACGCTCGCCCAGAGATTAAACCGATGGATATTAATCCCGAGGACTTCGATGAAATCTATATCGGTTATCCGGTGTGGTTGAACGAAATGCCTATGCCGATGTTTACTTTCCTTGAAAAGTACAATCTGAAGGACAAGTTAATCCATCCGTTCATGACTCATGAGGGGAGTGGGCTTTCTGGAATCCCGAAACTCAGAAAGGCGGCTGCGGGGGCGGTTGTGACAAAGGGACTTGCCGTCTATGGACGTAACGCTCAGAACAGTCCTAAAAAAGCACAGAAGGATGTGGATAAGTGGCTAAAATATCTCGGTGTACTTTAGATATCGCGATGACTGTGCTCACTCTGTTTTTGATGGGTGGGAACAACTTTTTTTATGATGCGGTTGGTGAATCGTTGGAAAGTGGCCTTGTTCACGAAATCTTGGGCATTATTTTGTTTGTGCTCTGGGTAGTGCACCTTGTGTTGAATCGTGCGTGGATCAAGGGCATGCTCAAGGGAAAATACAATGCGCTGCGGATTGTGCGGACTGTTATTAACTGTGGCGTTATCTTGTGTGTACTATTACTGATTGTAAGCGGTATAATCCTTTCGAATCACTTGTTTGCATGGCTCGAACTTGAAAGTGGTGCGAGTTTTGCCCGTACGGCGCATATGCTTGCGAGCCATTGGTATTTGATTTTTGTCTCGCTTCACATTGGGCTCCATTTGTCGCTGTTTGTTCGCGGCCGTATTGCAACGGGTGTGGTGACCGTTCTTGGTGCTTATGGCATTTATGCCTTTATCGTCCGCGGCTTGTGGAAATATATGACGCTTCAGCAGCCGTTCTATGCCTTGGATTTGGAACACGGGTATTTGCTATTTACTTTGGACTACATTGCCATTATGGCTCTATTCGCGATGGTGATGCATCTTGCGATGCAGGCTCTGAATAGATATTTCTATATTAGAAATGTGTAATTTAATGGCGGCTTAGCCGCCCTAACCGTTAATCACTAACCATAAATCATTAAAATATGGCCGAACAAAACAAAGCAGAAAAATTCGTTTTCTACATGTACAAAATGACCAAGTCCTATCCGCCTAACAAAGAGGTGCTGAAGGACATTTCTTTGAGCTTCTACTATGGCGCAAAGA
>JAEEGG010015041.1_pt1 | contig 16297 bp, 13 predicted proteins | sample 9134161 | NCBI WGS metagenome assembly JAEEGG01 (sample SAMN16246543, study PRJNA631951) | gut metagenome | biome: gut microbiome; feature: rumen; material: CR-attached | host: Bos | place: Iran: Karaj | collected 2018-10
TTGCTGCGCCGCCGCCGAACTTCTTGTTCAGAAGGGTGGTAAGAGCGGCAGTAAGAGTGGTCTTACCATGGTCAACGTGACCGATAGTGCCTACATTAACGTGAGGCAGATTACGAACATACTTTTCCTTTGCCATACTAGTTTCCTCTAGGAAATGATAACTGCAGGCCAGCTGCCACAGTTCAAGACGATTGAAAAATTCAATAAAATGGAGCGGGCAACGGGAATCGAACCCGTATCACAAGCTTGGAAGGCTTGGGTAAAAGCCATTATACGATGCCCGCACAGTTGGTGGAGGGGGATGGATTCGAACCATCGAAGCCAAGGGCGACAGATTTACAGTCTGTTCCATTTGACCGCTCTGGAACCCCTCCAATGTCGGCGTAGCTTGCATTGCTATGCAAGCGGGCGTCATAATACAGCATAGCGTCACAGTGCGCAAGTATTTTTTGAAATTTTCTCTAAATAATCCCTTTTTCCCTAAAACCGGCCAATAAAATAACAGGGCAGCGCTGTTCTCTGACATTCCCGGAGCTTCAATGCCATGTTTTTACCCGGCGCTTCTCCGTATTCATAATCCTTTCGCAGCGCAAAAAAAGTGAATACCCGGATGCAGTCTCCGAAACAAGCACTCACTTCTCTTTCCTTATCTTTCCGCCCCTTCATTTTTGTGGCCCGCTTCTTTAGCCTTAGGCTGTTTGCCGGATTTCGCTTCAAACAAAAAACCCGGGAAATCCCGGGCTTTTAACATGACAAATTCTAACTGTCTTACAGATTACTCCGGCTTTCCGGCCTTGTAGCCAACGCCAACACTCTTCTGAGCAGTAAGAATAATCGCGAGAGACACGTTGTCGTAGGTCTTGTATACCATAGCCTGACCAACTACATCATCAGGAAGCTTGAAGTTCTTATCAGCTCCGAACTGCTTGCCTGCAGTGGAGAACTCATAGTAATCAGTCTCTTCGGCCGCATGTCCGACTACGCCCTTTCCGGTCTTGCTGATGGCAAATACATCGCCGGTGCTGACACCGTCCTTGCTGCCCTTGCCGAGAACAACGGTATCATTGCGGCCGGCAAGGTTGTAATCCAGATTTCCCAGAGCAAGGACGCTGGTCTCTACCTGAGCAGGCTTAGGAACGAAATAAAGGTCATATCCGTCGTCATTGTTGAAAGGCATTACGTAATCTCCAGGCATTACCTCCTGAACATTCTTAACAAGAAGAGCCTTCGTTACAGTGCCGTTTCCTTCACCGGCAACCAAAGCGCCTGAATATACAGCCTGATAACCCAGCTTTCTGCCGGCCTCGTCCTTAAGGAGCGGGCCTTTGCGATAAATCGCATACTGAGTGCCCTTGGCAAGACTTCCTCTTACATAGATATCGCCAGTTTCGGCAATAACCTTCTTTGCGTCATTCTCGCCTAAAACATAAGGAATCTTTGCTCTTTCATTGTCATCAAAGGGCAGTACCTGATCATGCTTAAGGAAGGTTTTTATAGCCTTGGCATCAATGGTAGGAATCGGCTTATTGGTCTGTGCTGAAACAGCCTTCTGAAGGTAAGGTTTCCCATCAATCCATACAAGCGTAAGAACATCACCCGGGTAAATCCAGTGCGGATCGTCTATCTGCGGATTAACATTCCAAATCTTCGGCCAATACCAGGGCTTCTTCAAAAACTTTCCTGAAATATCCCACAGAGTATCACCCTTCTTAACTACATATTTTGTAGGGTGATTTTCCTGCATGTCCAAGGTGTCAGCCACAGATACTGTCGCAAATAGCATAGCGGCAACAAAAATTCCTATCTTTTGTAAAATCATAAGGATCCCTGCTTGATTCCATCCAATCTTTTCATCATAAATCACTGCATGCCAGCAACTTATGTAGGTTTGTAATTAAATTTAAGCCATAGCGCACTTGCATGAAACCGCTCAATACTTCACACAGTCCGATTCGGCCCAGGTACAAATGACTATCCCACTACGAGTATAATCAAGAATAATTATTTTAGCCAAAAAACGGCTTATGCGTACTTGCCTTTTTAAATTATCGATCACAAATCACAGGTTTGCGGGGTGATCCTTCAGGACGGAATCCGCCCCCCCTTTCCCGTTAAAAATTTGAGATCCGACACACATTCAGAGTTCACAGCCGCTCATGTTATAATGTCGGGACTTTACCGAGGATTATTCTATGGCTATACGCGAATTACTATACTATCCGGACGAGCATCTGCACTTGTCAAGCGCTCCGGTAACTGAGTTTGACGAAAGTCTCGCCGATCTCGTCTCCGATATGTTTGAGACTATGTACCATGATGAGGGAATAGGGCTGGCAGCTCCGCAGATAAACATCAGAAAACGGGTAGTTGTCATGGACATCGAAGGAGATCGCCTTCCCGAGCATCAAATTGTGCTGATAAACCCCGAGTTCGTTTCCAAAGAAGGCACCAACAGCATTGAAGAAGGCTGCCTTTCTGTCCCTGGTCTTCGCGCCCGTATCAGCAGGGCTGAGAATGTTACTGTTAAAGCGCAAAACCTCAAGGGAGAGTTTTTTACCATCAGCGCCACCGGCCTTCAGGCTATTTGCATCCAGCATGAAATGGATCATCTTGACGGTCATCTCTTCATTGACTATCTCTCCGCCATGAAGAAAAACTTATACCGCGCCAAGGCTGCCAAACTTGCCCGCGAAAGAAAAAGAGCCGCCAGGGAATCTCAGTAACAGGATAATCAACCATGAAAATCATTTTCGCCGGAACTCCTGATTTTGCCGCATTTCACCTGAAAACCCTTCTGGAAGGCGGAATTGAAATTGCCGCAGTATTTTCGCAGCCGGATCGCCCTTCAGGCAGAGGGAATCACATTGCGCCGACACCTGTCAAGGCAGTCGCCGCAGCCCGGGGCATTCCCGTCTATCAGCCGGAAAAGCTGAAAAACAACGCTGAGGCATTGCAAATTATTAAAGACCTGGCGCCGGATCTCGCGATCGTGGTCGCATACGGTCAGCTTATTCCGGACGAATTCCTGGCCGTGCCCCGCATTGGCACCATTAATGTCCACGGCTCAGTGCTCCCAAGATGGCGCGGGGCGGCTCCCATCCAAAGAGCTCTCTGGAACGGGGATTCCGTCACGGGCATTACCATTATGAAGGTGGGAACAGAACTGGACGCCGGAGATATCATAGTCAGCAAAGAACTCCCCATAGAGAATACTGACACCTCTGAAAGTCTCTACCTTAAGCTGCAATCTCTGGGAGCGGAAACACTGCTGGAGGTTATTCCGGATATTGAAAATCTTTATGAGAACGCAATCCCCCAGGACAGCAGCCAGGTTACCTATGCAAAGAAGCTCACCCGGGAGGAGGGCATTTTGAATTTTGCGGAAAGCGCCGAGACTCTGGAACGCCATATTCGCGCTTACCAGCCCTGGCCGATTGCCTCCATAATTCTCGCCGGCACCAAAATCAAGGTATTCCGGGCTGAAAGCATTGAGAATCAGGATTCCGCCGAGGCTCCGGGAACCATCACCGCTGCCTCAAAAGAGGGACTCTTTATACAAACCGGTTCCGGGATACTGAAAATAACGGAGCTTCAAATGCCCGGCAAGGGAAGGGTGTCTTTTTCACAGCTTATTAATTCCCGAAAGCAGTTCTTTGCTCCGGGCCAGATTTTGGATTATCGTCAGGCATGAAGAACGCTAAAAACCCTCGCAGACTGGCCAGCGAGTCAGCACTGCGGGTGCTGTCCAACAGGGAACAGCTGACCACTGTCATTAATTTTTCTGAAGAATACACCTCTCCGGAGAACCGGAGCCTTTACCGGGAACTTACCTACGCAACAGTAAGAAACTACGGCTGGATTAATGGAGCTCTCGGCATTCTCCTGTCCAAGCCCATTACCGAAAAGGATCTTCTGGCTCATTATATTCTGGCAGTAGGCATCTGCCAGCTGCAATATACCAGAATTCCGCCCCATGCCGCTCTTAACGAAACTGTGGAAACCATGAGAAAAGCCGGTTTTCCGAAATATGTAAACCTCGCCAATGCTGTTATGCGCAGCTTCATGAGACGGCAGACGGAGATTACCGCAAAGCTTGACGCTTCCTACGAATCCCGATATTCATTTCCTGAGTGGCTGGTTACCCTGATCAAAAAACACTACCGCGAAAAAACTCCTGATATTCTCGAAAACAGCAATCGCCACCCTCCCCTGTGGATTCGGCTGAACCCCGCAAAATGCAAAATACCGGATTATCTGGAACTCCTTTCAGTAAAAAACATCGCATTCAGAACCTCGGAATTGGTTCCTGAGGCCATCGAAATCCTGAATCCGCTTCCCGCGGATAAAATCCCTCTTTTCAAAACCGGAGCCGTTTTTATTCAGGATCTGGCATCCCAATATGCCGCCACTCTGCTGCCCGTAAAGGATGGGGATGCCGTGCTGGACTGCTGCGCTGCTCCGGGCGGAAAAACCACTCATATTCTGGAAAAATATCCCGGCATCAGGCTTTTAGTAGCCATGGATAACGATAAGAAAAGACTTGCCAGAATTCAGGACAACCTGGATCGGCTGAAGCTTTCGTGCCATGTGGTTTTCGGCGATGCCTGCTCTGATCCCGGAAACTGGTCTCCGGTTCCAGAATATGACGTGATACTTCTGGACGCCCCCTGCTCGGCCACCGGTGTTATCAGAAGACATCCTGACATCAGATGGATCCGGACAGCAGAGGAAATTCAAAATATTATCGCCGTGCAAAAAAGGATACTCCGCAGCATCTGGAGCATCCTGAAACCCGGAGGAACTCTGCTCTACACCACCTGCTCCATAATTCCCGAAGAAAACAGTTTTCAGATCCGGGATTTTCTGAATGAGCATCCGGATGCGGAGCTCTGGCCCGTTTCCCCAGATGAAACCAGGGAGAATCCGGGATTGCAAAGACTGCCCGGGGAGGCCGGCGGCGACGGATTCTTCTATGCCAGACTGAAAAAAGCCGCCAGATAAGGGGAAATGAATGAATATCATTATTCTTGGAGCCGGAGTTATCGGAACCGGATTGGCTGAATATCTGATAAATGAAAATAATGATATCACCCTTGTGGATACCGATATGGAAAAGCTGACGGCCATTCAGAATCGTTATGACATCAAGGTGGTCAACGGCTTTGCCTCCTATCCTGCCACGCTGCGGGAAGCCGATGCGGCAAATGCCGAACTGGTGGTGGCGGTAACCAATTCAGATGAAACCAATATGCTGGCCTGTCAGTTCTGCTACTCCATGTTTCATGTGCCGCAGAAAATCGCCCGCATTCAGAATAACGAATATCTGGCCGAGAAGGCGACTCTGTTCAATGATGCCGCCATTCCCATTGACAGCATCATCGCCCCGGAACAACTGATAACTGATGAAATCGTAAGTCTCGTGGAATATCCGGGAGCCAATGAGATTTCCGAGTTTTCCCGCGGGAGGCTGGGCATGGTGGGGGTTACCGCCTATTACGGCGGCCCCATGATCGGCCACCCCGTCAAAAAACTGCATCAGTTTCTTGACAACATTCCTGTCAAGGTGATGGCAATTTACCGTCAGGATCATGCCATCCCTACCAATGAAAACACCGTAATTGAAGCCGGCGACGAAATTTATTTCGTGGCTACCAAAGGCTATGTCCGCGCTGTTATTTCAAAGTTCCAGAAGCTGGAATCCCCCTTCAGGAGAATAATGATCATCGGCGGAAACCGCATAGGACAGGAACTGGCAAAAGAGCTTTGCAAACGCTACAGCGTGAAAATTGTGGAAACAGACCCCAAAAAAGCGCACGAACTCTCAAAGCAGTTTTCCAAATCCAGCGTGGAAATTTTTAACTCAGCTCCTTCAAATTCTGACTTTCTGACCGAAGAGCATATCGACAAGATGGATCTGATTATCTCTGTTACGGAGAAGGACGAAACAAACATCATGTCCGCCATGCTGGCAAAAAATCTCGGCGCCCGCAGATCCATCGTGCTGATTTCCAAATTTGCCTATATAAACCTCATCAAAAAGGAAAAAATTGACATCATTATCTCCCCCAGAGAAGCGACAATTTCCGCCCTGCTTACCAATATCCGCCATAACGGGGTGGGAACGGTTCATACCTTCAGAAGAGGCGAATCCGAAGGCCTGGAAATCCGTCTCATGGGAGATCTTAAACACAGCGCCGTCATCGGCAGAAGAATCAATGAAATTTCTTTCCCTCCGGGAATCGTGGTAGCGGCGATTTCCCGGGATGATGAGATTTTCATGGCTCAGGGAGATTTTGTTCTCCGGAACAACGACAATGTAATCTTTTACATTCAGGACAAAAAGAACATAAGAGAGCTTTTAAAGCTGACAACTCCCAAAGCAACATACTTCAGCAGGCATCCGGACTTCCAAAAATGATTATAAATTTTCAGGGTATAGCCAACCTTCTGGGCAGCGTACTGATCTTCCTTGCCGTTGCCATGTTCATTCCCACCATGTACGCTTTCATTACGGTTACCAAGGGCTCCGCGGAATTTTTGTTTGTGGCGGCAGTAATGATTGTTGCCGGGCTTCTGATCCGCAGACTGACACGAGCCAAATCCCTGCGAATGACCTTAAAGGATATGTTCTTCTTTACCTCGTCAGTATGGACGACCATGATCCTTACAGCAGCCCTGCCCTTCAAGTTCACCATGGGAATAGATTACGTAACAGCCTGTTTTGAAGCCACTTCGGCAGTGTCCACCACCGGAATTACGGTGCTTCATGATATCGACAATCTCCCTCCTTCAATACTGCTCTGGCGATCCATATTGCAGTATTTCGGGGGCATCGGATTTATCGCTATGGCCATTGCAGTGCTTCCGAATTTAAACAATCTGGGAGGCATGAAGCTTTTTAAAACGGAAAGCTCCGAACAGGGCTCTGAGAAGGTTTCTCCAAAATCCAAAACCATTGCCATGGGAATTCTTTTCCTGTATATCGCGCTTACCATTCTGACATTTGCCGCCTATTGGATACTGGGAATGAGCGTTTTTGATGCGGTAAACCACGCTATGACCTCGGTAGCCACCGGGGGCATGAGCACCCATGCGGCATCCATGGATTATTTTTCTGAAGAAATCCAGTGGGTGGCTATCATAGTGATGTTTATATGCTCTCTGCCGTTTCCTCTCCTTATTCTTTCCCTTAAAAACGACATTCGCCAGATTTTCCGTGATTCCCAGGTGCGCGGGTTCTGCGGCATCATCGCCATTGCAGCATTACTGGTAATGGGCAGCCTTATTCTTCAGGAAAACATGCCGTTCTCGGAAGCGCTGCGTTTTTCCGTTTTCAACGTGGTGGACGTACTGTCTTCCACCGGTTACTCCATGGGGGATTTCAGCAGCATAAATCCCTTTATAACGTTGCTGTTTTTTGTCATTTTGCCCATTGGAGGCTGTTCCGGATCCACCAGCGGCGGTCTTAAAATTTTTCGCTTTCAGATACTGCTGAACCTTTTCAGAAAACAGATTAATCAGCTGCAGCACCCTTCAGCCATTTTCCCGCAGCAGTACAACGGTCAGAACATTAACGAAACCGTAATGAGATCCATTGCGGCATTTTTCTTCGCTTACGCCTGCTGTCTGGTACTGAGCTCTCTTATCCTGTGTCTTACCGGAACGGAAATGCTGGATGCCCTGACTCTTTCATTCAACTGTCTGTCAAACATCGGCGTGGGGATCGGAGAGCATTTCGGACCGCAGGGAGATTTCACTGTGCTGACATCTTTTCAGAAGCTTATTCTGATCTTTGACATGGTGATGGGACGGCTTGAAGTGCTCACTATAATTCTGTGCTTCCTGCCGTCATTCTGGAGGGTATAGCATCAGCGCCTGAGACAGGGTTCGAGATCGTTACTGACATTAACCTGAGCATCGGCGGTGATGTATTTGCGGAATTTTTTCAGTGCTTTGGTCTGGGCAATATCCAGCTGCGGTTTTGTCAGAAGAACCACCATTTCCCGGCGCAGCTGTGAGGCATAGACATTGTTTTTTCTGAAAACCGAAGCCAGAACTGTCCACATGTAGGCATCTATATAGCTTTGCGTGACGCCGATGCCGTCCCGGTAAAGCAGAGCCAGCTGATACTGAGCCTCGGCGCTGCCGTGTTCCGCGGCAATATAAAACAGGTCATAAGCGGCATAGGTATTCTTGGCGCAGCCCAGCCCGTTAAGATACATAAGACCCAGAAGAGTAGTGGCTTCAGAATGATTCTGTTCGGAGGCCGCTTTAAGATAGACCAGCGATTTCTGATAATTAACCGGAATCTGAAACATACCGTCCCGGTAGGCTTTGCCCAAATAATACAGAGCGTCCTTGCTGTTCAGATTTGCCGCCCGGTACATGAGCCTCATCCCCTCCCCGGGATCATAAACAGCTCCTCTGCCTGATAGATGCAGCTTTGCGAGCTCATAACAGCATTTGGCGTGATTTCTGGTAGCTCCCTGTCTTAACCAATTTTGCGCTGATACATAATCCCGGCCCTGCTTTCCGTCCTTCAGAAAAATATTGGCAATGTAAAGAAAAGCATCATCAACCCCGGCATTGGCCAGAAGCCGGTAGTAGCGCACCGCCTCTTCATCGTTCTTCACTACACCAAGTCCGTTCTCGCACATCTCTCCCAGAAGCCGGTACGAAGGCAGGAATCCCTGTTCTGATGAACGCAGAAAGAATGAAAAAGCTTCCTTGTAATTGACAAAGGTTCCATAGCCCCGCAGATAACATATTCCTGTCATATACAGAGCCCGATCTACGTTTTGCTCGGCGCTTTCGCGAAACAAACGCATGGCCTTCTGATAGCTTTTGCGAACCCCGTTGCCGGTGAAATAAACCAGCCCCAGTTCATAAAGAGCGTATCGGTACTTCTGGGCCGCGCTTGATTCCAAAAGCTCCAGGGCCTTATTCTGATCTTTAGGAACGCCAAGCCCCCTCTGATAGAGTAAAAACTGACCAAAATCGCCTTCCGGCCGGCCGGCCTGGCTGAGCTTTTCAAACAGATCCTTTAACTGGGCATCCTCCGGGAAAGAAATGCGATCATTGTTATCGAACATGATTTTCCCGTAGGCTTCCACTGCCGGCAGATACCTGTGCATTGCTGCCTGATATATCAGGCTTTTGGCTTTGGAAAGAGACTTTTCCACCCCGAGACCATTAAGAAAGGAAAGCCCCATTTCAAAGAAGGCCGGAACAACATTATGCTCCATAGCCGTGGAAAGATAGCTGTTTGCTTTTTCATCGCTTCTGGAAATCTGATGACCGTATCTGTACATCAGCGCTATGCGGTAAGCCGCTTCCCAGCAGCCGTTCTTAAGAGATTTCTGATACCAGTCCATAACGACATGCTCGTCCGTCGTTTTTGAACTGTCGTTTTCATACATTTCGGCAAGACGAAACTGCGCCTTGGCATTTCCCTTTTCCGCGGCCCTGAGACACCAGTTTTGCGCTTCCTTAAAATTTCGGTTGGTGCCAATGCCCTTTTCATATAGTTCAGAAAGCTCAAGAGCCGCCTCGACATGTCCTCCCTGCGCCGCTCTCTTTATATATTCCAGTGCCTGGCCGCATTTAGAATGACGGCGATTTTCTCTCTGATTTCCCAGAACCCAGCTTTTTTTATGGCCCTCTGCATCCAGGCCGGCATCATCTGAAGACGGTGCCGCTCCTCCGGCCTCCCGGCGCAGCAGAATGCCCAGATTGTACTCTGCGTCATGATTCCCGGCATCCGCCGCCTGCCCCAGAAAGAATTTCAGCGTATCATGGCATGTCCCCGGCCGATTATCCAGAAGCAGTTTTGCCAGCCACCAGGCCGCCTCGGTATTGCCCATCTCCGCCGCCTTGTTAAAATAAAAAGCGGCCTTGTCAGGCATGGGGGTAACGTTTCCCCCGTCATTGTACATATGAGCCAAGCGAAAAACCGCATCCGGGAAGCCATTCTGCGCCAGAATTTCCATGACCCGACGGCCTTCATCGCCTCTGCCGTTTTCCAGACAGTACACTGAATAATAGTAGCCGGCAGCATCGCAGCCTCTTTCCCAGGATTGCTTCAGAAGCTCAGTGCCTTTCTCCCGCACCCGCGGAATTTTAAGATTTCCCGTATAGTGTTTGCCCAGAACGCAGGCAGCTTCCGCGCTGTCATCGGCAATTTCCAAAAGAATTTCTTCGGCTTTTTCCGGAGCATAACAGCTTCCCTGCGGATCCAGAAAAACCTTCGCCTCCCCCAGCCTTCCCGCAAGAATACCGGAAGCTCCGGCCATCTGATACCAGTAGAGAGCCCGGGAGGCATCCCGGGAAACTATCCGCCCGCCATAATACAAATCGCCCAGAATCAAAGCCGCTTCCGGTATTTCAGCCTTCACCTTTTCCAAGAGGCGCACACCTCTGATTCGCTGTTCTCTTTCAGAACTGGCAATAAGGTAATTACCTAACGCATAAATATCTTCAGGTTTTCCCTGAGCGGCTTTTGCTTCCAGAACCTCAGGATCGGCAAGACGCACCTGACCGTCATCAGGAGAAGCCCACCAGAAATGAATGCTTTTGTTTGAAAGATGCCTGAGCTTATATTCCGCAGGGAGATACCCCAGAGAGGAGCTTTTGCTGAGAAGATCTTCAGCGCTGGAGTCTATACTGACGCTGTTCTGATTATCAGCCACCAGATTGCCTAAATAAAACAGGGCTTCGGCATTGTCGCTGTCTTCATAGGACTTCAAAAGAAAGAAGGCGTCATTATAGTGGCCGGTTCTGTATGCATCCTTGGCATTGTTCAGGGCTGCTTCCACAAAATTGTTACGAATGATCATAATAATCTGCCGCCCTCCGCATCACAAACCTTTACAGTAATTACCGGCGCTCACTAAATGATAGTGCAAAGAACACCGTTCAAAGGCAAAAGCCGGCAATATTTTTACAAATCTGTGATCACCCAAAACACAAAAAAGGGAGATCGCTCTCCCTTCTGTCATGAATGCCGTTCTGAACCGCCGCTCTAACGGGAAACCATTTTCAGTTCCGTCAGTCTTTTCTTTTCCCTCTTGTTTCTGTACAGCCAGTAAATAAAGGTACATACAGACACAATAAAGACAATAATCGTGGCCAGCGCATTGATTTCCGGATTGAGACCGCGTCTGACACTGGAAAACACCACCATGGGCAGGGTTGATGAGCTCGGTCCTGAAACAAACGAGGTAATGACCAGGTCATCCATGGAAAGAGTAAATGCCAAAAGCCAGCCGGAAATAATAGCCGGAAAGATCGAGGGCAGTGTTATAAACATAAATGTCTTTATCGGCCCTGCTCCAAGATCCTGAGCTGCCTCCTCTATGGAATAATCCAGCTCCTTCAGCCGGGATCGCACCACCACTGTAACATAAGCCGATGTCAGCGTTACCATGGACATCCATATCGTCAGCACGCCCTTTTCAGGCCAGCCAATCAAATCCGCCATAGTCACAAAAAGGAGCAGCAGCGAAAGGCCGATAATAACGTCAGGGAGCACCATAGGGGCGGTAATAAACAGTGCAAACACGGAATCGCCGCGAAATTTGGTAATTCTGGCCAATCCTATAGCTGCCAGCGTTCCAATGACCACGGCCGTGCAGGCGCTGAAAAACGCAACGGTAAGAGACACCGCCACCGCATCTATCATCTGCTGATCCTTAAACAGCTCGAAATACCATTTAACGGAAAAGCCGCCCCACACTGTCATCATCTTTGAAGCATTAAAGGAATAAACAATAAGGCTTATTATGGGAGCATACAAAAACGTAAAGCCCAGAAATAAAACCGCAAATCTGAACTTGCCGCTCCAAGAGCCTTTTCTGACCGTTTCTTCAGTCATAATTATCTCACTCCCCCCACAATCTCACGGCGCTGCACCTTATAAAACCACATTATAGGAATCATCAGCAGCACCAGCATTACCGTGGCCACCGCTGCCGCCAGGGGCCAGTCGCGATTATTGAAGAACTCCTGCCAAAGCACGCGGCCTATGAGGTTGGAATCTTTTCCTCCCAGAAGCTCCGGAATCACATACTCGCCCACGGCCGGGATGAATACCAGCATGGAACCGGCAATAATGCCGCTGTAGGTCTGAGGCAGCAAAAGCCTGAAAAAGCTTCTGACCGGACGGCATCCCAGATCCGCGCCTGCTTCTATCAAGGTGTAATCCACCTTGGTAAAGGCCGTATAAAGAGGAAGTATCATAAAAGGAAGGTAGGCATACACTATGCCGACATAAACGGCAAAATCCGTCTGAAGCATCTGAATCGGTTCATCAATCACCCCGATGTACATCAGAAAATTGTTTATCAGACCTTCCTTCTTAAGGATGCCAATCCAGGCATAAACGCGAATCAGAAACGATGTCCAGCTGGGGAGAATCACAAACATCAGGAGGGCATTTCTGGCCGCAGGCCTTGATGTGGCGATGGCCCACGCAATGGGAAAGCCCAGAAGAAGACAGTAAAGCGTGGAAAAAAAGGCCACCTTAAGGGATTTCAGGTATGCCAGAACGTAGGAATTATCCTCCCACAGAGAAATGTAATTATAAAGATTAAGAGTAATCGTCAGCTTGTCATCGTCATAGGCAAACAGCGGCGCATACGGCGGAATGCTGATGGCGCTTTCCGAAAAGCTGATTTTTAAAATTATCAGAAAGGGGATGCAGAAAAAGACAGTCATCCACAGATAGGGGACAGATACCACGGCATACTTCCGCCATCCCTTAATAGGCTGCGGACTCCCCTTCAGCTTCTGAAAAAGACTTTTTCTCTTGCTAATGGCCTTTCTGAGATTCATGTTTGCCATGGTCTCTCCTAAAAAGTCAGCGTTACACAGGATTCCGGATCCCAGCTGAGATATACCTGATCATCCCAGGTGGGCAGACCGACATTGAATCTGTCTGCATTCGGCAGGGTGGTAATAACAATTTTTCCGCTGGGTATGCGGACGTAATAAATGGAAATGTCTCCCATATACGCAATATTTTCAACAATTCCGGAAGTATAGTTGTTAACCAGACGCTGACCTTTGTCATCACAGGGGAAGCTCTTTTCGATATAGATCTTTTCAGGTCTTATGGCAACGGTAACATCCATGCCATCAGCCAGATCCACATCAATGTCCAGATGAATCTCCTGTTCCAGATCCTTGCTTTTTATCACCGATCCATCACGGTTCGAGGTGATAAGACGGCTCTCAAACATATTTACCGATCCGATAAACTCAGCCGCAAAACAGCAGTTCGGATTTTCATAAACCTTCCGGGGCTCATCAACCTGAATAAGCTCGCCGCGGTTCATAATGGCAATGCGCTCGGCCATGGTCATTGCCTCCTCCTGATCATGGGTAACCATGACGCAGGTAACTCCGACGCTTTCAATAATATTTACCAGTTCCAGACGCATCTGCTCCCTCAGCTTCTTATCAAGGGCTCCCATCGGTTCGTCAAGAAGGAGCAGCCGGGGCTGTTTTGCCAGAGAACGTGCCAGAGCCACCCGCTGCTTCTGCCCCCCGGACAGCTGATGCGGTTTGCGATCCCGGTATTCCTCCATATGAACAAGTTTGAGCATCTTATCCACCCGAGTCTCAATTTCCTCCCGGGAAAGCCTTTTGCCAAAATCAAACAGCCCCTGCTTTTCGCCGTTCTTGTAGATGCGATCCTGCTTAAGACCGAAGGCAATATTCTGACTTACCGTCATCTGGGGAAACAAGGCATAGGACTGAAACATCATATTCACCGGTCTTTTGTAAGGCGGCAGCACAGACATATCCCGGCCATCAAGAAGCATGGATCCGCTGGTAGGCTGCTCAAAACCGGCCAGCATTCTCAGAAGGGTGGACTTGCCGCATCCGGAAGATCCCAGCAGAGCAAAAATCTCGCCCTCATAAATGGTCAGATCCACGTTGTTGACCGCTGCAACATCACCATACTTCTTAACCAGATTCCTTATCTCCAGCAATGGGCGTCTGACTTTTTTAACGGGCTGTCTGGAGGCTGGTTCCGTTTTAGGATTTTCCCGGGCAGCCGATACGGTATCATCAGCCTGCTGGGCATTGGACTCAACGATATTTTCAGACACTTGATCATTCTCCGGTCAAATAAACAAAATCAAAGGCCGCCAATTCAGGACGGCCCGTTTAACTAAAATTCTTTCTGTTCTTACTCGCTCTTCACGCGATTCCAGATCTTATTGATTTCCTTAGTTACCTTCTGCGGCAAAACCTTCATCAGAAATATCTTTTTCTTCTTTTCCGGGGTCAGGAAGATATTAGGATTGTCACGCACCTCCGGCTTTACGAGGGGAATGGAAGGCGTTACAGCATTGGCATAGGCAACATAGGAGGAAATTTTAGCCATTATTTCCGGCCGCAGGATAAAGTTCAGGAATTTATGGGCATTGTCAGGATGTTCCGCATCCTTGGGAATGGCCATCATATCGTAGAAAACAAGGGCTCCTTCTTTGGGAACCACATACTCGATCTCCACGCCGTTACCCGCTTCCCGGGCGCGATCCCGGGCCTGCATCATATCTCCCGACCAGCCCAGCGTTATGCAAATATCTCCATTTGCCAGATCATTGATATTCTGAGACGAGTGATAATATGTGACATTTTGGCTCATTTTGAGCAGGAGTTCCTCGGCTTCCTTATAGGCGCGAGGATCGGAGTCCGTGGGATTCTTGCCCAGATAGTTCATCGCAGTGGCCACAACCTCTGTGGGAGCATTAAGCACAGCAACGCCGCAGTCCTTAAGCTTTGAAAGAATCTCCGGCTTGAAAAAAACATCCCAGGAATCTACGGTAAAATCCTCCCCCAGTCTTGCCGCAATCATTTTCTTGTTATAGGCAATTCCCGTGGATCCCTGCTGATACGGAATGGCATACGTATTGTCCTTGTCCAGAGAAGCCAGCATCTTCATCTGCTCTTCGTCAAGATTTTTATAGTTGGAAAGCTTCGACTTATCCAGCGGAAGATATACTCCTGCCTGTATCTGTCTTGAAAGAAAATCCGACCCCGGAGCGACAATGTCATAGCCGGATTTGCCTGAAAGCATTTTTGCTTCCAGCACCTCATTGCTGTCAAATACATCATAAACAACCTTGATTCCGGTTTCCTTCTCAAATTCAGGAATCACTTCAGGATCGATATAATCACTCCAGTTATAAACATTGAGAACCTTCTCTTCCTCTGAATAAGCACAGGAGGAGACGGAAAACGCAAGCGCAGCCGCAAGACTGATAAAAGTCCCTTTAATCATTTGTTTTAACCCTGGCAATAATGGTAAAACCGGATTTATCAGCGTAAATTACAGCTTCTGATAACAGTCGGAATTTATCGTTCTCAGCAAGCCAAACGCAAATCAAACCATCCCTGATGCGGAAAGATTCGCTTCTGGCAAATTAACGGCATTATACACTTAATTCTCTTCATGATTACAAGGTTAATCCGCCCGGTCAGGATGCCTGAAATCTTTGAAAAACTCAGGGCATCCGAAAGACGGCTAACTTTTTCGGTTGCCTCTTTCCGCATCCAGCTTATAGGTATTGCTGTAGGCCAGATACAGAGAGAATATATTGCGCACATACTTCACGGTCTCATTGGTGCCGTGAGACATGGCCACAATCTCAACATTGTTAAACCATTCATTGGGATTTAACCCCTGCTGTTCCGCTTCGTTACGATATCTGAGAATCCTGCCGGGACCGCAGTTATACGAGGCCATGGCAAACAGAACCCGTTCCCGCACCGGGATTTCAGCGGCATTAAAGTAATTATCAATGATGTACCGAAGGTATTTGGTACCGGCATGAACATTATTGTCAACATCATGCACGCTGTTTACATTGACATACCACTCCTGAGCAGTGCTTGGCAGTACCTGCATAATGCCTACGGCACCCCGGCTGGATCGGGCTGACTGATCCAGCGTCGATTCCTGATAGGCCTGCGCCATTATCAGAATCCAGTTCAGATCAAACTTTTCACCGTATTTCTTGAATACCCGGGAAAATTTCATGAAATCACTTGATTTTATGCCCAGCCACTCGCCCTTTTTACGGTGATGAAGGGAAAGATATGAAGGCTTTGTTCTCATGTAGCGGTCATATATGGCTTTTCCTTTTTCAGTGCCGTCGCGATAGGAACGCAAAAACAGATTGAGCTCCTTGTACAGCTCACGGGAATCATGTCTGATGGCCCAAACCAGAGTGCCGTCCTCCCGGAGAGGTATCCCATCGCAAAAGACCACTCTGGTAAACAGTTC
>JAEEGG010015043.1_pt1 | contig 16296 bp, 16 predicted proteins | sample 9134161 | NCBI WGS metagenome assembly JAEEGG01 (sample SAMN16246543, study PRJNA631951) | gut metagenome | biome: gut microbiome; feature: rumen; material: CR-attached | host: Bos | place: Iran: Karaj | collected 2018-10
TTTCTCTTAGTTCTGTCGGCTTTTATACACAAGCTACCAAATGGTTTAACATGGCAAAATCCTCAATTTCTGGTGCCATTGGCCAGATAGCACAACCCGTGTTTGTTTCTGTTGCCAGTGAACCTGGTCGTGAAATTGCTGTTTTGCGTAAATTGGTACGTTTTACTTCATTCGTAACATTTCCTGCTATATTTGGTCTTGCGTTCGTGTCGCGTGAATTTGTCATAATTGTGCTTGGGGGACAGTGGGTCAATTGTATATTTATGCTTCAAATTATATGTATAGGTGGTGCTTTCATACCATTATCAGAAATCTATCAGAACGTGCTTGTTTCCAATAATCGTTCGGATTTGTTTATGTGGGGGAACATTTGCCAGGTATCACTTATGTTGATTCTGACCATCTGGCTTTTCCGCTATGGTATTATCACTGTTGTTTGTGTTAGTTCTGCTTACACTATTTTATGGCTCTTTTTGTGGCAGGCCATTTGTTGCCGATATATTGGCGGACACTTCTTTGACTTCATTAAGGATATTGCTCCATTTGCAGTTGTTACTGCCCTTGTCATGGGTATCACCTATTTCTTAACTTATTCCATGAATAACCAATGGTTATGTCTTGTCTCCCGCATTGTCATCGCAATTATACTATATCTTACCATCATGAAAATGGCAAAGGCTAAAGTTCTTGACGAATGTATAGACTTTATTTCAAAGCGTAAAAAGGCAATCTAATGTATTTCTCTAACTAATCCTATTAACTTTTCTAAAACAGGGAAAATAGTAGCATAATAATAGATACGTGTTTGTATCGTAAGGAGATTTTTATTCCTTGCAATTTTGTAGTAATGCTTTGCCTTTGCAACATCATGTAAAATACACGCAAACCTCATTAAATCTCGATAATAATACTGGTCATACCCATCGAGATATAACTGAACAGCGAAATATTTTGCATAGAATTGCCTTATTTCTATACATGCATCTTTAAACGCAATCATTTTATTTATATCTTCACTGTGAGAGGCAGAATTTTTTAGCAAGCGATATTTTGATGTAACAACAGGGAGATATTTAATTTTTCCCACAGAAGCCAATTCGCACCATAAAGGCAAATCAGCCATTGGCCATTTTTTATCACTATACAATTTAGGTATTTTGTCATATAACTCCTTTCGGAACATTACTGTTAATGTTCCGATAGGTAAGTTTTCTGTTATGATTCGAGGAAACCATCTTCCATCCTCATCTTTTTTTTCTTTAAAATGTTTTCTTCTTCCCTTTACAAAATCATAATCTGTGTGAACCATTCCATAGTCTGGATGGGACTCCAAAAAATTCACCTGTTTTTGTAATTTCAATGGATCTGTCCAATAGTCATCGCCTTCACAGATAGCGATATATTTACCATGAGTGTGCTCATCCATAATGCGATTCAAAGAACCGTCTTTTTTTGAGTATTGATTCTCTGTTTCAAGTAATGGTTTGATGATGTCAGGATATTTTTCTGCATATTCACGTACGATAGCTGCAGTACCGTCAGTTGAAGCATCGTCATGCACAATGGCTTCAAAGCAGAAGTCTGTTTTTTGTATGACAAAACCATTAAGACACTCACGAATATATGGTTCGTGATTATATGTACAACATTGAATTGTAACCATTAATGGCTTTGTGTCCTTATTCATTTCCATATTTTTGTCTACTTTATTTTTTGCAATTCTCTTGCTGGTATTCCTGCAACAACCTTGTTTTTTTCAACGGGTTTCGTAACTACAGCAGAAGCACCAATTACAGAGTGGCTCCCAAGCATATTTGCCTTGTTTGAAATAATTGTTGCATTGAGTCCAATCATCGTAAAATCCTCAACCACTGTATTTGCCCCTAAGACGGCATCTGGTGCTAAGAAACAATTCTTGCCGATTCTGCACCCATGTAAAACACAACTTTTCGACGAGATGATGGTATTCTCTTCGATTACAGTATTGGGGTCTATAACACTATATGCATAAATCTGAGATCCTGCTCTTACCTTAGAATACTTTGAAATGACAGCTGTGGGATGTATCAATAGAGGGATGTTTCCTCCTAATTGTAGAATTCTATTATATAGTTCAAATCGGATGGTGTTGTCTCCAACACTAATTGCAAAAGACATTCCGTTCAAATCTTTAGTAAAGAGTTCCCGATTTGAACCGATAATCCGATGTCCAAAATAATCTTCGCCAGTTCTATCATCAAGATAATGAAACAGACCTCCGATAGTATATCCACAAGACTCTGCCAAGTCTATTGTTACGATTGTGTTACGTCCAACACCGAGTATATAAACAGTTTTGTCCATTTTTTTGAAATCTTTTTTTCCTACCTTAATATATTAATCCAATATAATCACTTAAATACAACTTCTTATAATTTATAATGCCAACCAGTCATCAGGAAAGATATCACCAGGGAGCCACCCGTTAGCATACCAATTCTTTGGATAAATGACAAGTCTTTTTCGCTTATTCATAAATGCAGACCAGAAACTGAATGTACTATTGGCTATAATATTTGCATCGGCATGGCTCATGAGATACATGTCGTAAATACTGTCATTACCCGTATTCCAATCAATATATTCAGCATCCTCAACTTGTATGTTCTCCTTAACCCAAGCTATGTCATCAGAGAAGAAAAAGACGTGAATAGAAGTGCCAAGCCTTTCGCGACACAAGGTAATAGCTTTTAAATAATAGTCAGCTCCAAGCATATTGAACCGTTCCCGGTTTTTGGGCAACAAATAGTCACCCCTACGTACATGTATAGCTACACTTTCTTCGTCTTTCATTAATTCTAAAATCCTATTATTACGCACCGAAAGCTGTGGTTGTTTATAGGTAAGATTGAATCCTTTATGCATAAAATACTGTTTATCTACCCAGTACCCCCACACAAAAAGGTCGCTGTTTTTTTGTGCTCTACCACCTTCAAAATACATAAACTTCTTACAGATTCCATATTTATTCAAACGCCAAATCAGCCAATAAAGCCAAGAATAGAAAGTTGACGCTTTCTTTAAATTGACATCAAAATATTTGTTTAATTCAAAACCATTATGGTCGTAGTCGGAATAGTAATAGCAGACATTTTGATGTTTTATAGATTTCTGCCATGTATACATTCCATACTGAAATATCTGGTTTCCTAGTCCTCCTCTGAAAAGTACAACTTTTTTCATTTTTCTATATTTTATAGACACTTATGGTGTCTGTTAACAAGCCAAAAACAAATACTTTTTAATGCCATGACAAAAAAATGTGCAATGACGCAAGATCCCCATGTGACAACTGTTAAAAACAAAAAATACAATATAAAAGAAGGTTCAGCCGAATGTGTCGCCAATGACACGTATTCTCGGTCAAAAAACTGATATATGCTATTCATGACACAAATAGCGAATACGCTCCTTGCAACGCTGTTGATGAAAAGAGAATGGAAACAATAGCTTTTGAAAAAATAGAAGATAGCTACCGACGAAGCGATGATGAGTGGGCTACAATCTAGGTGGAAGTTGATAATTCTTTTGCCCATAACCATAGAACCACCTATATTTAGGGCAAGTATTAACAGCGTACAACCTGCAAATACAACTAAAGCTTGCCGACGGTTAAGAAAGCCATCGACATAAAGACGTATATATCGCCCTATAAGATATGAAAAGACGAAACACGTAAAACACTTTCCGCCACCACCACTAACAATACTATCATTACTATGTCCAATATTCAGTGTAGGTAATAAAGACAGGGTGATAAACAGAATTATTAGTAGGCGCTTGAACTGCCTGTGGTTAATTTCTCTTATCATTACGTCAATGTATGGTGATATAAGCATAAGTAATAAATAGCAGGCGACAAACCAGTGAGTATAGCAAGGAATAACTAATAAAGTGCCCATAGCAGTTATCGAAAAGCCATGTACAAAAATTCCTGCAAGCAATGCATAGATAGTTGTAAGTACCGCCAGCTCCACAAACTTGCTGCGATTCCAAATAACGCCAAAATAACCTGACGTAAGAATGAAGCACGTCACACCAGTGTTGCAGACAGCGTTGATAAAAAAGCCTAGAAAAATATTGGAAGCCGAAGCATGAATTTCATCAATCAAAGAGTAACAATGCATCATAACAATGCCTGAAACACTGAGTAAGCGCAATAGTTCAATGCTTGAATTTCGAGTTCTTTTTTTCATTCTCAAAAAACCGCAGCGTTATAATTTAAAAAACAGGTAACTTGAATAGTAACTGTGAGAGATTATGCGAGTCAAGAATAGCTATACTTGTTCTGAAACTATTGAGAATCGTATCATTTTTCTTTTTTACAAAATAATAGGGTATGACTATTATACACATATTATGATTTCCACATTTCATGATTAAAGTCAGAATACATTAACAATCCTCTCTAAATCTATATCCGTCAGCGCGTGGTGCATAGGCAAGCAGATAACCTCGTCGGCCATCTTTGTAGCAATAGGCAGGTTCTCAGGTGTGGCACTCTCCAAACCGCGATAGGTAGAGAACGAACTGATAAGTGGATAGAAATAGCGACGCCCCCAAATACCCTGCTCCTTCATCTTGAAATACAGTTTATCGCGGCTCATGCCATATTTTTGGGCATCGATGAAAATGGGGAAGTACGAATAGTTATGACGTACGCCCGGCACATCATCCCAAAAGGTGATACCCTCAACGTCACGCAGTGCCTCACGGTACTTGATAGCCACTTGATGGCGTGCATCAATTGCTGCATCGACCTGCTGGAGGTTTAATAAACCGTAGGCTGAGCGCATCTCGTCCATCTTCGAGTTGATGCCTGGTGCGACCACCTCCGTCTCACCTGCAAAGCCGAAGTTTTTCAGGTAGTCAATGCGCTTTTTGGTATTCTCATCATGCATCACCATTGCGCCCCCCTCAATGGTGTTAAAGACTTTTGTCGCATGAAAACTCAGCGTCGACAAATCGCCAGCGTTAAGGATACTCTTGCCGTCAACTTCCACACCAAATGCATGGGCGGCATCATAGATGATTTTCAAGCCATATTTGTTGGCAATCTGCTGAATAGCATCAACGTCACATGGTTTACCATAAACATGAACGGGCATAATGGCTGTTGTTTTTGGAGTAATAGCAGCTTCTATCTTGTTGGGGTCAAGACAACCACTCATGGGGTCAATATCAACAAACACGGGCTTGATGCCGTTCCACCACAGGGCGTGGGTCGTAGCCACAAACGAGTAGGGCGTAGTAATGACCTCGCCTGTAATACGTAGGGCTTGTAGGGCTGTAATAAGGGGCAATGTTCCATTCGTGAAGAGGCTCACGTAGGGTACCTTCAGATAGTCAGCCAACGCCTTTTCCAACTGTTGATGGAAGCTACCATTGTTAGTAATCCATTTGCTGTTCCAGATTTCCTTCAGCAGTTTATGGAATTCCTCAAGGTTGGGTAGCAACGGTGAGGTGACGGTTATAATGTTTTTGTCCATTTACATTCTCTTTTAGCTTGCAAATTTACATCTATTATTTTTAATAACAAAATATATACTTCGATATTTGCAATTTTTTTATTCTGCGTCTATTTGGGCAGTAAAAACGCAGAACCACTTTTGAAGAGAGTTCATGTGCCTGAAAGCAGCTTTGTTTTGTAAAGATAATTCATAAAAATAAGCACTCTCCTGGCAGGTACTTCTGGACGAACGAAGGCGCTGGAAGCAGCTCTTTCATGGTCAATGACCTGCTGTTTCGGAGTTAACAAGCCACAGACTGCATGGAAGTAAGCCTCGGACGCATCGGAAACAAGGCTTAAACGCATCGAAACTATGGCTCTTTTGTGTTGAAACCAAGCCTCTTTTATGGCAAAAATCGGCTATTTCTGGAGTACGAAGATGTCTTCTGAATTCCAATTTGCTGACTGTCAGTTGTTTACAAGTTGGCTCATAATTTGTTCATTTGCGACGAGTGACCATTTGGTGAATTCTGAGCGAATCTCAGAAGGGTCATTGTAAAGATTTTTCATAATTGCGCAGATTTTTTTCCACCATCCAAATTGACACATAACCTTTATGATTGTCTCAATTTAATTCTCAGATAATCGATGTTGAAATAAGTTCAACGAGCTAACAATAAGTACGCTTTAGGCTCAGCCATTTCTTGTAACCGTGTACTAAGAAGTAGCTGATGCGAGGAGGGAGGAGAATTGTGATTCGCTCTTTCAAAGGGATGTCCTTGCTTAATTGTTTACGTAAAGGGCGATAGTATTCGTTGAATACATGAAACTGCTTTTTGTCAAGGAACCATTCATACCATTTTAATTGGAATAACAAAAACGAGAACTTCATCTCTGACCAGAGAGGTTGTAAAGTATCTCTTAATATTTTGTCATAGGCGATTTGATGCTGAAGTGTTATTTCCCTGTTGTTGGGCAGTCCTTGGTTATAAATATAATTACTTTCCGCAATGCAATAGACTTTCGGGAGCTTCATTAATACGCGGATGTGAAACAAGATATCCTCGCCATTGATGATTTCGTGCGGAATGTCCAGGCAGCCATCTAAAAGAGAACGTTTAAACAGAATGGCCCAATTAGAAGGGAACGAATTCCTCACAGCCAGAAAGTCCTGGATAATTTCTTCGGCTTTGATGAAGCCACGTTGGCCAGTGTTGTAGATTTTCCCATGTTGATTTTGGTAAGGTGCAATCACCTCGTCGGCATTGTTGGCAATGATTGCTTCGTAAGAGTTACGTATGGCGTGAGGTAACAGCTGGTCATCGCTGTCGCAGAACATGACAAATTCTCCCTTTGCATCTTCCATACCGCGACGGCGGGCTGCTGTCACACCAGCATTCTCCGTGTGAATCACCCGCAGTCGACTGTCTTTGCTGGCCTTCTCGTCGCAGATACGCCCAGAGGAATCCGTAGAACCATCGTCCACGGCAATCACCTCATAGTCTTCAAAGTCCTGTGACAAAGCACTTGTCAGACAGGGCCTCAGATATTGTTCCTTGTTATATACGGGAATGATAATCGAAACTTTCATGCGAAAAAGGCACTTTCATTTATATACCGAGTGCAAAATTACATCTTTTTATCGAATAATCCAAATACAATTGATTCTGAATTTGTTTTAAGTGATTAAGAATAACACTACTTCCCCAAGTTTTTTGAATATTTTCGAGCGAGAGTAATTTCGACACACGTCAAAATGATATTATTGCTCATAGTGCAGTACGGGTACCGGTACTCTGAGCCGCTATGTCGCAGTGTAACAATATGGTCTATCTTGATTTGGGATGAGCTACACGTCTGATTCACGTTAAAGGCAATTTGTATCTAGCAGAAATACAAGTTGTATACAGCTTGAATACGAGTTGTATACAACTTAAATACTTTTAGTAGAACGCCTTTAAATAAAGGCATTTCAAGCATTTCTTTGCCTGAAATGACAGTCGAATACTTGTGTTTGTGTAGTCTTGTGTAGTCTTATGTAGTCACACTACATGCTTAAAATGCCTTTGTATAAACGCATTTCAAGAGACTAGTGTAGTGTTAGGCATTTTTATCAAAAATTCTGTGTGATAAATTATTTCTTCTTTATCTCTTCTTTGTTTTGAGGAACTCCATACATTCATTGAAAATAGTTACATTGAACAGACGCATGATGGCGTAGTATAAAAATACAGCAACAAGAATACGAGCAAGGAGCAGAAGCCGTAGGTTCTCAATAAAAAGAGTGGAGTAAAAAGTGGTTGCCATGATGGCCACGGTTATGAGTAGAAATGGCAGAGTGTCCTTCAGGACATCTGTGAAACGGAGTTCTATCAGCTGGTGCGTAAGCAGGTGCCAGACACCCAGCCACAATATGCAAAGGCTGGAAAAGGCGATGACCATGGACAGGATGCCATAAGGGTATAGCAGAAATATGACGGATGTCTGTAATGTGATCTGGCCGATGGTAAGCCATAGATTGAGATTGCTTTTTCCATGACTGACGGCCAGATTTTGATAGAGCGTGTAGAAAGGAAGAAAAGCTCCGCCAATGCATAGGATTTGCAGCAAAGGAATAGACTCTGTCCATTTCTCGCCAATGGTAACCAAAATAAACTCATGGCTCACCATTGCGAGTCCAAGCAGGCAGGGGAAGGACAGGAAAGCCGTGAATCTAAGCAGCTTTCGGAAAACACGAACATCCCGTCCATGTTCATCTATGACAGACACCATCACCGTTTGAGCTATCTGGCCTACGGTGCCCGAAATGGTGGAATTGGCCATAGAATTCCACTTGTTTGCCTGAAAATAGCTTCCCACAGTGCTCATGGAGAAGAGACGGCCGAAAACGAAGGTCAGGAAACTCTGGTTCAAGCTGTTGATAATGCCCGTAATCAAGAGCTTCACGCTAAACGGAAACATCCTTTTTACAGGCTTGAAATCAATATGCATCGTTGGACGCCAAGGAGCATAATAGAAACGCCCAATGTCACAAACAGTCACATAGATGAGTTGTTGCCATACCAGACTCCAATAGGAGAATCCCATTGATGCAAGAATGATACCTGATATACCAGCAATGACAAGTGCTGTGATGCTGATAACAGCTAATTCGCGGTTCATCATATTCTTAGCAAGGTATGTTCCACTTACTAAAGCTATAGCCGAGATGGGAAGACATAAAAAAAGAACCCGTGAAACCAGCACAAGACATGGCTGCTTGAAAAAGGCAGCAATCGCTGGAGCGCAGAAGAAAAGCAGAAGGTATAAAACCGTGCTGACACAAATGTTGAGCCAAAACACAGAGTTATAGTCGTTCTCTGTGGCGTTTTTCAGATTGATCAAGGCTGCTCCAAATCCCCCGGACTGTATGGTTCCTGCTATTGCTGTAAAAATGGCAAGTACTCCGACAATGCCATATTCAGCCGGGGTAAGCAGACGGGCAAGGAAAATGCCAAAAAGAATGCTGAGCACCCGTGTCGTTCCGTTGCTCATTGCACCCCAAAAGAGGCCTTTTGCAGTTTTTTCCTTTAAGTTCTCCATCGTTTTGTACTGCAAAAATAGTCTTTTATTTTTTGATTTCCAAATTAATTTTGTACTTTTGCACATAATTCACAATAATGCAACACGTTTTCATGACTAGACAGAATGAAAGAAAAAATAGAAATATTAGTGAGTGGAGATAATAACTACGTTATGCCAATAGGTGTAATGCTTACTTCCTTGTTTGAAAACAGCAAAGAAGATTCTTTTTCCATTCACATGATGACAGACAAGGAGTTTACGGAAAAGAACAGGAACAGCCTGCGTAATATTGTAGAAAACAGAGGTGGCTCTATTTCTTTTTATGTAATGGATGACAATCTGTTTCAGGATTTCCCCATAGGCTTGGATTATCAAAGCCAGCACATAACAAGTATGGCTGCATATTACAGATTATTTGCTGCAGAAGTTCTGCCTTTGGAAGTGGAAAAAATCATATATCTTGATGGAGATATAATTGTTCGCGATTCTCTTAGGGAATTATGGAGCACAAACATTGAGAGGCATCCAATTGCTGCAGTTCCTGATATTGAAAACTGTACCGTAATCCATTACAATCGTCTCCGTTATCCTCAGTCTCTCGGTTATTTTAACTCTGGTGTCCTGCTCATCAACCTGAAATACTGGCGTGAGCATCATGTCTTGAAAGATTTCTTACAGATTGTCAGGGATAAACGACCTATATTAAGATGCCACGACCAGGATATTATGAACCTGCTATTTCGTGAAAACAAGATAGTATTGCCATTAAAATATAATATGGAAAATTGTTTCTTGTTTTGTCGTGAACAGGTGCCACTGACGTATGTTTTCGATGAGCAAATCAAAGAAGGACAGCAGCATCCAGTTATCGTACATTTCTCTGCCTGTCCAAAGTTGTGGCATAAAGACTCGCATCACCCGTATAAAGCAGAGTTTGTATATTACCGCAACATGACAGAGTGGAAAGATATGCATGAACAGCGACACTATTGTGGCCGCCATCGTTTTTATTGGGCACTTGTCAACTTTGCAATTTGGATTGGCTGGAGTGCTCCAAATAATAATCCGGACAATTATTATGTGAAGGCAGAAACAATGCACGGAAACCCGTGATAATCTGTATTACAATTCAAAGAGGCATTTGTCGGGTAATATCTTTTCGAACGCATTACAGATTTTTCTTTTGTTATTCTCAAAATCCATATCAGTAGGAGTGTCATTCAAACAGATTAGCTTTTTCTTCTGCTGAATGATGCATTTTGATATTTTCTCAATCGTCTCGTCTTTTATGTCGTAATACTTCCCGTCTTTATAGACATTGTAAGGGATAAAGTTGCCAGATGCTAACTGCCAGTATCTTAACAGCCATGGAGCGCTATCGCCATAAGACCGGAATCTGTTCAGAGATGTTCTTTTCAAATCATCCTCACAATGATTCCAAACTTCTTCGTATGTCTGCTTCAAATAGCCTTGTGGAAGATGAGTCATCATAAAACCGGGAAATTTAGTCAACCTACACATGCTCAAATTATTCCAGGAAATACCAATATACTTTAAAGAGTACCATTTTGACGGGTTCTTCCTGATTGCAGTTTTTTTGTCAAAATGCTTGTTGACCAAAGCAGTTGCTAAAAACACATTGCTGTCAAATATGGTCGGCTGTGGGTGCCCCATTATTGACATTCCACCAAGATCACAAGGTAGTCCTTTTTTAAAGAATCTCTCAGGTTTAACATAATCCAACAAGGCCGTATCGTCATTGAAATAGACAAATTTCTCCGACAAGCCTTTAATCTTGTTAAAATAAAACTCTATGACGTTGCTGCTAAATGTTGGCAAATATTGATGAGGGATAAAGTCCTCATGTTTTACAACGACTAATTTGGGATGATTTGTATTCAGCCATTCGGGCAAATGACCATAGGTGACAAAGAACACCTTGTTTACCCAAGGGGCAAATTTCTCTACTCCACGGAACCAGTAGCGAAGCGTATCCCAATCCCTGAATCTGGCATTGTTGTTGTCAATCTCTCTATGCTCTAATGCTGCATAGTGATTGCGATCTTCCTGCCACCTCGGATCGTTTCCGTCAACCCAGGTGATGACAAAGTCAATCTTTTCTTTTATATTATCCATCTGTATGTCTGTTTTGTGTTTGTTTGATTCTGCAAATGCAAAGGTATGAACTTTTTCTGAAAAAAATTGGATTGTCAAAAGAAAAATGTTACTTTTGCACGGATAAATGAAAACTAAACATGTCATGAAACTGTTTTACGGTGAGTTCTAAAAAATTATATGATGGAAATTGTTGCTTGTACGGATACTCATTTCATCATGCCAACAGGTGTGATGATGTTTTCTGTCTGTGTAAATAATTCAGACGAACCTATAACTTTCCATATTGTCATAGACAAAGGGGTGACTGAGCATCAGAAAGAAGACCTGCGAAAGACGGTTCAGGCTTTCCCCCATAAGTCTGTGGCTTTTTATTGTGTGGACGGTGCCAATTATGAAAAATTACCCAAAAGAGAGAATCACCCCAGTATAACTCAAGCGACCTATTACAGATTGGACTTGGCAAAGATACTCCCATCGGATATTGACAAGGTTCTATATCTCGATGGCGACATCATCTGCAGAAAATCTTTATCTGCATTATGGAAGACTGACATTTCGCAATATGCTGTAGCGGGAGTTCCCGATGTCAGTGAAGCTGATTTTGAGAAAGACAATCACCTACATTTATGTCCTTGGACGGGTTACTTTAATGCTGGCGTTTTGCTCATCAACCTCAAATGGTGGAGAGAACACAGCGTGGCAGAAGAGTTTAACTCTTTTATCGTCAACCACAGCGAATGGATACAATTTCAGGATCAGGATGTACTGAACTACGTCTTTAACGAACATAAACTTTTACTTCCTATAACATATAATTTGGGATCTGGTTTCCTTTATCAAGGAACCAATTGCGGAATACATTTAAAAGAGGTAATGGAAACAATAAAAGACCCCGCTATTCTGCACTTTACTACCCGTAAGCCTTGGAGGGCCAGCAATCGCCATCCCTTTAGAAGCACATTTATTAAATATCAGTCGCAAACAATTTGGAAAGACGAGCCTCTACAAGAAGATCGTCCCCTGAAACTACGAATCATCAAATTCTGCTCTGGCATATTGAGAAAACTCAAGTTGATCCCGGAGCTGCCTCCATACAGCAAACATTTTCTTCCTAATTTAACCCCTCTTGATTAAAAATTATTCAGACCTACGGCATACTTACCAAAACAACTCATCTAGTGTTACCACATGTATTGCCACTCAGCACCTCCGCGACACGCATGTAACCCGCTCAAGCTCAGCTTTTTCCTTTTCTCTTGCAACGATCAGATTCTTCATGATTCAAAAATTATTCAGCCGCAAAGATACAAAAATACCATCAAACGGCTGAATAATTTTTATTCTTTTTACAACTTTTTTTCTCTCTTCTTTTAAAATGATGGATTGTCCAATCATCAATGGTGCGGATTTGACGATGCTTGCTATCTGGCAAGCCTTTTGAGCCACATGCCGAAGAAGCGATCGTAGACGAGGTAGCCGCGTTTGGGGGCATTTCAGCCAAATGATTATTGATTGTCTAACTGATCGATTGTCCAATCATCAATGGTGTGGGTCTCTGTGCTAAAGCGGATTCCCATCTTTATGATACGCCTTCCATCGGTTTGATAGGGAACGGCATATCTCTTGCTGTTGATTTGGTCAAGGGCTTCCTGGGCAGTTCCATTCACTTTCAGTTCCATCACATAGATGGCTGTGGGCATAAACACAACAATATCTGTCCGCCCTTGTACACATTTTACTTGGGTACGGACATAGACATTCAGCATGGAGAAGATAAGATATAAGGTGTATTCATAGAAGCCTTCATCTGTAGCCACATCTTCCAATTTCTTCTTAAATCCTTCCACATAGGGTAAACTGCTCAGATAAGCTTGCATTTCACGTAGGGCAAGGTCTATGTCATCTTTCTTCAAAGCGCGCCAGAACTTCAAGGCGAATCCCGTCTGAACGTCCTTCGCCATCAATCCTGTATATGCAGGAAGCAGTCCTTCGGCATAGCCGGAGCGAACTTCCTGGTTAGGCATTGAAAGTGTGTAAATCCCACTCTCAGGCTCAAAATCTTTAATAGTGAGATAGCCGCTTTGATATAGAAGTGGTAGCGCGTCATGCATATTTTCCGTAGGCAGGTCAAAAGCAGAAGCTGGCACTTCCAGATTGTCCATAGCCGTAATGTCGGCGTTAAACAACTTGAGCTGTCGAATAAGATAAGTAGGTGTGCCCGTATTCCTTGGCACGAGTAATGATGCCTGTAAGAAGTTTGCCAGGGCTTGTCTCATCTTCCTTTTTACCATAAATATCCGACAGAGGCCTCAGAAGCCACATCAGGGTCGAGCGGAGCTCCGCTGCATTGGGTTGCCCTTTGGCTATGCTCAAATCCAGACGGAGAACTGGGTACTGCTCCCATTCTTCCTCCAAATCCATCACTTTCAGCCCTTCGAACAGTTCTTTATCCCCCAGAAAATATGACTCCAGCGTAGAGGTCAGGAGTGACTTGCCGAACCTGCGAGGCCGACTCAAAAAGATAAAGGTGGCATAATGAGCCAACTCCCAAATGAGGTCGGTCTTGTCTACATAGACATATCCGTCAAGAATAAGTCTTGAGAATGTCTGAATGCCGACAGGATATTGTCTTCTTGTCATAGCTGTATCCTCTTTTTTCCATCATTTACTCAGTGTCCGATAGAAAATATCATGTTATCCTACCTGGCTGCCGGGGGTGACATCCTTGGTGGTGGTGACCACGCTGAGAGTTTCGTCGTGGTCGACGGCGGAGAGGATCATGCCTTGGCTCTCGATGCCCATCATGGTGCGGGGGGCGAAGTTGGCTACGAAGAGGATGCGGCGGCCGATGAGGACGGAGGGGTCTTCGTAGTACTGGGCGATGCCGGAACAGATGGTGCGATCCTGGCCGGTGCCGTCGTCGATGGTGAACTGCAGGAGCTTCTTGCTCTTCTTCACCTTCTGGCAGTCCTTCACCAGGCCGACGCGGATGTCAAGCTTCTCGAAGTCTTCGAAACTCACGGTGTCCTTGATGGGAGCGGCCTTGTAGGCGGCAGCCTCGTTGGCTTTCTTCGTAGCCTCCAGCTTATCGAGCTGCTTCTGGATTACCTCGTCCTCAATCTTCTCAAACAGCAGGGCTGGCTCACTCAACTGGTGACCGGGTTTCAGCAAATCAGTGCTGCCCAGCTGTTCCCAGTCGAAACTGTCGATGTTGAGCATTTCGCGCAGCTTCTTTGATGAGAAGGGTAGGAAGGGTTCGAAGGCGATGGCCAGGTTGGCGGTGAGCTGCAGGCAGATGTTGAGGATGGTCTCGCAGCGCTTCGGGTCGGTCTTCCAGACCTTCCACGGTTCGCATTCAGTGATATAGCGGTTGCCGATGCGGGCGAGGTTCATGGCCTCGAACTGGGCATCGCGGAACTTGAACTGTTCGAGCAGAGCTTCCACCTTAGCCTTTACGTCTTTAAACTCCTCAAGGGCCTGCTTGTCTACATCCTGCAACTCGCCACAGACGGGGACTACACCGTTCCAGTACTTCTTGGTGAGCTGGAGGGCACGGTTGACGAAGTTGCCGTAGACGGCCACCAGTTCGTTGTTGTTGCGGTCCTGGAAGTCTTTCCAGGTGAAGTTGTTGTCCTTTGTTTCAGGGGCGTTGGCTGTCAGTACATAGCGCAGCACGTCCTGCTTGCCGGGCATGTCTTCAAGATATTCGTGGAGCCACACGGCCCAGTTGCGTGATGTGGAGATTTTGTCGTTCTCCAGGTTGAGGAACTCGTTGGCGGGCACGTTGTCGGGCATGATGTAACCGCCGTGGGCTTTCATCATGACGGGGAAGATGATGCAGTGGAACACGATGTTGTCCTTGCCGATGAAGTGAACCAGGCGTGTGTCGTTGTCCTGCCACCACTGCTGCCACGAGCCCCACTTCTCAGGCTCCTTCTCGCAGAGTTCCTTGGTGTTGCTGACATAGCCGATGGGGGCGTCGAACCATACGTAGAGCACCTTTCCGTCGGCTCCCTCCACGGGCACGGGAATGCCCCAGTCCAGGTCGCGTGTCATGGCGCGAGGCTGCAAGTCCATGTCGAGCCACGACTTGCACTGTCCGTAGACGTTCGGGCGCCACTCCTTGTGCTCCTCAAGAATCCACTGTTGCAGCCACTCCTGATATTCGTTCAGGGGCAGATACCAGTTCTTCGTTTCCTTAAGCACGGGTGTTGAGCCGCTGATGGTGCTCTTGGGGTTGATGAGTTCCGTGGGCGAAAGGTCGCGTCCGCACTTCTCGCACTGGTCGCCGTAGGCACCCTCGTTGTGGCAGTGGGGGCACTCGCCGGTGACGTAGCGGTCGGCCAGGAACTGGTGGGCCTCTTCGTCGTAGAGCTGTGTGGTGGTCTCTTCGGTCAGCTTGCCTTCGTCGTAGAGCTTGCGGAACCACTCGGCAGCAAACTTATGATGGGTCTCGCTGGTGGTGCGGCTGTAGATGTCGAACGAAATGCCGAACTCCTGGAACGAGTCCTTGATCATCTTGTGATAGCGGTCGACCACGTCCTGCGGGGTGATGCCTTCCTTACGCGCGCGAATAGTAATAGGTACGCCATGCTCGTCGCTTCCGCCTATGAACATCACGTCGCGTTTCTTCAGTCGGAGGTAGCGCACGTAGATGTCGGCAGGTACGTAGACACCGGCCAGATGGCCTATGTGGACACCGCCGTTGGCGTAGGGCAGAGCCGATGTGACGGTGTAGCGTTTGAATTGTTTCTGTTCCATGGATTATCTTTCGTTCTTTTTGTTTGTTTGTGGCTGCAAAATTACTACTTTTTGGGCAGTTAGAGCGGCAAGTTGACGTTAAAGCGAGTTAAAACAGCCACAGCACCGATGTTAAACGATGTCGAGCAGCTGGCTGAAGTGGCTTATCTCCACCATGCGGGGGTGCTTAAATTGTTCGTGATGCTCCAGTTGCCAGGTGAGGTGGAACGGTATGTAGACGGCCATCCATCCGGCAGCCAGTGCCGGGGCAATGTCGCTTTTGAGCGAGTTGCCCACCATGACCATGCGCTTGGGATTGGCCCCCAGTTTGCGGGCCAATGAACGGAAGTCGGCTTCGCGCTTGTCGCTGGTTATCTCGACGTGGC
>JAEEGG010015045.1_pt1 | contig 16295 bp, 11 predicted proteins | sample 9134161 | NCBI WGS metagenome assembly JAEEGG01 (sample SAMN16246543, study PRJNA631951) | gut metagenome | biome: gut microbiome; feature: rumen; material: CR-attached | host: Bos | place: Iran: Karaj | collected 2018-10
TCGACGAAGGCATCAAGGCTGGCATCGCTAACGCTATCCTCATCAAGGTGAACCAGGTCGGTTCTGTTTCTGAAACCCTCGCTGCTATCAAGCGCGCTCAGGTCGAAGGCTATGCTCCGATCGTTTCTCACCGTTCTGGCGAAACCGAAGACACCTTCATTGCTGACCTCGCTGTCGGTACTGCCGCTGGCCAGATCAAGACTGGTTCTCTCTCTCGTACGGACCGCGTCTGCAAGTACAACCGCCTCCTCCGCATCGAAGAAGAACTCGGCAAGGCTGCTGTCTATGCTGGCGATCCGCGTAAGTCTGCCAAGGCTGCTCCGGCTGCCAAGAAGGCTCCGTGCAAGAAGGGCTGCAAGGCTAAGAAGGCTTAATCATCTAGGCTTTTAGCGATATTATGAGAAGCCGTCCCTAGTGGGACGGCTTCTTTGTGTTTTGGATAAAATAAATTTGTGTTCGTTTAAGATTGTTTTAGATGAAATATTTTACATAAAATAAAATGTTTCAAAATTCGTCTTGTGATGGCGGGAAAATGCTGCTTATTCCAAGTTAGAATATTTTTTTTAATTTTTCCCTTGACATGAAAACCTCTTTAAACTATATTTGATTTCATTGCCAAAGACAAGGCGATGAAAGGATTTTAAATGCTCATTCAACAAACAACATTCAAGAAACGGGAAGGTCTTAGCGACTGATTTCTTGGCTGTGCTTTGAGCAACGCTTTTGAATGACGGATGCGAGACCTCGCGTCCGTTTCTTTTATCCAGACAAATTTTAAGCGAACGTAAAGTTGTTCTTTGCGGTTTCGTTGGCTGTTCCTTTTTTCGAGGAAAATATGCTTCTGATTGCGTTTATCATAGCTGAACTTCTTGACCTTTAGCAAGGTCGTATCATATAACTTAAACAAAGGAGTAATGATGATTCCAGCTGCACCCGTGCTTTTTCTTGTAGCCGAAGTGATTCGCGTTGTTGCAAGAAAGCTTTAGCAAAGGCCCGCCATTGGGAAAGGCGGAAAGATTTCCCGCACAAAATTTAACCGAGGAGTGAATATGATTCCAATACCTGCAATTGCCGCCGTTATCGCAGCCGCCGCAATGCGTGAAGTGATTAAGAAGCTCTAGGCGAGGGCCCGCCATTGGGAAAGGCGGATAAGATTTCCCGAAACATGAACTTTTAACAAAGGAAATGCGATGGATCCAGTGATTATTGCGGCTGTTGACATTGTTGTTGATGTCTTGTTCGATTTCTTTGATTGATTTTGGCCTTTAAGGCTACGCTAGTGGGAAGGGCGGTCAAGACTTCCCGAAGAACACTTTAAGAAAGGATATAATTATGGCACCGCTTCCGTTTGCTCTGATTGTTGTTGCTGCTGTAGTCAAGGCTGCTGCGAAGAGACTCTAGCAAAGTCCCGCCATCGAAGGGGCGGAAAGTCCTTCATTTGTTTTTAACCTTGCGTCGGGGGTATTTATGATTATCGATATGTTCGAAGATGAATTTTAATTTTTTCCCCCTGTATTATTCATAACAAGCAAAAGGAGTCTGTATGGACGAAGAAATAGAAAAGGCCGTCGAGGTAATCGTGGATTTCCTCATGGACCTGTTTAAGGATTGAAAGTATGACGGTAGTGCATAGCGGGCGCCTATGTGCTGCGAACGTCGGAATGGAGCGCCCTTTTTACAAAGGATTGATATGAATTTATATGTGACTGAACAGGGTGTTCGCATTTGTAAGCGGGGCGGCCACTTGCTTGTTTGCAAGGGCGACTCTGTATTGGAAGATTCCTTGCTGGAATCTGTGGAATCGCTGGTGCTGTTTGGCGCGGCACAGCCTTCTGTTGATGTGATGATGTCGTTAATGGAAAATGGTTCCGAAATCTCGTTCCTCAGCAGGGGTGGGCATTTCAAGGGACGTATGGTTCCTGGCGTATGCAAGAATGTCCCTTTGCGGATAAAGCAGTACGATGCATTCCGTGACCCGGAAATTTCTTTTCGGATTGCAAAGGGTTGTATAGAGCGTAAGCTGTCGGGCGGTCTTTTGTTGCTGGACTCGTATCATCGCAACGTGCATAACGATTTTTGTTTTGAAGAACGTGCGGATTACCTGCTGAACATGGAAAGGTTGCGTGCCTATGAAGGGCCCGAAAAGGAATCGTTGCGCGGTTACGAGGGCTTTGGCGCGAAACTCTATTTTCAGGCTTTTGCCCGTTGCCTTAAGCACGGTGTGGCTTTCCCAGGAAGGGCGTATTACCCAAGCGTAGATCCCGTCAATGCGTTATTGTCGTTTGGCTATTCGTTTGTTGCGCGTAGTTTGGAATCGCTGCTCGAAGTGGCGGGGATCGACCCGGCGGTGGGATTTTTGCACGAACTTTCGTATGGGAGGTCGTCGCTTGCGTTGGACTTGCTTGAGGAATTTCGCCACCCTTTTGTAGATAAGCTAGTGCTTTCGCTGTTTAACAAGCGGCATATCGTGCCCGAAGATTTCGAGACTCGCGACGATGAATCGAGGCCGGGGCGGCTCTACCTGAAGCCGGATGCAGTGAAAGTTTTCATTCGCGGTTACGAGGATTTGTGCGAATCGCCGAACCGGGTTTTTGCAGACTATAAGGATTTGACGTGGCGTGATGTTTTTCGCAAGCGTGTAGAGAACCTGAAACGTTCTTTGGTCGATGGCACGATTGATGCTTCGGCGGACTGGAAACTTTTGATGGAGGAATGCGCGTGAAGTACCTTGTCGCATTTGACATATCGAATAACAAGAGGCGTGCCGCCGTGGTGCGGCAGTGCCTTGCCTCTGGCTATCGTGTGCAAAAGTCGGTGTTCGAGGCGTTCTTGGAAAAGGAGCAGGTGGCGGATTTCGAGGAGTCTATGCACGGGCTGATAAATTTGGATACGGATTCCGTCCGGATATACCCGCTAGACAAGGTGGCTGACGAGAACATCAGGATAGTGGGGTGTGGGCGGCATATAGATAAATCGGTGTATAAAATTATTTGAAAATGGTCTTTTTAGGCGAAAAATGAAGTATATTTGAATTGGTCGGCACGCGATGTCGGGCGGCTGTTTGAAAAATTACAGACAACATTCCTGTTTAACTGCCGAAATTGAGCAAAAAACGCCAATTTTGGGTGCTTTTTAGAGTTTTGTAAAGGAAAATATACATTCTATTAAGTGCTCAAAAGGGAACCTGATGCATTTATGCCTCTGGAAGCCTTGATTTACAAGGGTTTCAGAAGGGTGCTCCCTGAAAAGCATTACTCTCGCAAGAGAGATTAAGACGTCTTACGACTTTCAGTTTCTTTAGACTTCAGCACCCTGAAAAGCATTACTCTCGCAAGAGAGATTAAGACTGAATAAATCCTCTGTTAAGTTTGATTTGTTTATACAACCCTGAAAAGCATTACTCTCGCAAGAGAGATTAAGACCCCTCTTCGTCACAGATAAAGTCGAACGCCTTGCCGCCCCTGAAAAGCATTACTCTCGCAAGAGAGATTGGCTGCTACGCAGCCCAAGTGTGCGGCTCAGCCATGCCCGTGCAAGCCCGGTCGCGACGTTCGCCTTGAACACTTGTAAGACTTGAAATGAGCGGAATCGTCATTCTGAATGGAGTGAAGAATCCAGTAAAGTAATGGAACTCTCGCAAGAGAGATTAAGACCTGAGTAAAACCTGCATTTTACTGTAGTCATCAACCCTGAAAAGCATTACTCTCGCAAGAGAGATTGCAGCTACGCTGCCAAATGCTGGGCTCGGTCATGGGTGTGCGAGCACCCCCGCGAACGCTCGCCCTACGCATTTGTAAGACATGGAAAAGCAGAACTCAAATGCATGTCATGCCGGACACCGTTCCGGCATCGCCAATATCATCTAAAGTCAAAGACTCTCGCAAGAGAGATGGCAACCTGGCGGTTGCCTGCTTGTCGGCTCGGAACAAACCTATAAGCGAGTAAAGCAGAAATGTTTACATTTCTATTTTCGAACGACTGGTTTGGTACTTGTACAATGGTCCCGCAAGCGGTCCCGCTTCGCTCGCCTCTGTCGCAGTAAGACAAAAACAAGGTCCCTGAGCCTGCCGAAGGGCCGCAAAGACTCTCGCAAGAGAGATTGGCTGCTACGCAGCCCAAGTGTGCGGCTCAGCCATGCCCGTGCAAGCCCGGTCGCGGCGTTCGCCTTGAACACTTGTAAGACTTGAAATGAGCGGAATCGTCATTCTGAACGGAGTGAAGAATCCAGTAAAGTAATGGAACTCTCGCAAGAGAGATTAAGACTCACGAAGCCAGGCAATTAATGCCTTTAATTTACCAACCCTGAAAAGCATTACTCTCGCAAGAGAGATGACAATCTTCGATTGTCTGCTCCTAGGCTCGGCAATGGAAATGCAAGCATTTCCGCAGCACTCGCCTTACGTCGCAGTGCAGACCTACGGCACAGCAAATGCTGGGCTCGGTCATGGGTGTGCGAGCACCCCCGCGAACGCTCGCCCTACGCATTTGTAAGACTGGGGAATTCTAAAAGGTCACTCTTGATCGTATCGAACTTTATACGGTAATGCTCAGCGTCAATTCGAAAATCACCTTTGACAAAGAGTCTTTTCGGCGACAGCTGAAAGACCATCCTTACCGCATGCCATCCGTTTATTCCATCTGGATTTGCAATTTCCCTGTGCCGTTTTGCGACCGCTGTCATGAAGAATTCGCCTTGTATCGCGTCTCCGATGTTGGAAAATCAGCCCCCTTGCCGATATACAAGAAAAAAAGATATATTGTAATAGGCCTTACCAAGTACATTCCGAAAAATAGCCGTTCTCCCGAAAATGAGTGGCTCAAGCTTTTCAAGACGATGCCCCAGGCGAAGCTAAGGCGAACAGAAGATTTGCGGCCCGCGATAAAAAGATTGCGAAGTACCTTCGGTCAAAAGGCGTTCCAGAGAACGTCCTTGCGGTGGCGCTTGCCATCAAGTAAAACGACTGCGTATAATGAGGGGTGATTTTATGGAGGCTGCCGTAATAAAGCGGTGGCCTCGTTTTGAAGTATTGCCTTTTTTTGCTTTTTTGGAATTTTTTTGTTTATTCTGTAAAATATTTTATTAGTTTCCATAGAAAAATGGAGAGCAAAATGGAAGAAAAAAGTAATCTGGCTCATCGCAAGGTGTTCATCAGCTTTTTGGGGACGACAGACTATAAAATTTGCAACTATTATTTTGACGGCGACGAGAACGATCGAGTATGCAATGTTCGTCATGTGCAAGAAGCTATTGTTAGTCATGAATGCAAGGGCTGGTCGGAAAATGACCGGATACTTATTTTCTTGACCAAGGCTGCCAGGGCGAATAATTGGGAATCGGGAACTTATAAGCCGAGCGATGGACAGAAAATTGGGGATTTGATTGATGAACCTGCCAATTTGAAGGTTGGCGATGCAAAGTGGGGTTTGAAAGAGCAACTGCATAAACTTGCAGAACAGGGATTTTTCCCTGAATCGATTGTTAAAGACGAGCCTTTGGACAGTGAAGGCTTTTCAGAAGACGAGATATGGAATATCTTCAACACGATTGAATCGAAAATTGAAGAAAACGATGAAATCTATTTCGACTTTACAAACGGCTTCCGCAACCTCCCCATGCTTGGCATGGTTCTGCTCACGTATTTGAAGAATACCAAGAATATCACTATTGGCGAGATTTACTACGGCGCATTTGAAAAGCTTGGGCCTGCATACAAGGTTAATACTCTTCCGATGGATAAGCGAAATGCTCCAGTGCTAAGGCTGAAGAGCTTTAATGACATTATGGACTTTAGCACGGCGGCTAACGTGTTTATTAAATATGGCAATGGCAAACCATTGCATTCGCTTATGACGGAATGGGCTACCCAAAATCGATCCGAAAAGAAAGAAAGGGAGTTTACTAGAAAACTTCAGGAGCTAGCGAATACGCTGAAAAAACTGACTGATAATTTTTTGACGTGTCGTGGTGCTGAAATTTGTTATGAAAGTGGTACTAAAGATGGAAGCATTTTTAATCAGTTGCAGGCTTGGTTTGAAAATTACGACTCGACGGGGTACGAAAATAAGGACTTCAAAGCTTTGTATCCGATGATTGAAAAAATAAGGGAAAAATACGATGTTTTTGATACCCGAAATTCGTCAAGGAATGGGCTGAAAGCTGCGTATTGGTGCTTCCAGAACCAAATGTACCAGCAAAGCATAACGTTGTTGCAAGAAACCATCGTAACGGCCTGTGTTGAAAAGGTTGGGTTGCACCCCGATGTGGAAGCGGAACGCTCTGTTGTAGAAAAGAAATTGAAGGAAGGTGCCGAGAAGGGTGAAAGTAAAAAACTTGATTCTCCGCGTTGGCTGTCGGAACTCGAAAATCTGGTAGCCAGTTACGAAAGCAAGCTGTCCGAAAAAAATGCAGATGCCGATACCCTAAAAGACTTTTTGATTGATGAAGTTCGCTTGAAATCCATTAAAGAAAAAATATCGGAAATTCCTGAAGAACTTGGTTCGTTTATGCAGACCTTGACATCTATAAGGAACGATATGGCTCATGCGGGTTTTTTACGAACTCATCCTTATGTAAGCGGAACTGAAGCTAAACCGGCATCGTCAATAATTGGCTCTTTAAAGAGCGTTTTTGGAAGTTTGAACAGAATTAGCAGCTTGTTAAGCTGATGGAGCGTGCTAAAAACATGAAGTACTTATGTTACGATATTCGTGGAATCCAGTCCTTTATTTTTAGGATTCCTAAACTGAAATATATCATAGGCGGGAGTGCTCTGATCGACCAGTTTGATAGAGTGACAATCCCGTCGCTGAAATGTGTGGGCTGCGAGTTGTTGTATGCCGGTGGCGGCAAAGGGACGTTTACCTGCGATGGCGATGCGGCGAGCGATAGCTTGAAAAAGATGATTATGGAAGAAGCTCACAAGATTGGGCTCGATATCCGATTTGGGATAGATGAAGATTATCTGGAGGCAAGCCGTAACGCAACGGAGGTTTATCCGTTTATTCCAAAATCGCTTGATGGTGTGCCGTGTCCCACGAGTGGTCTTTATCCGGTGACAAACAATGATACGCATCCTGTTGTAAAAAAGCGTTTTTTCCGCTATGGCGAAAAGATGTTCCGCTGGTACGAAGATGCCTTGCTTGCCGACATGCCTTGGCCAGAAAAATTGGAACGGTATAAGAAGGCGTGTTTTTTTCATAACGTGAGTGACCGTGTAGATGATGGCTCTCGTGACGAAGATGGACGCAAAGGTGCACGGGCTTTGGGCAAGCGTAATCGTTGGGCCGTTATTTGCATGGACGGTAACGACATGGGGTCCCAACTGCGTACAAAGTCTGAATCTTTGAAGTGTGCCGATCCTTCTGAAATGACTGCTTGGTTACGGATGATGAGCGGTGCTATAGACCGCTGTTCTCGCGAAGCGACGAAAGCGGGTATCCTTGCTGTAATAGAAGCTTGGTCTGGTTCAAAAGACGATGATAAAACTTTGACGGACGAAGATGTTGTTCTTCCTATTCGCCCGATTATCGTGGGTGGCGACGATGTTGCTGTCATTTGCCATGTTTCGTATGCGACGCTTTTTGTAAAGACCGTCATTGCCAAGTTCAACGAACTTTCAAAGATTACGCCCGAGGCTTGGCCTGCGACGGGTGGCGAAATTACGATTTCGGCGGGGATTCTTTTCTGTTCGGTTTCAGAGCCTTTACACACTGCAATAGAATATGCGGAATCGCTGCTAGCCAGCGCCAAGAGCCGTGGCAGAAAGCTTGCTGTCGAAGGGAAACCTGCGGTCCCGTGTATCGATTGGGAATCTGTTACGGATTCTGTTCTTGATACGCCTGCGGCTCGACGCCAGCGCGAACTGATTTTCTTTGACGAGGACATAGGAAAGGAAATACGGCTGACTCAGCGTCCTTGTACGCTTGAAGAATTTGAACGAATTGAAGAAATCAAGGAATCGTTTGAAACTGAAAATGATCAAAGAAGGATTCCAAGAACCCAGTTACATAAGGTTCTCCCTGCAATGCGGGCGGGTTTTTATGACCGCCTTGCGTTTGTTGCTAGTATAGCCAAGAGACATTTGTTGGCGGAAAAGCTTGCAGAACCGGGGTATGAATTAGGCAAGCCGTCTCTATGGAAAGACGAAGCTGGCATTCGCTCTACGCCTGTGATAGATGCAATTCAGTTGTACGAAGAAACTGCCAGAATGGTTAAGGAGACTGTCTAATGGTGAACTTTAAGTATTGTATTCGCTTGGTCTCGGATGCTGAAACTTCTAGCGGTTTGGGCTCCGATGTGGTTGACGGCCTTGTTGCAAGGGACATTAATGGTAAACCCTTTGTTCCGGCAACCCATATTAAAGGGCTGATGCGTCAAGTCGTGAAAGATTTGCCATCGTCGATTATAGCAGACGATGTGAAGCAGTCTTTTTTGGCTGTTTTTGGCATAGCTGGCGCAAACAAGGATTATGCGGCCTTGTTCTCTGTAACCGATGCTTTGAGCGATTCTGCTCAAACTAGGTTGATCACGCGAACTGCGTTGAACGAATTCGGTGTCGCAAAAGATACTTCGCTTAGGACAAACGAGGCTGTCTGTGCAGGAAGCATGTTTAAAGGCGATATCCATTTGGGCGTAGAGTCGAAAATGGTGGATTTGTTGATTCGCTATGCTCTATTGTCTATTTATGAAATTGGAGGCTCGCGCAATCGCGGTGCTGGCGCCTGCGTCGTGACGATTGAAAACGAAAAACGGACTCCTGGGCAAATCTTGAAAGAGCTTCTTTTGCTGAACAGTTTTGAAATAGCGACGGAAACGAATGTAGTGTCGGTTGACGATGCCTGCGAGACTGTGTTTGCAAAATTGACATTTGTCGCGGAATCTTCGGTCTGTGTTCCTGAACTCCCCATTGTTGGGAATAACACGATTATTTCGGGTTTCTCGATTTCGGCGAGCGCAGTGCAAGGCTGCATTTTGACAAAGATTAACGCACTGAACGAATCTGTCGCATCGGCGACTTTTAAGGCTGAAAACTTCAGGACGTGGCCTTTGCTGCCTGTTCCCGATGAGCCAGAGTATGCAAATTGCTTTGCAGTCCGGGCTTCGGCTTCGCACAAGATTAGCAAGCTTGCCGATGAAAACGGCTATAATTTCTGCGATGAAACGATAGAACCTTACAAGTGGGAAGAACGTCCCAAGAATGCTCCAATCAAGTCGGTAGATGGGGTTCTGGTTGCTGGTGGTTCTAAAGGCACTGTTCTTTGGCGTTCTGGTGACATGGCAAGGCATCTGACTGCTCATGGAGTTGTCAATGGCGGCGCTACTGGTGATGAAAGGGCTTTTTACACGGTTGAATCCTTGGCTGAAAAAAGATTTGTTGGCTTTGTCGCTATGCCGAAGAATGCTTTTGTTCTATTGCGAAAGGCTCTGGATAGGGATCCGCTTGTATCGTTTGGCAAATCTAGGACGGTTCGTGGTACTGGAAGGCTGTCTATAAACGAAGAGCCTTTGCCGTTAGCTTTACCACGGGCCGAAAAAACAACGCATGAAACTGTTGCCGCCTTTATTGTTCAATCCCCTATTTTAGTGAGTCCGGACATTACGGCGGAATCCGCAGATGAAATCTTGAAGGAAATGGTTACGAAGGCTCGCTGGGGTGAAGTTGACAAGGCTTCGGCCTCTATACAAATTCTGTTTGGCTGGAACCGTCATAAAAATGGCTTGCAAAAGGCGGAAAAGGTGATTGCACCGGGGTCCGTGTTCAGCCTGAAAAATTCAGATATCCTCGATTTGGAACAAAAGTTGCTGAAGGGAATTGGCGAAGGCAAGGAACGCGGTTTTGGTGCTGTTTTGCCGCACCCAAATATCGCGCAATGTCGTTATATTCCTAGCCCTGTTCATCCGTCAATCAAATCTTCCAGCAATGCGGCTGAATATGGATGGAAACTCTGGAAAACCTCTCGTGGTAGCGGAAATCCGTTAAGCAGTAGTCAGGTGGCTCAGTTGATTGCCCGAATTTCTGCGAACAAGTTAGAGGCAAGGAAATACTTGGAAACTCAGTTGCTGCGTCCTGATAAAATTTGGGAACGTTGGAAATATGTGATGGAAGATGTTGAAAAATTGCTAATGAAAGAGCCTGATTACATCCAGACGGCTTTGTCCGTTTGGCATAACCTCAGCGTGGCGGAGGTGTAAGAATGAACAAGTATTACAGAATTTCTGGTAAAGTCGTTTTCCCGGAAGGCCTTGCTGCTGGTGAAGGCCGTGGTTCTAATGTTATCGATATTGCGCGTAATGGCGAAGGCAAGCCTGTTCTTCGGGGGACTTCGATTGCGGGAGCCTTGCGTAGCGCCCTTGCCGAATGGGGCGTTCCTCAAAAATCCATAAGTTATTGGTTTGGCGAAAAGCTAGAAGGTAAAAATGATTTCAACGCATCGCAAATCCTTGTGGCCGATGTCGTGCTGGATTCTGGCAGCCAGCAACCGGAATCAAGAACATTCAATATGTTGAATCGCCATACGGGTGCGGTTTTGGACAATGCGTTGTTTGGCATTGAATCGCTGCCTCCGAAGACTTCGGGAAATCTGTTGATTTATGTAATACCGCGTGATGCTCAACCTGCCGAAAATATTTTGCGGGCAATTGAAAATGTGTTTGATTCATCGCTGATTTTGGGTGGAAATCGAAATCGCGGTATCGGGCGTATGGACGCAAGCGGAGTCAAGTGTATTGCTTTAGACTGTTCTACGGTAGATGGTTTTTCCAAATGGCAAGACATCCGTTATGCGGATCGTGCTGGAACGCCCGTTGATTTGACTGGTTGCGAGGAGGTTGCCTTTGGCGATCCTTCTGTTTTGCCTGTCAAGAATTATGAAGTGGAATTCAAGATTCCTCGCGGCGAGGATATTTCCATCGGATTTGGAAAAAATCTTGATGGCGATTTGTGTGCACAGCAATACGCCTATTCAGCAAATGGAAATAAACTTTGGAGAATTCCTGGTTCAACATTTAGGGGCGCATTCCGTTCTTGGATAGCTCATTTGGCTGTTCTTGAAAACCAAAATGTGTTGTATCAAGAGAAAAATCCAAAAGCTGATTTGATTGGTTGGGCAGGAAAAGAGGGCGATGAACGCAAAAAGGCCCAAGATAATCCTGCATTGTTGAACGACCCTATTCTCGACTTGTTCGGTTCTTTATATAAACGCGGACGAATTCACTTTACGGACGCCTATTGCGATGAGTCGGATAAGATTAACGAGCAAAAACGGGCCCATGTTGCCGTGGATCGTTTTTCGGGGGGAGCCGTCCCTGGAGCACTGTTCTTTAACAAGGTTCTTGTTGGCGATGCTGTGTTCCGTTTGAAAATATCGCTGCTTCCGCATTCGGCTCAGGAACTGGTATGGCTTAAGAAAACCTTGTTGGCGATTCATTTGGGTGTGATTTCTGTTGGCAGCAGCAAGGCAAGCGGCCTGCTTGAAATTGCCAATTGGGATAACTTAAAATTGCAAATGGAAAACGACATTAAGGAATTTGACGTGCGAAAGGCGGAGGTTTAAAGATGGTGAGAGATATTAATCCAGCTAAGTTACGTGCAATGGCGGCAAGAAATGCAGAAGCCTCCAAAAAGGCAAACCCTCCACAGCATGGCAATCGTTCGCAGCAAAGCGATCGTCCACAAAACAATGGAAGACGGGATAGTTATAAGGATAATTTTCAAACGGATGAGTCTGTGAAAGACCTTGGCGGCGAATTTTACAATCCCTACACGTTTATCCCGTTCCCTAAAGAAGCACCCGAGCGTCATGAGCCGTCTCTCTTAACCGCTGATGAAAACGGTTCGTCCGAAAAGCGTTATACGGGTGTGCTCAATCTTTCTGTCGAAACTGTTTCTCCGCTGCTTTCGATGGATGTCGAAAATAAAAAGCCCGAAGGAACACATTTCAAATACAGTGCCTTAACGATTGGCAACGATGTGATTGTTCCTGCTACCTCTGTTCGCGGTAGTTTGAGAACGCTAATGACCATACTGAATGGTGGAACTCTTGGCTACATGGACAAGAATATGTGGCTTTGCCAAGGTCGAGACTCATCGATGAATTTGGTTGGCAAGAATGGCGCAAAAAAAACGGAGCTTGCCGAAGTTGTTGAAGCGGGCGATTCTTTCCATGATGGGACTATCCAGAGGGGCGAAACTCGGATGGTTTCGTTAGGTGCGTTGAATGAATTGTTTAGGAAAAATGAAAAAGATTTGGATAAATGCAGACCGCAAAGTGGACATTCTGTAAAATATTGCTATACTGACGAACAAATGTCCAAGCTCAGCGCCGCGTATTCTAATGAAACTCCGTGGAAAATCAAGTTAAGCGGAAAGCGAATTGCGCACAATTTGACGGAGGCGGAAAATGCCGATGGTGGTTTGGCGTTCCCTGAAGTAGATCAAAATGTTGTTGAAAAACTGGCTGCAGCAGCAAACATAAGCCTTCGAGATGACCGTGGCTATCCTGTTTCGGATGAATTGTGGGTTGATTCTCCTACAGAAATGACTTCGATGAAAAGGAATTGTCCAGATAGAGAACATGGCCGTTATTTCTTGAAATTTAACAGGAATAAAGACCGTTTTGAACTCAATACCTACGGTCAAGAAGCAATATTTAAAAAGAATGATTCAGCACCCGAAAAAGTAAGTGCGGAAAAATGGGGCGATTATGTAGGGCAAAATGCAAATGGTGCCCACTCGAATTTGTTCAGTGGAGACTTGGTATGGCTTGAACTCGGCGAAGATCACTCTGTGCAATCGCTCCAATGGGCTCGTTGGGGACATGGCGGAAATAAGAGCCGTCGCTTTAGGGACTTGTTGCCGAAATCGCTAGTCCCAGATTCCATGAACGGAGATAATCAAGTTGATGCCGTGACGGATTTGTTCGGTATGGTTCCCGATAAAGATGTGAAAAATGGCCTGTCTTTTGCAGCAAGAATCCGTTGCCATAATCTTGTTTTTGAAAACGCTGCAGTCAACGGTCTCGACAAGTCGATTCAGTTGGCTCCTATGGGGCAGCCCCACCCCGGTTGTATCGCGTTTTATAGAAAGGGAGACGTGTTGAACGGCTACAAGGTTTATCGCAATGCGAAAGATGGCGAAAAGCCTTGGTTGTATAGCGTTCAAGGAATTTTCGATGACCAGGGACGCTACATGGATAAGGCCAAGTTTGACAAAAGTCAGCAGGTAAAGACTGTTGATTTGCTCAAGGTCGGTCAAAAGGGGCGAATGAAAATCAGCTTCCGAGCGTTGAGTGAAGCGGAACTTTCGTTGTTGTTGACTGCTTGCCGTGTTGATTGGAAGCTCGGTGGCGGAAAACCGCTGGGTCTGGGGCATTGCAAGGTCTCTGTCAAATCGGCAATTGATGAAAATGGGGCGGCCATTGACTTGACGGCAATAACTCCGCTCGATGGAATTGCTGGGCGTGTCGAGCTGTATAATAAATCCCAGGAACCCGTAGAGAATATGCGTTATCCGCGTGCGGTTGAAGTCAATAGAAATCGCTCGGTCTCTCGTAGCGGACTCCAATGGTTTATGCGGCATGCTTCTCCAAGTAAAAAGGGGTATCGACAGGTGCTCCCATCCATTGTTGACGAAGACCAGCAATTGCGTGGATATGATTATAAAAATGGCAGAACGAAGAATGATCCGCCGGAACCCTTTAATCCTAGAGAAAGTGGTTTCCACCCGCATGGCCCCAACACCAGCCCCAATGCGGATTCTCGTCAGCAAGGCCGCGAAAATCGGAACAAAGGATGGGGTCGCTAACACCATGTCCCGCGTTCTAGTCTCGTTCTTAGGAACTTCCCGCATCGAAAAAAAAGAAGCGGGCTATCGCCAATATTTGCAGGCGAATTACAAATTCGATAATGGCGACTCGTATGAGAGCCCCTTTATCGCTATTGCTCTAAAGCGTCATTACAATATTGACAAGTTGATTCTTGTCGGTACGCCCAAGTCCATGTGGGAAGAAGTCTATCACGCCTTTACGGGCGAAATTGACGATGTCTATGCCGAATTGGGAGACTTTTGCGAAAACGCTACCAAGGACACTCCTTTGGAATCCCTTCCGCATAAGGATAAAATCGAAAAAGCGTTGGGCAACGGCTCGAAAATAGTACTGGTCCGCTATGGATTGAACCGTGACGAAATCTCGCACAATTCCGAATCGGTGCTCTCGATTGAAAAGTTGCTGCAATCGGGCGACGAACTTTATTTGGACATTACGCATTCGTTCCGGTCGCTTCCGCTGCTATTGATGAACAGCCTCTTGTTTATGAAATCCGCGAGCGTCAAGAACATCGCGATTAGGTCTATCTCTTACGGCATGCTCGATATCACTAGGGAACTGGGCTATACGCCGGTGGTAGAGCTCAATTCCATCTTGGATTTAAACGACTGGATTGCAGGGGCGTCTGAATTCAAGACTTTTGGAAATGCGTACAAGGTGGCAGCCCTTATGGGACGGACCGGGTGCGCGAAGGATGCCGATATCGCGAGGGTGCTGACTGAATTTTCGGATGCGATGAACCTGAATTACATTTCTGAAATTCGAAAAAAGCTGGACGAAGTAAAGCGAATCAAGTTTGAAGAAATTTCTCCTTTTGCACGATTCTTGATTGAACCGTCTATCAAGCAGGTTGTGGAAAAGTTCAAGAACACGAAATACGAATCGCAGTTCCAGCTTTGTTTGGCGGAATATCAGTTTGAACAAAAGCATTATGCGGCGACGGCGTTGTGCCTTGCCGAGGCGATGGTCTCGCTCGTTGCGGAATGTGCGGGACTGATTGTTATCTCCAAAAAAGATCGTGAGCTGTCGAAGGCTGCCATCACGGGAACCGCTCCGCATGATATGATGAAAAAGTATTTCGCCTTTTACAGGGCTTATCTTTGCGAAAAGAAGAAGGTCGAAGAGTCCGTTCTTGGCGAGAAGGCGAACGAACTCCAAAAGGAATACCGCAAGGCCTATGTCCATTTGACGGGAATTCGGAACGGGGTTGCGCATACGACTGAAAAACGGGTAGATTTTGAAGAAGTGAAACGTCGCCTTTATAAAGCGATGGAACTTGTGCGACCGATAGTCTCTTTTGACAAGAGGGTTTCCGATGCGTAAATTGTTCGTGCTTACCAACCACATCGCGACAGCCGACCAGCGTTCCGATGCCGAGGTCTCGTTTGGCGTAACCGAAATTGTCGAGATGCCGGTGGATGTTGCGCGTTGCTGGGGGACTGTCCCGCCGGAATTGGATTCTGTGGCGGAATATGTGCAGCCAGTGATCGACTGGCTGAATTCGCAGCCGCCGAAGAAAGGCGACGTTGTGTGGGTGCAGGGCGAATGGGGTGCGGTGCTGACGGTGGTCTTGTGGTGCCATGCTCGAGGGGTGCGTTGCGTCTATGCCACGACTAAACGCGAGGCGACCGAGGTCCATGGCGAAAACGGCGTGCAGATGACGCATGTGTTCAGGCATGTGCGGTTCAGGGATTTTCCGAAGTGCGTCGATGCTGTTTGACGCATTTTTGAAAAAAAATGCCTTTTTTAGGCGAAAAATGAAGTATATTTGAATTGGTCGGCACGTGATGTCGAGCAGCTGTTTGAAAAATTAAGAACAACATTCCTGTTTAACTGCCGAAATTGAGCGAAAAACGCCAATTTTGGGTGCTTTTTAGGGTTTCGTAAAGAAAAATGTACATTCTATTAAGTGCTCAAAAGGGAACCTGATGCATTTATGCCTCTGGAAGCCTTGATTTACAAGGGTTTCAGAAGGGTGCTCCCTGAAAAGCATTACTCTCGCAAGAGAGATTAAGACGCGGAATTCAGCTGTTATCCCGCTCCATACTCTTCCCCCTGAAAAGCATTACTCTCGCAAGAGAGATTAAGACCTGCGAGGTCCTTTGTAGTCAGCATCAAAGATACCGCCCTGAAAAGCATTACTCTCGCAAGAGAGATTAAGACTTGTACAAGAATTTCACTAAATCTTTTGTGCGTAATACCCCTGAAAAGCATTACTCTCGCAAGAGAGATTAAGACGGTAATCCATCTTCTAGGTCTAACACTTCAAAATACCCCTGAAAAGCATTACTCTCGCAAGAGAGATTAAGACTGGAAGACAATTGCTATATAGCAAAATACACGATTCCCTGAAAAGCATTACTCTCGCAAGAGAGATTGGCTGCTACGCAGCCCAAGTGTGCGGCTCAGCCATGCCCGTGCAAGCCCGGTCGCGGCGTTCGCCTTGAACACTTGTAAGACTTGAAATGAGC
>JAEEGG010015048.1_pt1 | contig 16293 bp, 12 predicted proteins | sample 9134161 | NCBI WGS metagenome assembly JAEEGG01 (sample SAMN16246543, study PRJNA631951) | gut metagenome | biome: gut microbiome; feature: rumen; material: CR-attached | host: Bos | place: Iran: Karaj | collected 2018-10
TTTCAACCACGATCAATTGGCTCCATTCATAGTGATTAGAGCGGCCTTCGGCCGATTTATGCGACGCAGTCGCATCCCCAAATGCTTCTATCTACATATGCAAAGTCGTTGAGTGGCGCGAAGCTGCGGAGCGGTAGCGGGAGCCCCAACGCTCGGAGTTTCTATTACTTAGAGGCATGCTGTTCCACTAAATTCTTCGATGAACCAAGATTATTTTCGCGGATGGTGGAATTTCGTCCGTTTCCGTGCGTACCTTGCTTCAGAAAGGAAAGCGAGGTGCAACATGAACAAGAACAACAGAAACGGATTCACACTTGTCGAGCTGCTGGTGGTAATCGGCATTCTCGGCATACTGATGGGGGCGCTGTATCCTGCGATAACCGCTGCGATGCTGCGCGCCCAGACGTCTGCGACGGCGATGAAGGGGCACAAGCTCTTCGTCGCCGTGACGCAGGCGAACACGGAGCGCGAGGCGCGGGGGCTCACCTCGGTGTGGCCGCACCAGAGCGAGGAGGACGGACTCAACACGGAGGATACCGAGGACATCGCCGGACGCCAGTTCGGCTCGTCCACGGAGTACTTCAGGGAGCTGTTTGACCTCGACAGGTACGGCAGCGAGCGCTGGGCTCCGTATGTCGCGGGGATTGACCTGGACATGCTGTGCGCGCCCGGCGTGCCGCCGGTCGTCGGCACGGCGCTGCAGGCGAGGAACGTCTCGTGGACGGTGGCGTCGGGCGTGACGGCGGAGATGGAGGACATTGTCCCCGTTTTCGCGACGCGCAACATCGACACCGCGGTGTTCCCGACGTCCGGGAGCAACGACATGTCCGCGAAGCACGACACCGTCGAGCTCGGGGCGAAGTACCCCCAGCCGTTCGGGAACAAGGCGGGCGTGATCGTCCACAAGGGTGGTGCGACGCAGATCGTGACGCCGAGGTACGCGAAGCTCAACCACATCTACGGACGCCAGAGCTTCACCATCCCCGCCGGAATCACGATGAAATACCTGGAACCGTGACGTAGACTCCGAAAATTACCTCGCGAGGTACACACCATGCACCTCGCGAGGTATCCTATACCCACCTCGCGAGGTACCCTATGCCTACCTCGCGAGGTGCCTGCCATGTGCCTTGGAGAGATGATACTTTCGTATAGTAGATAGTCGAATGCGTTATGTGGTAAAATTTTAAGTGTCAAGAAAACCGCATGGAGGAACCGCGATGTTGAATGCGAAGGTATGGAGATTTGCGCTGTCCGTCACGGCGCTTCTGGCGTTTTGCGCTGCATCCGCCGCGCCGGTGCTCCCCGGCTATCTCACCGATCCGACCGCGCTCAAGGAGAAATTGTCGAACGAAAAGGAATACCAGCCGCCCGAGCAGCTGAAGTATCCGTACGTCTCGACATACTACGTGAAACCGACTGTCTCGCCGGACGAGAAGATCAGGGTCGGAATCTTCGTGACGGATTTCGAATCGTCGAAGGTGCGTTTCCTCGACGACTCGCACAGCTTCACCGCCTTCCTCGAGTACAGGCCCAGGGGCGGGGAGTCGAAGGTCCTGACTCTCAGGAACCTGAAGAGCGGTGACGCCGAGTTCGACCTCGGCACGCTCCCGTCCGGCGAATACGAGATGCGCGTCTGGGCGAAGGACGGTAAGGGACGCGAGTCGCACCGCGTGATCCACGACTTCCGCGTCGCATCTGCCGCGGACCTCGCAATCCCCGCGGACAAGGTCTACGCGATGACCGAGGCGGACCTCGCGACGTATGGGATCCGCAACGACGGCGACCTCGAGAAGGTCGTCTACGTCGGCTCGAACTCTACGGAGGTCGTGAAGAAGAAGCGCGCGGGCGTTCCGGGCTATACCGTCACCGTGCCGCTCGACCCCAAGACGGGCAAGGTGCCGTGGCAGGCGTGCAAGCAGGCGAAGATCGCCTATGACGAGGGCTACGACAAGTCCGCCGTCGAGGCGGATGCCGTCCGTACGGCAGAGGGGCTCCAGAAGCTGATCGACGAAAAGTCCGCCGCGGGCTTTCGCAAGGTCGTGCTGCTCGCGGGGACGTACCGCTTGTCGCATCAGAAGTCACTTTCAGTTCCGAGCGGAATGACGCTCGACCTCGGAAAGGCCGTGCTCAAGCAGAACGGCTTCACGGGCGCGAAGTCCTGCCTTGTGCGCATAGAGGGCGCGACGGACGCGCATCTCGTCGGCGGAACGCTCGAGGGCGACTACTGGGAGCACGACTACGCGCGTTCGCCGAACAACTCCGAGTGGCCGGCAGGATTTGAAATCTGCGGCGGGGCGAGCTACTGCTCCGTCGATGGCGTTAAGGTCGTGGACATCACCGGCTACGGCGGACAGAACGGAATCAGCACGACCGGCCCCGGCGGCCCCAGCCGCTTCCTCGAGAGGCTCCCCGCGTTCGCGTCAGGCGGACTCGATCCCGCGACGGGCGAGGTGGACGCGTCGGACAAGTTCCGGTTCACCACGGACTTCAAGCCGCTCGACAAGATTCTCTCCGCCGGAAACCGCCGGCTCCAGATATCGAAGTACCTCGGCTACCAGGGCGTCGCCACGCGTTCGTGGCAGACGACGGCGGCGTGGTACGACGCGTCGAAGAAGTTCCTCTGCGCCGAGACCGCCTGGCAGTACAGGGAGATGTGGATCCCCGAGGGCGCCGCGTTCCTGCGCGTCTCGGTCGAGGCGGAGAGCGCGGAGGCGGCCGATGGAGCCGGGCTCGTGCTTACGTCATTCCGCATACCCGTGAACTGCGTCGTCGCGCGCTGCACGTTCGACAACTGCCGCTGCGTCGGCTACGCCGCGTCGGCGATGAAGAATATGCTCTTTGACGAAAACTTCTTCACGCGCTCCGGAGAGAGCGCCGCGTGCTGTGCCTTCGACGCGGAGGACGGATGGGACCAGATGCAGGACGTGTACTTCAGGAAGAACGTCTTCCGCGACAATCCGCGCAACAGCTCGATACTCACCTGCGCCGGACACAACTTCGTCATGGAGGAGAACGACGGCGACATCTATCTCTGGGGCCGCACCCACTCCCCGTGCGTGCGCGGCAACGCCGTCGGACAGGCGACGTTCCGGTGCGACTCGCGCCTGCGCTCGGGCTACGGACGCTTTGCGGGCAACACGTACGCGAAGGGCGTCACACTCGGACTCAACGACAGCAAGGAAAGGCCCGACAGCTGGGACCAGGTGCTTTCCGCCGTCGACTTCGACGGTGCGAAGGGGGAGTTCGCCATATCCGTCGGCGCGGCGGGGCGTGTCGTCGGATGCAGCTTCCGCAACCTTCCAGTCGGTGTCGCGAACGCCTACGGCTGCACTTTCGAGAACTGCAAGGACGCCAGCTCGTACGGTCCGTTCCCGGGCGGGCGCTGGGTCGGGGTCACGGTGAAGGACTCGGCCTTCAGCCGCTTCTACCAGTCGAACAGGTGGGAGCGCTGCCGATTCGAGAACATGAAGCTGAACAACTTCGCCGGAGGATCTGTCATCGCAAAGGACTGCACCTTCACTGAGTCGTCCATATTCGGGCTCAGCGGTGCGGATATTAGGATGTCCGGCTGCACGCTTGACGGAACGCCCGTGCAGGGCGGCTGGTGGGAGAAGCCGGCGGACCTGCTGTTCAGGAACTGCAAGATAAGCACGAAGGGGAGCGAGCCAGCGCTGAAGCTCGGCGCCTACACCGTCGGCCGCGTCGCATTCGATGCATGCGAGATCTCGGGTGCGGGAAGCCTCGTCGACATAAAGGACCTCAGGCCCATCCAGCTCCCGCCGAATGTTCCGGCAGAGGAAAACCCCGATCTCAAGCCCGGCATAATCGTCCTGCGCGGAACGAAGTGGATGAGCTCGGCGGCGGCCGTCGTCACACACGCGGCCCCGCCCCAGGGGGTGACTCCGCCGAAGAAGATATTGATACGAAACAAGGACAACGCCTGGCCGGAGGGAATTGCCGTCGCGGCTGATGTCCCTCCTCACTGGGAAGTAAAGTGATCTCACAGAAAGGAGCAGAGCCATGAAAGGCACCAGAAAACTTCTCGCCCTTTCCCTGGCCTCGGCCACGGCCTTTGCCGCGTGCGGAGGCGAGAAGCTCGTGAAAACCGGGGACAAGCTCGTATTCATGGGCGACTCGATCACCTGGTACGGCGTGACCAATCGCCACGGATACGTCAATCTCGTCGTCAAGGGCCTCGCCGCGAACGGCATCAACGTGACATGGTACGGCGTGGGCGTGAAGGGTGACAAGTCGGCCGCAATGCTCGCTCGGTTCGACGCCGATGTCATCGCGCACGATCCAGATGTCGTCACCATCAGCGCGGGCGTCAACGACGTCTGGTACCAGGACGCGAATTCGACGTATGAAAAGTTCTACGCCAACGAGCTCCAGATGGTCGCAAAGACCAAGGCCGCCGGTGCCGTTCCCGTCCTGCTTTCGCCGACCACGGCGGCCGGCGAGGCGGAAAACGGCGAGATCCGCCGGTATGCGGCCGGCGTCAAGGAGATCGCCGCCGCCGAGGGCATTCCATATGCCGACACCTTCCACGCCGTGCGCGGCTGGATCGACGACATCGACAATCCGCGCCTGAGCGAGCAGGCCGGATACAACATGGGCGGGCGTGCCGCGACCGTCGACGGCGTCCACATGGCGCCGACGGGCGATCGGCAGATGGCGCGCGCCGTCCTCGCGTCGTTCGGACTCGACGCCGCGGAGATGTCCGCCGCCGAAGCGGCATGGAACGCGGACGAGACGCTGATTGTCAAGGAGACTTATTCGACCCAGCCCTCCGCCGCCGTTAATCTCTCCGCCGCCGAATACGCGGCGCTCGAGTCGGCGGCCTCCGCCAGCGGACTTTCCGTCGACGCCTTCGCGAAGCAGGTCTTTCGCCAGGGCATCGACTCGCTTGCGGCGAACCCCGCGAACGAGTCTGAGGCGGCTGGCGCCTCCGTCGCGCTCACGGCCTCCGTCCCGGTCTCTTTCGCGGGTTACGACAAGCTCCTGCATGCGGCGGATCGGATCAAAGGCACCTTTGACGACGCCTGCAGGTCCGCGCTCCTGCGCGGAGTGCGAGAGTGCGCCGCCTACGCGGCGCCGATCCCCACCACGCCCGTCCTTGAGGAGTTTTTCGTACAGCCCGCGTCCACGGTCGTTACGCTCTCCGGCATGATCGCCTCGCCTGGCGCCGGGGCGAGCGCGTGTGACATTGCCTTTGCGTACGGTACGGACGCGGACAACCTCGGCCCGGAGCAGATAGTCCTCGCCGGGCAGCGCAACCGCTTCGTCGCCTGGATCAAGGGCCTGGCCCCGGGAACCACCTACCACTACACGGCGTCCGTCGTCAACAATGCGACGGGTCGCCTTAGCGTCCGGCGGCAGGGCAGCTTCACCACCGCCGCTTCCGGAACCGGCGCGCTCGAGCCCAGCGGAGACGACGACACGGCGGCGCTTCAGACGGCAATCGACGCCGCGGCGGCCTCCGGCGGAACCGTGGCGCTCGCCGGAGGGACCTACCTCGTCGACGCGGAACTGGCAATCACCAACGGCGTCACCGTCGCCGGCAGCGGCTGGCGGACGACAGCCATCCGGCAGCGGGCGACCAAGCGCGTCGCGACCCTCGACGGCGGCTCGACCCTCCGTGGCGTGACGCTGACGGGCGGCATCACGTCCGGCGGATACAACCACGGCGGCGGGGCCTATCTTTCGGACGGTCACCTCGTCGAGTGCCGTGTCCTCAAGAACATTGCCGGCGCCACCGGAAACGCGTGCTTCGGCGGCGGGGTCTTCCTCGACAAGGGCACCGTCGAGCGTAGCATCATCGTGCAGAACCAAGTGGGCATGAAAGGCGCTACCCTCAGCGGCGGAGGCGGAATCGGCTGTCGCGACCAGACGGCCCGCGGCGAGGCCGTCGTCGATGCGTGTCTCGTCAGCGGGAACCGGGTGTTCGGCAATGGCGGCGGCATTGGTTTTGATGTCTTCTACAAGACCTACGCCCGCAAGGTGCGCAACACCACCATCGTTGGCAACTGGGCGAGCGGAACGGGCGGCGGAGTCCACTCGGCGAACGATACGAACAAGAAGGCGTCACTTGTCGATTGCATCATCGCAGGCAACACCTCCGGCACCGCGGCGAAGACTGTGGACATGAGCTACACGGGCGGTGTGGACTACTGCCTCTTCGACGTCGAGGCGGATAAGACCGGAGCCAACAGCCTGTTCGGCTCGCCTGCGTTCGTCGACGCGGCGAACCACGACTACCGCCTGTCAGCGGCGTCGCCTGCGGTCGGCGCGGGCGTGACATATGAGGGCATCGGCACGGACCTCGACGGCGCTGCGTTCGCCGATCCTCCGTCAATCGGATGCTACGAGTTCGATGGAACCGTGCCGCCTCCGGCGAAGCGTTCCCGCATCGTCTTCTCGATTGACTGAGCGGCGTCCGCCCGATTTATGGTATAATTTCGGGCATGGAAGATTTCGGATTCTATCTTGTGATGACCGACCCGAAGGTCGGATACGAGCGCTGCTGCGAGGCCGCCGTGAGGGCGGGCGTCAAAATGGTGCAGCTGCGCATGAAGTACGTTCCGCGCGAGGAGCTGCTCGACATGGCGAAGCGGCTCGCCGCTATCACGAAGGGAAGCGAGACGAACCTCATCATCGACGACGACGCGTCCGTCGCCGCCGAGTCGGGTGCGGACGGCGTTCATGTCGGACAGGATGACATGTCCGTCGAGGAGGTGCGCGCGCGCTTCCCAGAACTTCGCATTGTCGGGCTCTCCACGCACAACCTCGCCCAGGCCCAGGATTCGCTGCGCCACTCTCCCGACTACATCGGCGTCGGGCCGGTCTTCAAGACGCCGACGAAGAAGATTCCCGACCCCGTGCTCGGGACGGAACTCGCCGGACGCATGATCGCGTCCGTGCCGTATCCCGCCGTCGCCATCGGCGGAATCAACGCCGAGAACCTGAAGTCCGTGATCGCCGCCGGCGCGCGGAACTGGTCCGTCGTCCGCGCTGTCTGCGGCTCGGACGATCCGTACTCCGCGATCCTCCGCCTGCGCGAGATTGCCGCGGGGTGACGTAACCTTTGGTTACGGACGCGCGGCGGCAGTTTTGATAGAATAACCACAAATGAACAATCGTTTCTACAGCAAGTGGCAGTGGTGGCTTCTCCCGACCGGGGCGTGGCATCGCTGAGTCTGCACACATTTGCGGCAAGAAGGCGGCCTCGCTTCGGGTGAAGCGGGGCGCTTTTGTTTTAATGATGAATGATGAATAATGAATGATGGATTTCGGGAACGCAAACAATCAAACAACAGAAAAGACCAAACAATGAAAAACGGACACTACGGACAGTACGGCGGACAGTACGTCGCCGAAACGCTTATGGGACCCCTCAAGGAGCTCGAGGCCGCGTACTTCGAGGCGAAGGACGATCCAGCCTTCCAGCGCGAGTTCGCTGAGCTGCTGCACGACTACGTCGGGCGCGAGTCGCCGATCACCGTCTGCCGCCGTCTCTCCGAAAAGCTCGGCGGCGCGACGATAGTCCTGAAGCGCGAGGATCTCAACCACACAGGCGCGCACAAGGTGAACAACACCATCGGACAGGCCCTGCTCGCGAAGCGCATGGGCAAGCGCCGCCTAATCGCCGAGACCGGCGCGGGAATGCACGGCGTCGCGACCGCGACGGTCGCCGCTCTCTTCGGAATGCCCTGCGAAGTCTACATGGGGGCGATAGACGTGGACCGCCAGGCGCCGAACGTCGGACGCATGCGCATGCTCGGCGCGACGGTGCACGCCGTCACCGAGGGAAGCGCGACGCTGAAGGACGCGATGAACGAGGCGCTGCGCGACTGGGTCACCAACTGCGACGACACGTTCTACGTCATCGGCACCGCGGCGGGTCCGCATCCCTACCCCGAGATGGTGAAGGACTTCCAGTCCGTCATCGGACGCGAGGCGCGGCGCCAGTGCCTCGAGAAGTTCGGACGCCTCCCCGACCAGGCGATCGCCTGCGTGGGCGGCGGGTCGAACGCGATCGGACTCTTCGCCGGCTTTTTCGACGACGCGTCCGTTAAGCTCGTCGGCGTCGAGGCCGCGGGGAAGGGCATCGCGACCGGCGAGCACGCGGCGTCCATCAACGGCGGACGCCTCGGCGTTCTCCACGGCGCGAAGACGATGCTCCTGCAGCGTCCGGACGGAAACGTCATCGACACCTATTCCGTTTCGGCGGGACTCGACTACCCTGGCGTCGGCCCGGAACACTGCCACCTCCACGACACCGGCCGCGCCGAATACGCCGCGGTGACGGATGACGAGGCTGTCGCGGCGTTCGACGAGCTGTGCCGCTGCGAGGGCATCATCCCCGCGCTCGAGTCGAGCCACGCGCTCGCCGAGGCGATAAAGCGCGCGCCGACGATGCCGAAGGACTCTATTCTCCTCGTGTGCCTCTCGGGACGCGGCGACAAGGATCTGGAGAACATTGAAAATTATAAGAAGTCGAAAGGTTGAGGCAATGAAACGAATTGCAGATGCATTTGAAAACGCAAAGTCGCAGGGGCGCGGCGCATTTGTCGCGTACCTCACAATCGGCTATCCGTCGCTTGCCAAATGCGAGGCGGCGATAGACACGCTCGTCTCCGAGGGGGCGGACATCATCGAGCTCGGCGTTCCGTTCTCCGATCCGTTCGCCGACGGCGCGGTGATCCGCTCCGCGGCGTACGAGGCGCTGAAGCAGGGCGTGACGCTTGCGGACGTCCTCGCGCTCGCGAAGCGCGTGAGGGCGAAGCATCCGAAGACGGGGCTTGTCCTGTTCTCGTACTACAACCTCCTCTTCGCGAACGGACTCGACCGCTTCGCGGACGCGGCGGCGGACGCCGGGATCGACGCCGTGCTGGCGGTGGACCTTCCGCTCGAGGAGCGCGAGGAGCTGCTTGCCGTGCTGCGTCCGCGCGGAATCTCCTACGTCCCGCTGATCGCACCGAACACTCCGATGGAGCGCGTGAAGGAGAGCGCCAAGGGGCTCGACAACACGTTCCTCTACGTCATCACAGTGAAGGGGATCACGGGAGCGCGCAAGGAGCTGCCGTCCGACCTCGCGTCCCGTCTCGACGCGATACGAGCGGCGGTGGAGCTTCCGATAGCCGCAGGCTTCGGCATCTCCACGAAGGAGCAGGCGGAGGAGGTCTGCCGCCATGCAGACGGATACATCATCGGGTCCGCGCTTGTGAAGCGCTTCGGCAATGCGTCCTGAGATCAAGGTCTGCGGAGTGAACGACGCCGCGTTCGCCGAGTCCGCGGCGCGCGCGGGAGTGGACTACCTCGGCTTCATCTTCGAGCCGTCCTCTCCGCGCGCCGTCACGGTCGAGAAGGCGATTGAATGCGGAAAACGGCTTGGAGACGCGGCATCTTGCCGCGTCAGACGTGTCGGCGTCTTTGTGAAGCAGACGACCGCGGAAATCGTCGAGACAATGCGCAATGCGCGGCTCGACGTCGTGCAGCTCCACAGGCGCGCGACGGAGGAGGAGGTCGCCGCGCTGCGCGCCGCTGGCTTCGAAGTTTGGACTCTCGCTGGCGGCGCGCCCGGTGACGGCGTGCTGTTCGACTCGTCGCACGGAGACGGCGAGCGAGGTTTCCGCAAGGGGCCCTACAAGGCGATCCTCGCGGGCGGAATCGGCGAGTCGAACGTCGCGGAGGCGCTTCGGCTCGGCCCCGACGTGATAGACGTCAACAGCTCCCTGGAGACCTCTCCCGGCGTCAAGAGCGCCGACTTGCTCGACCGTTTTCTTGCAGGGACATGCTGGCCGAATGGCAACAATATATGACGGCGACCGTTGACCATTGCACACAACGGCGCAGTATGATATAATGCTTGCAGATTTTGATTTCAAACTGCAACCATCAGATGGAGGCAAGGCATGAAGACTATGACAATCCGCAACATACCGGACGAAGTGGCCGTTGTTCTCAAGAGCATGGCGGATCAATCCGACGCCAGCGTGAACACGACCATCGTTCGAATCCTTTCCGACAAGGCGCTTCCTCGCCGCAGGAAACGGATGGTCAACGACTTCTCCAAATACTGCGGCGGCTGGTCGCAGAAGGAGTATGACAAATTCGAAGCCGCCGTCGCCGACTGCGAAAGAATCAACGCGGAGGCGTGGAAATGAAAGTCTGCCTCGACACGAACGCCTACAGCAGTCTGCGACGCGGCAACGACCGGCTTCTCGCGCTGCTGAACCAATGCGACGAAATACTCGTGCCGGCTGCGGTATTTGCCGAACTGGAATACGGATTCCTCCGTGGCGGGAAGACTTCGGAAAACGAAACACTGCTCGCCTCCTTCCTTGACGAGGAGCCCGTTTCTTTCCAGCCCGTCACCAAGTCCATCGCGGAACGATGGGGCTACGTGAAAGTAGCGCTCGCGAAAAAAGGCACGCCAATTCCCGAAAACGACATTTGGATAGCCGCGACAGCGCTCGAAACCGGCGCGCGACTCGTATCCTACGACAGCCATTTCGACCATGTAGGCGGCCTTATCCGCCTCGCGCCGTAATCTGCGTGCCATGCGACATGTCGCACGTGGCATACGCGGTTTTTCAAACGGCCCGCCATAAATTTGATGAGCTTTCCCCCGCAGGGCGGGATGATTTGGTATAATAAACACAATGTCACAGAGCATATTCGGATACGAGTTCACGAACGGGGCGCTTCTCGAAGAGGCGCTCACTACCCCGTCGTGCCGTCAGAGCGACCCGCAGGTGCGAGACAACCAGCGCCTCGAGTTCCTCGGCGACGCGGTGCTGGGGCTTCTCGCGGCCGATCTTCTGTACGCGGCGCGTCCGAACGACGCGGAAGGGCAGCTCACCGTCCGCCGCACGCACATGGTCTCCGCGCCAGCGCTCTGCGCCGCGGCGGCGCGCCACGACCTCGCCGCGCGGCTGAAGCGCAACAAGGGCGCGGAGCCGCTTCCGGCGAACTCCAAGACGCTTGCGGACGCGGTGGAGGCTGTGATCGGCGCGGCATTCCTCGACGGGGGGATGCGGGCCGCGAAGGCGGTCTTCGACGCGCTTTCGCTTGCGGACCTCGCGCGCGACGCGGAGTGGACGGAGAATCCGAAGGGCGAGCTGCAGATGCGCGCGCAGGCGATGACGCCTCCGCGCCATCCGTCGTACCGTCTGCTTAGGACGGAGGGCAAGGCCCACGAGCCGGTCTTCACCGTGGAAGTGACGGTCGAGGGCATCGGTTCCGCGACCGCCTCTGCGCGCAGCCACAAGGAGGCGGAGTCCCGCGCCGCCGCAAGACTGCTGACTATGATATAATATGTACCCCAAAGTTGAAAAGTCGAAAGGCATAGAAACGAAATGAAACTTACCGAAGATCTTCTGAAGCTCACGTCCAACACGGTCCGCTGCCTGTGCGCGGACATCGTCGAGAAGGCGAAGTCGGGCCATCCCGGCGCGCCGATGGGCATGGCCGACCTCGCGACCGTCCTCTGGCTCAAGCACCTCAACGTCGACCCGAAGGATCCGACGTGGGCGGACCGCGACCGTCTCGTCTTCTCGGGCGGGCACGCCTCGTCGCTCGTCTACGCGCTCTTCCACCTCTCCGGCATGGGCGGGCTCAAGATGGAGGAGCTCATGAACTTCCGCCAGTGGGGCAGCCGCTGCGCAGGGCACCCCGAGCGCGGCGTCACTCCCGGCGTCGAGGTGACGACCGGTCCGCTCGGGCAGGGCATCGCGATGGCCGTCGGCCTTGCGCTCGCGGCGAAGAGGAAGGGCGTCCAGAACCGCACGTGGGTGTTCTGCGGAGACGGAGACCTCGAGGAGGGCATCTCCCACGAGGCGGCGAGCCTCGCAGGCGCGCTCAAGCTCGACAACATCACGCTGGTCTACGACTCGAACCGCATCACCATCGAGGGAGCGACCTCCATTGCGATGGCCGACGACGCGAAGAAGCGCTTCGAGAGCTACGGATGGAAGGTCTTCGAGGTCGACGGACACGACATGGCGGCGATAGACCGCGTGTTCCTCCGCGCCAGGAAGGTCGTCGGACAGCCTGCGATCGTCATCGCGAAGACGCACATCGGATGCGGCGCGCCCACCAAGCACGACACGCCCGACTGCCACGGCTCGCCGCTCGGAGCGGAGGAGCTCGCCGCGACGAAGAAGGCGCTCGGCTTCGATCCGGAGAAGAGCTTCTTCGTGCCGGATGAGGTTGCAAACGTCTTCAAGTTCCGCACAATCCAGCAGCACCGCATCGCCAACAAGGCGAAGAAGCTCGCGGGCGAGCAGGCGCCGGTCGCCGCTCCGGCGCGCAAGGACCTCATGAAGGCGCTTCCAGCGTTTGATCCCGCCAAGACGTATGCGACGCGCGCGGCGTGCGGCACGGTCATGAATGCGCTCGCGCCGGCGTTCCCCGGGCTTGTCGGAGGCAGTGCGGACCTCGCGCCTTCGAACAAGACGTACCTCAAGGGACTCGGCGACGTCGCGGCGGGAGAGTTCTCCGGCAGGAACTACCATTTCGGAATCCGCGAGCTCGCGATGGCGGCGATCGTCAACGGAATCACCGCGTTCGACGGCACTCTGCGCGGATACGGCGCGACGTTCTTCGTGTTCTCCGACTACTGCAAGCCGGCGATCCGCCTTGCGGCGCTTATGGAGCTTCCGTCCATCTTCGTCTTCTCGCACGACAGCTACTGCGTCGGCGAGGACGGTCCGACGCACGAGCCGGTCGAGCAGCTCGCCAGCCTCAGGTCCATGCCGAACGTCCGCACGTGGCGTCCGGCGGACGCGAACGAGACGGCCTACGCGTGGGTCGAGATGCTCATGCGCACGGACGGTCCGAGCTGCATCCTGACGACGCGCCAGAACCTTCCGATCCTCGAGGGCGTCACGCCCGAGGGAGTCTCGAAGGGCGGCTATGTCGTCTACCAGGCCGGAAAGCAGGACTCCGAGACGATTCTCTTCATCGCCACGGGTTCGGAAGTGTCGATCTGCATCGAGGCGGCGAAGCGCCTCGCGGCGGAAGGGCGCGGCGTGAGGGTCGCGAGCTTCCCGTGCGTCGAGCGCTTCTACCTCGAGACGACGCCGGAGTACCGCTGCTCGGTGATGCCGCAGGAGATGAAGCGCCGCGTGATCGTAGAAGCTGGCGTGAGGTACGGGCTCGACCGCTTCAGGCTCGACTTCCGCACGACGGCGTTCGTGACGCTCGACCGCTTCGGCGCGTCCGCCCCGTACCAGACGCTCTCCGTGAAGTTCGGCTTCACGCCCGAGAATGTCTACAACGTCGCGAAGACGATAGCCTAAAGAGGTTGTAGCGAGTCCCCGAGGGAATGGAGCGAAGCGAAATGAGCAAGGGGACGAGCACCATTAGAAACGTTTTTACCGTCGGGGCGTTCACGATGCTCTCGCGCGTGCTTGGGCTCGCGCGGGAGATGCTCCAGTCCCGGCTGATCGGCGCGGGCATCGAGCAGGCCGCGTTCACCCTGGCGTTCGCGATCCCCAACATGGCGCGCAAGCTCTTCGGAGAGGGCGCGCTCACGGCGGCGTTCGTTCCGGTCTTCAAGGGCGAGGCGGAGGCGGGCTCGATGGAGCGCGCGGCGCGGCTCGCGCGCGCGGTGATGACGATGGTGCTGCTGATGCTCGGGGCGATAGTCGTACTCTGCATGGGCGGCCTCGAGGTCGCGGTGCATTTTAGGGACGCGCTCGGGCTTAGGGACACCAAGCGGCTGCTGATAACGATACGCCTAGTCAAGACGCTTCTCCCGTACATGATATTTATCTGCGGGGCGGCGTTCGGGATGGGGGTCCTCAATGCGCTCGGACGCTTCAAGGCGTCCAGCTTCATGCCGTGCCTACTGAACTTCTTCTGGATCGGCATCCTCGCCTGGATCGCCTTCTTCCCCGAAATGCGCCTCGACCAGCGCGTACACCGCGTGGCGATGGCGATCCTCGTCGCGGGCGCGGCGCAGATGGCGTTCATGCTGTGGTGCATGCACAAGGCGGGCGTCACGCCGAAGCTGTCCTTTTCCGGCTGGGGAGACTCCAAGGTCATCCTCGTCTGGAAGAACCTCGGCATCGCGGCGCTCGGCGCGGGCGCGATACAGATAAACTACATGCTCGACCAGGTCCTCGCGCAGCTCGCGAGCGGATGGGCCGCGGGGGTGATCGGATACGCCGAGCGGCTCATGGACCTTCCGCTCGGGGTGATCGGCGTCGCGTTCGGGACGGTGCTTCTGCCGACGTTCGCGGGGCTCTTCGCGAAAGGCGATGTGGAAGGCGCTCGCGAGGCGCTTGCATCGTCCGTAAGGTCGCTCATGTTCGTGATGGTCCCGGCGGCGGCGGGGCTCTTCGTCCTCGCTCCGGAGATAACGTCCGTAATCTACCAGGGCGGCGCGTTCGACGAAATGGCGACGCTGCGCGTGTCGCGCGCGCTCGCGGTATACGCCGTGGGACTCGGATTCTTCGGCTTCCAGAAGATGCTCGTCCCGTGGTTCCAGGCGCAGAACGACATGAAGACGCCGCTGCGCGTTTCGGTTGCGACGGTCGTTATGAACGCGGCGCTCAACATTCTCGCGGTGTGGCTGCTGCCCGTCGAGTGGCGGCACGTCGGGCTTGCCGCGTCCACGGTCGTCTGCGCGTTCGCGGGGTGCGCTCTGCTTGTCGTTCTCGCGAGGAGGAAGAACGGCTCGCTCGGACTTTCCGCGACGATTCGCCCCGTTGCGCTTGCGCTCGCGGCGTCGCTTTTCATGGCGGGCGTGATCGCCGTCGCGCGTCCGTTCGCCGCGCGTCTTCCGTCCGTCGTCGCGCTTGCGATGCTCATCGCGCTCGGCGCTGCGGTATACGGCGCGGCGTCGCTCGCGCTCATGCCGGAGCAGGTCCGCGCGCTTCGCTCGCGCCTGCGCAGGCGGTGATTTTCGCAAAATTTGGCAAATTCGCACTTGACGGCGAGCGCTCGGATTTGGTAAACTACGCGCCTGTTGTCCCAAATTAGGGCCGAATGGCGAGATAGCTCAGTTGGTAGAGCGCAGGACTCATAAGCCTAAGGTCAAGGGTTCGATCCCCTTTCTCGCCACCAATTTTCAAAGATGTCAAATACCCCCTTGCGCCGAGTGGCGCATTTTTGATATACTATTCGAGCTTTCGTATCAGAAGGAGGCCACTTTAGCTCAGTAGGTAGAGCACATCCTTGGTAAGGATGAGGTCGGCGGTTCGATTCCGCTAGGTGGCTCCAGAAGGGGCGGAGGCAAAAAGAAGAAAACCACTCACAGGAGTAAATGAGAAATGGCTAAGGAAACATTCGATCGCGGCGGAAAGCCGCACGTGAACGTCGGCACCATCGGCCACGTCGACCACGGCAAAACCACGCTTACGGCCGCCATCACGCACGTCCAGGCGCTCAAGGGTCTCTGCGAGGAGATCAAGTACGACCAGGTCGCGAAGGCCTCCGAGTCCGCTGGCCGCCGTGATGCCACCAAGATTCTTACGATCGCCTCCTCGCACGTCGAGTACGCGACCGAAAACCGCCACTACGCGCACGTTGACTGCCCCGGCCACGCCGACTACGTCAAGAACATGATCACCGGCGCTGCGCAGATGGATGGCGCTATCCTCGTCGTCTCCGCCGTCGACGGCCCGATGCCCCAGACGCGCGAGCACGTTCTTCTCGCCCGCCAGGTCGGCGTGCCGAAGATCGTCGTGTTCCTCAACAAGTGCGATCTCGTCGACGATCCCGAGATGCTCGACCTCGTCGAGATGGAGGTCCGCGAGCTCCTTTCCAAGTACGAGTACGACGGCGACAACGCTCCCGTGATCCGCGGCGCGGCCTATCCGGCCACCCAGGCGGCCTCGAAGGACGACCCGGCGTGCAACTGCATCACCGAGCTCATGAACGCCCTCGACACCTACATCCCCGAGCCCGAGCGCGAGCTTGACAAGCCGTTCCTCATGCCGATCGAGGACATCTTCTCGATCGAAGGCCGCGGCACGGTCGTCACCGGTCGCGTTGAGCGCGGCGTTGTCAAGGTCGGCGACGAAGTCGAGATCGTCGGTCTCAAGCCGACGGCCAAGACCGCCGTCACGGGCGTCGAGATGTTCCGCAAGCTCCTCGACCAGGGCCAGGCCGGCGACAACATCGGCACGCTTCTCCGCGGCACGAAGAAGGAAGAGGTTGCCCGCGGCCAGGTTCTCGCGAAGCCGGGTTCCATCACCCCGCACACCGAGTTCAAGGGCCAGGTCTACGTCCTCACGAAGGACGAGGGCGGACGCCACACCGCGTTCATGAAGGGCTATC
>JAEEGG010015049.1_pt1 | contig 16292 bp, 12 predicted proteins | sample 9134161 | NCBI WGS metagenome assembly JAEEGG01 (sample SAMN16246543, study PRJNA631951) | gut metagenome | biome: gut microbiome; feature: rumen; material: CR-attached | host: Bos | place: Iran: Karaj | collected 2018-10
CATTCAATGGTGCTATTCAGAATGTGGCATTCCAGTGGATTAAGGACGACATGAAATTAAGCCGAAAGAAAATGGCTACATGGTGCTATCATTTTCTAGAGCGGAATGGAACACAAATGAAAAAAACAAAATTTTTTTCCTCAAAAATTCTATTTTAAACTTTGATGAAAACCATTAAACAAAATTTCCTTTTGATGATTGCGGCGGCATTTTTTGCAATTCTCGCCGCGGTTGTCGAGGGGTCTTTTGTTTATGATTACGATGTTGAATTAAAGTCAAGCGTCAAATTAAGCGATGCCGAATTCAATCAAGACGCATCTCCAGATAAATCACATTTTCTGTCGCGGGAAGTATCGTCCGAAGCCGTTTTGCTCACTCGCAGAGCTGGGCAACAAACGCTCTCGCGCACTTTACGGAACGCAGGTTTCCACGGAATTGGCGGTCGCGATACAGTTGCATTTAAATGGGGCGCAAAGCACACTGCTCAAAAAGTTTTTGCAACAATCGAAACACACAATGGATTTCCGACACCTCTCGCATATCAAGTTCCCAAAGAATATTACGTATTCACGCTAAAACGAATACTTTGTTAACAAGTTCTTTCTCTCAGCAAACATTCCGCTGTGCGGGCAAACATCAAAAATTTAACTTTTAACAAAGAGAAAGAACATGGAAAACATTTCCAAAATGGAGATGGCGACAGCCCTCTTCAATCAAATTTATATCAAAACCGAAAAAGCCTTTTTCGGCCTCAAAACCAAAGTCACTTACGCCCCGACAAATTCTCCTGTCGTAGGGACCGCATTGGAATTCGCTCCCGCAGAAGGGCAAAAAGCAAAAGCAATTCTCGAAGCCTCCCCCGCTGAACTCGACGCCGTCCTGCAAAAGAATGGTCGCCCCAAAACAAGCGATAACGGAAACATGAAACTGAATCTCTGCTACTCGCGAGACCATGAATTCGCAGCATTCCACTTGCAACAATTCTCGGGATTCGAATACCACACGGTTGTCGAAACGCGATTTGCCACAGGCGATGAAGCGAAAAAACTGCTTCACGCATTCATCAAGTAAACGCAAAACATAAAACAAAGCGGATGTCGAAAGCTCGGCATCCGTTTATCTTTCTAAAAGTTTTCGTTGAATAAACACATCAGGCTTTGCCACAAGCTACTCATACGACACGAGAATTGAAAACGTAAGCAATGACCTAAAAACTACAGATAGGACTACACTGAAAAACTACACTGAAAGCAAGAATAACCCAACGCATTCCCGCTCCGTTTACCGGCCCGTCGCTGTCAAGTACGCACAGACAGCAGTGTAATACCCTGTAACGGCTTCGGTGTAAGAGTCTGCGGCCTGCTGGCGCAACGTTTCAGCCTCAAGCATATTGCTAAGCGTCGCCGTGCCCGCATTGTAATATTCACGTTGAATGCGCAAGTTTTCTTCGGCTTGGGCAATGGCATCACGACTGATTTCTATTTGTTTGAAGGATTCGTTCAGCGTGTTCCATTTGGCATCAATATCCACCTTGATCAAGTTCTTGTTTTCGACTTCATCAATCGCCGCCTTTTTCGCCTTCAAATCAAGCTTGGCGGTAGAATAACTATTGCTCCACCAATCCGAAATCGGCACTGTAAGCGATGCAAAAAGCACACCATTTACAGCATCGTCATCAAGCAAGTTTTGATACAAAAGGCTCGCGCCCACAGCAACCGTAGGCAGCACCTTACCGCGCTCCATTGAGCGTTCCTTTTCGGCAGCTTCGCGACTGATGGCAAGCAACTTGCTTTCGGCACGGCGTTCAACGGCGTCATCAGCAGAAATTGCGTAAGATTCAGGCGGAGTAACTTGAGAAAGATCAGCATCGGCAAGGTCAAAGTCTGCATTGTCGCGATTCATTTGCCGCGCCAGCATCAGCTTCGCGACCGAGATTCCATTTTCAAGTTTCAGACGATTGCTTTGCAGCTTTTTCTTTTCGAGTTCAACACGAAGCAAATCATTTTTCACAGCGACCCCCGCTTCTACAGCAACCTGGACATCGCTATAAATTCCATCCACCTGTTTTTCGGCTTCAGCAAGCGTTTTCAACTTTTCCTTAAGCGAAACAATGAGCCAGTAATAGGTCTCCGTATTCTTGCGGATTTCCGTTTCGGTAAGAGTTTCCTGCAATTTGGCAGCACGAGTTCCAATTTTGGCAAGCTGATTGCCGTTGTAAATTTGTCCGCCCACAAAAATCGGCTGAATCAAAGTCAAATGCCCGACAATTCCTTTATCGACCATGCCCATATTAAATGTCGTCGGAAGCCCCGTCAACATGGACGGGTCAATTCCCGCCTGCATCATGGCTGGTGCAACTTGCTGTCCGAAACCTTCCATTTCTTTGGACAAGTCCATTTTTTGCTTTACCAAGAAATCATTTGAGATAAAGGCAAAACCACCGGCAAACACTTTCGGGAAATACGCCGGGAAGGCGCTTCCTTCAGTTTCTTCGGCCATTTGGCGATTCACTTTTGCACTCTTCAAAGTCGCATTATTTTCGCGGGCAACACGCAAGCAATCATCAAGCGTAAAAACATCCGCCGCAAATGAAGCGGAAACGCTTAACGCAAAAGCAAGAATTATATTATTCAATTTATTCATATTATAAAACTCCCTGGATTCCCTCCCTCGCTACGCTCGGTCGAGGATGACACAATTACCCTTCCTACTTCCTACCGCCTACTGTCTACTAATCACTTTTCTGCGTCTAAACTTCATACAACTTACGCCCCAATAAGCAACGGGCAGTACCGTCAAAATCAAGCACATGGTCACAAGCGTTCCCCAGAAAATGATGATTGCCATAGGCACCCAAAGACCGTCCCCACTCAGCATCATCGGCAAAACGCCCGCAGAGGCCGCCGCCGAAGTCAGGAATATCGGGCGCATACGCCTGAGTGCCGAATTGTAAATGGCATTTTTAGAATCCAAATGTTCATCACGTTTCAATTCTTCGGCATAGTCAATCATGATAATTCCGTTACGCACCATGATTCCGAGCAAGCTCACCATGCCAAGAACACCCGTAATCGTAAAGTCCAAATCCATAATCCACATGGCAACACCCGTGCCAAAAGTGGAAAGCGACAACAACGAGAACAGCATAAGAGCCGTACGAATTCTACGGAAGTGCCACACCATGATAAGGAACATCATGGCAACGGCCACAACAAGACCTTTAAGGAGTCCGGGGAGCGTTTCGATAACAGAGGCAGCTTCGCCGCCAAGCTCCAACTTAACCTCTTCGCTAGCAGTCAACTTTTTCAGCGATTCAAAATGCTTTAAAGCAATGTCATTCGCACTGACGCCAGACGAGACTTCGGCAGAAATCGTCACCGTCGGGAGACCGTTTCTTCTATCGCGAGATCCCTCATTAAACACTGGCGAGAATTTCGCAATCTGGCGGAGCGGTGCATTGGAAAGCCCACCATAAGTTGCAATTTTTTCATTTTCAAGATCCGAGAAACTAGCAGAATCGGCATGCGTTCCTTTAAGCACAACAGGAACATTTCTGTTACCTTCCCAAAGAGTTGCAATCGGGAATCCGGCATTGTAGCGAGAAGCAAGCATAGCTTCGAGAGAGAACTGATTCACCCCTAGCTTTGATGCATTTTCATCTAACGAAACCTTAATGCCGATCAAGGGTTCTCCATAAGAACTGCGAACAAGATAAATTCCCGGAAGACTCCGCAAATAATTTTTCACCTTATCACTTGCAACTTTGCGGCTTTCATCCGTTCCATCGGAGATTCTAATTTCTATGGGCGAAGCGGCATCGCTAAAGCTGAGCTGCTTAAAGCGTACAAGCACATTTGCAAAATGATCTACATATTTTTCCGAATACTCCTTGATAATCTCTTCTGTAGCATGAGCACTTTCGGTATTTACGATAAACTGCGCAAAATTTTCACCCGCAAATTGCGGTGCATAAGTCATATGGAAACGCGGCGAAGACATTCCCTTGAATGTTGTAATGTAAGTGACTCTCGAATCCTTTTCCAAGATACGCTTCATGCTGTCCGCCACGGCAGAAGTCTGGTGAATCGACGTTCCGTTCGGCAAATAAAATTCCACCGAGAACTGGTTGCGTTCTGCAATCGGCATGAGCTTTATGGGTCGAGAAAGAATCATAACCGCACCCAAGGCAACACAAATAACCGCCACAAGAATGGTCAATTTGGGGAACCTGAAACAAGTTCTTAAAACGCGTTCATAGATAAAGTTCGAGATACTTTCAAAAGAGAACTTGTTCTTCTTTTTTGTTTTCGGTTTTAAGAAAGCAAATTGCAAATAGGGAACAATAAATATCGCCACGAGCAAAGAAATCGAAAGAACGATAGTCACCGCCCACGGGAATGTTGTCACAAAATCGCTAAACATTCCATTCATCGTCACCAAGAACGGGAAGAAGGTAATGCTTATGGCGAGCGTAGCCGAAAAAATCGATTTCAAGAAATGAACGGCGCTATGTTCCGCCGCTCTCCAGCGTGTACCAGAACCATAAATTCGTTCTTGATAATCATCCAATATCACGATGGAATTATCTACAATCATTCCCAGCGACACCATCAAGGCTGCAAGCGTCACACCATTTATTTCGTAGCCGAGGCCAAAGAAAAGCCCAAGCGAAATGAAAATGGATATTGGAATAGTCGAAGCCGCAATCAATGCCACCTTGAAAGGTTGCAACAGAACAACCACAATAATAACCGCCAATACGGCAACCAAGATTTCTCTCAAAAAGTCATCAATACTTTTGCCAACAACTTCCGTCTGGTCCGTAATGCGGAACATCTTGACTTCTTCAGGCAAGCTGCTTTCAAATTCCGAAAGCACCTGTTTTATTTCCTTGCCCATTTTCACGATGTCGTGGCCTTTTTTCATTTCGATGCTAAGCATCACGCACTTGTTGCCGTTCACTTCGATATAGGCTGTACGATCAGGATATTCGCGTTCCACACGGGCTACATCTTTCAAGCGAACCACACTTCCGTCTGGCGCACTAAAGACAATTGTTTCGCGGACACTTTCTAAAGAATTCACGCCGCTTTCCACATAAATCGGGTGGTTGTAATCACCGTCCCTTAAGGTTCCCGCAATATTCACGAGGCCTTGCCCCGAAAGGAACGCGGTCACCGACTTGTAGCCCAGCCCATATTGGGAAAGTTTTTCGTTATCCAGATAAATAGAAATCTGGTCTTTCTGTTCGCCAAAACGCGTAATGCGGCCGACACTTTCAAGCGGTCTTAAGTTATCCGCAAGTCCGTCAAGATATTCACCCAATTCACGATAAGTTTTATTCTTGCTTTCTATCGCCAAGAGCATCGACGATGCATCGCCAAAATCATCCATCACGATGATTGCAAGGACTCCAGCAGGCAAACTCGACTTGAACTGCGAAACGCCATGCTTGAATCGACTCCAAAATCCATCTTTGTCATACACGTAATCTTCAAGCGCCACCTGAACAATCACCATGCCATCGCGAGTCATAGAAGTCGTTTTGCTTTTTTTGACATCGCCATAAGTGAAGATGTAATCTTCAAGCGGTTTCGTAACACGGTCTTCCATTTCTTTCACAGTTACACCAGGATAAACCGCAATCACAACGCCCTGACGCACCGTAAATTCAGGGAACTCATTTTTTCGATTAGCAGAAAGGCCATAAACGCCAAACAGCACCAAAATGCAGCAAAGCATAAGCACAATGCCGCGATAACGCATGGCGGTTTCAACAAAGGAACGTTTCTTTTTCATAGAATTCCCCTATCGAGCAACAGCCTGATTTGCCGTTTGAACTCGGTCACCCTCGCCCACCTTGGACATTCCCTTTACCACAACGGAATCACCATCGTCAATTCCCTGCACCAAAAGCTGTGAACCATTTCCTAGAGAGGTTTCAACATTTTTTCTCATCGTTTTTCCACCACGAACAACCCAAACAAAAGAACGATTGTATTCATCCAAAAGCACAGCAGAAGCAGGGAGTTCAACACCCGTCACAGAATTTTTGCTATCAATGGACATTTCCAAAAGCATTCCCGGCAAAAGTTCGCCGCTCTTATTTTTCAGCTCAGCTTCGATTTGATAAGAACGCGAAAGCGGGTTTGCAGAAATCCCCTTATTTGTAATCTTCCCTTCAAAAGCTTTATCGCCAAGCGCACCGACGCGAACTTCAACCTTATCGCCCACATTAAGCGAAGCCACATCTTTTTCAGGAACGGCAACAACCGCCTTAACCGTCGCGATATTCACGATGCGAAACACAGGAGCGCTCGGCACCACATTCTGCCCGACTTCAAGCGATTTGCCCGCCACAATTCCCGTTGCAGGGGCGTAAAGTTTGCAATCATCCAGCGCCTTTTGCGCAAGCTTTTCAGCCGCAATCGCCTGCCTATACTTACTTTCGACATCCATCCACTGGATTTCAGAGATGGTCTTGTTCTCGTGCAACTTTTCCATACGGGCGCGCGCATCTTCCGCCTGATTTTTCAAAGCAGAGGCAATCTCCAAGGCACTCTTTGCAGATGTATCATCCAAGGTCGCCACAAGCGCACCCTTGTTCACCTTTTTGCCTTCGGTCACACGCACCGACTTCACCGTCCCCGGCGAAGAAAAGCTTACCATCGTTGTCGCGACTTCGGCTATAGAACCCGCGTAACGCAACGAACTGCCGACATTTGAATTCTTAGCGACAATAGTCTCGACTTTAACTATCGGCGTTTGTTTCTGAGCGATTTTCTTGTCATTGCGAGAATTGAAGTCACTTTCGCAAGCAACAAGAGACAATATCAAAAGAGGAAGTATGTACAATTTCGTATTCATACTTTAAAAAATATGATTTAGGTTCGTCAATTATAAGGTTAAAATTTCGCCAAAAACAGAAATTTTTACCATAATTCAAACTTTTTAGTGACTTTTTAGGCAAAATTGAGGTAATTTTTACTAGGAGCAATTTTAAACATTTGTTATTCGATTTTATGAAAAGAAAGCCTATAAACGCAAATAACATAAAGAAAGCCGACCTTTCCCTATTAGATTTTTTGAAGCTGTCAAACACTGTTCCTGGGAAAATTGTCTTTTTTGAAAACATTGAAGGGCTAGACACATCTGGCTATTTTTACATACAAGGTCTTGCATTATTTTTAATTGAAAAAGGCCACAGCACAATCGAAGTGAACACAACGACATACGAGTTGGAAAAAGGCTGTATTTTTGTCGTATTTCCAGGGCAAATCATCCATGTTATCAGCATAAGCAATGACATTAAACCGTTATGTATCGCGTGTTCAATGGACATGATGAACGACTTAATGTCTCAAGTCAAAGACAGTTTACAACTTTTTCAGCATGCAAAACAATCGCCATTCCAGAAAAAGGATGGTGAAGATTTTGAACAATTAAAAAAATCGTTCCGGCACATCCAAGAAAAATTAAAAGTCACCAAAGACAACCGATACCACTATCAAATTATCAAAAATCTTGTAATATCCACCGCCTTCGAATGCCTTGACATTCTAACCGAAAAATGCATTGAGCCGCAAGGACCCAACCGCAAGAAAGCTTTACTCAACGCCTTCTTGCAAAAAGTCGAAGAAAATCACCGCGAGAATCATAGTGTCAAGTATTATGCCGACAAACTCTTCATCACCCCAAAATATCTTTCTACAGTCATTGAAGAAATGAGCGGCAAAGGCGCAAAACAATGGATTGACGAATACATCGCCCTAGACGCCAAGGTTCTTTTACAATCAACGCAAAAAGACATTCAAGAAATTTCAAACGAGCTGAACTTTATTGATGTAGGCTTCTTCGGGAAATTTTTCAAGCGCATGACAGGGATGACGCCCAAAGCCTTCCGCGAGAAAAAGGAATAAGCGGTTCTCATTCCCTGAAAGCGGATACTGTTCCACGATTTTTCTGTAGTCCTTTGACAAAAATGTTAGACATTTCTAAATTTGTTAGACGATGGAAATAAAACTTTCAGACCACTTTACATATCCACGGCTACTACGCTTTGTTCTGCCATCTATTTTGACTTTATTTTTTACTACAATCTACAGCATTGTTGACGGAATTTTCGTATCAAATTTTGTCAGCAAAACAGCATTTGCTGCCGTAAACCTCGTCATGCCGGTCCTTATGCTTATTGCCGCTCCCGGCGTGATGATGGGGGCCGGCGGCAGCGCGCTCGTCGCAAAATTCCTCGGCGAGGGCGACAACGGAAAGGCGAACAAGGCTTTTTCAACAATCGTGTATGCGACAATCGCTTACGGAATTACCGCAAGTATCACGGCATCCTATTTTATGGAAGGATTAGCCGCATTCCTGGGTGCCGACGGCGAGTTCCTTTCGCAGGCGACTCGTTACGGGCGCATTGCTGCCCTTGGCGGAATCGCCTTCGTGTTGCAACATCTCTTTTACTGTTTCATGATTGTAGCAGAAAAGCCTAAGCTGGGTTTTGCGCTTACGGTTATAGCAGGCATCACAAACGTTGTTCTGGATCTGTTGTTCATTGTCGTTTTGGAATGGGGCATTTCCGGAGCGGCCTTGGCGACCGTTATCGGTCAGTCCGTCGGAGGATTCACCCCGTTCGTATTTTTCCTATTGCGAAACAAGACTCCTCTCCGAATCGTGAAACCCGTTTTCGATGGCCGCGCGTTGTCGAAAGCCATGTCGAACGGAGTTTCCGAGTTAGTCACAAACATCGCCATGTCCATCGTAAGTATGCTATACAATTTCCAGCTCATCAGAATTGCCGGAGATACGGGCGTCGCTGCCTACGGGGCAATCATGTATGTAAGCTACATTTTTTCGACATTCTTTACGGGCTATTCGTTTGGACGCGCTCCCATCATAAGCTACCATTACGGAGCCCGCAACACAAGCGAACTCAAAAATCTATTCCGTATGGATTGCGTGATTGTTGCGGTTGCGGGTGTCGTGCTCACCGCCTCGTCAGAAGCGTTGGCATTACCTTTGGCAAAAATTTTCGGCGGCTACGATCCAAATTTATTCGAAATGATTCGACACGGCATCGTCATCTATTCATTCGCCTACTTGCTGATGGGCGCGAACTATGCAGGTTCCTCTTTCTTTACGGCCCTGAACAACGGCCTGGTTTCGGCTCTCATTTCGTTCTTGCGGACATTCGTGTTCGAAATCATCGCCGTGCTTGCGCTCCCCATTTTCTTCGGGCTTGACGGCATCTGGAGTTCGTGCGCTGTTGCAGAAATCGCCTCGTTTGCGGTTACTGCAATCTGCGTCGTGGCCTTCCGTAAAAAATATGGCTACTGTTGATTTAATATTCATGCAAAGTTCTACATTTAAATCATGGACAAGAATGTCATTGCGATTGGTTATGCGATAGCGGCGGCCGCATTTTATGCACTGAATGTTCCCTGCTCCAAAATGCTGCTGGCCCACATTTCGCCTGTATTTATGACGGGACTGCTCTATATTGGCGCAGGGCTCGGAATCGGCATTCTCTACCTGTTCCATATCAAGCACGAGTCCCAATCGGAACGGCTCTGCAAAAAAGATTTCCCCTACACGCTAGGCATGGTCCTGCTCGACATTGTCGCCCCCATACTGCTCATGTTCGGCGTCAAGTACGGAAGATCCAGCAACGCATCGCTGCTCGGGAACTTCGAAATCGTCGCGACATCGCTGATTGCGCTTTTCGTCTTTAGAGAAAAAGTATCCCCGCGTTTGTGGATTGCTATTTTGTTCATAACGATATCCAGTTTCATTCTCTCGTTTGAAAATACCGACAGTTTCAATTTTTCTGTCGGCTCCATCGTCGTTCTCGGCGCGACCATCTGCTGGGGGCTAGAAAACAACTGCACCCGCAAAATTTCGGACAAAAGCACATACCAGATTGTGACCATAAAAGGTCTCGGTTCTGGAATCGGTTCCATCGTCGTTTCGCTTACCACAGGCGAAATGAACTTCGCTGCAAAATTCATCCCGCTCGCCCTGCTGCTCGGCTTTGTGGCTTACGGCCTGAGCATTTTCACCTACATCCGTGCGCAAAAATACCTGGGAGCCGCAAAGACCAGCGCCTTTTACGCATTCGCGCCCTTTATCGGCGTTCTTTTTTCTGTTGTGCTCCTGAACGAAAAAATCACGATGCAATACATCGTGGCACTCTTGGTCATGATTATCGGGACGACGTTCGTCGTTTACGACACACTTGACCGCACGCACTCTACATAATTCGATCGAGGCGCAAATCAGTGCATTTTGACCGATTTATTGCATTTTTTAACTTTGCATTTTGTTATTCCGCTACACATTCAGCATCGTTTCTATCAGTTTTTCCTGATTGCCTTGTAGCAGATACTGGTCTGCGATTTTCCCACGTTCCATGCGTATCACGGATTGACAACTGTTCAAAATAAATTCAGGGTCATGGGTAATTACGAGCAAAGTTTTTCCGCTTGCAGCAAGTTTTTTAAGCGTTGTAGAAACAGCAAGCATTTGCCTATAATCAAGGCCACTTGTCGGTTCATCGAAAACAACAATTTCGCAGCCGCTTGAAATTCCGCTCGCTACAGCGACACGCTGTTTTTGCCCGCCCGAAAGTGCCATCGGATGATTATCCGCATATTGCTTGAGATTGAGCCCCTCAAGAATTTCAAGAGCAAGTTTTTCATTTTGCGGTTTCATGCCGAGCAAGACTTCGTCCAGAACGCTTTCAGTGAAAAGCTGATGGTTCACATCTTGCATAATCAAGTAAGTACCGCGCTTGCGGGCTGCACATTTTTGACGCCACGAGCCTTGCAATCCGCACAACACTTGAGCAAGCGTCGATTTGCCAGCACCATTATGACCAATCAACGCTGTAATTTGTCCACACGGGAGTTCAAGACGGTCAATATCGAGAATTGGATGCTTGCAATGGTAAGAGAAAGAGAGATTGGTGAATATTATGGATTGCCGCAATTGTGCACACGAGAAATAATGGTCCCTATCGCCTTCGGCTCCAGGGTGACAAGCGGAATCCAACATTTCCAAATTCATGCATCGGAGTCCAAGGCTCGATGCGTATGCAGCGCCTTTGGCCTCAAGTTCTGCGGGAGTCCATTCGTACGCAATTTGCCCGTTTTTCACATAGCAAATTCTATCGGCGATATCACGCAAATAGTAAAGGCGATGCTCCACGATAACGACCGTCTTCCCCGCCTTTTTCCATCGCGAAACAATTTCCTTCAAATCCGCAATCGTCTTGAGGTCCAAATTCGCAGAAGGTTCATCCAGCACAAAAATTTCAGGCCCCGTCGCCGAAACAGACGCACACGCGATTTTCTGTTTTTCACCACCCGAAAGGTTAAAAATGCTACGACCAAGTAAGTGCTCTAAATGAAATTCCTGGACAACATTCTCCACGCGCTGTTTGATTTCTTCGGGATCCATTCCCAAATTTTCGCAGCCAAAAGCAAGTTCGCAATCCGTATCGATGTTGAAAAATTGCGAACGCGGATTCTGAAAAACGGAACCCACAACTCGTGAAATTTCGGCTAGCGTCATATCGGAGGTATTCTTGCCACCGAGCAACACATCGCCATCCATCGTTCCCGAATGGTAATGCGGAATCAAACCGTTAATGAGTTTTGAAATCGTCGTCTTTCCGCATCCCGATTCACCCGCCAGCACAATGCATTCGCCCGAACGAATTTCCAGATTCAAATTCTTGAGAATCGCATCGTCAAGGGAATCAGAGTAAGAAAAGGAAATATTTTTTAGGGAGATGTTCATTTTTCCACCTTGTCATGCCCGCCAGAGCCTGTGCTGAGCAAAGCCGAAGTAAGCGGGCATCTCCTTTTCAATGCTATACGGTAGGGAGATTCCCGGTTAAACCGGGAATGACATAAAACAAAACAACTACAATACAATAAGCCCACACAACAGCATCCGCCCAGCGGAATCTAATCGTTGCAACGCAAGTGCGTTTCGTATCCGTCGAGAGTCCACGCGTCACCGCCGCAATCGAAAGTTCATCACCAATTTTCGTAATAGAAACCAAAAGCGGTACTAGCCGATATTCAAGAAACGCCACTGGACTTTTTAAAGTCCGCAAGCTGAACAAGCGAATTCCGCGCATTCGCATTGCATTGCCAATCGCACGGGATTCATCGTACACCGTCGGGAAAAATCGAATCATCACAATTAAGGGAATTGTCACCTTGTTCGAAATATGCATCCGCGACATACACGCCAAGAATTCATTGACCTTGGTGGTTGTTATCACATAATAAAGCACAGCACAGGCCGGCATAATACGGTACATTAAGAACAACGACGCAAGAATAATCGTACCCGAAGTACCGATATCCAAATTTTTCGCCTGACCAAAGAAAAAGGCGGCACACAAATAAACAAAAAAGAAAGTGCAAACAAATTTCCACTTCCCCTCAAGCAACAGCAAAATAGACGCTACAACAACCATCAACAAGCTATAGACTAGCGGAGCGGAAAAAATCATACCATTCGCCGCAACCGCTAAAAACAGTTTTGTGCGCGAATCTAGTTTCACTGGGCAAGTCCAATGCGTTCAAAATGCTTCTTCATCACTCGACGAGCAATGAAACCGCCCACCACAGCGCCTGCGGCACCAAATCCAAAAAGCCCAATCAAAGGCCAATAGCTGCTAGAAAGCTCCGCCAAATGAGCAATATAAGCCTTATCGCAAACAGAACTGCAATACGCCAAATATTCTTCGGTCGAAGACCAAAGCGGAATCATCATCGAAGAAGGTACAAAACTTATCATCACATTAGCAAGCAGGCAACCGACAAAATTTTTATGGAACAGCTTTAAGCAAAGGCCCGCCAAAACGCCATATATCACACAAAGCAAACCAAAAGAAATTCCATGACCAGAGATTGTCATGACAATTCCGAAAAGCGTGCAAAGTAGCACACAGCAAAGTAAAGGTCTTTCGACTTTCGAAAAGAAAAGGAATAGCGGGACGCTCGTCACCAAGCTCACTACGCATGTGGAAACCACAATAAACGCAGGGATAAAACCGATACTCGCTCCAAGTCCAGAAAGAACAAGGTAAAGTGCACCAAAAATGCCCACGTTCACGAGGTCGCGCACTAACGTATTCGAAGATTTTTTACCAGTAGTTCTCATGGTCGCCAAAACTTGAAAATTCCCGCGAAAAATTCTACTCCATTTAGACGCGATTTAGCCCCGTTTAACTTTTCAAACACATACTATATCCACCCACGTTTTGAGTGCGTCCGATTGGAGTAGAAAAACGCTACACGTTATATTATTTTCGGGCAAAATTTTTGGGAGGATGTTATGCAAGTTTCTCGAGTTAATAAAGTTTTCGCCCGTCTGGGGCGTTTTCAAATTAAATTCCGTTGGCTGATTTTACTTGCAACAATTCTTGTGACTCTCGCCGCATGCCTTGGGCTTCCGCAATTGCAAATGACCAGCAGCGAAGAAGAATGGTTCGACGACTGGGATAAAGTCAAAATCGATCAGGCCCACTTCAACGAGATTTTCGGTAGCGAAGATTCTTACATGGTCCTCGTCCGTGCAAACGATGTTTTCGCCCCCGAAGTTTTAAGCGCTATTGATCGGCTTTCCAAGCGTCTCGAAAATGAGGTTCCTTACGCCGACCGCGTCGTTTCACTTACACACAACTTATCCATCCCAATAGCAAACAACGATGGCTTCGAAGTCATCGACCCGTTCGAAGAAGGCATCACGACAGATTCAGCACAGCTCGCCGCCAAGAAATCGCTCATCATGAGCCGCGAATCGCTCGTGAACAACATCGTCTCTGACGACGCCAAAGAAACATGGGTCATTCTCTCGTTAAAATCGTACGAAGGCGGCGTTGATTTCGGCAAAGACAGCATTGCTCCATTCGCCCGCAACGTCATTCTCTCCGATGAATTCAAAAGCGACAAGTTCGAGATGCTCCCAACCGGCATGAGCTACACCGAAATGGAAGAAAACGAAGTCATCTCGCGTGAATGCGCCATGCGCATTATCATCGGTTTCGCCGTTATGCTCGCATGCCTTATTTTATTCGTACGCTCTTTGCGAGGAGTCATCGTCCCCGCCATCGCCACCGTCGGAGGAATCGCATCTGTTCTCGGCGTAAACGCTTGGCTCGGCATCATTGGCGACGAAAGCATGGTCGCGCTCCCCGTACTTTTGGGCATGGCACTTTCGGTGGGCTACTCTATCCATTACATCAATTCATTCCGCATGCACTTTAGGCGCACGGGCAACCGCCGCGAATCCGTGATAAACGCTGTCGAAGAAACCGGCTGGCCCATTCTCTTCACCGTCATCACTACCGTGGCCTCGCTGATTTCGTTCCTGTTCGCAGGCATCCGCCCGATCCGCTGGATTGGCGGCATTTCGGCAGGCATCGTCTTCATGGTTTATTTGTATGTCATCATCTTGATTCCGATTCTCATGAGCTTCGGTAAGAACGCAAAGCCCGACCCAACAGAAGTGAAAGCCGCTGGCGCAACCAAGGCAGACATTCTCTTTGAATTTTTCGGACGCAAAGTTTGCAGACACAGCGGAATCATCGCCGCGATTTCAGCTGCCATAATGTTAGCGCAAATTCCGGGAATGATGAACATTGACGTGAACATGGACTACACAAAAACGATGGGCGAAAAAATCCCGTTCGTCACAAGGCTTATGGACATGCTCAGCGGTAAACTCGGAAGCCTCTACGATTTCAATGTGATGGTTGAATTCAACGACAACGACGCACTGAAAGATCCTGCCAACATGAAACGCATCGAAACGCTTGAGCAAAAACTCGGCACGCTCCAACTCACAAAAATTTCAGGCGACAAGCCCCGCGTGCAATCCGTAACACGACTCGTGAAAGAAATGAACCGCACACTAAACGCCGACAGCACGGAATACTACAAAATTCCCGATGCGCAGGACATGCTCACGCAATTGCTATTCCTCTACGAAATTTCAGATGCCGATGCGCTCTTTGAACACATGGACGAAGACTACAAAACAACATACATCCACATAGAACTTTCCGGATACGACGCCAAGAAAATCGTTGAAGATCTCGATTCCGCAAAATCGTATGCCGCCCAAATTTTCCCAGACGCCAAAGCGTCAATCGTCGGCGAAGTCGTGAACTACGCCGAAATGAACGGCAAGCTGGTAAATGGATTATTACGTTCGTTCGGCGGTTCATTTGTCATTATCGCTATCATGATGATTCTCGCATTCGGGAGCATCAAGGCGGGCCTCATCGGCATGATTCCAAACGTCGCACCCGTACTTTTAATCGGTGGCGTCATGGGCTATTCGGGAATGCCGCTCGACATGATAACGATGATTGTGATGCCGATGATTTTGGGCATCGCCGTTGACGACACCATCCACATGAACAATCACATCAAATACGGATACGAACGCACGGGCAGCTACAAAAAAGCGCTGTTGCTCTCTTACCGCGAAATCGGAAAGACGATGGGCATGACGACATTCATTCTCTGCGCGATGTTCTTCGTGTTCATCTTCAGCCCCATGGGCGCACTGCACAACGTCGGATTACTTTCCATCATTGGCCTTGCAGCTGCACTCGTCGCCGACTACACGCTCACTACGGCATTAGTTTATTTAACAAAGCCGTATGGGAGAGAGAAAAGAAAGATAGCATAACGGGACTCAAGACAATTCGCAAGCACCGTTAGTCAGCATGTCATGCCCGCGAAGGCGGGCATTGCCATCTCAGCAAAAAAGTATTCCCCAAAACAAAGGGAATACTCAAAAGGAGATTCCCGCTCGGAGGCGGGAATGACAGTTTTTTTCGGGCATGACAAAAATTTGTGACGATTACGTCACCTTCAATTTCGTCATGCTTTTTGCACAGATGCCCATCGTTGAAACATTGTGCAAGAAGGCTGATGTTGTCGGAGACAGCATGCCGAAGAATCCGCCCAAGAGCAAGCTCGTATTGAACGTCACGATAAAGCGGTAATTCATCATAATGCGCTCCATCAGCTTTTGGCTCAAGAGGCGCAGTTCCACGAGGTCTTCGAGATTCTCGCGGCGGAGCGTCACGTCGGCAGTTTCGCGGGCAATGTCCGAAGCATCGCTCATCGCGACAGAGACGTTTGCCGCAGCAAGTGCAGGCGCATCGTTGATGCCGTCGCCCACCATAATCACGCGTTTACCTTCGGACTTCAATTGTTCCACATAACGGTGTTTATCTTCGGGCAGGACTTGAGCGA
>JAEEGG010015050.1_pt1 | contig 16290 bp, 7 predicted proteins | sample 9134161 | NCBI WGS metagenome assembly JAEEGG01 (sample SAMN16246543, study PRJNA631951) | gut metagenome | biome: gut microbiome; feature: rumen; material: CR-attached | host: Bos | place: Iran: Karaj | collected 2018-10
AACCGGGATGCGCCGTGACGGGCATCCGCACGTCATACCCGATGGCCGCGTACGCCTCCCTCCGCCGCCCGAACATCCTCGCGAGCAAGGGGACCCCGAGATCGGCGTAATCGAGAATGCGGACCTCCCGCTTCCCCGCGTGCATCCGGTGGAGCCGTCCGGCGTACTGCGCGATGCGCCCGCGCCACGAAACCGGCATCGCAAGGAACAGCGTGTCGAGCGGCGGATAATCGAACCCCTCCCCCAGGAACTGCCCCGTGGCCACCAGCACCCGCGGGACATCCGCGGGGAGCGCCTCCAACGCCGCGAGCATCCCCTGCATGGCCTTCCGTCCGAGCCCGCCCTGCATGGCGAACACGTTGCCGACCTCGCGCCCGACGAGTTCCGCCAGCACCGCGACATGCTCCCGGCGGTCCGTGAGGACGAGCGGAACGCGCCCCTCCCGCGCCGCGCGCACGACGTCGGCGGCAATCTGCGCGTTGCGTTCCGCGCACCCGGCCAGTTCGGTGGCGATGGCGGAAAAGACGAGCCGCTCCCCGCGCCCGGCGGCCTCCGCGAGCGCAAGCGACAACCGGAAGCCGGTCGGCCGCACGATCGCGACATGCGCGAACGGCTCCGCCCCCGCGACCGCGGCCGCATCCGCCGCATACCGCACCGGTCCGCACAGCATCGCCACGACCGGATGCAGCCCATCCCGGCGCACGGGCGTGGCGGACAGTCCGAGCACGTACTTCGCGCGGATCCCGCGCACGACCCGCTCGAACGTCGGCGCGGACAGCGAATGGCACTCATCGACCACCACGCACCCGTACCGCCTCGCGCTCCCCTCGCCCTCCCTGTTGCGCCGGAGACTCTGGATCGTGGCCACGTCGATCCGCCCGCCCCCCCTGTGCCGCCCCCCGCCGATGCGCCCGACCTCCCGCTCCGGCACACCGAGGAACTGCACGATGCGCTGCACCCACTGGTCGATCAACTGCCGCCGGTTCACGAGCACGAGCGTACCCGTGTTCCGTTCCGCCACGATGCGCAGCGCCGCGACCGTCTTGCCGAACGCCGTCCCGGCGGCCAAAATCCCGTCCTCGTGGCGCAACAACACCCGCACCGCCCGCGCCTGGCCGCCCCGCAGCGTCCCCCGGAAGGCGAACCCCTGCGCCACCCCCTCCTCGCGCCGGTCCTCCACCACCACCGACGCCCCCGCCGCCTCAACGAGCGCGAACGCCGCCTCCCGGCACCCCCGCGGCAACACGACCGACTCCTCCGTCGCCCTCCCGCACGCCACCACCCGCGGCATCCCGTGCGTCCCCACCCTCATCCGCTCCGCCCGCACGAACTCCGGATTCTCGAACGCCGCCAGCCGCAGCAACCCCGCCTGGAGCCCCGGAACCAAATCCGCCTTGCGGAAAACCACCTCTTCCCCGAGCATCGCGTGTACCACCCCTCCCGCCCCCCTGCCCCCCATCCCCACCCCCTCCTTCCCCGCCGCCGCCGCCACCTTCCGGCCCTCCATCACCTCCTCCGCCCTCGCGACACCGAACACCCGCCCCGTACGTTCCGCCTCCGCCACCCACCCCGCCACCCACTCCCCGTCCAGGGGCCGCACCGCCGATAGCGCGGCCCACGGATCCCGCACCACCTCGAAATCCCCATCCACGAACACCGACCGCCCCTCCCGGCGGGCACCCCCTTGCAGCGGCAGCGCAATGGCCCTGCCGAACCCGTCCCTCGGCAGCGTATCCCGGTCGGGGAAAACCCGGTCATACACCCCGAACCCCAACTCCGGGCACCTCCCGAACGCCTCCGACAAAATCCCGAACACCAACCTCCTGGCCACCCTGGCCGCCACCACCCCATCGAAGAACCACCACAGGTGCGCCCCCTCCCCCGACCGCGACCGTTCCACCAGCGCGGGGCACCCCAGCCGCGCCGCCGCATCCCGTACCGCCCCTGCATCCCTCCGCCACGCCGCCCCGCCGAAATCCACCGCGGCGATCCTGCACAAATCCCCCTCCAGCAGCGGATACACCCCCATCGCGAAATCCCTCCCCCGCTCGTCCATCCCCACCAGATGCATCCGCACATGCCCATCCCCCAGCGGCACGAAGGCCCTGCGCCCGCACCTCCCGCACCTCTTCCCGCACACCCCTTTGACCCACTCGTTCGCGCACACCGGCGCATACCCCACCCTCCCCGACCTCCCCCCCACGAACCTCCGCGCCCACACATCCCCGCGCCCCGCGAACCGCCTCCGGAACACCCCGATCTTCTCCTCCTCCGAACTACGCATCGAGACCCCATCCCGCCCCCCACAACCCATTCCATGACACCCTTCTTCTATAGCGAAACGAACGTACCACACCCGCCACCCCACGCACAACACAAAAAAACAACCGTTCAATTACCGTCCCAATCGCCCCCCATCCAAATCCCGCCCACATCCAAATATCCACCCGCCAGAATCGGTAGCGAAACATCGCCAATGTCAGAACCAAAACACGACCAAAACAGGAAGCATGATTCCGCCAATGTCGGAAATCCGCTTGTCTCCGGCCACACGGAATGGTATGGACGGAAGCAGCGATTGGCCTTTGCGATGGTCCTCACCGGCACCCCGTTCGCCTACCGGCGGGATGACGGCGTGGTCATCTGTCCCCTGGGCACCTTGGGCCCATAAGGTCCATCTCCCCTCCCCCCGCAAGTTTTCCAATGATTGGAAAAATTTTTCGCCCATTTTCCAACGATTGGAAAAAAGTTTTCCAACCATTGGAAAACTTTTCCCCCATCCCATCCCCCCCTTTGCCGCCCCACGCACTCCCGCGCCGCGCCGGAAACGGCGCGGCCTCTCCCCTCCACCTCCCTCCCCCCACCCTCCCTCCTCTTCCCTCCCCCCTCCGCGTCCTGCCGTGGCCGCCCCGTCGGCCACTCCTCCCTCCCTCACCCCCCACTCGTTCCCCGAAGCATTGTTTCCATGCGCGTTGCGTCATCCCTCCGGAATGTCTTCCGGGAGCAACTCCTGCAACATTTCCTTGGTAAGCTGCCCGATGCTCGCCAGCCGCATGGCCTGGCGCTCGATGGCCTTCTCGAATACGTTCCGCGCAAACCGCCCGTTGCCAAAATGCTCATCCTTGTGCGCAACGGCTTGTTCCATCAGCCGACGCAGGACCTCTTCCGTGCCATCGCCCAGGCGGTATTGGCTGGTCTTGGCAAACCGCTTGAAGATGCCCACCAAATCTTCCACCCCGTAATCCGGGAAGTCGATGTAGCGGTTGAAACGCGACTGCAATCCCGGATTGCTTTCGATGAACCGCTTCATGTTTTCGCTGTATCCAGCCAGAATCACCACCAGCCTCTCGCGGTCGTCTTCCATCCGCTTGAGAAGGGTTGCGATGGCTTCCTTGCCGTAATCTTTTTCGCCGCCTTCCACCAGCGAGTAGGCTTCGTCGATGAAAAGCACCCCATCGAGCGCCGAATCGATGATCTTGTTCGTCTTCGGCCCGGTCTGCCCGACATATTCCGCCACCAGCCCCGCGCGGTCCGTTTCCACCAAGTGCCCTTTCTTCAACACCCCCAAATCCTTGTAAATCCCCGCGACAATCCGCGCCACCGTCGTCTTGCCCGTTCCCGGACTGCCCGTGAAGACGCAGTGGTAGGAGACATTCACCGCCTTGATGCCCTGTTCTTCGCGCGCCTTCTGGATGCGCACGAGGTTGGCTAGTTTTTCCACTTCCGCCTTCACCGGCGCAAGCCCCACCATCTTTTCCAGCGCCCGAAGAGGGACGGAAACCACTGGATCGGCCCGAACCCGTCCTTTGCGGACGACTTTTTGCTTTGTTTCTCCGCCCGTCAACTTCATGATGTTTGCCAGCCAAGCGCTCTCCGCCGCACTGATGACACCGTCGGCCTTGGCCACAATGGATGCCCAGCGGTACAGCAACGTCAGGAAGCGCTGTCCCAGTTCCTTCCCGCCGTCCGCAAACGAAAAGACGAACGGGAAAAGAAACTGGTCTTCGGGAATGGAGAGTTGCACCCCTTGTTTGATTCCTTGTTCAAACGCCAGCAGTTTTTCACGAATTTCGGCCCTGATTTCCTTATTGGTCCAATCTACGGCTATTGTGTTATCTCCGATTTGGATAACTTGCGAAAGGCCACACGCCAGCCCCACGAACTCTGCCTCGCCCGCTGTTTTCAGAGGACATCCCAAGCCCTTGCCAGCCTTCATCAAATCCGTGAATACAAGAAACCCCAAAGAGGGGTTTTTCGTTGAAAAGAGTCCCTGTCCTTCAAGTCCGCCAAGGCCGTCCACACGAGCCAAAAGTGCGTCGGTCGCTGGATTGGCTTCCAACTCGCGGAGAAATTTCCCAATTTCGTCAGCCGCATCCTGCACCATCTCCAAATAATTCTCGGGAACAGGCGCTTTGGCATCTACGGGCTTCACCGTGGAGATGGGCTGTGTCTGACTGGCATCAGGTGCTTCCTTTTCACTGGAGAGGGGTGGAGCAGAATTTTCCGGAATCAACTTCATGTCAGGGTATTTTCCGACAAGATGCAACAGCGCCAATACAAACAAAGGGGAAGAGGAAGAAAAGCTCATCGGCTTCGTGCGTTTGCTGGATGTAATGTCGAATGCATCCAGATAGATCTTTTGCGATACAATATCTTTGACTGCCACAGTACGGGTTCCATTGTCGCCGATGAAAACCAGCCGCTGGTTTGTCACATGCAATGTTCCTGTGTCCAGAGTTGTCCATTGGTCAACCGACCGACCTCCTTGGACACGGACTTTCCGAGTTTCCTTCAAACTAACCCCATGCTCCGTGTACAGCACGCCTTCGCCTCGCTTGCAGGGGAATGTCGACTCAATGACAATGAAGCCTCCCGCCTCATCGCAGCGTTTCGTCCACGCGTCTACAGCTGCTTCTTCAGCATCATTGATGGCCTTAATTCTTTGTTCCTCCCTGCTCCTCTCTTGCTCCTGCCAGATTCTGTGCTGTTCCTGCCGGATTCGGTTTGTGCGTTGCTGCTCAATCTCCCTGGCTTGCGCGATACTGTTGCGTTGGCGTCGCAATTCTTCGTTTTCCTTCTGCTTTACCATTAGTGAGACATAGACATCAAAAGTGAGCAAGCAGACAAAACAGACAATGACTGCCATGAGCGGGAAAAAGGCCTGTTCAGGGTCCATTCCCAAATTGGTAAAGACAAAGACAATGGCCGCCAAGCTTGCAAGAATATAAGTGATGCGAAATATCATCAGATACAAACGTTTTTTCTTGCATTCGTCAAAAACAGGATTGGAGCTGTTTCTCATGACTCTCATAGGGTTGCCTGTTATTTGGTTGTTGGATGGAGTTGGCCCTGCTTGTCCTTGAAAATCGCCCATTGCCGATGGGCGTACGGAAGAATTGTTCCATGCTGTTTCATAGCGTATGCCAGTTCCGGGGATGCCGACGCTTGTCCGCACACCTTTGTTGCCGATGGTCGTTTTGAGTCCCGTGGGACCGAGACTCAACGAAAGGCCGCTCTTAGAGAGGTTCACATGAACTCCCGGAAGCAACTTGAAGCGTCTTTGTATTCTGAGTCCCATTGTTGGTTGAAGATTGATTTTCCCTTGTCGTTTGCACCAAAGAGGCCTCTCCCCACACACTTCGCTCAGGCTCCTTGGAAGGCTCTCGTTGAAAACACGGGAAGAGGCCCGCGCCCATTGCGCGGTCCTTCTTGCACGTGTCATTCAACGAATGGGTCCAAGGATTCGAGCGGAACGACCGATATGCAGAAAGATGATGCGTTACTGATGTTCTATTGCGTCTGTATTGTTTCCCGTGTGATAGGTCTTGTTCGATACAACCATCCTCCCGGACGGTCACCAACAATCATCCTGCCGTTTCCTCACTCCCCAAGCAAGCGGAAAAACGACGCATCTGCTTCCACCAAACAATCCGGTCGCCCGCGCCCTGCGCGGGCATGCTCCCGACGGCGTGGAAATCTCGGTCCAGGAAAAGCAACTCTTCCTCTTCGAGGAATCCCCGCATGGCAGGGCCTTCCGTCTCAACCCCGACATCGTCGTCCGCCGCGGACGCGACATCCTCGCCATCGCCGACACGAAATGGAAACTCCTTTTCGACGCCCCGCAAAGAATTTCGGCATGTCCCAGTCCGACCTCTACCAGATGTACGCCTACCAAAAGCGCTACAACTCCCCCCTCTCCCTCCTGATCTACCCCTTCCACGAAACCCTCGGCTCTCTTTCCGCCACCCCACCCGCCTTCCGCACCCTCACCGACTCCGACCTCCGAGTCCTCTTCTGGAATCCAGCCAACGCTCCAGCCACCTCCGCCTCCGCCGCCAGCGTGTTCGCCGCCGCCTTGGAACGTCCCCACGAACTAGATACCTAGAATTCTAGAAATCTAGAACGCTCCCTCCCCAGCCAATCCGGCCCCCGCTCCAACCGCTCAACCCCGTCGGCGCCAGTGCACAAAAAAAACCGCACCGGCGAACCGATGCGGTCGAAAAAAAATCCTGGCAACGTGCTACTCTCCCGCCCCCAAGTGAGGCAGTACCATCGCCGCGGCGAGTCTTGACTTCTGTGTTCGGAATGGGAACAGGTATTGCCCTCGCGCCATGGTCACCAGGAAAAAAGGATTGCATAGAACACACCGGAAGAAACGAATCACTCACGATGATGCCGCTTCCCGTTCCGCCCCCTTGCGGGTTTGGAACGGTCGGCGAACAAGCAAATGATCAAGCCTCACGGCTGATTAGTAGCGGTTAGCTGAACGCATCGCTGCGCTTACACATCCGCCCTATCAAGGTCGTCGTCTTCGACCTGCCTACAGCCCGGGCGAACCCGGGAGGGAAATCCAATCTTGGAGTCGACTTGGCTCTTAGATGCATTCAGAGCTTATTCATTCCGCACATAGCTACTCGGCCATGCCGCTGGCGCGACAACCGAAACACCAGAGGTGCGTCATTCCCGGTCCTCTCGTACTAAGGAATGATCTCCTCAAATTTCCTACGCCCACAGTGGATAAGGACCAAACTGTCTCACGACGTTTTGAACCCAGCTCGCGTACCACTTTAATCGGCGAACAGCCGAACCCTTGGGACCTTCTTCAGCCCCAGGATGTGATGAGCCGACATCGAGGTGCCAAACCGCCGCGTCGATATGGACTCTTGGCGGCGATCAGCCTGTTATCCCCGGAGTACCTTTTGTCCGTTGAGCGACGGCGCTACCACTAGCAACCGCCGGATCACTTAGTCCTGCTTTCGCACCTGCTCGACTTGTGGGTCTCGCAGTCAAGCCACCTTCTACCTATACGCTCTATGCATGATTGCCGACCATGCTGAGGTGACCTTAGAACTCCTCCGTTATTCTTTTGGAGGAAACCGCCCCAGTCAAACTGACCCTCTGACACGGTCCCGGAACCGGATTCACGGTCCGCGGTTAGAATTCCGGTTAACTGAAACTGGTATTTCACTGACGGCTCCACGGTCCCTGACGAGATCGCTTCGATGCCTCCCAGCTATGCTACATACAATCAACCAAAACACAATGTCAGATTACAGTGAAGGTTCACAGGGTCTTTCCGTCCTACTGCGGGTATCCGGCATTTTCACCGGAATTACAACTTCACCGAGATCCGTGTTGAGACAGCGCCCAGATCGTTACACGATTCGTGCAGGTCGGAACTTGCCCGACAAGGAATTTCGCTACCTTAGGACCGTTATAGTTACGGCCGACATTCACTGGGGCTTCGGTTCAGAGCTTCGCCTTGCGGCTGACCCCTTGCCTTAACCTTACAGCATTGGTCACGTGTCACACCATATACATCCTCTTTCGAGTTGGCATAGTGCTATGTTTTTGATAAACAGTCGCCTGGGCCCTTTCACTGCGCCTCCAATCCGCTTGGTTGTTACACTACAACGGTCTGGAGGACCCCTTTTTCCGAAGTTACGGGGCTAGATTGCCGAGTTCCTTAACACGGTTTCTCTCGCGCGCCTTGGTATCTTCTACCATCCCACCTGTGTCGGTTTGCGATACGGTCGCCTATGGACTCACTAGAAGCTTTTCTCGTCGGCAGAGCGTCAATCAATCCACCTTGGCCGAAGCCGCAGCGTCTCGTCACCTTTCAGGTTGCGTCGCCGGATTTGCCTGGCAACACCCCTACGGGCTTGAACCGTCACTTCCAATCGACGGCCGATCTAGCTTTCCGAGTACTCCATCGTGTCTTTGTCGCCCATCGGCGGTGCAGGAATATTCAACCTGCTTCCCATCGCCTACGCCTGATTGGCCTGGACTTAGGGGCCGACTAACCCTGGGCGGACGAACCTTCCCCAGGAAATCTTGGGAATACGGCGGCCGGGATTCTCGCCCGGCTGTTCGTTACTCATGTCCGCATAATCACTTGAATGCGCTCCACGCCCGGTCACCCGAACGCTTCGATGCACATTCAACGCTCCTCTACCACTCCGCCAGGCCGAGGCCTGGCGAAATCCGCAACTTCGGTAGCCGGTTTAGTCCCGATCATTTTCGGCGCACAATCGCTCGACTAGTCAGCTGTTACGCACTGTTTAAATGGTGGCTGCCTCTAAGCCAACATCCTAGCTGTTTTAGCGATCGTACATCCTTAGTCACTGAACCGGCTTTAGGGACCTTAATTGGCGGTCTAGGCTGTTTCCATTTTGACTATGAAGCTTATCCCCCACAGTCTATCTCCACACGTGACTGCCGCGGTATTCGGAGTTTGATTGGCGTTGGAAATCCGGTAAGACCCCTAGTCCATTCAGTGCTCTACCTCCGCGGCGAGCATTCGTGCAGGCTAACCCTAAAGTTATTTCGAGGAGAACCAGCTATCACCGAGTTTGATAAGTCTTTCGCTCCAACCCACAGATCATCCTAGATGTTTTCAGCCATCATAAGTTCGGTCCTCCATCGCCTGTTACAGCGACTTCAACCTGTCCATGGGTAGCTCACACGGCTTCGGGTCTATTGCCAGCAACTGAACGCACATTTCGCACTCGCTTTCGCTTCGGCTCCGGGTGGAGACCACCCTTAACCTCGCTGCAGACAATAACTCGCGGACTCATTATGCAAAAGGCAAGCGGCCACCCGCCTTGCGGCAGGCTACCACAGCATGTAAGCACATGATTTCAGGTACTGTTTCACTCCCCTAACAGGGGTTCTTTTCACCTTTCCCTCGCGGTACTAGTTCACTATCGGTCACCAGCAGTATTTAGCCTTGCCGCGTGGACGCGGCAGATTCACACGGGGTTTCACGTGTCCCGTGCTACTTGGGAGATCCCTAGGGTCTGTCGGGATTTCGGATACAGGCCTGTCACCTTCTGTGGAGCCGCTTTCCAACGGCTTCTCCTATCCTTCCAGATCCCACGTTGGGTCCCGCAACCCCGCCGGACAAGTCCGGCGGTTTGGGCTGTTCCCCTTTCGCTCGCCACTACTGAGGGAATCACTGTTGTTTTCTTTTCCTCCGGCTAATGAGATGTTTCACTTCACCGGGTTGGCGACGAAGCCCTATGGATTCAGACTCCGTCAGCGGGGCATTGCCCCCGCTGGGTTTTCCCATTCGGAAATCACCGGATCAAAGCGTATTTGCCGCTCCCCGATGCTTATCGCAGCTTATCACGTCCTTCATCGCCTGCTGATGCCAAGGCATCCATCATGCGCCCTTTATAGCTTGACCAAAACTTTCCGGCATCCGGACTCGCGCCCGGCGCCTTCAAATTGGTCCCATGAGTAATTCTGATTCTTCGCGTATTACGGTGAAGAGTATATTTACCCTTCTACTTGTAATATTCATTCGATGTATTCTATGCAAATTTCAAAGATCGTTCACCGCCGGAACGGCGGAAAAGGGTTGGAATACCGTGGGAAGGGATGGTGGGCGTGGCTGGAATCGAACCAGCGACCTCGTCCTTATCAGGGACGCGCTCTAACCAACTGAGCTACACGCCCGGTTGCGATTGGTGGAGGCAACGGGACTCGAACCCGTGACATCCAGCTTGCAAAGCTGGCGCTCTACCAACTGAGCTATGCCCCCGGTGGATTGAACCGGAACGGGACACGGCCCATTCGCGCGTACGCCTGCTTCCCAGAATCCATGTACGGCCTCCTGCGAAGCAGAAGCGGCAAGGCAAGTTCTTCACAGCCTGTGGAGTCGTCTGCCCCGGGACGAACCCGGAGCCATCCGGCCGAGGCCGGATGATTGTCCGTATCTTCCGCTTGCGGGCAAGCCCGTTTGCGGGAGATTCTCCTTAGAAAGGAGGTGATCCAGCCGCTGGTTCCCCAACGGCTACCTTGTTACGACTTCATCCCAGTCACCAATCGTACCTTGGGCGTCTATCCCCCTTGCGGGTCGAATCGACGACTTCGGGTGCAATCGGCTCCCATGATGTGACGGGCGGTGTGTACAAGACCCGGGAACGTATTCACGGCACCGTAGCTGATGCGCCGTTACTAGCGATTCCAGCTTCATGGAGTCGGGTTGCAGACTCCAATCCGAACTGAGACCGGCTTTGAGGATTAGCTCCGCCTCGCGGCATTGCTTCCCGCTGTACCGGTCATTGTAGCACGTGTGCAGCCCTGGACATAAGGACCATACTGACTTGACGTCATCCCCACCTTCCTCCCGCTTATCACGGGCAGTCTGGCTAGAGTGCCTAACTGAATAAGGGCAACTAACCACAGGGGTTGCGCTCGTTGCGGGACTTAACCCAACACCTCACGGCACGAGCTGACGACAGCCATGCAGCACCTGTGCAGGCTCGGTATTGCTACCGTCGTCCCCCTTTCAGGGTTCTACCACCTGCATGTCAAGTCCAGGTAAGGTTCTTCGCGTTGCATCGAATTAAGCCACATGCTCCACCGCTTGTGCGGGTCCCCGTCAATTCCTTTGAGTTTTAATCTTGCGACCGTACTCCCCAGGCGGTACACTTAACGCGTTTGCTACGGCGCGCAAAGGGACAATTCCTCGCACACCAAGTGTACACCGTTTATGGTTAGGACTACCAGGGTATCTAATCCTGTTTGCTCCCCTAACTTTAGAGCCTCAGCGTCAGTATCTGTCCAGAAAGCTGCCTTCGCCATCGGTGTTCCTCCTGATATCTACGCATTTCACCGCTACACCAGGAATTCCGCTTTCCTCTCCAGTACTCCAGTCCGGCAGTTTTGAATGCATGTCCACGATTGAGTCGTGGGATTTCACATTCAACACACCGAACCGCCTACGCTCCCTTTACGCCCAGTAAATCCGAACAACGCTCGAGACCTCTGTATTACCGCGGCTGCTGGCACAGAGTTAGCCGTCTCTTCCTCCTGTGGTACTATCATTCCTCCGTGGTGTTCGCACAGAGGCCATTTATTCCACATGACAGGAGTTTACAATCCGAAGACCTTCATCCTCCACGCGACGTCGCACCGTCAGGCTTTCGCCCATTGCGAATGATTCTCGACTGCAGCCTCCCGTAGGAGTCTGGGCAGTATCTCAGTCCCAGTGTGGCTGACCATCCTCTCAGACCAGCTAACCGTCATAGCCTTGGTGGGCCGTTACCTCGCCAACAAGCTGATAGTGCACGGGCTCGGCTCCAAGCGGCAGGCCTTGCGGTCCCCACCTTTAGTTTCGCCGGGATGCCCCGGCTCACCACATTCGGGATTATCCCCGCTTTCGCGGAGTTATACCCAACTTGGAGATGGATTGCCCATGTTGTACTCACCCTTCCGCCACTTTCCTCCAGCGAACCTTGTCCGAAAACTTGATTCCCTAGATTCTCGTTCGACTTGCATGCCTAATCCACGCCGCCAGCGTTCGTTCTGAGCCAGGATCAAACTCTCCATAATGAATATGGTGAAACCTGCGGGGTTGCCCCCGCGAGGCCGGGTTTGAATCCTTTTGGGCCGACCGGATTAGGTCCGGCCGGCTTGAAGAATTAACTTAGACTCTTCACAAGCTGTTTTGTACTTACCTCGCCGCTTCTGATCCGAAGCGGCGTACATGAACGATATTCCGATGTCCAAAGACCGATTTAGACGCGCAATTCTTTGTTCCCTTTCCCTACTTGGTCAAGGGCGACCCGAACTACGGTGCGAAACTGGAACAGTCCGCTGTCTTGATTCTGCCGTGACTTTAGCATGTCTCTTGAGTTTGTCAACACCCAAAATCACTTTTTTTTCTGACAGAACCTCGCTTGCCCTTCCCTCGGCTTTCGTTCGCCTTGGTTCGTTCAAGCGTGGGTCAATGTACATGAGCCCCCATGCGGCGTCAACAACTTTTTTCAAAAATTTTTACGATTGTTTTCAATCCACTCTCCCGCAATGGGATGCAACCTCACTTTTTTTGTGGATTTCCCTTTTCACGCCCCAGATCCGCCCCTTCCGCCACCCCGAAACGGCCCTCTCCGGCCCCAATGCGGCGTGGACCTCGTCCTGCCCGCAGAAGGATTAAAATGATCTGATAATTTTCAACAATTCTTGACAATCCTGTATAAATCACTTTTTTGATTTTTCTTATCCAGTCGTTTGCCAGGTTGTTCGGGACAATCCGGACTCCTCACGACAACTTTTTCACGGGCATTGCTCAGTCTGTTTTTCTCGGGAAATATGCACAGGAATAATCGTCAAAAAATGGATAAAATTATTTCAAATTTTAAATTTGAAATCTTTGAAATCTCATATAAAACTCGACTCACAATGCATCACAAAATTTCGCAAGAAAATCCTGTCGCTTCCACGAGCTTTTTTCTCGCTTGCGGTTGCCAGGCATGCGCGGCGCGCAGGGAAACTTCGCAGTCTGAGCGATGGGCAATGGGCCCTTGTGTTGTGCGTTTTTCCGCGCTGTTGCCTCCGCTTCTCCAAACGCGGGGAATATAAAGTGCGTCGAATTCATCCGTGGATTCGCAAAAACACAATAACTTTTGTCCGTTGAAATTTTCCAACCATTGGAAACTTTTTTTCCAATCATTGGAAAAACTGGCCCGGATTTTCCAACCATTGGAAAAAAGTTTTCCAATCATTGGAAAATTTCCGGGGGCCCGCGGCGGGCGTGATGCAGGGCCGGGGCTTGCGGGTTGTCCGCGCTGTTGCCAGATGCATTGCGCGTTTGCTATCTAGTGGCGGAAACATCGCATCGGCAACCAACCTTCGGCATCGATACCATGACAACACCGGAAACATTTCCAGCGCCCGATCCGCTCCCTGTACCGCCCTTTCCGCTACACGTCCTCGAGACCTTGCGCGGGGCCGGCCACGAAGCGTGGTTCGTCGGCGGTTGCGTGCGCGATCTGCTCCTGGGGCGCACGCCCAAGGATTACGATGTCGTGACTTCCGCGCGCCCGGACGCCATCGAAAGCCTTTTCAAGCATTCGCTGCCCATCGGCAAGGCGTTCGGCATCATCACCGTCGTGCCGGATTCCGCACTCTTCCCCGGCGAAGCCCCGGTCGAGGTGGCGACGTTCCGCGCGGAATCCACCTACGCGGACGGCCGCCACCCCGATCCCGGCACCCTCCGCTTCACCGACGCGCGCGAGGATGTGCTGCGGCGCGACTTCACCGTCAACGCCCTCCTGCTGGATCCGGTCCCCCCCGCGCGCGTCTGCGACTGGGTGGGCGGACGCGCCGACCTGTCCGCGCGCACGGTGCGGGCCATCGGCGATCCGTCCAGGCGCTTTTCCGAGGACCGCCTGCGCATGCTGCGCGCCGTGCGTTTTGCCTCGACCCTGGGCTTCGGCATCGAGCCGGGGACCTTCGGCGCCATCCGGGCGCTCGCCGGCGGCATACTCGGGATCAGCGCCGAGCGGATCCGGGAGGAACTCCTCCGCATCCTGACGGAAGCCCGCGACGCCGGGGCCGCGCTCGACCTCCTCGACGCCTCCGGGCTGCTCCGCGAAATCCTGCCCGAAATCTCCGCCATGCACGGCGTCGAGCAACCTCCCGAGTTCCATCCCGAGGGCGACGTGTACGTCCACACCCGCCTCATGCTTTCCCGCCTTCCGCCGCACCCGTCCCCGCGCCTGGCCCTGGCCGTGCTGCTGCACGATGTCGGCAAGCCCCCCACCGCGCGGCTCGCCACGCTGCCGGACGGCACCCTGCGCTGGCGCTTCGAGCGCCACGCCGCCGTCGGGGAAGAAATGGTCCGCGGCATCCTCGCGCGCCTGCGCTGCCCCAACGCGCTGGTCGACGACGTCGCCTGGATGGTCGGCAACCACATGCGCCTCGCAGACGCCCCCCGCATGCGCCCGGCCAAGCTGCGCCGCCTGCTCGCCGCGCCGACGCTGGAAGACGAGCTCGTCCTGCACCACCTCGACTGCGTCTGCTCGCACGGCGACCGCAGCATCCTCGGCTTCCTGGCCGAAGCCCGCGCCCGCTTCGCCTCCGAACCCGTCCTCCCCGCCCCCCTCGTGATGGGCCGCGACCTGGTTGCCGCCGGATTGGCTCCCGGTCCGGACTTCAAGCCCATCCTGCAAGCGCTCTACGACCTCCAGCTCGAGGGCGAGACCGACAAGGCCGCCCTCCTGGCGCGCCTGCCGGAGTTCCTCCCGCCCGCCGCCCCTTGACGGGGCGGGTCAGTCCCCCGCCGATTCCGCCGCCACGGCCTCCGCCAGGCGCACGAACGCCTCGCCCGCCTTCATCGGCAGGAAGATGTCCGTGATACGACCCGTGTAGTCCGAGGGGACGGGGTTGACCTCAATGATGGTCGCTCCGTTGCGCTTGGCCAGCACCGGCATGGCCGCCGCCGGATACACGACGCCAGAGGTGCCAACCAGCACCATGCAGTCCGTGCGCGCGGCCGCCCGTTCCGCCTCTTCCATCGCATGCGGGGGAATCCCCTCGCCGAAGAACACGAAGTCCGGCTTGAACAACCCGCCGCAGGAGCAGCGGGGCACCGCATCGCGCACCGTCTCCCCGTTGAGGGGAATCTGCCGGCCGCAGTCCAGGCAGGTCATCGTGCGGCAATGGCCGTGGAACTCCACCAGCTTGCGGTTGCCGGCGGCCGCGTGGAGGCCGTCGATGTTTTGCGTGATGACGCACTGGAGGAGCCCCTCCTTCTCCCACTGCGCCAGGACCTCGTGGGCGCGGTTGGGGCGGACGGGCGTGCGCCCTTCGGTCCCGAGGAACGAGGTGAACATCTCCCGTATGGCCGGCCAGGAGCGCTCCGGATGCGCGCGGAAAAAGTCGAGGTCGAGGATTTCGGGGTCGTATTTCTCCCACACGCCGTTCTCCCCGCGGAAGGGCGGGATTCCGCTTTCCACCGAGATGCCGGCCCCGCTGAAGGCCGTCAGCCAGTGCGCCCCCGCGATGGCCCTCGCCGCATCCCGTATCCGTTCCTCGATGTCCGCTTTTGCCTTCATGCCGGTTCCTTTCCTGGTTGCCGCCCACACCCTACACCCTCCGCCGCCGCGCCGCCACCCATTTCTCCACCCATCTTTGCAATCACGGGAAATACAAGGAAAACGCGTGCATTCCCCCCGCCGTCCCCCCACATGGCCACCCCGCTCCCGACCGCCTCCGCCCGCGCTTTCCGTTGGACAAATCCACCGGCTTGCCCCAAGCTGGCCCCCATGAACGCCCTCCCCTCCTGCATGCGACCCGCAACCCCCGGCGACGCCGGTTTTTTCCGCGACGAATCCCGCCGCTCGGGCACGGCCGACTTCATGGCCTTCCCCTCCACCGAAGGCGAAGTCGCCGACGTGCTCGCCCGCGCCCGCGCCGAATCCCTGCCCGTGACCCCGCAGGGCGCCCGCACCGGGATCACGGCCGGCGCCGTCCCGCACGGCGGCATCGCGATGGATTTTTCCCGCATGAAGCGCATCCTCCCGGCCCCGCCCGACCCCGCCACCGGAGCCCCGCGGCTCCTGGCCGGACCCGGCGCCACGCTCGCCGAAATACGCGCCGCCTGCCCGCCCGGGTGGTTCTTTTCGCCGGATCCGACCGAAACCTCCGCCTCGATTGGCGGCATGTTCGCCTGCAACGCCTCCGGGGCCATGTCCTTCCTGTACGGCCCCGTCCGCGATTCGGTGGCCGCGGCCCGCATCCTCCTCGAAGACGGCAGCCTGCTCGACCTCGAGCGCGGACGCGACCGCCTCCAAGGGCTCGCGCTGTCCCTGCCATCGGGCCCCGTGGAACTCCCGGGACTGCCGGAGCGCCCCCGCGTCAAGAACGCCGCCGGCTACTATCTGCGCCCCGGCATGGATGCGCTGGACCTTTTCATCGGCGCCGAAGGCACCCTCGGCATCCTGACGGCGGCCACCCTGCAACTCCGTCCGGCCCCGGCCGAACGCTGGGCGCTGCTGG
>JAEEGG010015055.1_pt1 | contig 16288 bp, 10 predicted proteins | sample 9134161 | NCBI WGS metagenome assembly JAEEGG01 (sample SAMN16246543, study PRJNA631951) | gut metagenome | biome: gut microbiome; feature: rumen; material: CR-attached | host: Bos | place: Iran: Karaj | collected 2018-10
CTTCACGTTTCGCAGTTCGCCACAATAAAGAAATACGGCAAAAAGGTCATTTCCTCGTACGTTATGTGCAAGAACACCGAGACCGGCAAAGCGGTCCCCATAAGCAGCGGCAACGTCACTTTCAGCGCCGCCGGCGTGTATGAACTGACTTATACCTATACCGATAGCTTCATTTTCGACAAAGACGGCGTCGACAATTCCGACACCGTCAAATATACCAAATCGGTCCGGGTCAACGTTATGGCGGTGAAAGACGCGCCCGACGCGACCATCACGTCGACTTCCGACAGCGGAGCGCTGGTCTGGGGCACCGCCGGGTATGCGTTCGACATCGACTACCATCCCTGCGCGCCGCTTTTCGCCGGACTCACAATAAATGATTACGATTCTGACAATAACCGGTACACCGTGCTCGACGGCTCGGACCTCGCGCCGTTTATAAGCAATCTCTCTAACGTCGCCGTTTCGGGCAAGACCGTGACGTTCCGGCTTAAGAACGGCACCAAGCTCGTGGTCGTCTGCACCGGGAATATCGACGGCTCTATGCAGATCAAGCTCAAGGACAACGTGATATACTGCTGCGACAGCACCGCCGACAACAACCGCAACACCGTTTCGCTGCGCTTTGCGAGCTACACTTACACCGGCGAAAACGGCGTGGAAGTCGCGTATACGTCCGTACGCACCTTTACCGGCGCAACCGACGGCGCGACGATAGGCCCGTACAGGGACCTCACTTCGCTCGAAGGCGATATTAACAACTGATATAATAACTTAATTTGACAGGAGGCCAAAGATGAAAAAGCGTATTCTTTCCGTGCTGCTTGCAGTTTTTATGCTTCTCCCCGCGCTGGCGGTGACGCCGTACGCCGAAGAGAAGACGGTCATCCCCTGGAACGAACCGGCTATCGCCGCGGAGGTCGGGACGGAGATCGATTTCACCGATTACGTGATACAGTATCTGGAAGGAGCCGACCCCCAGACGAACATCGTCTGGAAACTCGACGGTACCGGTGTCAAGACTTTCACGCCCGAAAAAGCCGGCGTTACCGAGATCGTCGCTGAATCCGGCAAGAAGAGCAAAACGATCTATATCGTGGCTAAGGAACCCAAAGATACCGAATACGTGCTTTATTACAACGATTTCGAATCCGAAGATTCGCTCGACGGATTTATTAAATCCGTGGCGAGCCGCGTGTCGCTCAAAGACGGCGACCTCATAATAGACGCCACCGGCTACGATATGGTCCGCGCGACGCTTCCTTCGTGGCTCGGCGATTTCGGCAACTATTCAATAACCGCAAGCGTTATGACGTCCGATTACAGAGACACGAGCCGCTGGAATTCCATCTGCTACCGCGCAAGCGGCGCCTCGTATCCGTTTTATCATATGTGCGTGCGCAAGAACTGCGGTACCGGCAGCGGCGTAGAATTCGCTTTGCGCACTCCGTCAAACGGCTGGGACGTCATAGAGAGCGCGACCCACACCGTCAACCAGACTGACGGCAAATACTACACCTATAACGTTCAGGTCAGGAACGACATCATTCTCCATTCCATCGACGGCAACCCCATCAACTACAACGACGCTGAAAAGCCGTACCAAAAGGGCTGCATAGGGCTTATATCAAACTATTCCGTAATGCACGTCAAATATATAAAAGTCGCGCTGCAGCTCGAAGATCCACGCATAGACGTTCCCGAAACGCTCATCGTTCCCACTGCTAAGGTAAAGAATATTACCAACGCGTTCGCAAACGTTGCCTGGCCTGCGGATCCCGATTCGCTCGGCAGACTCGCAGACGCGCATTCCGTGGTGCTCGGCACCGACGGCACGTACGTGTTTACCGCCGACGGCAGCAAGGTTTGCGCTATTGAAAATGTTTTCGAAGCCATCGGCGGCAATATCGTCCCCGTGTTCGAATGCAACACCAACGAGGCGGTCGACGGAGTCGTAAAACTCGCGGCGACTCAGGTCGTTCCCGACGTTTCGGTGCTCACCGCCGACGAAAGCGTGCTCGCTTATGCGCGCGGCAAACAGCCGATGATCCGCGGGATAATCGACCTGCGCGGCGTATTCACCGAACCGATGACCGAATCCGATATCGCCGAAGCCCGCAAGCTCATAAACGCCAACGCCGTTAAGATCGGACTTTTCGATTCCAAAGCGCTCGACGCCTCTTCCGCCGACGAACTCAGATCCATGCTGCTCACCGTCTGGGCGTTCGATGCGGCCGAAGACGAAGCTTCGCTGCTTCACGCCATGCTCACCGGCGCGCACGCGGTTGTCACCCCCTCCCCCGATAAAGTCAAAGAGGCGTATACGCTCTTTGCCGAAGACGCGCTGACCCGCACTCCTTCTGTCATCGGTCACCGCGGCAACCCCACCAACGCGCCCGAAAACTCCATTTCAAGCTACCGTATCGCTTACGAAAACGGCGCGGATATCGTGGAGACCGACGTTTATCTCAGCAAGGACGGCGAAGTGGTCGTGATGCACGACAGCGACATTTCGCGCACCACCACCGGTACCGGTAACATCGAATCGCTCACGCTCGCCCAGCTCAAGGAATACTATCTGTGGGGCGAAAACGACAAATTCAAGACCTCGTTCCCCGAAGAACGCATTCCCACACTGCGCGAGATATTCGAGCTGATGAAAAATTGCGAAGGGCTTAAGCTCTTCGTCGAGATCAAAACTACCAAGCCAGCGGTATGCCAGAAGATCGTTGATCTCGCCGAGGAATACGGAATGAGCGAGCGCATATCGGTCATATCCTTCTCGCTCACTCAGCTCGTAAAGATGCATCAGGTCGCACCGGAGATCTCGTGCGGATACCTTTTGAACACCATACAGTCGTCTGCTTCCGACGAACTGGCGGCAGCCGCCCTCAACGCCGTAATAAGCAGTATCGTCAAAAACAATATAACCTGCAATCCCGCGTATACCGCGCTCACGTATAAATTCCTCAGCGCCGCCAACGTGCGCGGCATAACCGTATGGCCGTGGACCTACACCGCTTCGAACGGCGAAAGATTCGCTTATGCGTTCAAATCCGGTTTCGGCGGACTCACTACCAACGATGCTCAGTATACCAAGAACAACGTCAAATACATTACCGCTCCCGCCTGTGCGCGCGCGTCTGTGGGCGAAAGCGTCACGCTCGACGTGACGGCGGTCACCTACGGCAGGACGAGCGACAACGTTTCGGACAGAGTGGAAATAACCGTTATTTCGGGCGCTGACGTAATAAAAGTCGAAGGCGCGACTGTAACCGGCCTTAAACAAGGCACCGCGTACGTGATGTGCAGCTACGCCACCAAGCTTCCCGTAGGCGCCGCCAAGGGCTCGTACACCGTTTACACCGACGTCATCCGTATCGACGTCAGCGGCGCAGGCGTAATCGTCGGTGACTTTGACGGCGACGGCGACGTAGATTCCTCCGACGCCATCTACCTTCTCAGAGCGGTGCTGTTTTCGGAAGATTATCCGCTCAACCAGTCGGGCGATATCGACCGCAACGGCAGAATCGATTCGGCCGACGCCATCTATCTTCTGCGCCACGTGCTGTTCAGCGGCGACTATCCGCTGTTATAAAACTGCATATACTTCCTTTTGCGGAATACATCAAACTATTAAATTTTCTTCAAACGCGAAGCGGAATCTGTACCGCTTCGCGTTTTTGATACTTTTGCCGATATTTTTAATAATTATTCAAATAATATACAAAAAAACGATAATTAATGTTGACAAATCCAAAAACACGTGATATTATAAAAAGTAAGTTAGTATGTCGGTGTATATCCATTTGTATTATTTTACTCCGGCGGCTTAATGAATAATTAGGAGGAATAAAAAATGTCAAAGAAAGCGACAAGAAGAGCAATGATGCCAAGCGTTATCGCTTTGGTCATTTGCTTCGCGATGTTGGTCGGTTCGACGTATGCGTGGTTTACGGATACTGTATCTACCGGCGGCAACATCATCAAATCCGGTACTCTTGACATTGATCTGCTTGTCAAAAACGGCGACCTGGATACCACCGGCCTGACTGCAGACGACGAAGGGTACTATTCACTCGACGGCGTTGAAAACGCTGCGGTTTTCAATTATGAGCTTTGGGAGCCCGGTTATACCGATTGGGCTAATGCCAAAGTCAAAAACAACGGTACTCTTGCACTCAAGTATACCATGCGTATATTGTCTAAGGGCACTGTTTCCAAACTGGCTGAGGTCATCGATGTTTATTATGTTGCCGATAAGGTAGAACTTAATGCAGATGATCGTGCTGCTTCTTTGGGATCCCTTCAGAAAATCGGCACCCTCAAAGATGTTATCGACGGTGCAAACGGCGTCATCATAGACGATTTCCTTCTTGCAGGGGAATCTGATTACGCTACCATAGCGCTGCATATGCAGGAAGAAGCCGGAAATGAATATCAGGGACTTTCTATAGGATCCGGTTTCACGATTCAGATAATCGCAACTCAGTATACATATGAAGCGGATTCGTTTGATGATCAGTATGACGCAAGTGCTGAATATGATCTGGATCTTACCATTAAAAATGTCGGTGAGTGGCTCAGCATCATAAACGAACTGAACAATTTTGCAAGCGCTGACGGTGAATCCAATATCAACGAAGTTTCGTACAAGCTCGCGGCCGGCGTTTATGATCAGGCTGCCACTATCGAACTGTTCCCGAACGACGCCCAGCATAACGCGAACAACAATGGTTATGTTTCCGATATAGCTAACGCTGATGCCAACGTTGTAACATTCACTGCTAACGGTGAAGTTGTAGTCACTGCTCCTGTTACAATAAAAGGTGCCGGCAACAGCTCGAAATCCGGTTATGATTATATCAATCAAAGCCCTGCTTCTATAGTATTCGACGGTTTCACTTTTGAAGGAACTCTCCAGGACGGTGACGTCGATACCGTTATTGTTGACCTTGCGGATTCCGCAAACAATGTTGTTTTCAGAAACTGCACGTTCAAGAATCAGACTCATATTACTATAGGCCATGCCGGTGATAACAGATGCGGTAACGTACTTTTTGAGAACTGCACTTTTGAAAACGCGGCATGCTTCTCCGGATACTGGTATGATCTTCAGATCAAAGACTGCACCGGTACTGTAGATTCCGGTCACGGAAAAGGCCTGATCAATGTTCAGGGCGGCAATACTACTACTGTTGAAAACTGCACGTTCGATCTGGGCACTACGCTTGCTTATTTCGTAAGAACCAACGGTGGCGGCACTGTGACTGATTTCACAAACTGCACCTTCACCGGTAATACTCCTACTAACATTGTCAATTTCAGAGGCTCTAACCAAGTAGTGAACTTCACGAACTGCACTCTTAACGACGGCGACATACCTGCAACCCCCAGCATCGGAGTAGGCAACTACGGTACCCTTAACATCCATTAAACAGACTTAATTCCCCTGGTGCAACTTAACGAACGCTCCGCATATGCGGGGCGTTCTTTCCTGTATGATCCATTTAACATGTAAGCTGAAATACTTTTCAAACTATTGCAAAAACGATCGTGTTCTGTTATAATAAGCAAAAGAATACTTGCGGCATGAGATGTGCCTCATCACTATTTTTCAAAGGAGCCGTTTTTCGTGAGAAAAAGGTTTATCTGCATAGCATTATGCGTTTCTCTTGCGCTGTGCGCCCTGCCGGCGCTCGCCGCGCGCGCCGTCGACAGGTCTTCCGTCACACGGCAGGGCGTGACGGTGTCTTATCCCGCCCGGGTCGCCCCCGGCGGGGAAGTCGCGCTGACAGTGACGCTCGATTCGCTCGACGTAATGTCCTGCGGCGTGCGCGTAAGCCTGCCGACCGGTTTTTCGTTCGTCAGCGGCGCGTGGAACGCCGAAAACACGGGCGATCCGTTCATCATATCCAACGCGAGCAGCGAAAACGGGTATATCCACGCCGCCGTCATCAATTACGGCGACGACACGGTCACGCTCGACGGCGACGTGTTCGGCTACGTCCTGACGGCGCCGCAGACCGAAGGCGCGTACGTTATAACCGTGGAGTTTTCCAACGAAGGCGAATCGCTGCGTACGTTTCCGCTGAACATAACCGTCACGGGTGAAGCGGAAAGTTCCGAAGGGCCCGAAGAATCTTCCGGCGACGAGCCGGTATCGGAAGAGATACCGGAGCGCGTGCAGGAGATCTCCGTCCCGCAGAGCGCAGACGTGATCCACGGCAGAGAATTCGCCATAGCCATCCACGCCGACGAGATCACCGCCAAATCGCTCGGTGTGCTGCTCAAATACGACGACAACGACTGTTTCAGCTTCGTTTCCGGCGTGTGGAATTCGCCGGCGTTCACGTCCGCGTTCCCGCCGTTTATCGTCGCTAATATGTCCTACGACGCCGTAAATGATAAGATCAGCGCCGCCGTGCTCACGTATCAGGACAAAAGCTTGAGCCAGCATATTATCGATAAAGACATTTTCATCATATGCCTCGCCGTCCCGGCAGACGCCGAAGGCGTGCACGACCTGACCGTCACGGTCAGTATCGAAGACGACGCGGGCAGGTATACCACGATCGCCAACACCGTTTCGGTGGATATCCGGGGGCACGAATGGGTAGCGCAAAGCGTAATCCCCGCCACCTGCGCCGCCGAAGGGTCCAGGCACAGCGTGTGTTCGTACTGCAGCGCGCAGAAAGACGAGATCCTGCCCATAGATCTGCATAACCACACCGGCGAGACCGAGCTTTGGGGCTACGTCCCGGCGACCTGCGAACAGGCGGGGTATACCGGCGACGTCCATTGCCACGGCTGCGGCCTGCTGCTCGAAGAGGGCGAGACCATACCTCCGCTGCGCAAGCTCGCCGACGTGTGCGATGAAAACTTTTACTTTTACTATATAGGCGAGACCCAGTACGTTATGATAACCGGCGAGGTCGATTCGCTCCCGGAGGGAGTGGTCGAGACCGATCCTAACGGCGAAGGCGTGCCGGGGAATCCGCTTAACGTGCGCGATAAGCTGCGGCTCGTCTACGGCGACGCCATACTCGACGAAGCGACTATCGCCGTAAAAGGCGACCTCGACCGCGACGGCGACGTCGATTCCGACGACGCGATCTATCTGTTGAGGCACGTGCTTTTCGAATCCGATTTCCCGGTCGATCAGCCGTGCGACTTCAACGGCGATGAGTCGGACAATTCCGACGACGCCATCTATCTGCTCAGGCACGTGCTGTTCCCGGGCGATTTTCCGCTTTGATACGTCAAAAAATGCATTCCGCCCGCGTTTTTTAAGCGCGGGCGCGTTTTTTCTTGCATTTTTGCCGAAAGGTGCTATAATAAAGTGCGTAAGTTCAAAAATCAAAAGGAAAAACCGTTTATGTATATTACCGGAAAACAGGCTTTCGCGCTGCTTGCGGAAGGGATAAGCGATCCGCGTTCCGTGCGCTACGTGATGCACAGCGTCTACGTCGGCGAACTCGCCGCGCTGATCGCAGGGCGAATGGGACTCGATCCCGTTTACGCCGCGGCGCTCGGATATCTGCACGATATCGGCCGCAAGGTCGATCCCGCAAACCATATGTACGCGGGGTATAAGTATTTAAAACAAAAAGGTTACGGCGAATACGCGTATATCTGCCTTACGCATTCGTTTCTTAACAACGATATCGAATGCATCTGCGGCGAACTGCTTTCACCGGAAAGCGAAGGATACGCCGAGGTGAAAGAGCTGGTGAGCACGCGCGAATACACCGATTACGACCGCATCATCCAGACCTGCGACCTGCTCTGCCTCCATTCCGGCGGGACCACGCTTGAAGAGCGCATAGCGGATATAGAATCGCGCAAGGGCACGCACGCAAAATCGGCGTACCACCGCCGCGCGGCTTTCGCGCAGCTGGAGTATATCGAAAGCAGGATCGGCTGTCCGGTGTACGAATTGTATAAGTATTTGAAAGGAGATACATTCGGGCTATGAAAAAAGCGTATTTCGCGTGCGGATGCTTCTGGTGCATAACGCCCGTGTTCGAAGAAAACGGCGCGTCGCGCGTCACCTGCGGCTTCTGCGGCGGCACGGAGGAAGACCCGGATTACGACGCCGTCAAAGCGCAGCTCACGAACCACCGCGAGACGGTCGAGCTGGAATACGATGAAACGCGCGTGAGTTTCGGCGAACTGTGCGACGTTTTTCTGGCAAACGTAGACCCCACTGACGGCGGCGGGCAGTTCATCGACCGCGGCAGATCGTATACGCTCGCCGTGTATTACGCAAGCGAGGATGAAAGGGAAATCGCTTCCGAAAGGATATCCGCGTGGGAAAAAGCAAATAACGCAAAAGCGCATATCGCGCTCGAAGCGCTCGGCAGGTTTTATCCCGCCGAAGAAGAGCATCAGGATTACTATAAAAAAGAGCCCGAGTCGTTCGCGCGCGAAATGCGCGAAAGCGGCAGGGAAGAGAGGTTCGCAAACAGATAAAAAAAGACGCCGGACATATGTCCGGCGCTTTTCTGTTTTACTTTATAAAGTGGCAGCCATAACGGCTTTTATTGTGTGCATACGGTTTTCGGCTTCGTCAAAAACTATCGACTGCTTTCCTTCGAACACTTCGTTTGTCACTTCCATACAGTCGAGCCCGAATTTTTCGAAGATCTCGCGTCCGGTCTCGGTCTCCAGGTCGTGGAACGCCGGCAGACAATGCATAAAGCGGCACTGTTCGCCCGCTGTTTGCATCAGTTTTTCGTCCACGCGGTAGGGGATCAGATCGTCTATGCGTTCGCGCCACGCCGAATCGGGTTCGCCCATCGAGACCCATACGTCGGTGTAAATGACGTCGGCGTTTCTCACCGCCTTTGCGGGATCGGTCTCAAAGCGAAGCACGGCTCCTGATTCCGCCGCGCTTTCGCGGCAGACCGATACAAGCTCTTTGTTAGGAAAATACTTTTCGGGCGCGCAGACCGTGAAATCCAGCCCCATTATGGCGCTGCCCGCCATAAGCGAATTGCACATATTGTATCTGGCGTCGCCTATGAATACGAGCTTTATCCCTTTAAGGCGCCCGAAATGTTCTTTTACGGTAAGAAAATCCGCGAGCACCTGCGTGGGGTGGAATTCGTTGGTGAGCCCGTTCCACACCGGCACGCCCGAATACTTTGCAAGCGTCTCCACGCGGTCCTGACCGTAGCCGCGGTATTCTATGCCGTCGAACATCCTGCCCAGTACGCGCGCCGTATCGGCTATACTTTCCTTTTTGCCGAGCTGCGAGCTTTTGGGATCGAGATACACCGCGTGCATCCCCAGGTCGGCGGACGCGACCTCGAACGAACACCGCGTGCGGGTGCTGGTCTTTTCGAATATCAGCGCGACGTTTTTGCCGCGGCAGATATCGTGCGGCACGCCGTTTTTCTTTTTGGCTTTCAGGTCGGCGGCGAGCTCGAGCAGGCCGTCTATCTCTTCCGCCGAAAAATCGAGCAGTTTAAGAAAACTCTTTCCTTTAAGATCCATTTTTGGCTCCTCAGTGATTTATATCCACAAGATGTGTGTTCTTCTGGTCGTACGAAGCGCTTATGACGTCGGCGAGCGCGAGCGCAGTGTCGATGGACGTCATACACGGGATGTGCGCGTTCATCGCCTTGCGGTAAAGCAGGCGGAAATCGCCTACCGAAACGTCCATCACCGCGCCGGTGTAAACGACGTAGTTGACTTTTCCGGTCTCGATCAGGTCGTAGATGTCGTTGTTATCCCATATATTGTGCGCCATCGTCACTTCCATACCGCGCGCGCGTATTGCGGCGGCAGTGTCGGGCGTGGCGTAGATGTGCATCCCCAGATCGGTGAACTTTTCGGCGAGCTTTATCGCGTCCGAATAATCGTAGTCCTCGACCGAAATCAGTATGCCTTTGCCGGGCTCTTTGCCGGCGTGGACGTCTATTCCGGAAGCGCAAAGCCCTTTGTAAAGCGCTTCGGCCTTGGTCCTGCCTATGCCAAGCACCTCGCCGGTGGATTTCATCTCCGGCCCCATAATGGAGTTGGCGTCGGATATCTTTTCAAAGCTGAACACCGGCACCTTCACCGCGTAATAGCGCGCGCTCTTTGCAAGTCCTTCTTTGTATCCCAGATCGGCGAGCCGTTCGCCCAGCATAACGCGGCTGGCGAGCTCGATCATCGGAATGCCCGTGACCTTGCTGATATACGGCACCGTGCGGCTTGCGCGCGGATTGACCTCTATGACGTAAAGCTCGTTTTCGAACACCAGATACTGTATGTTCACAATACCCTTGGTCCCCAGACCGCGCGCGATCTTTATCGAGACGTCGCATATCTTTTTGGTAAGCGTTTCGGAAAGGTTGTACGGCGGATATACGGCTATCGAATCGCCCGAATGAATGCCTGCGCGCTCGATATGCTCCATTATCCCGGGGATGAGCACCGTCGAGCCGTCGGAGATGCAGTCGACTTCGAGCTCGGTGCCGGGCATATATTTGTCGACGAGCACCGAATTCGAAATATCGCGCGTTATCGCGTCCATATACGTTTTCAAGTCGTCCGCCGAACGCACCACGCTCATACCCTGGCCGCCGATGACGTACGAGGGCCTGAGCAGCACGGGGTAGCCGAGTATCTTTGCCGCCACGAGCGCTTCCTCGGTGCTTTCCACCGACACCGCCTTGGGGCGTTTCATATCAATGGAACCCAGAAACGCGTCGAAACGTTCGCGGTCTTCGGCGATATCTATGCTTTCGGCGCTTGTGCCGAGTATGGTCACTCCCGCCGAATCCAGCGTTTTGGCGAGCTTGATCGCGGTCTGACCGCCGAAAGCCACCACCACGCCGATCGTGCGCTCGACTTTTACGATATTCAGTATGTCTTCCTCGGTCAGCGGCTCGAAATACAGCCGGTTCGCGGTGTCGTAATCGGTCGAGACCGTTTCGGGGTTGTTGTTGACTATGACGACGTCGTAGCCCATCTCTTTAAGCGTCCACACGCAGTGGACCGAGCTGTAGTCGAATTCTATGCCCTGACCGATGCGTATCGGCCCCGAGCCAAGCACCATTATGACCGGTTTGCCGCTGCGGCTTATGCTTCTGGATTCGCAGTCGGCGTCGGCGCACGAATAGAAATACGGCGTCTCGGCGGCGAACTCGGCGGCGCAGGTGTCGACCATCTTGTAGCTGTAATCGAACGCGGGCAGCTTTTCCGCCTTCGTCAGGCGTTTGATATACGTGTCGGGGAATCCCGACTTTTTCGCCTTTAAGTAAAGCGCGTCGGTAAGCTCGTTTTCGCATATCTCTTTTTCAAGGTCTGCGGCCTCTTTGAGGCACGAAATGAAATACCCGTCTATCCCGGTGATCCGGTGCACCGTCTCTTCCGTCACGCCGGCTTTGAGCGCTTCGAACACCGTGAACACGCGCATATCGTCCTGCATGCCGAGCCGCGTCAAAATGTCGTCGCCGCTCACCGGTTCGGCGTTTAACGAATCGAGGTTTATCTCCACGCCGCGCACGGCTTTCATAAGCGCTTCCGTAAAGGTCTGGCCTATCGCCATCACTTCGCCGGTCGCCTTCATCTGCGTGCCGAGCCTGCGGCTGGAACCTATGAATTTGTCGAACGGCCACTTGGGCAGCTTGACGACGACGTAATCGAGCGCGGGCTCGAACAGCGCGCAGGTCTTGCCGGTGATCTCGTTCTTTATTTCGTCCAGATTATACCCGATAGCGAGCATAGTGGAAATTTTAGCGATAGGGTAGCCCGTTGCCTTGGAAGCCAGCGCGGACGAGCGCGAAACGCGCGGGTTGACTTCAATCACGGCGTATTCGAAACTGTCCGGGTCGAGCGCGAACTGGCAGTTGCAGCCGCCCACGATCCCAAGCGCCGATATGATATCCAAAGACGCCGAACGCAGCATCTGGAACTCTTTGTCCGAAAGCGTGAGGGTAGGCGCCACGACGATCGAATCGCCGGTGTGAATGCCCACGGGGTCGAAGTTTTCCATCGAACAGACGGCGATAACGTTGCCGGCCGCGTCGCGCATAGTTTCGAACTCTATCTCTTTCCAGCCGGAAATGCATTTTTCCACGAGAATCTGCGTTATGGGCGACATTTCGAGCCCGGTGAACGCGATCTTCGCAAGCTCTTCGGCGTCCTGCGCGATCCCGCCGCCCGAACCGCCGAGCGTGTACGCCGGCCTGACTATGACTGGGTAGCCTATCTCGTCGGCCGCGGCGAGCGCGGCGTCCACGTCGTGCGCGATGGCGCTAGGAACGCACGGCTGACCGATCTTCTGCATCGTTTCCTTGAACGATTCGCGGTCTTCAGCCTTTTTGATCGCCTCGATATCGCTGCCTAAGAATCTCACTCCGTATTTCTGCAGCACTCCGTTTTCGTAAAGCTGCATAGCCACCGTGAGCGCCGTTTGTCCGCCAAGACCTGCGAGCAGGCCGTCGGGACGCTCTTTTTCTATTATTCGCGCGATCGTCTCTTCGGTGAGCGGCTCCAGATATATCTCGTCAGCCAGCGCGCTGTCGGTCATTATCGTCGCGGGATTGGAATTTGCGAGCACCACGTTTATGCCCTGGCTCTTGAGCACGCGGCATGCCTGAGCGCCCGCGTAATCGAATTCGGCCGCCTGTCCTATAACGATGGGGCCCGAACCGATGACGAGCACTTTTTTGATCGCTTCGTTTTTAGGCATTTTTGCAATCCTCCATCATTTTCAAAAAGCGGTCGAACAAAAACTCCGTGTCGTGCGGCCCGGAATTCGCCTCCGGATGGAACTGTACCGTGAACGCGTTTAGGTCTTTGTATTCCACGCCTTCCGAACTGCCGTCGTCGGCGTTGACGAACGTCTCTTTTCCCACGCCCGCAAGCGAATCGGCGACCACCGCGTAGTAGTGGTTCTGGCTCGTGATATACGTCCTGTCTGTACCAATTTCGCTGACCGGCTGATTCGCGCCGTGGTGGCCGTACTTGAGCTTGACGGTCTTTCCGCCCATGGCGAGCGCGGTCAGCTGATGCCCCAGGCAGATGCCGAACAGCGGTTTTTTGCCTATGAGTTTCTTTATCTGTTCTATTTCGCAGACGTTTTCTTCGGGGTCTCCCGGCCCGTTGGAAAGCATTATCCCGTCGGGGTCGTATGCGAGCACGGTCTCTGCGGAGACGCCGTGCGGGAACACTTTCACGCGGCAGCCGCGCGCGCGCAGACATTCTATTATGCTTTTCTTCGCGCCGTAGTCGATAAGCGCCACGCGGAATTTTTCTTCCGTCAAGGCGCTTTTTTCATACGCCTCTCTGCACGAGACGAGCGGCACTACGCCTGTAACTTTGTATTCCTTAACGGCGGAAAGGTCTGAAATCATACCGTCGCAGATAGCCCCGTTCATAACGCCCTGCTCGCGTATCATCCTGGTGAGCCGGCGCGTGTCTATGCCGCAGATGCCGCATACGCCGCGCTGTTTGAGAAACTCGTCGAGCTTATATTCGCTCCTGAAATTCGAAGGAGCATCGCACAGAGTCCTCACGACGTAGCCTTTGACCGCGCATTCGCCTTCGAAATCCTGCGGTATCACGCCGTAATTGCCTATGAGCGGAAAAGTCTGCACGACTATCTGCCCGGCGTACGAAGGGTCGGTGAGCGTTTCGAGATATCCGCACATCCCGGTCGTGAACACGACTTCGCCCACGGTCTCTTTGTCCGCGCCTATTTTGTATCCTTCAAAAACCGTTCCGTTTTCAAGTATCAGATATGCCTTTTTCATAGCCGTCTCCCCGCAATAGAATGGGAATCGTTTTACGCTTTACTTCCTTGCGCAGACTTCTTTTATCACGTCCAGCGCCTTTTTGAGCGTATTCATCGGGATATTCAGCGCCGGCAGCAGCCTCACCTTGTCTTTTGCGGTAAGGCAGAGCACGCCGCGCTCTATGCATTCGTTCACCACGTCGGAAGCGGGCCTTACGGTTTTTATGCCTATCATAAGCCCCGCTCCGGTCACGCTTTCCACGCCTTCGGCGGAAGAGAGCGCTTCGAAAATATACTTGCTTTTCGTTTTGACGTTTTCAAGCAGTTTTTTGTCTATGCGGCTTACGACGCTCAGCGCCGCCGCGCACGATACCGGGTTGCCGCCGAAAGTGGAGCCATGGTCGCCGTACGCGAACACGTCCGCGCATTTTTCGCCGAGCAGAGTCGCGCCGAGCGGAAGCCCGCCGGCGAGCCCTTTCGCCGTGGAAACTATATCGGGCGTAATACCGTAATTCATATAAGCGTAAAGCTCGCCCGTCCTGCCGTTGCCGGTCTGCACCTCGTCGACGATGAGCAGCACGTCGCTTTTTTTGCAGAACGCGTAAAGCTTCTTTACGAACTCCGCGCCGAGCGGGATGACTCCGCCTTCGCCCTGCACGCATTCTATCATCACGGCGGCGAGCGCTCCGCGCGCGTTGAGTTCCTCGGGGATTGACATATCGCCGGCGTCAAAACTCACGAACCCTTCGGTCAGAGGAGTGAACAGCTCGTGAAACTTCGCCTGCCCCGTCGCCGCGAGCGTAGTCAGCGTGCGCCCGTGGAAACTGTTGTTCAGCGTGGCTATGATATGCCGCTTCTGCCCGTATTTGACGGATGCGTATTTGCGCGCCGCTTTGATCGCGCATTCGTTGGCTTCGGCGCCGGAATTCGAAAAGAAGACTTTTTTCATCCCGGTACGTCTGCACAGAACACGCGCGAGCTTTGCGCACGGCTCGGTGTAGTACAGGTTGGAAGCGTGCTGTATAAGCGACGCCTGACCGCACACGGCCTTGCGCCACGCTTCGTCGGCGATCCCGAACGCCGTTACGCCGATGCCCGAGCCCATATCGATGTATTTTTTGCCGTCTTCGCCGGTGACGACCGAGCCTTTGCCCGATACCGCCACGACCGGGAAACGTTTATAAGTGGAAGCGATATACTGTTTGTCGATCTTCTTGATATCGGTTTTCATAAATACCTACCCCGTATGCTTCAGCGCGTGACCATCGTGCCGGCGCCTTCGTCGGTAAGAAGTTCCATAAGTATGGAATGCGGCACGCGGCCGTCCATAATGACCACGTTCTTCACGCCTTTTTCAATGGCTTTTATGCAGCATTCTACTTTGGGTATCATACCGCCGGATATCACGCCCTGCTTCCTCAGCTCCGCGGCTTCCGCCACCGTGACTTCCGGTATCAGCGTGGAAGGATCGTCTTTGTCGCGTAAGATCCCCGCGATATCGGTCATCATAATGAGCCGCTCCGCGCCTAACGCGCCCGCTATAAATGCCGCGGCGGTGTCGCCGTTGATGTTGTATATGTTGCCGTGCCTGTCGCACCCGACCGTAGAAACGACGGGGATATACCCCTTGTCGAGCAGATCGTTTATTACGGCGGTGTTCACCTTGGTGATCTCGCCGACCAGCCCCAGACGTTCGTCCTTGGGCTCGGCTTCTATGAGCCGCGCGTCGACGCCCGAAAGGCCCACGCTCACGCCGCCGGAAACTTCTATAAGGTTCACAAGCGTCTTGTTCACCTTTCCGGAAAGCGCCATCTGCACGATATCTATCGTCTCGCCGTCGGTCACGCGCAGCCCGTCCACGAACTCGGGCTTTTTGCCAAGCTTATCCATAAGTTCGCTTATTTCCGGACCTCCGCCGTGTACGAGCACGATCTTTATGCCTATGAGCCACGAAAGCACTATGTCTTTCATCACCTGTTTTTTAAGCTGTTCGTTCACCATCGCGTTGCCGCCGTATTTTATGACAACGGTCTTGCCGTTGTAACGCTTGATGTACGGCAGCGCCTGAGCCAGCACTTCCGCGCGCTCGGCGTTGGAAAAAACGTCGTTCATATAAGTTCCTCCTTTTTGTCTCCGCGTCAGCTGCGGTAATCGCCGTTGATCCGTACGTACTCGTACGTGAGGTCGCAGCCGCGCGCCGTTGCGGACGAATCGCCGTCGTGAAGGTCGATAATTATCTCTATCTCTTTTTCAAGCAATATCTTTTTGGCTTCTTCTTCCGAAAAATCCACGCCGCAGCCGCTTTCGCAGACCTTTACGCATCCGGCGGAGCTTTTGAAATATATATCCGCCTTTTCGGGGTCTATGTCCGCGCCGCTGTAGCCCATCGCACAGATGACTCTGCCCCAGTTGGCGTCGGCGCCGAATATTGCGGCCTTGGTGAGGTTGGAACACACCACGCTTTTGGCGACGGTCTTTGCGGTATCTTTGCCGCGCGCGTTTTTAACGGTACACTCTATAAGCTTTGTCGCGCCCTCGCCGTCGGAAGCGATCGCT
>JAEEGG010015060.1_pt1 | contig 16284 bp, 24 predicted proteins | sample 9134161 | NCBI WGS metagenome assembly JAEEGG01 (sample SAMN16246543, study PRJNA631951) | gut metagenome | biome: gut microbiome; feature: rumen; material: CR-attached | host: Bos | place: Iran: Karaj | collected 2018-10
TAAGAATTTCGTAACAATTTTTTTTCTTACTGCCATGATCCTGTCAGCCATGCCATCAGAGCCTGATCATCCATGCGTCCTTCGTAGTACACTTCGACGATCTCGTCATCTTCTTCGGCTTCGCCCATGTTCCACATCAGCAGGTTGTACACGTTGCCGATGTGTGCGTCTTCCTTCTCTCCGTAGAAGCTCCACACCCTGCCATCCTTGTCGGTGCAGTCAATGATCCACATGTCCGTGTCGCCGATGCGCTCGTAGCCTGTGACCACTGTCAGCAGGGGATAGAACTCTCCACGGTCGCCCACCTCAGCGGATGCGGTCATGACAAAGGAGCAAGCGATGATGATGGCGATGGCGATGGTGATGGCGGTGGCAGTGCTGATGATCTTCTTCATGGTGGTTACCTTCCTTCCCTCTCTCTGTGCCTACAGTATACCACACAACTTGTTACAATGCAAGCAGATCTTTCTTAACTTTTTGTAACAATTACAATTACATGGGCGGTTACATCAGAGGGTAGCTTAGGGTTACAGGAGAGTTACATGGCTGATCCCTTTGCATCGATGCACGGCAAAAAACTGTAGCCTGCTGAATTAGCTAAAATACCGGGCGTGTCGTTCGCGCACGCCCGGGTGTCGTTGCCCGCGACCCCAGCCTACCGGCTAGTTTTTTCGTCGGGTCAAAAGAAATACACCCTCGATGGGGGGGTGTATTTCGGGAAAAAATTTTTTTGAAAATGTAAATCGGATTATGCCTGGCCTATTTCCACTCCAAGAGTTATTTTGATTTCGGATGACGGTTATTCCATTTCTTCAAATTGAATCGTAGGACATCTCCCAGTAGCATCCATTTCTAAATCTTTTACAGACTCAATCAATTCCATCAAAGGTGCATCAGAAGCCATCGCCGCAGTGCCAGGCTTTGCCGCAGGTTCTCCGTCCGTATAATCGGCTCGCGGCAGATCGCTTTCCACAGCCTTTATTACCTCGGGCGCAAAAGAAGTAGGATGTTCGATCATTGCCGCATTCACCCATGACTTCTTACTCTTGTTCCTCTTGTAAACTTTCTTATCTTCTTTCTTCGCCGTCAACTTATAGTATTCTGGCCACTCGTTACCCATTTCATAGAAACCGCGCAAATGCTTGAGTAGAGTCTTATCCTTTACTTCTACTCTCTTATTCCAATAAAATTTACCATCATCTATGGCTTGCGGCATTATCCAATCTCCACCGCCGTACCACCAACGAATAGTATTCTCCTCTGTTGTTCCAAGATACATCAGAATCTTTTTTTCGATATCAAAATAAGAGATACCTCTTGTATCTAAAATAGTGCGTTTTTCTGCGGGATTGATATCTTTATACTTTCCATGCCTTACCCACCAGCGACCTCCAGCTATACCTATTGCTAGCAATGAGCCAGCAAGAAGCCATGGTCCGAGCGAGAGTAAAGCCACCACTCCCAATCCTACTCCTGTACCTATCAACATGCGGTAAAGGACATCTTCTTGTAATTCAGTATTTTGCGGCTGATATCCCATTATGGGTTCTCCTTATTCACTACGTCTATAAGACTTATTACCAAATAATATTGCGCACGCCCATGTGCCGAAGAAGGCGGTCCAGTACGGCATTGCCGGAGCACCAAACATTCCAACAGCAATCAAAGACCATGCGTGCATTACAATCCACGGCCCAAGAAAAATAGCCAATGCTAAAACAATGATAACAGTTATACATCCACCGACTGGATGTTCATCAATGAATTGATATTTCTTCATCTTCTTGCTTCTCCTCACCTTTGTTTTTGAATAATGTATCAATATAATCCATGCGGATATGATATGCTTGCGCAGCTTTGCGCAAAGCCTCTTTATATTCGTTTTCGGTAAATTCTTCAAGTTCTTTGCGCGGCATATCAAAATAACGTTTTGCTACTTGTAAACATGCTGCGTTTCCTCTTGAGCCATTCACCGGACATTTTCCAAACATGCTATAAAAGCATTCATAACAACGTATATCGCTCACAATTGCTCACCTCAGTTGAGGATAGTAGTTTTTGCTTGTCTACGTCCTCTTTCATAAAAATGTTCATTATAGAAATTTTCCCAATAAGGATCCCAAACTTTCCAATCATCTTCATCAAGTTCAAGACCTTTTATGAAATCTTCATATTTTACAATGTTCGCGGCACAGCCTTGTGTCATGAGGCTAGACTCTTCAACACCAGGCATCTGTACCACAAGAATTTTTACATGCTTAGCAAAAGCATATCCGGCTTCCCAAGATGTTCCGGCTGTCGCCTGTCTGCCGTAGTCTGCGAGTACCATCCAATCACATTCATCAATAGCTACAACATCCATGGTAAATACGCATTGTCCCCATGTCTGAATATCAATACCCCAGGCGTTAGGAACTTTATGAAAACCAGGTCTATAAACTTCTACATAATCATCTCGCATATCTGGTTCGCCAGGACTTAATGGAGGAAGTTTCATATTATCAAGAACTTCCTCAAGTTTATTCATCTGTTCTTTGATTTCTTTATCTGCAACAACAGGTCCAGCTAAATAGAATTTCATGCAACTTTCTCCATATAATCTTTGCGCGAAGAGGTATATAAGTGACTTGCGAAGTCGGGTTTCTCGATATCAATGCGGCCCTCGGTCGTATCGAGTTTACCATCAGTATAATTTGTATGCGTGAAAACCAAGTTTACTTTTTTATCGAGATTATATCTCGCTGCATCGGCCTGAATGCGTTTGTAAAGACTTGGAAGATAAAGGTGTCCAAAACGGAGTGCGCCCTGCCAAGGGTTTGCTTGATTGGTCGTATCTACAATGTCCGGATTGATATCCTCTTTGGCGCACTCCGCTTCCATAGGTCCCGCTCCGTGACGTGTCATATATGTGCGGGATACATAGTAAAGTTCAGTAGGAAGGTTGAGTTTTTCAATATCTTCATGAATATTTTGCGCACTTACACTCGAAGGGGTAAGATGCGGAAAATCTCCACGATTCAGCTGGTCAAGGAGTAATCCCTGACCTCCTTCATAAATCAGATGATCATATCTATTTTCATCCATAAGTGCTTCAAAGGGGATAGTTTCACATTCACGATTCAAGTATTCAACTGCCTGCATAAAATGTCCAAGAGTATAGAGACCATCATCTTCATTATAAGGATAATATTGATTAAGTTCTTTTACTTTATTATAAAGTGTATACGGATCAAGAAGTAAATCTGCGGCAAGGAGTGGTTTTTCTTTACTGCGAGTTACGCAAGCAAATAATCCCATACCGCAAGATCCATGCCGCTTGTCCCCACGGGACTTCTCAAGATTGCGATTTTTCATTACGTCACAAGGAAGAATAATGCGACAACGAGGATCTATAATAACTCTTTCTCTGGTAAGCCAAAGAGCAATAGGATCTATAACGAACTGGCGATGATAGAAAGTATCACCGCCGTTCGCATCATTTACGCCTGTGCAGTGAAAGATATGGTCTTTATAAGTGTGTGCCCTTTGCTGGCAACCATTGTAGTTGATGGTAAGAATGCGGCCAGGATTCATTTCTCCCAAGACACCTGCGACAAGACCTTTGCACTCGTCACCATAGTTACTACCAATTATAACTTTGACGTCCATACCTTTCTCCTTTCTTTTACCAAGCGATTCCGTCTTCAGTTACTGTGGCTCCGGTATCAGATGTAATAAAGTTTGCATTTACGTGGTCATCGACGATTTCACCGATAACCTTAGGAAGTTCATCACTGCGAGCGATCAAGAAGTGCTGTTTGAGGAGTTTACCCCAAGAGTTCTTGATCATCTCTTCATATCTATCATAGCAGCTTTCATTTGTGATTGCGATGTGATAAACATCGAATTTTTCACAAACCTGCTTGTAAAGTTCTTCAGTTTCAATATCCTGGGCCGCATCGCCAAAGAACTGGCGAATGTGATCACCATAAAGGATAGGATTGAGGGGTTCATCACCAAGGGTGATAATAATGCCTTTTTTGCCGCGATTCCAGCAGTCAAGCTTGGTATGATGAAGACCGAACCACCATGCGCCAGTATAAGACTCATAACGGTTTCCACCGCCGCCACCTTCGAAATAGATCTTGGTGGTTTGATCGAAGATGCGTACGTCAGATTCAAACTGAGTTGCTTGAATAGGTGCATCATCATAGTTCATGTCGCCAATGCCTAGCATACAGAACTCAACGTCTTTTACTTTACCATAAAGTTCAGACATAATTTCATCCAGCTGCGCGGCACAGGCCTTTGCGGCGTTGCCCATGGAGCCGGTTACATCAAGAGCAAGAATGATTGGGAGAGTCTCCGGATGTTCATCGCTGTCCAGACACTCACGAACTTTATTTTTTGGATTGAGCATCGGGTCAAGTTCATAAGACTTGTAAACCGCCTGGACGCTGCTTCTCAGAACCGCTGTAGTATCTGCAAATCCCGCGCTGTTTAGAGCAGTTGTATAACTTGCAGTTGTCCAAGTACCATAACCCATTACTCTTCCTCCTTCTTCTCCTCATCGTCGAAGTTGAACATTCCATCGAAGATATTGGCTCCGCCGCCCATCATCATCATCATGGGAAGCATATTGCCCATATTACCGGTTCCGCCCTTCATCATTTCGGTCATCATCATATACTTGACCATGTTGTTCATACCGCCCTTGCCGGACATCATGTTGCCGAACAGAGATACGATCTTGCCATAGAAGTACTGTTTGCCCATAAACATGTGATGTTCTGGAACAATAGTGTTGATGGTACCATCTTCATAGCGGAAAACCTTGATTTCATTGTCTGCGGCGCTGAGTACATAGCACGGACGACCTGCCGCGAGAATGATGTCGCCTTTTTCAACTTTATTGGTCGGAATAATGAAGAACCAATCTTCACCGACGTCGAACGCGAAATTATCGCAGTTAGTAAGGATTCCTGTGTCTGCATTGTAGCTCTTATAGCCACCGGAGGTCTTGATAGCGATTTCTCCGTTCATTCCAATGCGACACATGCCGGGAGCGATCTTGCCGAACATCCCGTTGAATAAGTTGGTGTTCATATTTTTGAACTCCTTTCTCTTTTTTCATTATTATTATATATTAAATTTTAAAAGTTATCAAATTGGGTAAAACATGTTCTTGACTCTGTGGAAAATTTTTAGTATAATGAGTGTAGTAAACGGGGACTAACCCTACTATTTCAAAGGAGGAGATTGTTATAATCAAGTTAGATTATACTATCGAATCTCCCGAAGAACGCAAAAAATTAGTAGAACAGATTTTAGCAGAAACTCCCGACCCAAGCGAGCAGTATCTCGAAATCCTCGGCGACTACTTGGTTCTTTGTATGGAGAAGCAAGAGAAAAAGGAGAGAAAGATTCTTACTGAAAATCGTTTAGCTACGATAAATAAGCGAGAAATCTCTTATGAGGGTCTGGTCAGTCAACTTGAAAACGGTGAAGATGGTGTTTACAATTTAATTACTGATAATGGAAAGAATACGATATTTCAACCAAAAGTTACGATTACAAAATAGGATTTAGAAGATATACCGTTGTTGCGTCAATTGCGCGAAAGCATTGAACGCTGGGAAAAAATTCAAAAGACTGTTTCCGGACGTGAAGCGTTTATAGTAAAACGCACTTTGATTGAAATGCGGAAAGACCAATATGTTCTAAAAAATGCTTATAAAACTCCAATAGTATTCACGAAGATATCAAGAGGAATGAAAGTATATCCTCCCTTACCTTGGCGTGAATGGGTCGAATATGATGAGCAAGGAAATCCAAATATTCGATATTGGGGTGTTTCTTTTTGTGATTATAAAGTTGTAAGTGAAATACTCCAAAGCCTTCCAGTACTTGAAGCACGATCCGAAGGACAATTTGAAGGTGACACTTGGTACATGGTATAGGACTTCAAGCCGCTCGTAGAGCGTGCGTTAGAAAAGTATCCTGTGTACCAACGGATTGTATAGTATAAGGCTGATAAGTTATAGAACGTTGAAATCCAGGCCATGCTTTAGGCGGAGTTCCAATTTACACACTCAATAGAATATATTAGCAGTCTTTGGCGCAACAAGATTCCGAAGTTGATTGCGCAAAAGGCACAAGACGAGTGGCTAGTGTGGTATTTTACTTATAAGGAGAAGGGCAAGTGGAAGAAATGTTCTCGTTGTGGGGAAATCAAGTTAGCCCATTCGAGATTCTTTTCTATAAATAAGACTTCCAAAGATGGCTTTTATAGTATTTGTAAAATCTGCCGCAATAGCAAAAAGAAGGAGAGCTAATAATGGCAGATGGAAAGACATTGTATTGTAAGACGTGTAATCGTACAATGGACGAAAACTAGTTTTACCAAACAAAACGAGTGGATAAATATCCCGATGGGTATTTACCAGAATGTAAGAAATGCCTGACGCGACACGTCGATAACTGGGATCCAAAAACTTATTTGTGGATTTTGGAAGATATTGATGTACCCTATATTGAAGAAGAATGGTCTACTTTGCTTGAACGTTATGCAAAGGATCCTAAAAAAGTAACAGGCATGACAATTCTTGGACGTTATCTATCCAAGATGAAATTGAAACAATTCAGAGATTACAGCTGGGAAGATACAGAAAAACTGCGGTTGGAGGCTGACGCTAAAAAAGCAGAAGTAATGGCGCGATAGGGTTATAGTGGTGAGGAGATTGAAACTGCTATAAATACTGGAACAATGCCAGAGAAACCTGTAGAATTTTAGACGGAGACCTCTGCAACTCCGATAGACCTAAATGAACCAGAATTCTTTGATGATGATCTTACAGAAGAAGATAAAAAATACCTTACGATAAAGTGGGGTAAAGCGTATCGTCCTTATGAGTGGGTGTAGTTGGAAAAGCTGTACCAGGAGATGATGGCGGCTTTTGATATTGTAACACCAGCACATGAGGACTATTTGAAGTTAATATGTAAAACTTCTTTGAAATGCCATCAGCTTGTAGATCTTGGAGATATTGAAGGTTTCCAAAAGATGGCTAAAGTTTATGATAGTTTGATGAAATCTGCAAAGTTTACTGCGGCACAGAATAAAGCAGAAAGTGGAGAATATGTTTCCGCTATTGATGAGTTTATTCTTATGTGCGAGCGTGAAGGATTTATTCCGAGATTCTATGTTGATGAACCGAAGGATAAGCCTGATGAAACTCTTGCTGATTTGCGGAATTATACTCATAGACTTGTTACAGAGGAAATGAATCTTGGTAATCTTATTGAATCTGCGGCGCGGACTATGGCGCGCGAAGAAGCGAAAGAAGAAGACGAAGAGACGACCGAGATTGATGGACTTGATCTACATGAATTAGAAGAAGAGGTGCTTACTGATAACGATTTCTTGAATCATTATCAATTTGTCGAAGATGAGTAGGCAGATGATGAAGAAACAATTCGTGCCCTCATTGGAGAGGATGATGAGTAATGGCACTTCAAGACTTACTCAATCTCAAGAGTAATGTTGATAAAATAGGGTTGTCAGAAGAGCGTGTAAAAGCATGTATTCCAGTCGCTCGGCAATATGTGTCTTTTTGGCGAGAATATCCAGACTTATTTGTGGATTTCTTAGTTTCTAAAAACAATCCTGAAAACTTTCATTTATTCTATTATCAGCGCGTATTTTTACGTGCGGCAATGCGTTATAAATATACCTATGCGGTATTCCCTCGTGCTTATTCAAAATCTTTCCTTGCTGCATTGATTTTGATTATACGTTGTATACTGTATCCTGGAGCCAAGTTGTTTGTTACATCTGGTGGTAAGGAACAGGCATCTAGCATATTAAAAGCCAAAGTCCAAGAACTCTGCCACCTAATCCCTGCTTTACATGAGGAAATAGATTGGCGCAGAGGTAAGACAATGGAGGGAAAAGATTATGTTAGATACGTATTTAAGAACGGGTCAGTGTTGGACAATATAGCAGCTCGTGAAACTTCGAGAGGACAACGCCGCCATGGCGGACTCATGGAAGAGTGCGTCGGTATTGATGGAACGATTCTTAATGAAGTTATTATCCCTACAATGAACGTTTCCAGACGTGGTGCGTGGGGAGATAAAGATGACGAAGAAGTTTTGAACAAGAGTCAGATTTATGTTACTACAGCCGGCTGGAAAAATACATTTGCATACGATAAACTTATTCAAATTCTTGTTTGGGAAATTATAAAACCAGACAGAGCGGTTATCTTAGGTGGTACTTGGAGAATTCCGGTTTTGATGGGTTTACTTGATAAGACATTTATCAGAGACCTTAAGATGGACGGTACCTTCAATGAGTCATCTTTTGATCGTGAATATGAAAGCCGTTGGTCTGGTACTATTGAAGATGCTTTCTTCAATGCAGAACAATTTGATCATAATCGTATTTTGAAACAACCAGAGTATGAATTCTCTGGTAGAAGCACAAAAAATGCTTATTATGTAATCGCAGTCGACGTTGGTCGTAAAGGTTGCGATTCTGTTGCTTGTATATTCAAAGTAACTCCACAGACTTCCGGAACCGCGCTAATTAGCTTAGTAAATATATTTACAATGAACAATGCTCATTTTGAGGATTAGGCAGTATGGTTGAAAAGATTGTACTTCAAATATAAAGCTAAGAAACTAGTTATCGACGGTAATGGTCTTGGTATTGGTTTGGTTGACTATATGGTAAAAGGTCAAACAGATCCAGATACTAATGAAATTTTGCCAGACTTTGGTGTTGAAAATGACGAAGATGGTGAATATAAAAAGTATCGTACTGAGAACTGTGAAGAAAATGCACTTTGGATAATAAAAGCAAATGCACCAATCAACACTGAGGCTCATGCTAATGCGCAAAGCCAGATGTCTGCTGGTCATGTAAAAATGTTGATTGATGAACGTATTGCGAAAATCAAACTTATGGGTACTAAGCGGGGTCAAGATATGAAGCCCGAAGAGCGGGCAGAATATCTTAAACCATTTACTTTGACTTCCATACTTAAGGAAGAGATGATGAACCTTCGTGAAGAAAATGAAGGTGTAAACATCATATTGAAGCAAGCAAATAAAGGTATCAAGAAGGATAAATTTTCTGCTTTTGAATATGGATTATATTATATAAAACAAGAAGAAGATAGAAAACGTAAAAAGCGTAAAAAGAGATTCAGTGATATGTTATTTATGAATTGAGGTGTCAAAAGTGCGGGCTTCAAGAGGCGAAATAAAAATAGAAGAAATATTGCGTGACGCCGGTCTCAATTTTACTATGGAGCAAGCCTTCGAAGGACTAAATAGCCCAAATGGTCGACCATTGCGGTTTGACTTTTGTGTATTTGATGATGATGGTAATATAGACTTTCTAATTGAATATTAGGGTAAACAACACTTCGAGCCTTCCAGTAAATATGGCGGCAAGCAAGGTTTTTATCGTCAATAGTTCAACGATAAAAATAAGCGCAGATTCTGCGCACTGAATAATTATAATCTAATCGAGATTCCCTATACAGATGAGAACTTGATTACATATGATTATATTATGGAAAAAGCTGGATACTAAGGAGGGATTGAATTGGCAGAGAATAGACAAGAAGCTATTCATGAAAAAGGCTTTTCAATCGTTCAGCGTCCAGAGTTGAGAGATATCTATGGTAATTAGGTTGATTACGGTAAAATCAAGGTGGGCTTTTAGACTCTTGATGATGCAGTAATTGACGTTGGTGCTTTGAAAAAGATAGATAAACGTAGTTATAGTAAGATGGCTGTCTTACAGGCAATTGCGCGAAAGGATTTTTCAGCATTACGCAGAATCTCTAATTACTTCTATGAAATCAGCGGTTTATACGAAAGACTATGTACTTACTTCTCTGGGTTGTATAGATACGACTGGTACATTACTCCCTATGTAATTGATGAAAATGCTAAAGAAGAAAAAGTTTTAGCTGATTTTACAAGGGCTCTTGATTTCATGGACGAAAGTGGTGTCAAGAAACTTTGCAGGGATATAGCCTTGAAAGTAATCATAAATGGCTGTTATTATGGCTATTATGTCGAGACATCAAACGGTTTTACTTTTTAGGAACTTCCTGTCGAATATTGCCGCAGTCGCTTCAAGGTTGGGAATAGACCAGCAGTTGAATTCGATCCACGCTTTTTCGATGATATGTTCCCAGATATCGAGCAAAGACTCCGTGTATTGAAAATGTATCCGGATGAATTTGCTAAAGCATATGTGGCTTATAAGAAAAATAAATTGAACTCTAATTGGAATGATGGTAGTCGTGGCTGGTGGTTACTTGATCCAGATTGTGCATTCAAAATCAATTTGAATAATAATGATTATCCAATGTTCGTAAATGTTATTCCGAAAATCTTTGATTTGGATGAAGCACAGGATCTTGATCGCCGCAAGATGATGCAACAGTTATTGAAGATTATTATTCAGAAGTTGCCTCTTGATAAGAATGGTGATTTGATATTTGACGTTGATGAAGCGAAAGATATTCATAATAATACTGTTTAGATGTTGAGACGTGCTGTTGGTGTAGATGTTATGACTACATTTGCGGACGTTGATACCGCCGATCTTTCAGACCGGAACACAACTACTACAAGAGATGAATTGGAAAAGGTTGAACGTACGGTTTACAATGAAGCTGGTGTTTCTCAAAACTTATTCAATTCAAATAGTAATTTGGCTCTTGAAAAAGCTTCCGCCGTTGATGAAGCGCACGTGCGGGATTTTGTATTAGAGTTTACTGAATTATTTAGTCGCGTATTGCGGAATAAGTTCCCAGGCAATAAGAAGTGGTGCTTGCACTTTAATATGCTTGAGACAACCATTTATAATTTTAAAGAATTATCCAAGATGTATAAAGAGCATACACAGATTGGTTTTTCCAAGATGTTACCTCAGATTGCTCTTGGACATTCACAGAGTTCTATCATTGCAACTGCACACTTCGAGAACGAAGTATTGAAGTTACAAGAAATTATGATTCCGCCTCTTATGTCTTCTACATTACGTGGTCAAGATGTATTACCTGGTTCAAAAGAACAAGCAAATGGTACGCAACAGACTGGTAATAAGAGTGCAGTACAGCAAGTACAAAAAGCAACAGAAGATAAGAAGATGGGACGTCCTGAAAAGGAAAATGAATAGAAGTCTGATAAAACAATCGCGAACCGCGAATCCGCAGGAAAGGAGTGAGTTGAGTGCCAAAACACATTAGTATTCCTATTGAGTCTACAGTTGAAATATTGAACGTAACTCCTTTGGTGGATAATCCATTGCTTGATCATTGTGAAGTAAAGGTTTGCTATTTGGGTGAAAATCGTAATGGCAGTGTAATTGATAAGGCTGCTGCTACGAAGATGGCTAAAACTTTACATGGTTGTCCTATTGCGGGTTTCTATGATGAAGCTACGCAAGATTTTGCGGGACATAATAGAAGTATTGAAGTTGGCGACGGTAAGTTCAAAATTGTTGATAAAACAAAGGCTTATGGTTTTGTTGACTCCAGTGCGAGAATTTGGTTCCAGAAGTTTTTGGATGATAACAAAGTTGAGCGAGAATATTTGATGACAGAGGGCTACCTTTGGACAACATTGTATCCGGAATCCAAGAGAATTCTCACTAATGGTAACAACCAATCTATGGAACTCAATGAAGAAAAATTGGACGGAACTTGGACACTTGATGATAAGGGATTTCCTAAATTTTTCATAATAAACGAAGCAATGATACAAAAGCTTTGTATTCTTGGAGAAGACGTCGAGCCTTGTTTTGAGGGCGCGGGTATTGCAGCACAATTCTCCTTTGACGGAGACTTCAAGAACAAATTATTCTCCCTTATGGAGGATATTAAATCTGCTTTGAACAAAGGAGGATTTACTTCAATGGAAAATGATAAGCTCGATCCTACTTTGGAAGATCAGAATGGCGATCCAGAACTCGACTTCAAAAAGAAGGAAGAGGAAGAGAAGGACAATCCATTCCCTCCAAAGGGTGACGACAAGGAAGAAGACAAGGGCGGAGAAGGCGAAGAGGATAAGAAAGAGCCTGAAGATAAAAAGGAAGAAGAAGATGAGGACGAAAAGAAGAAGAAGGCTGCAAAGAATTCTTTAACTGATGATGAAGTTGCCGAATCTGATCTTTACAAGAATCTTGCGGTTCAGTTCACTCAGTTACAGGAAAGCTTTGAAGCTTTAAAGGCTGAAGTTGAACCACTTCGTGCATTCAAACTCGAGTCTGATCGTAAGGCAAAAGAAGAAATGATCAATCGTTTCTTTATGTTGTCTGACGAAGATAAGAAAGATTGCATTGAAAATATTGATACTTATAGTGTTGATGATATCGAAGCAAAACTTTCTGTAATTTGTGTTCGTAACAAGGTTTCTTTTAGCCTTGATGACGATAAAAAAGAACCAGAAGCAGACAAGAAAGATCCGCTTCTCTTCTCATTGGATAACAATGATGATGGTGATAGCGCTCCAGCTTGGATTAAAGCTGTAAGAGCGACCGCCAAAGAAATGAACTAATTTTATAAAGGAGGAAGCTACGTATGGCTTTTACAAGATTGTCTCCAAAAGCTAAGTTTGTAACTTATGGTTTTGGACAGGTTGAGCCTAACCATCTCAGTGCTCAGAGAACTGGCGAGATTTACGCTCAGTTACCAGCTGCAGCAGGCATTGACATCCTTGAGAACGGTCAGTTCGTCAAGTATGACTATTTGAACGGTTGCGTTGACTTCACTGGTGCTGGCGAATGGATGCTCGTTTTCAATGAAGTCAAAGTTTATCGTGATCATGAAACCGATCAGGATTTCGCAATGATCCGTCGTGATTACAATGGTCGTGTTTATAGTCCTGTTGGCGTTGGTGCTTCATCTGCTGACTGGGGTTCCGCTCAGGGCATCAATGGTGTTCGCATCAATGGTTTTGCAAGTTCCGCAGATTGGGATATGATGAAAGAAATTCAGTCCCAGGTTGAAATTTATGGTGATGGACATAACAATGCAGCAGGTGCTGCTCCAGATTATGGCCGCAACCATTATCCAATCGGCAATTCTTATGAAGTTGAAAAACTCAACATTCCTCAGATGGCCGAATATGCACAGCCAAATCGTCCTGGTGAAGGCAAAGGCAAGGCCGGTTTGATGGTACCTCGTGTATTCAAGACTCACGAAGGTGACATCTTTACAACTAATACTATCGCAGATGAGACTGTTGCTCTTGGTGCTATTTTGACTCCAGGTGCAGATGGTTATCTCACTGCTACCGGTGGACAGAATGCTGCATTCCAGTGGCAGGTCGTTAAGATCTACAACCTTGGTGATATGCAGAAGGCTGTCAAGGTAATGAGAATTAAGTAATACAGGAAGGAGAGAAAAAGTCAATGTTAGAAAGAAATGAACTTCTTAAATTGATGAAGGCAACTGCTAAAGCTGACCGCTCTGCTCCTGTTGCTTATTCATTCAATGGCGAGAATCTTACTTATGATGCTCTTAATGAGACTCTTCGTAATGAGATGAACGAACTCGCAGGTACTTTCGCACTTTATCGCGAAAATAAGAATACCATTTTCTCTTTGATTGAAGAGACTATGGATGATGTTCTTCCTAAGAAGGTTGAGGAAGAGTTTGAAAAGTTCGCAGAAGTAAAGACTATTGCTCAGGGCAACAGCACAATCTTCTGGCGTAAACATGATCGTCAGCGCGCAAAGCAGTTTATCACCAAGGTTGGTTTGGCTGGTATTTACGAAGTATTCAAGCTTGGTAAAGATACACCTATCGAAGTACAGACCAGCGCTATCGGCGGTGCTGCTCAGATCGGTCTCGAAGAGTTCCTTGATGGCCGTGCTGATTTTGCTGAAGTAACTCAGATCGTTATGGAAGGTATCGAAGAACTCATTCATTGGGAAATCGGTGCTGCTCTTAAGGAAGGTCTTACTCAGCTTCCTGCTCTTAATACTGTTGTAACCAATGGTTTTGATGAGAAGGCATTTGATCGTTTGATCGCTATCTCTGCCGCATATGGCACTCCAACCATTTATTGTACTGAAGAGTTCGCTCAGAAGATTCTTCCAAGCGACAATGGTGGTACTTATGCTAAGTGGTCCGACAATATGAAGGATGTTATTTGGAACAATGGTCGCTTTGCTTCTTATAAGAACCATGTTATCAATATCCTTCCACAAGGCTTCACTGATGCAACTCATACAACCAAGGTTATTGACCCAGGTTTCTGCTACATTCTCCCAGGAAATGTAAAGCCTGTAAAGGTTGTTATGGAAGGTCAGACCATTGTTGATGAATATGTCAACAAGGATCGTAGCCGTGAAATTCAGGTATACAAGAAAGTCGGCGTTGGCGTTGTAATGACTCCTGACATTTGCGTATACAAGGATACTGAACTTGCTGGTCAGTATGGTGTTTATACTGGTGACAAGACCGTTCCTACTCCAGCAGCTGACACTTATACTGTAGTTGCTAACCCAGTAGAAACAGATCTTGCTAACTACTATGTAAAGAATGGTAATGAGTATGTTAAGGCTTCCACTTGGGATGCTAATGCTACTTACTACACCAAGGACTAATTGATATAACGCGGGCGTGCGTGACAACACGCCGCCCGCTTATTCTACTATACAAGAGAAAAAGGAGAAAAAGTGAATATGGATAATACTACTAAGATCAACGTCCGCAATAGAAGTAATTCTGTTGTAGTTTACAACGTGGATGATTTGCGGGTGCGTCGTGAATTTATGCCTGGTGCAGTAAAGCAGGTTCCTCTTGAAGAAATTTATGCTTTGAGTCAGCAACCAGGTGGCGCAGAAATTATTGCTAATTATCTATTTATTGAAAATCCCGCCGCGGTGAAAGAGATGTCAATGAACGTGGAGCCTGAGTATTATTTAGATGACAAGGGAGTTATTGATCTTCTAAAGAATGGCTCAGTCGATGCATTACTCGATTGTCTTGATTTTGCACCAGCTGGCGTCCTTGATTTGGTTCAAAAGTATGCTATTGACTTACCTTTGACTGATACTCGTAAAATCAAAGCGATCAAGGATAAGACTGGATTTGATGTATCACTTGCGCTTAAACATAAAGCTGAACTTGAGGCTGAAGCAGCTGAAGCTGGCGAACAGACCGAAAGTGGTATGGCTGTTGAGCGTAGAGTAAAGAAAACTGAGCAACAGGAAACTACTGGACGTAGAACAACTCCTAAGTACAACGTAGTAAAGAAAAGCTAAGGAGGATGTTCCATGACATCATTTGATACTATTATAGATGCCTTCCTTAGTAAGATTACAGATGATATGTATTTGGAGTTGACTGAGGAAGACACTATTAGAGATGCTAAACAGTATCTACTTGATGCCATTCCTTATTTTGAATTTCCACGATTTGCATTGTATGATTACGATGCGGATGCAGGTGTTTATAATGTTGATCTCACCAAAGAGGAGATCAACATTTTTGCTATACTTATGATGCAGGCTTGGCTCAATAGACAGATAAATTCGGTTGAAAATACTCGAATGAAATACTCTGGTTCTGATTTCAAGTTTACATCACAAGCGAACCATTTGTAGAAATTACTTGCGCTAAAGGCTGAAAATCATCGTGAGGATATGCACGCTCAACGTCTGTATAAGCGTCGCAAATTCTGTCGTGATGGGCGAGTTAAATCTAATTGGCGTACACTCAATAAGAGTGCATTGCCTGAGCAACAGCAAATCGCTGAAGCTACTGATTCTGGCATCAATACTCTTACTCAGATTAATATCTATACAGATGATTATTATGGAGAAGAGAGTTATTGGGAGCCGATTGGTGGTGGCGAGCATTGATGTATTATAATATCGCCTTCAGTAATGATACGATTGTTTCTGATTTGCGCAGATTGATAAATCAGATATGGAAATTGATTCCCATGCGAGAGCATGAAGAGGATTGGCAAAAACAGTTAGATCATGTACTACTTGAACTTAGGGGCCTCAATATAATGTTTGGCGACCAGTTGAGTTTACTTCGTTTGTTGAGTGAACTCGAAGGATTACATGAGGTCAATAATTTCATGGTTTATAGAAGCGCAGTATTTACGTGTATATCACTTCTTACTGAGCTGACTAATTCTATAGATGTTAACTAATTTGGAACTATTCAAGATGCGTGCTCATGCGGCAGATAATGATCGCCAACATAACCGTATGGTGTTTGATAAAAAACGCAGTATGCATCGAGCATTGTTATA
>JAEEGG010015062.1_pt1 | contig 16281 bp, 10 predicted proteins | sample 9134161 | NCBI WGS metagenome assembly JAEEGG01 (sample SAMN16246543, study PRJNA631951) | gut metagenome | biome: gut microbiome; feature: rumen; material: CR-attached | host: Bos | place: Iran: Karaj | collected 2018-10
CTCCGAAGACGGCCGCGCCCTCGTGATGATGCCGCACCCCGAACGCGTGTTCCGTACCTGCCAGTACTCCTGGCACCCGGCAGAATGGGGCGAAGACGGTCCGTGGATGCAACTCTTCCGCAATGGACGCATTTTTGTCGGCTAATTTGTCCCAAAGCGCCCTTTTCGGATAATTTGTGCTTATATTTGTGTCGTTATGAGAGCGATTGTCTTATTTGTCCTGGCTTTGTGCATTCCTTCGTTTGCGACGTTTATCGCCGTTCTTGAAACGGTATCTATCGATAAGGCGTTGACTCCCGCGGAATGCCGGTTCTTGACCGATGAGCTTCGCGCTCAGGCGGGTGCAGCCCTGCCTGCGTACATGAACTATACCATCATGACGCGCGAGAACATCAACGTGATGTTGCCCCCGGGCAAGTCCATCGAGGATTGCGAGGGGAGTTGCATTGCCGAGACGGGGCGCAATATTGCTGCCGACTATGTGGCACAGGCGCGCGTGGGCAAGTTTGAGGACCGCCTCACGCTTACGGTGGAACTCTATGCGACGGGTACGGGCAACCTCATCGGTAGCTTTACCGCCATGCAGAGTACTGCCGTTGACTTGTGGAACAGCATCAAGGCGGATTCCAAGACGATGTTCGCCAAGGTGCAGGAGGCCGTGCAGTTGCAGGCTGCGCCGGCTCAACCGCAACCGCAGTCGGGTTGGGAAGCCTCTCCGCTAAAGAACGGCACGGTGGAACCGCAGAAACCCGCAGAACCTGTGGTCAAGAAATTCTTCCGCGATAGCCGCGACGGGAATACGTACAAGGTAGTTGTCATTGGCAAGAAGGCCTGGATGGCCGAGAACCTCCGCTACAACGAGGGTGCAAGCGAGTGCTACAATAACGATGATAGCAACTGCAGGATGTATGGCCGCTATTACACGTGGTCTCAGGCGATGGGCTTGGACGCTAACTGCAACTCCAAGGTTTGCTCGGTCAAGAAGAGCGTAAAGACGAGGGGCGTTTGCCCGGTCGGTTGGCACATTCCCTCGATTATCGAGTGGCAGAACCTCGCCAAGTATGTGAGGGGGAAGGCGGGCAGTAACGCATCGCTGGTCCTCAAGTCCGATTTCGGTTGGAAAAAGCAGAACGGTACGAACGAATCCAAGTTCAATACCATCCCTGCCGGTTATAGATTCCAGAGTGGCAACTTCATGGGCCTTGGTAAGAACGCTCGCTTCTGGTCTACGGCAGATGTCGGTGCGACTGATGCTGTTAGCTGGGTGCTAGAGGACAAGTCTAACGATGGATTCACGTACCACGAAGACTACAAGGCAAGCGAACTCAACGTCCGCTGCGTCTCCGACGACTAAAATTTCGGATAACCGTCTTTCAAACTTTCATCGTAATGCGCGCGTTCACCGCCGATAAACTTCGGGCGCGTGCGAGCCGCAATCAAGATTGCCTTGCCGATATGCGTCTGCTGCATATGTACAGGGACTGCGACTTCTTTCAAATGCATGCCGATGAGGGTGCCGCCGATATCTAGTCCGGCGTCTGCCTTGATATGCTCGATAGCGACGGGCTTTTCAAAAGCGGCGTAGCAGGCTGTGGCGAAGGAGCCGCCCGCCTTGGGTTGCGGGACAACGTTCACAATTTCGGCGTTCGGTACGGCTGCGTGCTCGATAATGATGGCGCGGTTCAGGTGCTCGCAGCATTGCGCCGCGATGTTGATGCCGAGCGGCTTGAAAACGGACTGCAGACCTTCGAAAATCGCCTTGCCAACTTCGGGCACGGAGTGGCTCCCGATATCGTTCCCGAGCGTAGAACTCGTGCTGCAACCGATAACCACGATTTGGCCTGCCGTGAGGCGAGCCTTTTCTACAAGTTCCTTAGCGGCGTTTATCGCGTCGTTACGAATCTGTTCGACAATATTCTTGTCGTCTACTTCGTATGTAATGCCTGCCATCTTAAAACCTCCTTGTCATTCTGGAGCGCGAAGCGTCCTGGAGCGAAGCGATAGGATCGAATCCACTCATAAAAAATTAGTTTTTTACTATATTCCGTGGCAAACACTTTTACCGGACTTTTACATGATTACTGGCGAAATCAAGAACCGCATCGATTCTATCTGGGACACTTTTTGGACGGGTGGCATCACGAACTCCATCACCATCTTGGAGCAGATGACATACCTCTTCTTTATGAAGATGCTGGACGACGCACAGAAAAAGAAGGAAGCGGCGGCGAATGCCATGGGCGTGAAGGTCAAGGACCCGGTCTTTAAGGCGGGCAAGTGGCACAATCCCGATTTTAACCGCGATGTCCCTTACAGTAGCCTGCGCTGGAGCGTGTTCAAGAACATGGAATCCGGGGCAATGTTTACGACAGTTTCCCAAGACGTGTTCGTGTTTATCAAGACTCTGAATGACGGCAAGGAGAGCGCATACAGCCGCTTTATGAGCAATGCGACGTTCATGATCCAGGGTGCGCGTACGCTCACGAAAATAGTGGAAGGTATTGACGGGCTCGACATGAACAACCGCGACACCATGGGCGATGTTTACGAGTACATTCTGGGCAAGATGGCGGCCAGCGGCACCAACGGGCAGTTCCGTACCCCGCGCCACATTATCCGCATGATGGTAGATATGATGCAGCCCACCCTGAAGGATACCGTTTGCGATCCGGCGATGGGTTCGGCGGGGTTTATCGTGGAGGCGGCGAAGTTTGTGCAGGAGCACCACAAGAAGGAACTCCTCAAGAAGGAAAATTCGGACCATTACCGCGGTGAGATGTTCCATGGGTTCGATACCGACCAGACCATGCTGCGCATCGGGGCGATGAACCTGATGCTGCATGGCGTCGATAACCCCGAAATTGCCTACCGCGACAGCCTGAGTTCCGAGAACACCGACGAGAACCTTTATACGCTTTGCCTTGCGAACCCGCCTTTTGCGGGCAGCCTTGACTACGAGGTGGTAAGCAAGAGCGTACTTGCCATTACCAAGACCAAGAAGACGGAACTCTTGTTCCTCGCGCTGTTCGTGCGAATGCTCAGACCGGGTGGCCGCTGTGCCTCCATTGTGCCCGATGGCGTGCTCTTTGGAAACAGTACGGGCCACAAGGCTATCCGCAAGGAACTTATCGAGAACCAGCGTCTGCAAGCCGTTATCAGCATGCCCAGCGGCGTGTTCCAGCCGTATAGCGGCGTTTCGACGGCGATTCTCGTGTTTACCAAGACAAACGCGGGCGGCACGGACAAGGTATGGTTCTACGACATGAAGGCCGACGGTTACACGTTGGACCAGAAGCGCACCGGATGCAAGGAGAACGACATCCCTGACATTGTCGCGCGTTGGAACAACCTGAAGGCCGAAGAAAAGCGCACCCGCAAGGAGCAGTCGTTCTTTGTGCCGGTAGAAGAAATCGTCGCGAACGATTACGACCTCAGCATCAACAAGTACAAGGAAGTGGAAAAAGTCAAGGTCGAATACGAAAACCCCAAGACAGTGTTCAAGCGCATCACGAAACTCCAGGACGAAATCAACACCGCCATGAACGAATTCAAGGAGAAATACCTATAAGTGTCATCCTGGAGGCCGAAGGGTCCTGGAGTGAAACGATAGGATAGGATCCAGTGAAGTCGTCATTGCGAGCGGAGCGAAGCAATCTCTAACCAGCATGTCATTCTGGAGCGAAGCGATAGAATCCATAAGATGAGAAAACGAAATGAAGCGTAATTGGGAATATAAGAAACTGACTGACGTTTGTTCGATTCAATATGGTTATCCTTTTGAATCGGGTAATTTTACAAACGAAGCGAATGGTACGCCCTTAATTAGAATCCGTGATGTTAAAGATGGGCAAACGGAAACTTATTACGAAGGTCCTTATCCTGCGGAATATATTGTTCATAAGGGCGAATACCTTATTGGAATGGATGGCGAGTTTAATATAGCTCCATGGAAAAGTGATGACGCTTTATTAAATCAACGAGTTTGTAAGATAACGGCTAAAGAAGACGTTACTAATGGATATTTATATCGGTTTCTTCTAAAAGAACTTAAACGTATTGAAGATGAAACTCCTTTTGTTACTGTAAAACATTTGTCTGCAAAACGCCTAAATCAAGTGACGCTACCCGTTCCGCCGCTTGAGGAGCAATCCCGTATTGTTGCGGAACTGGATTTGCTGACGGGTATCATCGACAAGCAGAACGCGCAGCTCAAGGAACTGGATAACCTCGCTCAGGCTATCTTCTACGACATGTTCGGCAACCCTATAGAAAATATAAAAGGATGGAAAACTGAACGACTAGACAATGTTGGAACGATTGTCACTGGAACAACTCCTTCCACGAATGATCCTTCGAATTGGACGGGTGAAGTTAATTGGGTTACTCCAGCAGAATTGGGTACGCAGTTGTTTTATGGCGAGACTGAACGCAAGATTTCGAATAAGGCCGCCAGTTCCCTTACCTTGATGCCTGTTGGTACGGTACTTCTTTCGACAAGAGCACCTATTGGAAAATTGGCTATAACTACTGAACAGATGTGTTGTAATCAGGGTTTTAAGAATATTGTTTGTTTTGATTGTATGAACAATGTTTTTTTGTATCACTATCTTATGTTTACAATGGATTGCATAAAAGCGTTAGGTAGGGGAGCCACTTTTAAGGAAGTGTCTAAAAGAGATATTTCCGCTTATTCAATTATCGTTCCTCCGCTTAAGCTCCAACAAGAGTTCGCCGAAAAAATCCAGTCCATCGAGAAGCAAAAAGAATCCATCCGCGCTTCCATCGCCGACACGCAAAAGCTCCTCGACTACACCATGGACAAATATTTCGGCTAAAAAACGGGCTTTTTGCCAAAAATACGAGTGATTTTGGTGGCTTTTTATCAAAAAGCCGCCTTTTTTTGTGCTTTTTGCTGAATTATTGTATATATTTTATAAAAGTGCGGGTACCCGCAAAAATGTAAAGTATGAGAACGATCGAAAGACACATTTACTTGAACCGTCTCGTGGCTCGCAAACACAACGGAATGATTAAGGTCATTACCGGTGTCCGCCGCTGTGGCAAGTCCTTTTTGCTGTTTGAACTTTTCTACCAGCATCTAAAAGACTCCGGTGTCGATGATTCGCATATCGTCAAGGTCGATCTGGAAGACCGCCGGAACAAGGAACTCCGGAATCCCGATGCGCTCTTGTCCTATATTGATTCTAGGCTTTTGGATGAATCAATGTACTACGTGATGCTGGACGAAGTGCAACTGGTGGATGAATTCGAGGATGTTCTCAACAGTTACCTAAAACGCAAGAATGTCGATGTCTATGTGACCGGCTCCAATTCCAGGTTCCTTTCGCGTGATGTTATTACCGAATTTAGAGGACGCGGTGACGAGGTGAAAATCGCTCCGCTCAGTTTCTCGGAATTTATGCAAGTGTTCCAGGGGTCGCGCGAAGTGGCCCTTGCCGAGTATATCACGTTTGGCGGCTTGCCCAAACTTTTTGATTTGCCCGATGAAAAAGCCAAGATGGATTACCTTCAGGGATTGTTCAAAAAGACTTACTTGACGGATATCGAAGAGCGCTACAACATAAAGAACTGCGGGGAACTTGAGGAACTGATAGACTTTGTGGCATCGTCAATCGGCGGGTTGATTAACCCCAGCAAGATTTCGAAGTCCTTTGATTCTATAAAGAAATCGAAGATTTCGCAGCCGACCATCAAGAATTATCTTGATATTTTACAGGATGTCTTTTTGCTGAAAAAGTCCGTGCGCTATGATGTAAAGGGCAAGCGCTATATTGACACCCCGGCCAAGTACTATTTCGAAGATTTGGGCCTCAGAAATGCGCGGCTTAATTTTAGGCAGAATGAATCGACGCACCTGGTAGAAAATCTTATTTTCAACGAACTTTGCATTAGGGGCATGTCGGTAGATGTAGGCGTGGTTCCGCTGAATTTGACTGAGAACGGCCAGAACGTGAGGCGGCAACTAGAGGTCGATTTTGTATGCAATCAAGGCAGCAGGCGTATTTACATCCAGTCGGCCCTGCACTTGGCAGACGAAGAAAAGTGGAATCAGGAATTGCGACCGCTAAAGGCAATCGACGATTCTTTTCTTAAATTTCTGATTACGGCAGACCCTGTGAAAAAGCATCAAAATGAAGATGGCTTTGTGATTATGAACCTTTTTGACTTCTTGCTGGACGAGAACAGCCTCGGAGTGTAATGGCAGAACTTGACGACATCGATGGAACGCCGGCATCCGAGGCGGAAACCCGCCGGGTCCTGATTGACCGCATGCTCCGCGAGGCGGGGTGGACTGTGCTTACGGCCAAGGGGGTCGTGAAGCCTTCGAAGGCGTGTATCGAAGTCGAAGTGGAAGGGATGCCGAACGGTGAGGGTGTCGGTTTTGCCGATTACGTGCTTTTTGGTGCGGATGGGCTCCCGCTGGCTGTAATCGAGGCGAAAAAAACGACGGTTTCGCCCATCGTAGGCAAGCACCAGGCGGAACTTTATGCAGACTGCCTTGAAAAGCAGTACGGCCGCCGCCCCGTAATCTATTACACCAACGGTTACGAGACGAACTTTATCGACGGTCTTGGGTATCCGCCGAGGCGGCTCTATGCCTTCCATACCGAGGGCGACCTTGAACTCCTGATTCAGAAGCGGGGCCGCAAGGATATCAGCGACTTTAATGTGAAGGGCTACATTACCGACCGCCATTATCAGAAGATGGCCATCAAGTCCGTGTGCGAATGGTTCAACGGCAAGCACCGCCGCGGTCTCCTGGTGATGGCAACTGGTACGGGCAAGACCCGCGTCGCGATTTCTACGGTAGATGTGCTCATGCGGAACGGCTGGGTCAAGAACGTGCTTTTCCTTGCCGACCGTACGTCGTTGGTGGGCCAGGCGAAGAAGAATTTTGCAAAGCTACTGCCGAATACCCCTGTTGCCGTTTTGAGCGATTCCAGTGATGAAAACATTATTCGTGATAAAAACGGCGAAGTGGTCGAGGTCAATGCCCGAATCGTGTTCAGCACCTACCAGACGATGATCAACTGCGTCGATACCGAGAAGAAGCCCTTCTCGGTGGGGCGATTTGACCTGATTATCATTGACGAGGCGCACCGCAGTATTTTCGGCAAGTTCGGCGCCATCTTCAACTATTTCGACAGCCTGCTGCTCGGGCTTACGGCGACTCCCCGTGACGAGGTGGACAAGAGCACCTACGATATTTTCGAGATGGAGAACGGCTGCCCGAATTACGCCTACGAACTCGACGATGCTGTGGCCGATGGCTTCCTGGTGAATTATCACGGGTTCAAGCGCGGCTCCATGATTCTGAAGGACGGAATCAAGTACAGCGACCTTTCGGAAGAGGAAAGGGAACAGCTGGAGCAGGTGTGGGATTACGAAGAGACGCTGCAGGAACTTGGCCCGGGTGCTGTGCCGCCGGAAGCGGGCGGGAATACCCGCGGGCGCGATATCGGCAGCGAGGAAATCTTCAAGTACATCTACAACGAAGGCACGGTGGATAACGTGCTGCAGGACCTGATGAAGAATGGCCTGAAGGTCCAGAGTGGCGAACGCATTGGCAAGAGTATCATTTTCGCGTACAACCACAAGCATGCCGAACTGATTGTAGAACGGTTCCACAAGCTTTATCCTGAATACGGTTCCGATTTTTGCGCGCTGATTGATAACTACGTGACCTATTCGCAGGATTTGATTGACAAGTTCGAAGTTCGCGACGGGAACCCGCAGGTCGCCGTGTCTGTGGATATGCTGGATACGGGAATCGATGTGCCCGATGTACTGAACCTTGTGTTCTTCAAGCCTGTCAAGTCGAAAATCAAGTTCATGCAGATGATTGGTCGCGGCACGCGCCTTTCTGGAGATATCTACGGGGCGGGCAAGGACAAGGAATGTTTCTACATCTTTGACTGGTGCAGGAATTTCGAATACTTCGAGCAGAATCCGGATGGCAAGATTGTGCAGCAGAGCATGTCGCTGACGGAGCGCCTGTTTGCCCTGCGTGCCGAGGTGGCGTTCTACCTGCAGCACCAGACGTACCAGGAAGATGAATTTGCGAAAAGCCTTCACGACGATTTGAAGGCTGGCCTGAAAGCGCAGGTCGCTACGCTGTCGGATGCCCATATTTCGGTGCGGAACCGCTGGGCCGCTGTTTGCCATTTCAAGAGTGACGATGCGTGGGTGTGCTTGACTGCTGGCGATGTGCAGACGTTGAAGTTTGATATTGCGCCGCTGTTGCCGCATAACACGCAAGACGAAAATGCCAAGAAGTTTGATGTGCTTGTGCTAGCGATTGAACTTGAATTCGTGAATAGCGAATACAATGCGAGCAGGCCTGTTGCAAGTGTATGCGGGCTTGCCGAACGGCTGCTTTCCAAGGCGACAATCCCGCAGGTGGTTGCCAAGATGGGGACCATCAAGGAAGTGCTGAACCAGACTTCATGGGAAAACAGGAGCCTGCAGTGGCTCGAGAAGGTGCGCACCGAACTCCGCGACCTCATGAAGTTCCTGGTGGGCGATGGCGGCCAGACTTTCACGATTGACATCGACGATGTCGTTACCGATGACGGCGAAAGCGCCGGCGTAGAGACCCGCGTGACTTACAGGCAGAAGGTGATGGATTACCTTGCCCAAAAGGACTACAATCCCGTGCTCCAGAAAATCTACAACCTGGAGCCGCTCACGAATGACGACGTGCTGGAACTGCAACGCATAATGTGGTCTGAATTGGGTAGCAAGGAAGACTTCGAGAAGTTTGCCGACGGCAGGCCCTGTGACGGGAATGTGGCCATATTGATTCGTTCGTTTATTGGTGTTGACCGCAAGCAGGCGCTGGAAAGGTTCAACGCGTTCCTCTCGGGGAGCGAACTCAATTCCGACCAGGAAGAATTTTTGAACGACATTATCTCGTATGTTTGCGAGAATGGCGATATTAAGCCGGAAACCGTCGTGAACGACGCCCCGTTTGACGAGCGTCTGGAAGTGTTCAACGACAAGATGATACCGCTAAGGCGATACCTTGAGAATATCCACGAAGTTGTCGACCCCGCTGGAATGCAGGGGTAGGGGCTTCTAATAAAAAAGGAGAGCTTGTATGATTCCTTTATTGTCTGGTGTACAAAGTGTTGTACTTCAAATGTTTCGATTGGTGAAGGGCTCAAGACCAGTCCCAGATTCAGAAAAGAGATTTTGGGACAGGGAAACATATCTAGATTGTAATTTTCCTAAGGTTCATGGAGCGCACTTTGATAAGAAAAAGGCTGGTTATGTGGATTATCGTGTGTCTTTTGTGAATGAATTGATGGAAAAGAATCCTTGTGATGAATTGTCTGTAGGCTCCGTAGTTTCATTTAATGATAGCAAGATTGATGAAAATCGAAGGATGAAAATCAATTCCGATGAGATGAAAAGTATGGCATCTCAATTGTTCCAAAACGCAGTGCAGGCAGGACTTATTTATAATACTTTCTCGGGAACTCTTCGTTGTAATGTCGATATTTCAAAATTGGCGCAAGCAAAAGATGGAGCGTTAAGAGGGTTTGTATTAGAAGATGGAGAAATTGCTGAACATGCCAAATTCTGTGAACTTTCGGCTGCGGAAGTTGCTCCTTTGGCTGTGTTTGCTATAGCTTCGTTTGCTACGGGACAATATTATCAGCATGTTATAACGGAGCAATTAAATTCTATTAGTCAAAAAATCGATCAGGTCCTAAACTTGCTAGAAGCGAAAGATCGGGGTAAATTGTCATTTTGTTTTAGTGAACTAGAACGCTTAAATGAGGCTAAGAACTGTAAACCTGAAAATTTTTACGAACTAATACATATACGCAAGGAGATTGGCGAACTTCGGGATGCGTATCGTGGACTTGTACTTAATGTGTCTTTAGAGGATGGAAAATTTTATTGGTTTGACAAAAATGAAGCAAGTCATTGGGAGTCTGCCTTAAATAACTCAAAGTTCATGCCTTATATGAATATTGCTTTCATGGCGGAATTCCTTTACTATTTGTCCACAACGATGCTTATTGGATGGGAAACTGCTCAACCTAACCCTAGTTATGAACAAATTAAGTCTTTGGCGAAAAACCTCAATAGGAATTTTATGGAACCCTATGCAAAAAAGTACCATGAAATTAAATGTAAGGCTTGTTTACATCTCACATTATTGGAATCTACAGTTGGTTGGAAAAAAGAGGATGTGTGTGCGACAAGAATTCGAATTGAAGACATGTTCCAATCATTTGATTCCAGTGTTCGTATGACATTATCAAAGTTAAATCCAGATTTTTATATTCAATTTGAAAACGGAAAACCCGTTATAGAAAAAAATAAAAATCCGAATAAGTCTTTTCTCACTCGGATTTTTTCTAGAAAAAATTAACTAGGAATAGCGACTTAAACCGTTTATTCCCACTCAATGGTTCCGGGCGGCTTGTGCGTCACGTCGTACCACAGGCTGCCAGCGCCTTCGGCTTCGAACTTGCGCCAGAGACCGGCGAGCATTCCCTGGTCAATTTCGGCGAAGTTTGCTGTCATAGCTTCGGTGGAGTTCACCGGGCGCATCACGATGCAGGGCTTATTTGCTGTGCGGAGCGGAACGAGCACGACGGGCATCTGCCAAATCTTTTCGTACAAGTCGTTTGCCTGCAAGAATTCGGTGCAGATGTTGTCGAACTTGCGGAGTGTATCGAAGTTTTCGCGGGTGGCGAACTGTTCCACGAGCTTCGGATCTTCGTCGGCCACGCTACCGATCTGGTAAATCACGCGGTTGATGGCCTTGAAGCGGTTGGCGAGTTCGGTCGAGAACTTTTCGCAGTCCTTCCAGGAGAGGCCCGGAGTGGTGATGAGGAACGGCTGTGCGTAAGTACGGCCGTCGCCCTGCACGCCCACGCTCTTGATGGGGAGCATGCGGCCTGCAATGTTGTTTGCCTTCAGGTAGTCGGCGAGGGACTGACCGGCGGTGTCCTTCACGTCTTCGAATTTGACCATGTCATCGGAGAGCTTGCCTTCGCTGCAGAGCAGGCGAACGCCGAGGCCCGGACCCGGGAACGGGTGACGCCACACGAGGTTGTGCGGAATGCCCAGCTCTTCGCCGAGCGCGCGGACTTCATCCTTATACAGGTCGGCGAGCGGTTCCAATACGAGGCCCTTTTCCATGAGGTCCAAGACTTCTTGCACGCGGTTGTGGTGCGTCTTGATCTTGTCGGCGTTCTTGGTGCCACCGCTTTCGATGGTGTCGGGGTAGATAGTGCCCTGAGCCATCATCCACTGGTTCGGATCGAGGTTGAGCTTTGCCATTTCCTCGTCCTTCACCGTCAAGAATTCCTTACCGATGATGCCGCGCTTCGTTTCCGGAGCGGTAACGCCCTTGAGCTTAGCGAGGAAGTGTTCGCTAGCGTCGCGGACCTTCAGATTGTTCATGCCTTCCTTCGTGAGGAAGTCCATAATCTTCTGAGATTCGCCGAGGCGCATCATGCCGTTATCCACGTGCAGGCCCAAGACCTTTTCCGGTCCGAGCACGCGGTTCAAAAGCACGAAGGCAACGGTGGAGTCCACGCCGCCAGACACGAGCAAGAAGACCTTGCGGTCCTTGACCTGGTCCTTGATGCGCTGCGTGATGAGCGGCAGGTAGCTCTTCATGTTCCAAGTCTTCTTGGCGCCTGTGAAGTCGATGAAGTTTTCGAGTAACTTCATGCCGAACTTGCTGTGCGTGACTTCGGGGTGGAACTGGATGCCGAAAATCTGGCGTTCGGGTTTGTCGCTATCGAATGCGACGGCGGCGATTTCGCAGTCCTTGGTGCTGGCTACAATCTTGTAGCCCTCGGGGAGCTTGGTGACCTGGTCGCCGTGGCTCATCCACATGGGGGAGGCCTTCGGGAGACCCTTCAAAAGCGGGCACTTTTCGTCGCCCACGATGAGGTCTGCAATGCCGTATTCCTTCACCTTGCCCGGCTCCACGTGACCGCCCAACTGCTGGGCGATAAGCTGGTGACCGTAGCAGATGCCGAGCTTCGGCACCGGGAGGTCCAGAATTTCGGGATTGTATTCCGGGGCGTCGGCCGCGTACACGCTGGAGGGGCCGCCACTGTAAATGATGCCCTTCACGCCTTCGAGCTCGCTGACCGGGGCGGCAGGGGAGTGGATTTCGGTAAACACGCCCAGACGGCGCACTCGGTTAGCAATCAGGTGGGCGTACTGCCCGCCAAAGTCCAAAACTGCAATAGTATCGACGTTCTTCATACGGGCTCAAAGATAGAAATTTATGGATTAGGCTGTTCTTCTTCGTCCGATTTGGAATAGAATAGGATTGGGGGGTATTGTCTTTAGTGTAAAAAAAAGTTATTTATAAGATTGTATGAAACATATGTTTAAAATTCTTATGCTGACGCTGTTCCTGGTGGGAGCGTCCTTCGCGAAGTTTGTCGCGGTTCTCGAGACCGTGGCCGACAGCAAGGACATCCTGACCCTTTCGGAGCGCCAGTACCTCACCAACATGCTTCGCGAGCAGGCGGTGCAGGAACTCCCTGCCGAACTCAACTTCACCATCATGACGCGAGAGAACATCATGATGATGCTTCCTCCGGGCAAGTCCATCGAGGATTGCGAGGGCAGTTGCCTTGCCGAGACGGGTAAGAACATCGCTGCCGACTACGTGGCGCAGGCGCGTATCGGTAAGGTTGGCTCGAACATCTCTATCAGCGTGGAACTGTACGAGACTGCGGGCAGCAAGCTTGTGGCGAGTTTCAACGGCCTGGGTGCCGATGTAGATGCCCTCATGGCGGTCATCAAGGCGAAGGCTCCGGAATTCTTCCGCAAGGCGCGTGGCGGTGCTACAGGCATCGTGCGTACCGGTTTTGACGGTGCCGAGAACCAGTCGTTTGTCGTGAACGTTTCTACCAACCCGCAGGGCGCATCGCTGAGTATAGACGGCCGTCCGGTCAGGCAGTGCATGGCGACCCCGTGCCAGATTATGGTAGATGCGGGCGACCACCGCTTTGTCGCGGTGCTCGACCATCACGAAGATGCCGAAGGCCTTGTTACGGTCAGTGCCAACAATCAGGAAATTACCCTTGACCTTGTTCCGCGCTACGGTACCCTGAATCTGGATCTCGCTTTCCCGACGGGTGGCTCGTACGAGGAACTCAAGATTAAGGTGGACGGTGAACTGGTGCCTGCCGCGAACAAGGTATTGATGGATCCGGGTAATCGCGAGGTTTCTATCGCTCATCGCTGTTATAATCCCGTATCGTTCAAGGTTGGCGTAGTCCGGGACAAGGAAGAGACGTTCAAGGAATCGCTGCGACCTGTTATGGGTGGGCTTTCGCTCAAGGCGCATGCGGCATCCGGTGAAGAGAAGAATTTGTCTGTAATCGTGAATGGCGAGAAGGTCGGCATGACACCTTATACGGGGAGCGTTCCGGTCTGTGCGAAAGTTGCGGTCGCCGATGAGGCGGGCGAGCACCCTGTAGATGTGAAAATCGAACAGGGGCAGGTGACCACGTTTGATTACGTTGAATCTGCGGATAAGGTCGACGTTGCCGCCCAACCGGATGTAACCTCACCGCAGCCGGGCGATACGATTCCTACGAATGTGGAACAGCCCGAGAAGAGTTCGCATCTGGGGCTCAAGATTACGTTCGGTGTGGCCTCGCTGTTGGGGTTCGGTGCCGCCATCGCTGGTGAAATCGGCGCGAAGCATTTCAGGGACAAGGAACCTGATGGCGAGACATCGTATAAAAATCGCCTTGATACCATTGATGGGTTTGAAAAAATGCGTGGTGCTGGTTTGATTCTCGGTGGTGTTGGACTTGTCGCCTTTGGCCTCACGTTCGTGTTCTAGGGGAGGGATATATGATGTTTGATAGAAATCATGCACAGTCATCCTGGAGGAGCGTAGCGACGATAGGATCCATCCCCGCGTCGTCATCCTCGCGTAGGCGAGGATCCATACATTTCATATTTGCTCTTGTTTTATTGTTCCTCCTCACCGCCTGTACCAGTTACTACGAGGAATTCGAGGATGAATATGGCTATGGCAAGAGCAGCAAGGGCTATAAAATCGATGGCACGACGTTGACGGATCTCCGCGATGAACATACCTATAATGTTGCCAAGGTAGGGAACCTCTACTGGATGTTAGACAACGTTGCCTACAAGTTCTACCGCAACCATGACGAAGAGGACAAGGCGGATTGCCCGAGACCTAGCGAGAGGACTTGCGTTGAAACGGGATTCCTTTACCCTGGCACAAAACTGGATTACGTGTGCCCGAACGGCTGGCGTTTGCCTAGTTACGAAGAATGGGAAGAGTTCTCCAATTCTTCGGCGTTCCAGAACTATACGCTTGACAACGACGTGTATAAGGGGTATTTGAGTGGAGACCGGTCCTTGAACAAGGATGGAGAAGCCGCCTATTTCTGGACCAATGACGCAGACGGCAATCATTATAGGAAATGCGTTTCGTTCACTCCGGAGAGTGGCTCGTTCCAAATTGCGGGACCTTGCCACGAGCAGTGGAAACTCGCCGTGCGTTGCGTGCTGGAAGGGGGCGGTTCGGATGAGTCGGACGGTTCTAGTTCGGGAGAATCCCAGACAGGAAGCATAACGGGCGACGGTTATAGCTTGAACGATAATGAAAATGGTGTCAAGTTTGTAACAGTCATTCGTGACTTTCCTGTAGGGCACCCGGATTTTGAGAATTTCTCTGAGGAGTATGCTAGCACGGGCGACAATTATTATTGCAAGAATCATGGTGCAACAAGTGGCCAGTGCGGTGAACTCATCTACAACACAAGTACATCCTTGGGTGCAATTTTATATGATGAGGATTGGTACAGCACTTATGCCCCATATCATTTGTCTTGCGGAAATGCTCGTACTAAGGTGGGGGACTGGATTGGTCAGGATGGTCTTCCTAGCAGTTCTAATCCAATGTTGCCTTCCTATGCGGATGATAAGACAATGTACGATACCTTAAGGTTTGGCGAATGTAACGATAAAAGTGCTGCAGGCTATACTCAGCGTGGCTACGAAAAATACGTAGATGGGAAGATTACTGGCCCCAAGTGTAATGGCGTTCTTTGGTCAAACCCTGTTTATTACACGCCGGGTATGGTTCAGCCGTATTTGATTTTTAAGCCGAATTCAAACGGCAAATTCGATATGGTTGAAGGGGTAACTATTCAAAAGGCAGTGGACGCCTGCGATAATATGCACTTTGATGAGTGGTTCGCTGAAACTTCAGCCCAGGCTAAGCGCAGTGAAACAGTGTTGACGTTGCCTCTTACTAGTACTAGTGAAAGAGAGAATACCTATGCTGTTGATTACAACTATGCAAATGGCGGTTTTTTCCCGTTGGATAGTGTTGATGTGACAACGCAACAATTTGTGTCTTCTAAGAACGTTGAGCAGTGGGGCCCTCAGTCGCTTTCCATTTACTGCCCGCCGTATGAATATCAATATGCGGCCACCCAGGCCGATGCAATGGGGCGCAATACCGCAAGTCTTTGTACTCGTTGGCTTAATGAGGGGGGCCCCCGTGGGGAAGGTGCAGCCATGAATGCTGCATCGGCTGATCCTGCTATTGGGCTCATTCATCTACGCAACTTTGGTTGGACTATGATGAGTTATGCCAAGTACAAGTTTAGTTGGGATAAAGTCAATGATGCTATAGAGTTTATTACCGACGATGACTTGTGGGTCTTTGTGGATGGCGTGCTTGTTCTTGATCGTGGTGGAACCAAGTCTGTTCCTGCACCGGGTCACATTCGTTTCTACGACTTGGCAAAAGCGGGCCATGGCTGCGTTACGGATAAGAATATTGAAGGGTTTGGGGCGCCTCCTCTTGCGGCCATGACGGGTGAGGGAGAAAACTGTGAAGGTGGTGAAGGCCCTTGGGCTGACAACACGTGGCACCATATTCACATTTTCCATGCCGAACGCCAGTCCGACGTGTCAGTCTTCTACATGAATGTCAACCTCCAAAACTAATTGCGCGCTCTTTATCTAAATTTGTCGCATGTACATTATCGTCGGTCTCGGAAATCCTGGTACTCAGTACTCTAATACGCATCACAACGCGGGCTTCATGGCGGTCGAAAAACTTGCTGACCCGAACAAGGACTGGAAGAGCGAACACAAGGCGCTCACCATGAAGGTGACCATAGCGGGCGAGGAATGCCTGCTCGCAAAACCGCAAACCTACATGAACCTCTCGGGCGAGGCTGTTCAGGCCCTGATGACCTGGTACAAGGT
>JAEEGG010015073.1_pt1 | contig 16271 bp, 14 predicted proteins | sample 9134161 | NCBI WGS metagenome assembly JAEEGG01 (sample SAMN16246543, study PRJNA631951) | gut metagenome | biome: gut microbiome; feature: rumen; material: CR-attached | host: Bos | place: Iran: Karaj | collected 2018-10
AGAACCTGAATCGTCATATCAACAATATGCAGGGCTTTGGACAGCCCGTTGTCGTGACCTTGAACCGTTTCGATTTCGACCTCGATGAAGAGATTGACATTGTACGCAAGAACTGTGAGGACTTAGGCGTGGGATTTGCTGTCAACGAGGCTTTTTTGAAAGGTGGTGAGGGTGCTGTGGAGTTGGCACAGAAGGTGGTAGATACTATCGACAAGCAACACCCCCTTCCCATCCGCTTCACCTATAAGGAGGCTGATTGTCTGGAGGACAAGATTGAGAAGGTGTGCAAGCGTATTTATGGTGCATCGGCAGTAGAGTACGGCAAGACGGTAACGAAGAAGCTTGAATCCCTGCGAGCCACCTTTACCGACGACGATGGTGCTATTGCTCATTACCCCGTCTGCATCGCTAAGACGCAGTTCTCCTTCTCAGCCGATTCCACCCGTTACGGTTCGCCCGAGGGCTTTACCATCCGCATCCGCGATGTCATCCTCAACTGCGGCAGTGAGATGATCGTCGCCATTGCTGGCGATATGCTCCGTATGCCAGGCTTACCCAAGAGCCCGCAGGCCGAACGTATCACCATCGTGAATGGCGAAATCGAGGGTTTGTCATAGATCCTTTTAAGTCCAGAATTCCTTCTCGCCAGTTTCTTCCATGATTCCTTGGCACTTGGGACACGTCTTCTTGTCCCAGATGCGGATGTTGTCGCTGCCGCAGTTCAGGCAGAGACGGCCTACCTCGCTCCGATAGGAAGGTGCCACATCGGCAATGATACCCCCAACCACGATGTTCTGAATGGTCTTGCAGTCAGGACAACTCATGGGGGTAATCTGTTGGCGGAAGAGGCCGCGGCCCTCGTAGACCTCAGCCTCATAGCCGCAGACTTTACAACGATATTTCAGTTTCCAGGCCATTGACGTGAGGCATAGAATCGGGCTGCGAGGGCGCCGCTGATGTTGTGCCAGACACTGAAGATGGCGCCTGGGATGGTTGCGAGGGGATAGGCTGCGAAATGAAGTACGGCCAGTGAGGAGGCGAGGCCGGAATTCTGCATGCCCACCTCGATACTGATGGCCTTGCATTTTGCTGGAGACAGGCGCAGCAGCTTGCCGATGAGGAAGCCTGTGCCCAGTCCTAACAGGTTGTGCAGCATCACAACGAGTATCACAATCAGTCCGCCCGCCAATAGTTTGTCAGCGGTATGTGACACAACAATCACTACCACCAAGGCAATCATCAGCGATGAGAAGGCTGGCAGATAGGGAACCGTTTTCTTGGTCAACTCAGGCAGGAACTTCTGGCAAAGCAAGCCCACGATGATAGGCGCAATCACCACGTAGAGAATGCTCAGCAGCATGCCGACGGTATCGACATCAACCATCGTGCCTGCCAAGAGCAATACCAGCAAAGGTGTCAACAGGGGGGCCAATAGTGTTGAGGTGGCTGTCATTCCTACGGATAGTGCCAGATCACCCTTTGCCAGATAGGTGATAACATTCGAGGCAGTACCCCCAGGACAACAGCCTACGAGGATGACACCTAAGGCCAACTCTTTGGGCAATGAAAAGGCCCAGCTCAGCAGAAATGCCAGAAGCGGCATCACGGTAAACTGTGCCAGACAACCAAGGAAAATGTCCTTGGGGCGTGTCAGCACCACTTTGAAATCCTTGGGTGAGAGGGTCAGTCCCATACCAAACATAATCAGTCCGAGTACGGGATTGATAACCCAGGTATCAATCCATACGAAGGAAGCAGGGAAGGCCAGGGCCGCTATTGCGGCCACCAGCACCAGAACGCCCAACCATTTGGCAATGAAATCGCAAATTTTCTTCATGACAGGATTCCTTGACTCGCCATTATTCAGTAAGCGACAGGTAATGGTCTCTGATGGGCTTGACCACAGGCTCGCCTTTGAGTGTCACCTCTTCCTGAAGTTTGATATCCGTCGATGAAGCACCAACCTTGATCACGAACGTGCCAGGCTGGATATTCCATTGGCGTTTGCCTTCGTTACTATAGTAACCAAACTGCTCTGTCCAGAGTTTTACCTTCACCGTCTTGGTCTCTCCTGGCTGGAGCGACACGCGGGCAAAGCCCTGTAATTGGATAGGACGGATCTGCTGATTATCAGCCGTTGGAGATAGATAAATCTGGGCGATCTCGTCAGCTGCCATCTGCCCTGTGTTCTTGACGTCGAATGAGAGACTGATACTTTCGTCAGTCGTTGAGGCCTCACCGTCCACCTTCAGGTTGGCATATTCAAAGGTGGTATAACTTAGCCCATAACCGAAGGGCCACTGCACGCGTGGGTCTTTCTCTGCCGAGTTGTTATAGCAGATGGGCTCGTTGATTTCTTCCTTGGGATAGCTGACAGAGAGTTTGGCTGATGGTGACACCTTGCCATAGAGGATATCTGCCACCGCATTACCACCTTCCTCACCGGGATACCAGGCCTGGATGATGGCAGCACATTTCTCAGCGAGACCAGAGATGATCTGGGCCCTACCGCCAAACATTACCAGTACCACAGGCTTGCCTGTTTTAATCAGTTCTTCTACAAACTGCTCCTGCTTGCCAGGCAGACGGAGGCCCTGACGGTCGCGGTTCTCACCACAGAGCATCACATTCTCTCCGACAGCAGCGATAATTACATCGGCCTGCTTTGCCAAATTGAGTGCCTCTGCCTTATCGGCCTTCTCGCCCGATTCCACTTTGCGATGCAGGATCTCATACTCCCAGGCACGCTCGTCGCCGAGTTCAGAGAATTTCGTCTCGATGTCCTCTGTCCAGTCGCAACCACGCGAATAGAGAATATTCACACCTTCCGGCTTGTGGCCGTTCATGCCTTCCAGCAGTTTGATGATATGGGGCTTGTCGCGGTCGGCCACATCCTCCATCTTTTTCCAGAAGTACGACATGGCGGGATAGGTATAGTCACCGCACATGGCCCAAATAGTATTAGCATTAGGACCTGTAACGAGGATGTTCTTGGCATCCTTAAGTGGCAACACGCCATTGTTCTCCAGCAGCACGATCGACTGTGTGGCGATGTCGTAGGCAGTCTGACGCTCCTCAGGCGTATCCAGTTTGATATCCTCTTTGCTGTAGAGATAAGCATCCTTGTCGAACAATCCTGCACGGAATTTCTGACGGAGCACGTTTTTCACAGCGCGTTCCAATGTCTCAGGCTTTACCAGTCCTTGATCAATGGCTTCCTGGAGATGTTGATAGTTGGCTCCGAAAGGAAAGTCTACGTCATTGCCGCCATTGATAGCTGCCGCTGCTTTCTGTACGACATCCTCCAAGTCGGGCAGCTGGTCGATGGCGGTATAGTCGCTCACCACCATGCCGTCGAAACCGACATAATCTCGCAGGATATCTTGAAGGATCTCACTGTTAGCCACGCACTTCGTGCCATGCACAGCATGATAGCCAGGCATGACGCACTTGCTGCCTGCCAGTCGGATCATTGCCTCGTGGGGCAGCAGGATTTCTTCCATCATTTCCTTTTCTTCGGTATCGCCACCACCGCCATAGCCGAGGTAATGCTTCGAACAGGCTCCTACACCCTTTTTCAGATCATCTTGTTGCAGACCTTTCACAAAGGCCACGCCCATCGCTGCCGACAGATAACCATCCTCGCCATACGACTCCTCCAGACGGTTGAACGAGGGGATGCGACACACGTCGACCATCGGCGAAAGCGCCAATACACCACCCATTTTTCGCATGGCGGTGCTGGTTTGGAAGGTTTTCAACTCTGCCAGTTCCGGGTTGAAGGAACAGGCCTGGCCTATCTGTTGCGGATAGATGGTAGAGCCTAAGGTGTTGACGCCCGAGAGCACCTCTTCATGCAATAATGCCGGGATGCCGTTGGGTGTATTCTTCATCAGCCACTCCTGCACGGCAGCTGTTCGGTCGCGCAGTTCGTTGGGGTCGCGGGGTTGTTGCATACAGAACTGCGAGAAGTGCCCGATGCCGTTGGGAATCAGTTCTTTGCACTTCGCCTCGTCCAGTTTGCCCTGTTCGTCGAACAGGTCGTCCATATACATACTCTTTAACTGGGCAATGCGCTCTTCCTGCGACATTTTGCCGTAGAGTTCATCAATCTGCTGCTCCATATCCGGGGCCGCACTACATCCGACCAGAAATACGGCCAGACCAATCATTGTTAGTTTTTTCATAATGAGTTATTTTGTATTATTATTGAGTCTGTTGATAGTTTTCATTATTTCCTCTGGTTCGATGGTCACCTTGCCCTCGTCAATCATGCTCCTGTCGAGAGCGAAGATATCGGCAAAGAAGTCATAGACCGCCTGTCGTTTGTTGGGTCCGAAGTCGTGGCGTTCATCAGGCAGGTGAATGTTACGCACCTGATCCTTGGCATCATAAAAGCCGAAGATACGCTGGATGAATGGATATTCGAGTTCAGGGTTCGACGACGTCCAGTCGCCGCCATCGCTTACCAACAACAGGGGTCGAGGAGCGATAATGGCCGCCAACTCAGCCTCGCAGGTGCCACCGCCAGCCAACTGTACGGGCATGCCACTCTCACAGGGACACCCCCCGTCGAAATGTGAGGCGACATGTACCACAGGGGCTGATGCCGTAATGCGATTGTCAAGCAGGGCCAACAATACGGTATGGGTGCCGCCGCCACTTCCGCCATTGGCTGCCACACGTTTGGGATCAATGTCCTTGCGATTACTGAGCATATAGTCGAGCAACTTCAGACCACAGGCCGCTTGGAAGATATGAGCGCGGGCCGTGCGATGGTCGCCCACCTCGGTAGCCGACTGACCGTAGCCGTAGAGGTCGAAATCCACACAGACAGCTCCCATTCGGGCGAGGGTAGCCAGTCGCTGTTGTTCATCGTCGCGATAGCGCGACGGCCAGTGACCATCAGGACAGATAATCAGGGGCTTCAGACCTTTCTTCTGCGAGGCATAGATGGTGCCAAAGAGATGCTGTCCCGGGGTAAGCTCGATACAGATATTCTGTGTGGTATAGCCGTCATGCTTGCGGACTTCCGAGAGAATGGGCTTTGCATCCTTCACACAGGAGTCGAGGAAGGCGTCTATCTCCAACCGTTCGCGTACCTCTTTCTTTAAGATAGCCCGACGGACTTCCCATTCCTGGGCATTATGATATTTCGTCGCGAGGTAGTCGAGCATTTGCCTGCCCTCGTCCACATGACGGCGGGGATATTCGTAGAGTTTGATGCGATAGAGATTGCCATTCTGTTTCCACCAGTTCCACCCGAGATGCTTGCAGATATTGTCGAGTGTCTGTTCCAGAGAATAGGGGCGGATACGGAAGTCGGCGTAGGTCAGCATTACGCCTGCTGTATCAACATCGCTGTCGAACCTGAACTTCACACCGAAGCGCTTGGCAACATCCTGCATGACATTGTTTACTGGCCTGCGATATTGTGTCTCGTAGGTTTGTGCTGGGGCTTCCAACAGCATTCCTACCATCATCATCAGGCAAAAAAGCAGTCTCTTCATCTCCATTTGATTTGTTTCAGGTGGCAAAGATACAATAATAATCTGAAATTCGCAAATTTTGCCTTAATTATTACTGGTTACAATAAAATGCGGGCGTTTCGCGTTATTATATCGTGAAACGAGTGATCCTTTTCACAATGATGCTGCTGACGGTCGTCGGGATGAGGGCGCAGCAGGATGTGTCCTTCGGTCATTACTGGGCGATGGAACCTTCATTTAACCCCGCTTCTGTGGGCAAGGAGGATAAACTGAACGTAGCGGTGGCCTATGCCATGCAGTTTGCGGGCTTTGAGCACAATCCCAAGACCATGTATGCTGCCGGCGATATGCCTTTCTACGGTCTCGGCACCTATCACGGTGTAGGTCTTCAGTTGCTCAACGACGAGATCGGACTCTTTTCGCACAAGCGTATCGGTGTGCAGTACGCCTATAAGCGGTCGCTCTTTGGCGGCCGACTGAGTGTGGGTGTTGAGGCTAATGTCCTCAGCGAGGGTTTTGACGGCTCTAAGGCAGAACTTCCCGAAAATGATACTGACCCCGCCATTCAGAAGAGCGACATCACGGGAACGGGTGTCGATCTTGGTGCCGGACTCTATTATAACCGCAAAAACTGGTATGTCGGCGTCTCGGCCTTGCATGTCACTTCACCTACCGTCGAACTGGGTGAAACCAGCGAATTAGAGATTCCCGCCACATTTTATTTGACCGGCGGATACAATATTCGGCTTAGAAATCCGTTTCTATCAATACACACCTCTGCTTTGGGGCGCACGGATGGCGTCGTGTGGCGTGCCGACATGACAGGTCGTCTGAAGTACACCCATGAGAAGAGAATGATGTACGCAGGTGTGTCGTATAGCCCGACGAATTCAGTGACGGTGCTGCTCGGTGGTAACTTCCACGGTATCCATCTTGGCTATAGCTACGAGATTTACACCACAGCCATCAATGTGGGTAATGGCAGCCACGAATTGTTTGTTGGCTATCAAACGGACCTCAACCTTTTTAAAAAGGGAAAGAACCTGCATAAGAGTGTGAGAATCTTATAAAGGTAAAAAAGTAAAAGAGTAAAAAAGTAAAAAATAAATTGAGAATATGGGAAAGAATGTCAATAAGTTGAAGCAAAAAGGAAGCATGGCAAAGAGGTTTTTACCTTTTTACCTTTTTACCTTTTTACTTTTCCTGACCAGTTGTTTCGGTGGTAAGCTAGCCTCATCACAGGGTGGAGAGGTTACGGGCACCGGTGGCAGAGCTTTTACAGAACCCACGCCCTATGGAATGACGCTCATCAAGCGCGGTCATCTGAAGATGGGTATCGAGAAACAGGACAGCCTCTGGGGTAAGCAGACGCCCATCCGTGATATTTCTGTCGATGGATTCTGGATGGACGAGACGGAAGTTACCAACTCGAAGTATCGTCAGTTCGTAAACTATGTACGTGACTCCATCCTCCGTGAACGTCTGGCCGATCCCAACTATGGCGGCGACGAGACCTATAAGATCGAGGAAGACAAGAATGGTGAGCCCATCACGCCCCATCTGAATTGGAAGAAGCCGTTGCCTCGTAAACCGAACGAGGACGAGCAGCGTGCCATTGAGAGCCTCTATGTCACGAATCCCGTGACGGGCGAGAAAATGCTTGATGCTTCGCAGATGAACTATCGTTACGAGATCTATGACTATACTGCCGCTGCGTTGCGTAAAAACCGTCTGAATCCGGAGGAGCGTAATCTGAATACTGACATTACCGTTGATCCCGACGAAGAAGTGTGGATCTCGAAAGATACAGCGTATATCGACGATGAAGGAAAGATTGTCAGAGAGACACTCGAACGTAGGTTGACGGGTCCCTGGGACTTTCTGAATACCTATATCGTGAATATCTATCCCGACACAACCTGTTGGGTAAATGACTTCCCCAACTCCGATAACGAGATGTACATGCGCTATTACTTCTCGAATCCTGCCTATAATGACTATCCCGTGGTGGGCGTGTCCTGGGAGCAGGCCAATGCCTTCTGTGCGTGGCGCACGGAATACCTGTTGAAGGGATTGGGTGCCGCTGCCCGTTTCGTACAGCGTTACCGTCTGCCGACTGAGGCAGAGTGGGAGTTTGCTGCCCGCGGCAAGGATCAGAACGAGTTCCCATGGGAGAATGAGGATGTGGCGAGTGGCAAAGGCTGTTTCTATGCCAATTTCAAACCCGACGACGGAAACTATACCAAGGATGGTAACCTGATTACCAGTAAAGTGGGCATCTATTCTGCCAATAGCAATGGCCTTTACGATATGGCAGGTAATGTGGCTGAATGGACGAGCACCATCTATACCGAGGCCGGTGTGGAAGCCATGAACGACATCAATCCGCAGTTGAAGTATAATGCTGCCATCGAGGATCCCTATCGTTTGAAGCAGAAGAGCGTTCGTGGCGGTTCCTGGAAGGATCCTGAGTCATATATCCGCTCGGCCTGGCGCTCGTCAGAGTATCAGAACCAGCCGCGATCGTATATCGGATTCCGTTGCGTGCGCAGTCTGGCCAACTCTACCAGTGAGAAGACCCGAATCTCAAAGAAGAAATAAATTGTAAATTGTAAATCGTCAAATTGTACATTCCATGACAACCTATAGTAAATACAATCTTGTTTACCGCTTGCAGAAGTGGATGGACAGTGTGCCAGGGCAGACGTTCCTGAACTACGCCTATAGCTGGGGTGCCTCGATTGTGATCCTGGGTACTCTCTTCAAACTGACCCACCTGCCTGGCGCTAACTTCTTCCTGTTCTTGGGAATGGGTACCGAGGTGTTTGTATTCTTCATCTCTGCCTTCGATCGTCCCTTTGATAAGACGACCGACGGTATGGAACTGGATACGCATGTGAAGACCGCTGAAGAGGAATTGGAGGCTGTCCATGCCGAATCCCCCAGTGCTACTATCGTGGGTGGCAATGGCGGCACGATTATTATCGGTGGTGGCGGCTCTTCTCAGAGTACTCCGAATATTCCGAGTTCTCAGGATACTCCGAGTAATCCGACTACTCCGAGTACTCAGACCTCTGTCGATAGCGAGGCTATCGCCGCTGTATCTTCTTCAGTTACCACAATGGCTGGCGGCTCTGCGCCTGTCCTGCCTCAGGTGAACCCCGAACTCGAAGAGGCTACTGCCAACTATGTTGATGAACTGAAACGCCTGACGGAGATGCTCTCAAAGGTGTCTGAGCAGAGCGAGCGCTTGTCGCATAACTCCGAGGAGATGGAGAATCTGAACCGTACGTTGACAGGTATCTGCAAGATCTATGAGCTCCAGCTGAAGAGTGCCAGCTCGCAGATTAGCACCATCGACGAGATCAATGATCAGACCCGTAAGATGGCAGAGCAGATTGCCGAACTCAATAAGATTTATACCCGAATGATTGAGGCCATGACGGTGAATATGAAAGCCGCCGTGCCCGATGCTAAATAAGCTATGGCAATAAAGAAAAGACCGGTATCCCCGCGCCAAAAGATGATCAATCTGATGTATGTCGTCTTGATGGCTATGCTGGCGTTGAATGTCTCCAACGAGGTGCTCAACGGCTTCTCCCTCGTGGAAGAAAGCCTGAACCGTACTACATCGGGCTCTATCAAGGAGAACCAGCTTGTCTACGACAATCTCGACATGCAGAACCGACTCAATCCAGCGAAAGTGGGACAGTGGTATGATAAGGCTCAGGAGGTGAAGCGCATGAGCGATTCGCTGTATAACTTCGCCGAGGAGTTGAAGCTGGCCATTGTCAAGGAAGCTGATGGCAAGGACGGCAGTCTGGAGGATATCAAGAATAAGGAAGATTTGGAGGCAGCCAACCAGGTAATGCTGGCGCCGGGAAGAGGACGTGGCAAGGAATTGTTCAATGCTATCGGTTCTTTCCGCAAGCGTATCATCGGCATGACCACCGATATGAGCAAGAAACAGATCATCAGTGGCAATCTCTCAACGGCAGTGCCCCGTAAGGCGCAGGCTTTGGGAAAGAACTGGCAGGAGTATATGTTTGAGGACATGCCAGCCGCTGCTGCCGTCACCCTGCTTTCGAAATTGCAGAGCGATGTGCGCTATGCTGAGCGAGAGGTGTTGCACACACTGGTGTCGAACATCGATGTCAAGGATATTCGCGTGAACCTGCTCGATGCTTTCGTGATTCCTTCTTCACAGACGATAGTTAGAGGCGACAAGTTCTCTGCCCGTATTGTGATGGCAGCCGTCGATACAACTCAGGTACCGGATATCTATATCGGTGGACAGAAAGTGAATCTGCGTGATGGCATCTACGAGCGTGTCTGCTCTGCTACCGGCGACTTTACGTTGAATGGTTATATGGAGACCGTCAACGGCAATGGCGACAAGATCCGTCGTGACTTCTCGCAGAAATATACGGTGGTGGATCCCAGTGCTACGGTGAGTGCCGACCTAATGAACGTGCTTTATGCGGGTTATAACAACCCCATCAGCATCAGTGTGCCGGGTGTACCCCTGAACAAGATCTCTGCCACAATGACTGGCGGTTCTCTGCAATCCTCAGGCCCTGGTCGTTATATCGCCCGTCCGTCGACAGTGGGACAGGATGTGACCTTTACCGTCACCTCTACCAATACGGGCCATCCTCAGCAGATGGGACAGTTCAAGTTCCGTGTGCGTAAGTTGCCTGATCCTACGCCTTATATCGCGATGAAGGACGAACATGGTAATCCTACCCGTTATCGTGGCGGTGGTTTGGCGAAGGCTCAATTGGTGGGTGCTGATGCCATTGGTGCTGCTATCGACGATGGTATTCTGGATATCGCCTTCCGCGTACAGAGTTTCGAGACGGTGTTCTTCGACAATATGGGTAATGCCGTTCCGATGGCCTCTGAGGGCGCTTCGTTCTCTGCCCGTCAGAAGGATACCTTCCGCAAGTTGTCGCGCAACCGCCGTTTCTATATCTCCCGTGTGACGGTCGTCGGCCCTGATGGTCTGACACGTACCTTACAGAATCCGATGGAAGTCATTGTTAAGTAAAAGTAAAAAGGTAAAAGAGTAAAAAAGTAAAAGATATGAAAATGAATAGCATAACGAATATGGTAAAAGGTGCGGTAAAATGGTTTTTACCTTTTTACCTTTTTACCTTTTTACCTTTAACTGCTTCAGCGCAGCCGAAGGCCCGTCGTGTTCAGACACAACAGCAGGCCGAACAGCCACAGCAGAAAAAGAAGAGCACCCCCAAGTCGGCTATGACGAGACGTGCGCAGATCTCGTTCCCCACAGCCGTGGATATGCCCGAGAATGTGGTCTGGCGTCGTGATATCTACCGCGAGATCAATCTCGAAGACGATGCGAATGCGGGTCTGTATTATCCTGTCGAGCCGCAGGGCAAACAGGTGAATCTGTTTACCTATATCTTTAAGTTGGCGCAGAATGGCTATATCCCCATCTACGAATATCCCACCGACGGTAGCGATGTCTTCGAGGAATCGTCACAGATAGAGATGAAGACCATGCTCGAAAACTATCACATCTTCTATGAGGAGGGAGCGAACGGCAAGCTGAAAGTTGAAAACAGCGATATCCCCTCTGCCGAAGTGAAGAAGATCTATCTGAAAGAGAGCGCCTATTACGATCAGGCCAATTCTTCATTCCATATCAAAGTGCTGGCCCTTTGTCCGGTAATGATGCGTGCCGATGACTTCATCATCAGCGACGATCCCAACAGTCAGGGCACGGCCTATCCGTTGTTCTGGGTGAAATACAGCGATCTGGAACCCTATCTTAATCGTCAGTCGGTGATGACCAGCAGCCTGAACAATGCCGCCACGATGTCGATGGATGATTTCTTCACCACCAATCAGTACAAGGGAAAGATCTATAAGACCACCAACCGACTCGGAAAGACGTTGGCACAGATCTGTGATGGCGACACCGCCAAGATGTCGGCAGAGCAGAAACGCATCGAGGCAGAATTGGAGGCCTTCCGTAAGAATATCTTCGGCGATCCGGAGCGCAAGGACTCGCTCGACAGCATTGCCAATGCCAACCCCGCCAACGTGAAAGCGGCTCAGAAAGCGAAGGCAAAGACCGCCAAGAAGAGCGGACGACGCACCACTGCCAGCAAATCCAAGAGCGGCAGTACAACGACTTCTCCAAGTAACGGCTCAGCCCGGGTGAGCGTCCGCAGACAGAGACACTAAACCACGATTAAGAAATATTTTCTATAAAAAAGAGCGATTGTTCGCTCTTTTTTCGTATCTTTGCAACGTCTAACATTAAAAATGGGATTAATTATGAAAAGAATCGTTACGTTAGTCGTGTTGGCAGTGGCTATGGCAGCCTCTGTACAGGCACAAGGTATTAAGTTTGGTGTGAAAGGTGGTTTGGACATCCAGAACATGAAGTTCGATGAGAGCGTGTTTAACACAGATAACAAGTTGGGCTGGTTCGTTGGTCCCACCTTGCAGATTTCACTGCCTATAGGTGGATTGGGCGTCGACATTGCTGGCTTGTATGATCAGAAGACGACTGACATCAACGGTGAGTCGATTAAGCAGAAATATATCCTTGTTCCGGTAAATGCACGTCTGAAGTTAGGTCTTGGCAGTGCTGCAGGCATTTACGTGGCAGCAGGTCCCCAGTTTGCTTTTAATGTGGGCGACAAGGAATTTACCTTCAATAACACTGGTAAGGAGAATGTCCAAAGCACCTTCCAGCTGAAGAAGTCTGCTTTCAGCATCAATTTGGGCGCAGGTGCTTATCTGTCGGAGCATTTTGAGATAGGTTTTGCTTATAACATTGCTTTGGGCTCTACCGCCGATGCTTCTTGGAAGCAAGCTACTGATGCAGCTTTCCATAGCGATGATACCAAACCCAAGTCCTGGCAGATCTCTGCCGCTTATTACTTCTAAATAGAAGTCTTGTTTGTCGACGTCATACTCCCTGTGCCGCTCGACGGTGTCTTCACCTATTCCGTTCCAACAGCGTTGGCGGAACAGGTGAAGATTGGTGTTCGTGTCCTTGTTCCCTTCGGTCGCAACAAGACCTATGTGGGTATTATTGCCAAGACGCACAAAGGACCTCTCCCCAGCGGGATGCAGATCAAGGACGTCCTTCAGATTCTTGACCCTTCGCCCATTCTCCTCGATTCTCAGCTCCGCCTTTGGCAATGGATCGCCGACTATTACATGTCTCCCATCGGCGAGGTCTACAAAGCCGCTCTTCCCTCGGGTCTGAAAGCCGAAGACGGCTATAAACCCAAGACCGAGACCTATATCCGCCTCACCTCTCAGTTCCGTAGTGAGCAGGCCCTTCACATCGCCATCGATATGCTGCAGCGCGCCCCCAAGCAGCAGAAGGCCTTCATCGATTTCCTTTCTTCCCTCCAAGGTAATCTACTGACTCCAGACTCCCGACTCCTGTCTCCTGTCTCTGAAATCACTCGAGACGAACTCCTGAACCAAGGCCATAGCCTCCAGACCATCACGGCCCTTATCAAGCGCGGCCTTTTGGAGACCTATGAGCAGGAGGTAGGACGTCTGAATCATGGCGGTGAGCCCCATCTGGATAAGATCCAGCCCCTAAGTCCTGTTCAGCAGGATGCCTACAACCAGATTCAGTTCTCTTTCCTCAAGAAAAACGTCACGCTTCTTCATGGCGTCACCTCCAGTGGAAAGACCGAAATCTATATCCACCTGATTCGTCAGGCACTGGAACAGAAACAACAGGTGCTTTATCTCCTGCCCGAGATCGCCCTGACCGTACAGATCATGAGTCGTCTGCAACGTGTCTTTGGCGACCGCCTGGGCATCTATCATTCCAAGTATTCTGATGCAGAACGCGTAGAGATCTGGCAGAAACAGCTCAGCGGTCATCCTTATGATGTGATTCTCGGTGCGCGCAGTGCCGTCTTCCTGCCTTTCCAGAATTTAGGGTTGGTGATTATCGATGAGGAGCACGAGACCAGCTACAAACAGAAGGACCCCGCTCCCCGCTACCATGCTCGCAGTGCCGCCATCATGCTGGCGCAGATATTAAGGAGACAGGAGTCAGGAGTCAGGAGCCAGGAGAATACTCCTGCTGTGGATTCTTCCCTCCAAGGTAATCTACTGACTCCTGACTCCTGTCTACTGAATCCTCGAGTATTACTTGGAACCGCTACCCCCTCTTTGGAGACCTACCACAATGCCAAGACTGGCAAGTACGGCCTTGTCGAACTCTCGGAGCGCTACAAGGGCATCCAGCTCCCCGAGATACAGGTCGTGGATATCAAAGACCTCCAGCACCGTAAGATGATGAATGGTCCGTTCTCGCCTTTATTGTTAAGTAAGGTGCGCGAGGCTCTGGAACGTGGCGAACAGGCCATCCTCTTTCAGAACCGTCGTGGCTATGCGCCCATGATCGAGTGTAAGCAGTGCGGCTGGGTGCCTCATTGTCAGCACTGCGATGTCTCGCTCACTCTCCATCGCAACCTCAACCAACTGACGTGCCATTATTGCGGCCATACCTATCAGGTACCTACGGAGTGCCCCAACTGCGGCTGCACTCAGTTGCAGACGCGCGGCTATGGCACGGAGAAGATCGAGGCCGAGGTGCATGAGATCTTTCCCGAGGCTCGTATCGCTCGCATGGACCTCGACACGACCCGCAGTCGTCAGGCCTATGAGCGCATCATTAACGACTTTTCCGCCGGACGTACCAACCTGCTCATTGGCACGCAGATGATTTCAAAGGGACTCGATTTCGACCGGGTTTCTGTGGTGGGCATCCTCAATGCCGACACCATGCTCAACTATCCTGACTTTCGTGCCTACGAACAGGCGTTTATGATGATGGCGCAGGTCAGTGGTCGCGCTGGTCGTAAGGGCAAGCGCGGACTGGTCATCCTGCAGACCAAGAGTCCGGAACTGCCCCTGATCGCCCAGGTGGTACGCAATGACTATGTCGCCTTCTACCGTTCGTTGATCGCCGAGCGCCAGCAGTTCCGCTACCCGCCTTATTACCGTCTCGTCTATGTCTATCTGAAACACCGTCAGGAACCGACGGTCGCCGCTGCAAGCATGGAGATGGGCGCCTTGTTGCGTCAGTGGTTCTCAGGCCGCGTCCTCGGTCCCGACAAACCCGGCATTTCGAAGGTCAAGTCGCTCTCCATTCGTAAGATCGTCTTGAAGTTCGAACCTTCCCTCAACATGTCCGAGGTCCGCAAATACCTATCCCTCGCCCAGCAACAGTTACTGCAAAACAAACGCTATTCCACCCTCCAGATTTATTACGATGTCGATCCTTTGTAGGGTGACGAAAAACCCCCGCTCGGTTGAGCGGGGATTGTTGTTGTGAATCACGGGGTCTGGCACCAATGCGAATCATGGGGACTGGCACCAATGATAGCATCTTTGATCTATCAGTGTGTGCCTGTCCCCTGTGATTTGCAGCGCTCCCTAGAGCGCAATCGGTCCCAATCCCATACAACTCGTAGTGGTAATCGCCGTCAGAAATGCAGTGAGCGCGGCTACTACAACCTTCACCCCAATCTCAACAATCCTCTTCTTCATACGCTATTCCGTTTGAATGTTAGTTGTCGTCGGAGTGACACATGGGGACTGGCTCGCAGTGTGCTATTTCCAATGGCACATTGGTGCCTGTCCCCTGTGTGTCTAAACCTCTGTCCCTGCGACTACTGAAAAATGATCACTAGAACCATGATCTGTTCAGTCTCTTTCATCCCATATCCATTTTTCTTTCAATAAGAAATCATTAGGCAGACGTGGTATGTTAATGGAAGGGACAAACTTAAATCTGCAAGGGATTATATTATAACCCTCTTCATTAGGGTCTATTACAGGATCTGAGCGATATATCCACAATAATGTTTCATTATCGATAATTATATATCTATCTTTTATTATATTCCATCTCATATAAAAAAACATATCTTTAGAGTAAAGATTCACAAATAGCGTATCATGCGATATTCTGTAAACACCAAATTCTGGAATGGCCCACTTTTGTTTTTTCCCATACTTAATAATAGAAGTATTAAGATCAACAATCTCATTGCAATTGTGTTGTGGAAAAATACGAAATGTAGCACAAGTGCCATCATTACGCAAAAGTAGATTGTAATTATCGAGTGGGATAGAATCTCCGATTAAATATTTTTCTGAGGTGTAAAATCCATCAGTTCTTATCATTTTTGTTTTAGAGGAATCCTTAGAGGACAAATGAATATCTGAATATTTCTTTATCACCTTCAAATTTGTGCATGACCATAATATTATGGTCATGCACAAAGCAAAATATTTATTTTTCATTTTTGATCATTAATTACTAAGAAGTTTATAATTTGTTGCTGCAATTATAGTAAATATTTCTAATTGGGGAAATTTTATCATATGCAAAATCGATTTTCTTATAAATTATTAACACAAGCATTTCATCCTTTAAATAATTTAGTTTATAATTCATTATTAGTAGTTCCACAAACTAATCGGGTTATCATATCCGTAGAAAGAATAAAAGCCAACATACATATTTTGGTAATCAGTAAAATCTGGGGTAGGTGTATAGTCACTGGGACAGGTACTTGGGTATGACGGCTGCTATGACCCAAATACCTGTCCCCACGGCTGCACGCGATTTCCTCCAGCCTGATGAGGCCCAGAAGGTACAGCTGATGATGCGTATGGACTACGCCACCATGCACCTCTTCCAGATGTCACACACCGAGCGTAACCGTCTCCTAGAGGTTGCCCTCTCCTATTACCGCC
>JAEEGG010015076.1_pt1 | contig 16270 bp, 15 predicted proteins | sample 9134161 | NCBI WGS metagenome assembly JAEEGG01 (sample SAMN16246543, study PRJNA631951) | gut metagenome | biome: gut microbiome; feature: rumen; material: CR-attached | host: Bos | place: Iran: Karaj | collected 2018-10
GACGCAGTAGCCGAAGAAAGCAGCACAGGCAAGTCCCATCACCACCTTCACCACCCTTTCGGCTTCGGGTGTCAACTGCGGACCAGCCGGCCGATGGTATTCGCGATAGCGGTAGGAATGCTTGGGGCGCGTCTTACGCCACCAGAAAATGCTCCATGCCACATGCACCAGCAGCAGCAAGAGCACCCATCCTGTGCGTCCGAACACGATTGACGGTGAAAGGAAAGTGGAAAGGAACTCGGCCGCCTCGCGCCCGTTGGTCTCTCCCACCAGCAACAGCATGGTAGGCGTAAGCGTGGAATCGAACTTTGAGAAACAGAACACGTCGGCAATGGCGACGCCATAGGCAATGACATAGAACAGACGCTTCACCCATTTCCTGACGACCTTAGGCAAAATCGACAGCAGTACGCAAAGCAGATATACATCGGCAAACAGCTCGACCCACCACAAAGAATAGGCATGAGCCTTGGGATTGTCGGGAATCACGGCAAACGTGCATATCGTCCCGAGCAGATACATAAATATGAAGAAGGCGCTGTTTTGGCGAATAGGATGAAAGAACAGGCCCAAAAGTCTCACAATAAAATTTTCTTTTCGCTTTCTCATTGCGTGTGACAGATTTTGCGGGCGAAATTACTGATTATTTTCGAAACTGCCAAATGTGCAGGCTAAAACTTTGACTTTTCCACCTATTCTTTGAATGTGCAACCCATATAACTCTGGAATTTCCTGCTCAAACATCATCGTGAGCGTAGAGATGCTCTTGCTCGATAACCGATGCCACATGACCGGGCACCAGTCCGCGAACGCTCTTCCCCTGACGCAGCCGCTCGCGAATCATCGTACTGCTGATTTTGATGAGCGGAACCTTCACGAAGGTAACGTTGGGAAAAGCGGCTTGCATGTCATCGGGATTGGCATCCTGACGGGGATAGACCACGATGGGGTATTCCCTGAGAAGGTCTTCATACCGATACCATTGGTCGAACAACTGCCAGTTGTCGCCGCCGATAAGCAGGGTGAAGCGGTGCTCGGGGTAGTCTTTTTTCAGGGCCTGCAGGGTATTCCAAGTATAGGAAGGCTTTGGCAGATGGAACTCGTAGTCGCAGGGGCGTAACCGGGGTTCATCCTTCAGGGCGAGTTGTACGAGCCGGAACCGCTGGTTGTCGTCGAGCAACTGCCGGTTCTGCTTCAGCGGATTCTGTGGCGACACCATAAACCACACCTCATCGAGTCCGGTCTCGCGGAGCAATGCCTTGGCAAGCCAAACGTGCCCATTGTGGATGGGATTGAAGGAACCACCGAAGAGTCCGATGTTCATGGGCGAAGGGGGGTGGGTGATGGTGGTTAGGTGATGGTGGTTAGTTGGTGGAATTCAGGAAATCCTGGACCAGTTTCAATGCCTCGGCTTCGGCTGTGGCCAAATCATCGTTGACCACGATATGGTCGAACTTCGGGGCAAAGGTCAGCTCGTATTCGGCTTTGGCCAGGCGCTGTTCGATAACCTCGGGAGTATCCGTTCCGCGACCTTCCAGACGGCGGCGCAATTCTGCTATCGAAGGCGGCTGGATGAAGATGCTCATGGCTCTCTTGCGATAGTGCTTCTTGATATTAATGCCGCCTTTCACATCCACGTCGAACACAACGTTCAACCCTTTGGCCGTCTTTTCGTCTACCTGCGATTTCAGCGTGCCATAGAAGCGGTCCTCGTAAACCTCCTCGTATTCCAGGAACTCGTTCCTTGCAATCTTTTCGCGGAATTCATCGGCGGTGATGAAAAAATACTCCACGCCGTTCTGTTCAGTGCCTCGGGGGGCACGGCTGGTACACGAGACGCTGAAGGTCAGTTTCAGTTCCGGATGCTCGTTCATCAACCAGTTCACAATCGTTGACTTGCCGCTGCCGCTGGGGGCTGAGACAATGAGTAGCTTGCCCTTTTTCATTATTATAATGCGTTTAAGACTTGTTCCTTGATTTGTTCCAGTTCGTCTTTCATCTTCACCACGATGTTCTGCATCTCGGCATTGTTGCTCTTCGAACCGGTAGTGTTGATTTCGCGTCCCATCTCCTGGGCGATGAATCCCAGTTTCTTTCCCTGTCCGGCAGGCTCGTCCATCGACTCACGGAAATACTTCAGGTGGTTGGCCAGTCGCTGTTTCTCCTCTGAGATGTCGAGTTTCTCGATATAGTAGATGAGTTCCTGCTCCAGGCGGTTCTTGTCGTAATCCACTTCGGGAATGGTCTTCAGTCCCTCGATGATACGGCTGCGGATTTTCTCTACCCTGCTCTTCTCAAAAGGTTCGATACTATCCAGCAGGGCGGCGATGTTGTTCACTTTCTCGGTGAACATCTTCTGCAAGGCAGCTCCTTCCTGTTTGCGGAATGCCACGATATTGTCCAGGGCCTGAGCTACAGCCGAGCACACCACCTCCCACTCTTCGTCGGAAAGCACTTCCACCTCTGTCTTGGTGAGCACGTCGGGCATGCGCAGCAAGGTGGCATACCAGTCGGCAGGCTCTGGGATTCCGGTCTTGGCCGAAATCTCCTTAATCTGCTTACAGTAGTTTTCCAGGAGTGCGCCGTTGATGGGCGTGGCGTCAACGCCGGCCTCTTTCTCAATCCAGACATTGAAATCCACTTTTCCCCGTATCAGTGCCTTCGACACCATCTGGCGCATCTCCATTTCCTTTTCGCGGTAAAGGGGTGCAATGCGCGTACTGAGGTCGAGAGTCTTAGAGTTGAGCGACTTGATTTCAACATTGATTTTCTTATCCCTGAAGGTAACGACAGCCTTGCCGTACCCCGTCATAGATTGTATCATACTTCTTGATTAACGTTAAATTTTCTGCAAAATTACTACTTTTTGGCGGAAAATACGTATTTTTGCAAAATTATTTCGAAGATATTTGATTATGCCGTGTATTTTGCATATAGAAACTAGCACCGACGTGTGCAGCGTGGCCGTCTCGGAAGACTCGAAAGTAATCTTCAACAAAGAAGACCACTCAGGCCATAACCATTCGGTAAGCCTGGGGGTGTATGTCGACGAGGCGCTCTCTTTCATCGACAGCCACGCCATTCCTCTCGATGCGGTTGCCGTGAGCTGCGGCCCCGGTTCCTATACCGGTCTGCGCATAGGCACCTCGATGGCCAAGGGCATCTGCTACGGCCTCGACATTCCACTGCTCTCGGTACCTACGCTGAAACTGATTTGCGTTCCCGTGCTGCTGCGCGAAATGATTCCGGAAGAAGATGCACTGCTATGTCCGATGCTCGATGCCCGGCGAATGGAGGTTTATGCCGCACTTTATACGCGTGCACTGAAAGAGGTGAGACCCATTCAGGCCGACATCGTCGACGAGAACACCTACCGGGAATACCTCGACCATCATCCCGTCTATTTCCTCGGCAACGGAGCCGCCAAGTGCATGGAAGCCATCAACCACCCCAACGCCCGGTTCATAAAAGACATTGAACCGCTGGCTAAATACATGCAGCCGCTGGCCGAGCGCAACTATTTTCAGGAGCAATACGAGGACACTGCCTACTTCGTGCCCTTCTACCTGAAGGACTTCGTGGCGAAAATGCCCAAGAAACTGCTTTGAACATTGAAAACCAGAAATTGAGATATGAATATTGAAGGATTAGACTACAACACCCAGCGGGAAAGGCTTGTGCTGCCCGAATATGGCCGTGAGATACAGGAAATGGTGGACTATGCCCAGACCATTGCCGATAAGGATGAACGGCAGCACTGTGCAGAAACCATCGTGGCCATCATGGACCGTATGTCACCGCAGAACAGGGAGAACCCCGACTACAAGCGGAAACTGTGGGACCACCTGGCCATCATGAGTAATTTCCAGCTCGACATCGACTGGCCCTACGACATTTCAGGAGCCACTCAGATAGCCCATAAGCCTGAGCCGCTCGACTATCCCATGACAGCCATTCCCGTGCGTCACTACGGAAAAATGATGTTCGAACTCTTCGAGAAACTGAAGACCATGCCCGAAGGCGAGGAGCGCGACGAACTGGTGAGGCAGACCGCCAACCAGATGAAGCGCAACCTGCACCAGTGGAGCAACGGATCGACCGACGATGAAAAGATTGCCAGCGATCTGGCACGCTTCACCGACGGCAAAATACAGCTCGACCTCGACACGTTCAAGTTCGAGCATATCGACAATTCCCCATCCATCCAACAAACCAATAGCAAAAGGAAACGCCGCTAATGCAGTCATTCATCATTGAAGGAGGGCACACACTCAGCGGAACCATCACGCCACAGGGTGCCAAGAACGAGGCCTTACAGGTGATTTGCGCCACACTGCTCACCAGTGAGCCCGTCACCATTCACAACATTCCCGACATCCTTGATGTGAACAATCTCATCCAGTTGCTCAGAGACATCAACGTAAAGGTGGAACGGCTGTCGCGCAACGACTACACGTTCCAGGCCGACGAGGTGAACCTGTCGTATCTGGAAAGTGATGAGTTCGTCAGAAAATGCGCCGCCCTGCGCGGTTCGGTGCTCATGATCGGACCGCTGCTCGCACGTTTCGGCAAGGCTGTCGTGGCCGAGCCCGGCGGCGATAAGATTGGACGGCGCCGACTCGACACCCATTTCCTGGGATTCAAGAAACTCGGTGCCCGGTTCGACTTCAACGAAGCGCGCAATGTTTACGAGATTCATGCTTCGGTGTTGAAGGGCTGCTATATGTTGCTCGACGAGGCATCGGTCACCGGAACGGCCAACGTCATCATGGCTTCCGTCTTTGCCAAAGGCACCACCACTATCTATAACGCAGCCTGCGAGCCTTACATCCAACAGCTCTGCCATATGCTGAACAAGATGGGAGCCGAAATTTCGGGCATTGGCAGCAACCTGCTCACCATCGTGGGCACTGACCGTCTGCACGGAGCCGACCACCGCATCCTGCCCGACATGATTGAGGTGGGATCGTTCATCGGCATGGCAGCCATGGTGGGCGACGGCATCCGCATCAAGAACGTTTCGCTGAAAGACCTTGGCATCATACCCGATACCTTCCGCCGACTCGGAGTGAAAATTAAGGTCGAGGACGACGACCTGCTGATTCCGCGTCAGCCGCATTATGTCATCGACTCGTTCATCGACGGTTCCATCATGACCATTGCCGACGCCCCATGGCCAGGACTGACGCCCGACCTGCTCTCCGTGCTGCTTGTCGTAGCCACGCAGGCCCGCGGTTCGGTGCTTTTCCACCAGAAGATGTTCGAAAGTCGCCTGTTCTTCGTAGACAAGCTCATCGACATGGGCGCACAAATCATACTCTGCGACCCGCACAGGGCCGTGGTGGTGGGACACGACCACAAGAAGATTCTGCGCGCCGGGCGTATGACCAGCCCCGACATCCGTGCCGGTATTGCCCTGCTCATTGCCGCCCTTTCAGCCAACGGCACCAGTCGCATTGACAACATTGCGCAGATAGACCGTGGCTACGAAGACATCGAGTCGCGCCTCAACGCCTTAGGCGCTAAGATAACCAGAGTTGACAAATAATGATCCGACAAGAAGATGTTTATAAGATTGGCCGGTTGGGCAAGCCGCATGGCGTGAAGGGAGAGATTTCCTTTCAGTTCACCGACGACGTGTTCGACCGCGTGGATGCCGACTACCTCATCATCGAAGTGGACGGCATTCTCGTTCCTTTCTTCATCGAGGAATACCGTTTCCGTTCCGACGAGACGGCCCTGCTGAAACTCGAGGACATCGACACGCAGGAGGCCGCCCGCGAACTGACCAACAGCGACGTGTATTTCGAGCGGCGGCTTTCAGATGATGCCGGCGAGCCTTCCATGGCAGCCATCATCGGCTACCGGCTCGTCAACGATGCCGACGGTCAGGAAATCGGAACCATCACGGGCATAGACGATTCCACCGCCAACATTCTCTTCGAAGTATTGAAATCCGACACAGATGACGACTCGCCGATACTCATTCCCGCAGCCGAGGAGTTCATCACCAGCATCGACAACGACAAACGGGAAATCAGCGTGGCGCTCCCCGAGGGCCTCCTAGACCTTCAATAGTCAAGCATGTTGCCCAGCAACAAAAAATAAAAGAAAAGAAACAATGAAACAGCAAACGTCTCAACTTGAGAAACTCCAGATATGTATTTTAGGCTCCACCGGAAGCATCGGCACACAGGCGCTCGACGTCATCCGTGAACACAGCGACCGCTACGAAGCCTATGCGCTGACGGCCAACAGCCGATGGGAACTGCTTGCCCAACAGGCACGCGAGTTTCATCCGGCGGCAGTCGTCATTGCCGACGAGACCTACTACGGACAGCTGAAAGAAGCACTGGCCGACACCGATGTGAAAGTCTTTGCCGGACAGCAAGCACTCGACGAAATAGTGGAAGCAGAGCCTATCCACATGGTACTCACCGCCATGGTGGGATTTGCCGGACTCTCTCCCACCATTCATGCCATCAAGGCCCGCAAGAAGATTTGCCTGGCCAACAAGGAGACGCTGGTCGTAGCCGGTGAACTGATTTGCCAGCTGGCCAACGAATATCACACACCCATCCTGCCCGTCGACAGCGAGCACTCCGCCATTTTCCAGAGCATCGTGGGCGAGGGCGACAACGAGATTGAGAAGATTCTGCTCACGGCTTCGGGCGGTCCCTTCCGTCTGAAATCCATGGACGAGATAGCCCACGTCACCAAGGCCGACGCCCTGAAACATCCTACATGGGACATGGGCGCAAAAATCACCATCGACTCTGCTTCGATGATGAACAAAGGCTTCGAGGTCATCGAGGCCAAATGGCTCTTCGGCGTGCCTGCCGAGAAGATTCAGGTGCTGGTTCATCCGCAGAGCATCGTCCACTCGGCCGTGCAGTTTGCCGACGGTTCAGTGAAGGCGCAGCTCGGCGTGCCCGACATGCGGCTCCCCATCCAGTATGCTTTCTCCTATCCCGACCGTCTGCCGCTGAGCGGTGAGCGGCTCAATCTGTTCAGTCATCCGCTGGAATTCTTCGAGCCCGACCTTCAGAAATTCCGTTGTCTAGCACTGGCCTTCGAGGCCATTCGGCAGGGCGGCAACATGCCTTGCATCGTGAATGCGGCCAACGAAATTGTCAACCGCGCCTTCCTCGAAGACCGCTGCGGATTCCTGCAGATGGGCGAAATCATCGAGAAGACCATGCAGAAGGCCACCTTCAATCCCCATCCCGACTACGACGTCTACGTGCAGACCGATGCCGAGGCCCGTCGCATAGCCGGCGATTTCCTAAAATAAAGTAAAACGTCATAACGACATATCGACATAACGAGAAAAAAAATAAAAAAAGTATATGGAAGTATTTTTGATAAGACTGTTACAATTCATTCTGGCCATCTCCCTTCTGGTACTGCTCCACGAGGGCGGCCACTTCTTTTTTGCCAAGCTCTTCGGTGTCCGCGTCGAGAAGTTCTACATGTTCTTCGACGTCGGCATCGGCAAGTGGGACGGCTCACTCTTTAAGTTCAAACCCAAAAACAGCGACACCCAGTATGGTGCAGGATGGCTGCCCCTGGGCGGCTACTGCAAGATTGCGGGCATGATTGACGAGAGTTTCGACAAAGAACAGATGGCCCAGCCCGAACAGCCCTGGGAATTCCGCACCAAGCCCACCTGGCAGCGCCTGCTCATCATGATTGGCGGCGTACTGGTGAATTTCCTCCTCGCCCTCTTCATCTATAGTATGGTGATGTTCACTTGGGGCGACAGCTATTTCACCACACAGGACATGACCATGGGCTTTAAGTTCAACGACGATGCCAAGGCCATCGGCTTCCGCGACCACGACATCCTCACCGGCTACGACGGCAAGACATTCGAGCGCTTCGATGTCGACGTATATCGCCACATTGCCGATGCCAAGACCGTTCAGGTGAAGCGCGACGGAAAGACTGTCAGCATCAACATACCCGAGGACATGAGTCTGCTGAACATGCTCAAGACCGAGCCTGCCTTCTGCCGTCCTTTCATCCCTGCCGACATCGACAGCGTGATGCCCGCATCTCCGGCTGAGAAGGCTGGCATCAGAAAGGGCGACAAGATTCTGGCCGTCAACGGGAAACCCGTAGACAGCTGGAACGAGTTCACCTATCAGATAGGAATACTGAGCGACATGATGGCGACAGCCAAGACAAGAGGCGACAGCCTGAAACTGCGCACCGCTACCATCGTCACCAACCGCGACACCATTCGGATGGTGCTCACCGAAGACCTGAAAATCGGTGTCACCCAGACCAGCCTCGCCTCTTACTACAAGCCCAAGGAGGTATCCTACGGTTTCTTCGAGAGTTTCCCTGCCGGCATCAAGTACGGCATCAACGTACTGCGCGGCTACGTGAGCGACCTGAAGTATGTGGCCACGGCCGACGGAGCCAAGTCGCTCGGAGGTTTCGGTGCCATCGGAAGCCTTTTCCCGCCCACTTGGGACTGGATGATGTTCTGGCGCATGACGGCCTTCCTGTCCATCATCCTCGCTTTCATGAACATCCTGCCCATCCCGGCACTCGACGGCGGCCATGTGCTGTTCCTGCTCTACGAGATGATTACGGGCCGCAAGCCCTCTGAGACATTCCTCATCCGTGCCGAATACGTTGGCTTCGGCATCCTCATCCTCTTGATGGTGGTGGCCAATCTCAACGACATCCTGCGCTGGCTGGGATATATGTAGTTTTAATTGAGAATGTAGAGTGTAGAATGTAGAATTATGATTACCGGGCAAGCCCAGCATTTGCGCAGCATGCTGTCTCCGACAGTAATCATAATTCTACATTTTCCATTCTCCATTCTACATTAGAAAAATGGACTACCATCTGAAGCTGAAACAGCGCGTGGCACTAGAGATGGAACGCGTCATCCGGCGCGACATCATCAATCGCCACCCACTCCGACAGCTGTTTTGGGAGTGTACGCTGCGCTGCAACATGCATTGCCGCCATTGCGGAAGCGACTGCCGCAAGGTGATGGCGACTCCCGACATGCCGCACGAAGACTTCTTCGGCGTGCTCGATAACGTTGCCGCCAACACCGATGCTTCTAAGGTTTTTATCATCGTCACTGGCGGCGAACCGCTGATGCGCGACGACTTGGAGGAATGTGGACGAGGATTCCACGAGCGTGGCTTTGCATGGGGCATGGTCACCAACGGATTCCTGCTCACCCCCGAGCGGTTCCGGAGGCTCCTCGACGCCCATCTCTACACCGTGGCCCTCAGCATCGACGGACTGTCCGACGACCATAACTGGATGCGCGGCCACCCAGAGAGTTTCCAACGCGCCAGTCAGGCACTCGACCTGCTGGTGGCCGAGCCGCTCATCAAGTTCGATGTAGTCACCTGCGTCAACCGCCGCAACTATCCCCATCTTTCTGAAATCCGCGACTTCCTTATCCAGAAGGGCGTCAAGGCATGGCGCCTGTTCAGCATCTTCCCTTCAGGCAGAGCCGCTAACGACCCGATGATGCGCCTCAGCAACGAGGAATACCGCGGCATGCTCGACTTCATCAAGCAAACCCGCAACGAGGGAGAAATCCACGCTTCCTATGGTTGCTCAGGATTCGTGGGCAACTACGAAGGTCAGGTGCGCGACCTTCCCTTCTTCTGTCAGGCTGGCATCACCGTAGGTTCCGTCATGGCCGACGGCGCTATCGCTGCCTGTGCCAGCATCCGCTCCGGCTACCATCAGGGCAATATCTACGAAGACCAGTTCTGGGATGTATGGCAAAACCGCTACCAGCCCCACCGCACCGACGAATGGAAACGCACAGGCGACTGCTCCACGTGCCGCTTCTTCCGCTACTGCCATGGCAACAGCCTTCATCTGCGCGATGATGAAGGTCAGCTGAAAGTCTGCCATCTGAAGCGTCTTATTTAGGGTGATAGGTGTTGGGTGTTATAACACTCAACACCTATCACCCAAGCACCTAATTAATCAGATAAATCTTTGTCAAACCATTATACGTGGCCTTCACCGTGGCGCGGCCTTCGGTGATGGGACTGATTTCGAACTTCACGCCAGGCACATCCGACGTGGCCTCCAGTTTGCTGCCAGCCTTCAGCGGAGCATATACCTGATAGCGTATCTGGTCGCTGTAGCCGTTCTGGTTGCTGAAGCGGATGGGTGTAGCGGGGATGCTCAGTTTCTGTCCGTCGGCAGTGAGGGTTACCTGCGGCACGCGGGGAGCCACACAGGGATTGCCGGTCTTGCCGAAACCAATTCCGTGGAGGTCGAACAAACCCTGCGGACGCTGGGGTTGCTGAGGTCCGCGGCGCCCCCACTGTCCTTGTGGCTGTTGGGGCTGCTGCACCTCGGGGCCTTCGGTCACCAGATAGATGGCATGTTTGCCGGTAAGACCTTCAACCTCGGGCACATCTGCAACGCAGTCCACCACGCCCTTGGCTTCTGCGGGCACGTTGATGGTTGCTATCTCCTTACCCTTCCATGGGTCGTCGAGCAGCACGTGAATCTTGAAAGCGCCCTTGCCGCTGGGAGTGAGGTTCAGCGTCAGACTGGTGCCATTGCCCTTCTTGGTCCCCTCGAAGGCCTTCACACCCTTGGTGTCTTTGGCCAAGCCGCCGAATCCGAAGTATTTAAAGCCAACAATGCCGCCGTTCTGGATGCCGGCCAGGTCCATCGAGTTGTTCCACACGTCGTGGTTGTCCTGCATCCAATTGTTGCTGCCGGGGCCATACATGAAGCAGGCGTAGCCGGCACTATAATAATTATAAGGTGGAAGACCGAAAATCTGGAAACCCTCGCTGGTCACTTCGGCACCCGTGTATTCGTTGCCGTCGCCGGCACGAGCCGTCCACTCGTTGTTCTTCACAAACGGGTCGTAGCCAGTGATGGTCACCCGTCCGCCCTTGGCCACGGGTTTCTTGTCCCATGTAATCTTCACCGGGGCCACCATCGACTGGCGGGCATTGCCGAAACCGCGTGGCGGACGGTGATAGAACACATACCACTGGCCGTTAATCTCCTGCAGCGAACCGTGGGTGTTGTGTCCGGCATTGGTGGTGATGAGTTTCGAACCATCCTCGTTGAGCACCACGCCGCGAGAGTCTACCAGCACGCCGCCGCTTCGCCACGGACCAAGCGGAGAGTCGCCGTAGGCATAGCGCAGGGCCGAGTTGGTGTTGCCCAGTCCGTATTCCTTACCGGAATAGCCGCTGAACACCATCACGTATTTATTGCCCACCTGACGAATGGACGATGCCTCGAAGAAATTAAAGTCGAGCGGGTTCTGTCCCTTATAGAGTGCTTTATATTCCGAGCCCTCCTTGTCGAGCAGACGGCCGTCGGCGCTGCTGGCGGGAATGAAGGGGTCGATGAGTTCGGTGCCCGGACGCTTCGAGTACATGGTGTTCTGGTCGAGCTCGCAGGCCGTGGAGTGCTGGAATCCGTAGAACACGTAGGCACGGAATCCCTTGTCGTAGTCCTTGTCCTTCTTGTCGGTAATCTTCTCGATAAACACCGAAGGGTCGAAGTCGATGAGCGAGCCATCCACGCAGCGCGTGCCGTCGGGGGTCAGGTTCACGGGCGTGAACGGACCGTCGGGGCGGTCGCTCTTGCACACCATGGCAATGCGTCCCCAGCCGCGGCTGTGGGGATACAGCCAGTAGGTCTTCTTGCCCGTCTGCCGGTCAACGGTCTCTACCAGGTCGGGGGCAAACATCGTGTCCCATTGTCCATTGACAAACCAAGTAAAGATGGGACCTTCGTCGCGCCACTTGCTCAGGTCTTCCACCGGAGCCGACCACATACGGATGTCGGGACCGCAATAAGCGCTGTAGGTTACGTCGTGCGAACCGATGATGTAGGCACGCAACTTCCCGGGATTATCGGGGTCTTCAAACACGCGGGGCTCGCCGTCGGGCACATGCTCCCACAGGGGCAAATAAGGGTTTTGGGCTTGCGCCGATGCTACTGCAATAACCAGCATCAGGCTAAGAAACAGTCTTTTCATATAGGTTTGATGTTAATAATTGATACTATTCCATAGTCGAAACATTGCAAAGATACAAGAAAATCGCCTCTTCGCAATGTCATTATGTTCAATAGTTATTTCAACTTGTAAACACCAGCCAATATGATACAATCAGCTAATTATTTGTGACAAATAAAGGTAAAAAAGTAAAAAGGTAAAAAGGTCAATTTTGCTGAATGATGTTCACCATTACGTTCTTGGCATAGAATTTGGAGCACAGGCCCCAATAATACATATTTGTGACAACATCAAAATGACTGTCGGCCGAATTCACATAGAGATTCAGCACCACGCAATTGTATCCCCTGCGAATCGTGAACTTCTCGGCATAACAGGAACTGTGGCTCATGCGCTGCTGGCCCACCACGAGCGTATAGGCATTGAAGTCGATTGCCGGAAGTTCCCTTTCGCCATCATAATATTTCTCAAGTTCCTGCTTGCTGTTGATGATACGACAGACATTCTGGGTAGAACCCACGAAGAAGCCCGGCGAGAGATTGCCCGACATTTTGGGCAGCTCGGTATTGAAAAAAGCCACGATATCGCTGCTAACCGCCGATTCCGCAATTACGGGAATGGACGTATCTTCGCCACTTCCGCTGTCATCATCGTCGCTGCCGCTGCATCCTGCCAGTCCTGCTGCCATAAGAATCACGGCCAAGAATAGCCAAACCGTTTTCTTCATATCCATACGTTGTTTTAGTTTCCTTATAAATGCAAAGGTAAAGAAAAAAACAATCTGCCTGCTACGATTGCCGTTTATTTTCAGAACAATTAACTGTTCAACGTTTCAACCTAAGGACAAAAATCGGCGCCCCTCCCCCGATTTGTCTCAACAAGAGCGCTTTGTCTCAACAACTTAGGAAGAAAACAACCGAAATTCATTGACGGCCACAGGAAAACGCGTAACTTTGCATCAGAAAAAAACAAAGACCGACAAAATACGAGACAGACAATAATTTAGATTAAACATAATTGAATGAGTAATAGTTAATAGTTTTTAGGTTAGTAGAATATCGTTTCTATGAGTGGTCTCCGGGGCGAGAGCCTCGGGGGCCGCTCATTTAACATCTTCCAAAGGGCAAAAAACGGCTTCTTTTGCGATTTTCGGTCCAAAACAGGGGGTTCGGTAGTAGGAAGGTAGTAGGTAAAACGCCTCTTCCTACTACCGATAACAGACTAATACACAACGCTTTAAAGCATAAGTAGTAGGTATAGGGGGTAAAAATCTTATTTCGCGTATGGAGGAATCATCATACCGACTACAAACTAAGTTAGTTTGTAAGTCAAATAATAATTATTTGCATGTCATTTAATAGGTTTTTGAGGTACAAACTAATTTACTTTGTACCTTCATTAAACCAATTTTTCAAAAAGTCATCAGTTCATATCAAAAGCATACAATTACAGATAGAATTATTGAAATTCCACATTCAGTTGGAATGAATCAGGTGCCAGTCCCGATGATTCATTTTCTGGCCAGCCAGTAATAGAGGAAATAATCATAGATATAGTATTTCCCGTTGTGGTTTGTTATAATGTCCTTTTCTTGAAGAGATGACAGACTCCTTTGCACAGCGCTTGCAGAGGCGAGGTGGTATTTCTTAATAAATTCTCCGCTTGTAGGCTGAACGTTCTTTCCTGAACGAGCCATAGCTATAAGCAAAGCCTTTTGTCTGGCGGATAATCTTGTCAGTAAGTCTTGATAGGTATCATCCTTCTCTTCCACAGCATAGTTGATGGCAATATCAACCTCTTTTATACCACATGGATTGCCTGGGCTGGCCATAGCATAGAGTTCATTGCATATTTTTTGTATGTACCAAGTGGTGCCCTCAAACTTATCGTAAATATATCGAATGGCCTCAGGTTCTAATTGTAGTCCACCTTGCTCAAAATGATATGTGATAAACGAAGCATAAGATTCAAATGGAATCGGCTTTAACGACATCGTTGATGCGCTCTGATAAAAAGGTCTGGCTGGTGAAGAAAACATCTCGCCCATCATGTGACGCTTGGAACCGGAAAAAACGAACCAGGCATTGTTACAATCTTGAATATAGGTGCGCAACAGCGCCTCAACATTTTGCTCAGGATAATCCATGATAGCCTGAAATTCGTCAATGGCCACAATGCAAGGCTTGTCAGCAGTACTCAGATACTGGAAAATCTCATCCAGCGAGACCTTGGGCGTTTGAATATCTCCAATTTCCAGATTCCAGGTCGGTTGACCTAAGGCATCAAGTGTTATACCCGTCCGTAAAGAACCAACTATCCGTATGAAACGTTCCCAGGCTCTCCGCTCCTTCGATTTCAGCGCAGAGAGTATGGCACGTCCCAATTCGTAGATTAGTTCTGACAAAGATTTAGTAGCATAAATATCTACGATAAACAGATAATAGTCATTCTGTAGTTTTTGCTGGGCAAAGCAATGTCGCAAGAGGCCGGTCTTTCCCATTCTTCTTGGTGACATCAATGCAACATGATTGCCATTCACCAGCAGTGATGTCAAGCGTTTTGTCTCTTCTACCCTGTCGCAGAAGAAATCAGGCCCGTTATAGCCATAGGTCAGGAATGGATTCTTTATCATCTTACTTCTCTTTATCAATTCGGGTACAAAGATAATAAAGAATTCTCAATTATACAAATTTGCGTAACGCATTTTTGTATAATCGTGCTTTTTGGCTTTAGAAAGCAACGAATGGTGTTTTGTGGCAGTATCGCAATTTCCTTCCCAATAATTTGCAAACATCATTTTTAATCTATATCTTTGTAGCCAAATCAAATAATGTTTAACCTTTTAAAAACAGAAATGCCTATGGGCTAAGATAAATATAATGGACATATAGGATGAACATCCACTTTTGATTCTTGTTTCTGACAATTGGGGAATTGAAGGAAAAACTGCAAGAACTGAAGTAGATAGTTCACGCCGTTCGGCGTGGGCTTTTACTCGTTTAAGCAGTTTAGGTTTTCCCCAATACCTCAGAAACGTAGACGAAGTAAGTAGTCCACGTTTTTTTGTGTGCTTTTCAAAGGCGTCTAATCAACTGTTCCACAAAACTACTATTAAAATGAAAATGTGTAAATGCGAAGAGGGTACTTTGGTTAAAATACTTCCCTCCAACGGTTCCCCGAATTCGTTCAATGGGGATGAATTAAGATTATCATCGATTTCTTCTTCAAAAGAAATGGACGAGTACGTGGTGATGCAAAGTCAGATGTATAAAATGATTTTCAAGAAAAGGAAGATAATGTCCAGCGACAGACAAAAGAGATTGTCTATAGTAAAGATATGCTGTAATGGCAAATCTATCCACCGCGCATTTCGCTCTGAATCTACCAAAGACTTCAATAAAGGCTTTGTAGGGCTTTCCACCCATTCCATCTATATGTTAAGTCAGGAAAAGGAACTTGCTACGGGTACTAAAGTCTATCTAAGTAAGGGGTCTTGGTGGATGTATTATTGGAATAATCCAAACGCAGCTGTCATGATGTCTTTTAGAATAGGTGTAATTGGAATCCTCATTACATTGATTGGAGTTAATCTGACCAATCTCTGCCAATGTGTCAAATACTTGATTCATTGGATTTCCTGTTTATTAGCATGTTAACAATACTATTTTTTAATACAAAAATACAAACAACAATGAAAACCAAAATTTTATTTCTGGCAGCAATGCTGCTGATGAGTGCAAACATTTTTGCGCAAAACATCGTTAAGGGCGACGTGAATGAAGACGGAAACGTCGATGTTGCAGACGTTGTCGCTGTAATTTCTATTATGCAGCAAGGTGGTGGAGTGGCAATACTTCCATCAAGCGTTGAATTTGATAAAAGCGAATATGGTGTAGGTATTGACAAAGAATTAAAACTAAAAGCAACAGTCATGCCATCATACGCAACCGACAAGTCGTTGACATGGACTTCATCTAATCCAGGCGTTGCAACCGTGTCACAAGATGGTGTCGTCAAGGGCATTGCGGAAGGTTCAACCACAATAACTGTCTCTACAGCAAACGGCATACAATCTACCTGTATAGTTAATGTAAGTACGGTAATATATTATTGGTATGCTGGATGGACGATACCAACAGCAGAAAATATGGTTCATCCGACATTTCGAGTGATAAAATGATGCGATAGAAAAGAAAACCGCTGTAAATATTGTATATTTGAATAACCACAAACAAATGTACAAAGATGAACAGCAGTTTTCTATATCATGCTTGG
>JAEEGG010015078.1_pt1 | contig 16269 bp, 18 predicted proteins | sample 9134161 | NCBI WGS metagenome assembly JAEEGG01 (sample SAMN16246543, study PRJNA631951) | gut metagenome | biome: gut microbiome; feature: rumen; material: CR-attached | host: Bos | place: Iran: Karaj | collected 2018-10
TCGGCATCCGCCTTCGCCCAGGATTCCCCGTTTCAATTCAACGGGTTCGTGGACACGTACATGCCGTCCAGACGCAGCATCCGCACGATTTTACCACGTCGCGGACACGCCTGCGCGCTGAACTTCGCGTGGATTATGAGAACGCTTACCTGTTTGCAAGCCTGAATGGCGTGCACAATAGCATTCTCGAAGACCGCACCGGCGTGCAGTTGCAAGAAGCGTATTTCAACTACCAGAACGACTTTCTTGAAATCCGTGCAGGCCGCCAGATTGTGGTATGGGGCGTCGCCGATGGGCTTCGTGTTACCGACTTGATTTCGCCTGTAGACTACACCGAATTCATGTCGAGTGATTACGACGACATGCGAATGGCCGTTGACGGTTTCCGTATCAAGTACCCCGGCGAACGCGTGAATGCCGAAATCGTTTACGTGCCCGTGCCGCGATACTTCCAAATGCCCATGCAAGAAGAAAACCCCTGGCGTCCTGAAATGCCCGAAAAAGCGAGCATCGATTTCCCGGATGGTCCCGATGCCAAATTCAAGAATGGAGATTTCGGAACGCGAGTTTCGTTCTTCCTCTCGAATCTAGATTTCTCCATTTCGGCGCTCCATACGCATAACCAGTCGCCCGTTACGGTCGCAGGCTACGACCCCGTCAAGGATTCTATTGTCATCCACGGCATTCATGAGACCATGACAATGATCGGTGGCGACCTCTCGATGCCTATCGGCGAATTCGTACTGCGTGCCGAAATCGCAGAATACTTCGGTGAAGCGCTCGGTTACGCAAGCAACCTCGATTACGCCCGCAAGAACACGTTCAATGCGCTCGGTGGAATCGACTGGTACGCCGGGGACAACTGGACTTTCATGGTGCAGTATTTACACAAGTACATCGCTGATTATTCGGACAAATTAGCCGCCGAAAAGAATTCTTCTGAAATGACCTTCCGTATTTCAAAGGAACTCCTGAACAACACGCTCAAGCTTTCGCTCTACGGAATGTTCGATATCGACAACCTCGCCTATTACGCGCGCGTTTCGGGCGATTACTCCGTCACCGACCAGGTAATGATTTCGCTCGGCTACGACCACTTTGGCGGCAAGCGCGGGCAACTCGCAGGCTACGACAAGAACCGCGAAATCTGGGCGAAAGCGAAGTACTACTTCTAATAAGATCTAATGAATTTTGAAATTGAACCGACATCGCGCACGCGCAATCCCTATTCTGCATTCACGATGCGGCGTGTATTTTGCATCGGCATTATCGTCGCAGTCTTGCTGCACGCAGGCTTTTACGCCTGGGGATTCCTGAAGCGGACGCAGGTGGTTACCACCCGCGAAGATGCCGAGGTGATTCATGTGGAGCGTTTGCTCTTGCAACCGCCTCCGCCTCCACCCGAAGTCAAGAAAATCGTGAAGAAGGTGGTTCGCGCCAAGATTATCCCGAACATCGTGCAAGATACCGTGCCGGAACCCGAACCGGAGCCAGAGCCGGAACCGATTGTGGTTACGGATGTCGAACCCGTTGTCGAAGCACCGCCCGAACCTGTGGCACCACCGCCGCCACCTCCACCGCCGCCACCTCCACCGCCGCCACCTCCACCGAAACCTTCAAAGGATTCGCTGATGAAAGTGACTCGCGCTTATCTGATGGGGCTGAGCAAGGCTTTCGAAAAACAGAAGGACTACCCGGCAACAGCCCGCCGCCTAAAGCAAGAAGGCACCGTGCGCGTGCAGTTCACGGTTGCAAAAGACGGAAGCATCAGCGGAGCAGTTGTGGCAAAGCCCTGTCCGTATTCTTCACTGAACGAAAGCGCGCTTGCCGCCGTGCAAGCCGTTCCCAAATTTGACCCGATTCCAGCGGTGCTCGGAAAAGAAACATGGAAAATGGAGATTCCAATCAAGTATAACCTGCATTAGTAGAAAGGAGATGCCCGCCTGCGCGGGCATGACAAAAAGAAAAAACATTTTCCGCTTATGCGGATATAATAAAAAGGTACAAAACATGAACTACATCTTAGATTTTATTCAACAGGGCGGCGTTATCGCCTACGTACTCGTGGCGATGAATTTCGTCGGTTATTCCATCATCGTATGGAAAATCATTTCGCTGATTCTCTTTAACAGGAGCATCCGCAAGCGCCTTCCGTCTAAAATTCTGCATCGCGTGGTGAGCCACAACACCGACCACCACATCATTATGGAAAGCATCCGCACCGAAATCGCGCTCGCCTTCTCGCCGTTACAGAAGGGTATGACTACGATTGAAAACATCGCGAGCATTTCCCCGCTGCTCGGCCTTTTGGGCACCGTATTCGGCATCTTTAACGCCTTCAGCGTCATCGCCGTTTCGGGCCTTTCTGACGCGGGTGCATTCGCTACAGGCATCAAGCTCGCCCTCATTACGACGGTGATCGGCCTCGTGGTCGCCATTACGCATGTCATCGCGTTCAACTACTTGAACGCAAGCATGGAATCGGAACAGGACAACGTTGAAAACGATGTGCTTTTGCAGCTGGGCCGCATTCTCAAGGAAAAGGACCACATTCGTTCACAAAACGCCGATTCCGCAAACGAGGATGCATAAATGGCCAAGCGCACCCGCCGAATCCGCCCCGACATGACGCCGCTCATCGACTGCGTCTTCTTGCTGCTGGTGTTTTTCCTGGTAACCTCCGTCTTCAAGCAAGACGAATCGGTGCTCAAGCTGATTCTGCCCGAAACACAGACCGAAACCAAGCGCGACACGCCCGAGGGTCTGTACATCGAACTCTCTGAGACGGAACTCGCATTTAACGGCCAGCGTGGCACGCCCGACGAACTCCGCGAAAAGGCGGCAACGGTGCAGAACAAGAAATCCCCTGTCGCCATCAAGATCGACAAGGGAACCACTTACGAACGCATCGCCGTCATCCTCGATATTTTACAGGTGCAAAAACTGTACAATATCCAGCTAATCAACGAGATGGAAAGCGCGGAATAAGGCCGCTTGCGGCGTCGCTACACGCGGCCCGCGAACTGGTTCGTAAACAGCAACAGCCCCGAAATAAAGATTATAACACCGCCTGCGAGAGTCGCGACGGTGTATATTTTTGTCGCAATACGGGTGTGGGCACTCCCCTTGTCGATTCCCTTGCGGAATGCCACGGCCGCAATACCGAAGGCCACATTCGTAATCGTCATGCCGATGCAAATAACAAGCGCTCCCAATAGCGACAACGCTACCATAGAATTCAGCAGGCAGAAAAGCACAATCAGCGCCACGGCCGGGCAAGGCACAATTCCCGTAATCGCAGCGACACCGATAATTTCACGCCAGCGGGCAATCGGCGGGAGCGTCCCGTTTTGCGCGGTTCCCGTCACACAGGCAGACCCGGCGGCAGCACCTTCCGCGGTTTCAATCCGAGCAGCACATTCACAGTCCCTGCGCGACTTAATCACATCGCGAATTCCAAGCACCACCAGCAATACACCCGTGAGCATAATCAACGCGTAACTCGCGCGTTCAATTCCGATGCGGCCAGTCTCAAACGCATTAAACACGGTCGCCTTGAAAATTGCATACAAAATAAGCAACAGCAGAACAGCACTCATCGTATGCGTTACGGTAATGCCTGCGCCAAGCGCAACACCCTGCCGCCAGCGACCCCGACGCGCAATAAAGTAACCCACAACAATCGACTTGCCATGTCCGGGGCCAAGCGCGTGCAGCATGCCGTACACAAGGCAGATGAAAAGGAACTTCCAGATGGCATCCCACTCGCCGCTTTTCATGGCCGAAATTGCCGCCGTCAACTTTTCGCGAAGGACCTTTTGTTCCTCCGCAATTACCGTATAGAGAGACCGCGTTTTTTCCGCTGGTTTTTCAGGCCACGCCGCAGGCACAACAGCCGCAGTTTTTTCAACAGCAGGTTCCGCGGCAGTCTCCGGCACAGCAGAAGCAGAATCTTCAGCAGGCGTCACCACTTCCGTCGCGGCAGGCGCATCGCCCCCGCCCACGTCAAAACGTTTCTTCTTGACAGCCGCCGGGGCAGCCACCGCAAGCAAAAGGACAAGCAAAAATACAATAGACTTTTTCATTCCAAAAAGTCAATATAACTAATAATATCCATCCACCACGGCACCGTAGTCCGAAATTCGCTTCTGCATCCACATTTCCAAATCTTGGGCCGCAGCAGCAGAATTTTTCCCCGTATTGTTCTTGCTTTCGGGCCAGGGCCAGCGGGCGGCATCATTCGCCATCGCCACCGCATTTTCTGTAAAGTACACGTTCAGGCGCTCCGAAACAAGCGCAGAGAGTTTCGGTGCAAGTTCCGCCCAGCGCGCCTTGTAATCTGCAAGGAATTGCGCATTAGAGAAAAGGTTCGTGAAAAATCCAGATGCTCCCGAACCGTCCCAGGCATTAGCACCAAAGCCGCCAAACCCGCCTCGGCCTCCGGATGTTCCCGCAGTGCACATTCCCCAGTCATTCTTCTTGTCGGCCGTGCAGTTGAACGGGCTTCCGCTCGGGTTCGTACTCCCGAGAATCCACGATTGACTGCCAAAGTATTCCTTCGTCTCTTCGTTCCAGCTGTAACCAAAACCGCCATCAAAATCCCACACGGGCCCAAATACGTACTTGCCTTCCGCAGATGCCTTGTGCAGGTACATGCTACGCGGGGCCTCGAGTTCCACGTTGCGCGTGATTTCTTGCAGAATCAAGAAATCCATAAACGTGCGCACGTCAAGTAACGCCTGCACCGCATCGTAATCGGCAGTAGCAATCGCATCTTCCAGTCGTTTGAAATCCGTCCGGATTCGTTCCAAATCACCTTCTGCAAGCGTCTTCGGGTATTTTACGGCAACAGGCAATTTGTATGTAGCGCTCCAGAAGTTGTCCGCCGCATCGGGGGAAAGTTCCGGACCGTCATCCTGGTCCAAACTCAGGAGGACCCCGTCTGCGGCAACATTCACGCGGTTTTCCGCCTGTTCAATCTGTTCCGTCAGCTGGTACAACCCCTTGTAATCGCCGTTGATTTCAACTTCCACAAAGCGGTTCGCATTCACAAAATTGAAATTCCCCATCTCCCGCGCGATATCGAAAGCAAGCGCATTCATCAAGTTCGTCGGGTCGCGGAAATTTGCCAACAGCACCCAGTCCTTGTTCGCGGCAAGCCCGAGCATTTCGGTCTTTTCCTGAAACTTGATGCGGTAAGGTTTCTTGTCGTACCAGAGTCGCGTAGAATTCCCGCGTTGCTTTATTTTTGCGGCGCTCACCGGAACTTCGGCATACTTTCCGTTCCCCGCAACCTCAATGGTACACCCGATGTACGCCGGTTTCTCCAGACTGTCCGTCCGCGTAAGTACTGTCGCATCTTCTACGACAATGCGAATATAAGGCACGCCGTTATTTGGCATGGGATCCGCAGAATAACTGCTACTTGAAACGTGCATCTCGGGCACGTCTGCAATTGAAGAAGAACCTCCTTCGGGCGTTTCCGCAAAAGAATACTTAGGCATTTCCGCAGGCACTTCTCCCGCGCTTGAAGACGAAGCGAAATAAACGGGTTCAAAAAACATCGCGTCACTCGATTCGACGCCAACGCCAGCATCAACGCTGACGGAACTCTCACCGCATGCAACAAGCACGCTCGCAAAAACAACCGGAGCAAGCCTCCGTGCCAAACAATCCATACACAAACCTCTTGGAACACCAACCCCGCACCCACATAATTAGATAAAAACGTCAAAAAAAGCACCTTTTTGCGGGTGCTTGCTTAAAATATCCGTTTAGGAAGTGTGTAAAAACAACCGTATTATTCCAGGTACACGACCTCACCCATTTGCGGCATAAGCACGGGCTTGCCCGATTCCTGGGCGGCACGTTTCGCATTTTCCAGCGGTTCCGTGTACGAATGCTTGCTCAAGCAGAACTTGGAATGGTGAACCGTCATGTAGCGTTTTGCGTCGAGTTCCACCATTTCCTTGCCCAGATATTCCGGCATGGTGTGGATAAGCGACCAGTCCTTGTTATACTGCCCGTTTTCAAGAATCGCCAAATCGATGTCGGTAAATTTCTTTCCGATTTTCTCGAAGTGCGGGCCATAACCCGTATCGCCGCCAATCCAAACGGTGCGCTTGGGAGACTTGAAGGCGAATGAAGCCCACAGGGTCTTGTTCTGGTGAAGATCGCGGCCCGAAAAATGCCTTGCCGGAGTCGCCGTCACGTTAAAGCCTTCGCCCAGATCGGCGGAATCCCACCAGTCGAGTTCCGTAAGTTTTTCAACGGGATACTTCCAGTATTCAAAATGTTCGCCCACGCCGAGGCCTGTTACCACGCGCTTTACGCGGGGTTCCAGTTCCGTCACCACCCGGTAATCCAAGTGGTCCCAGTGGTCGTGGGTAATCACTAGGTAGTCAATATCCGGCATGTCGACGGGCTTGTAGATGTCCGTTCCCTTGAACATCTTGTTCACGAAACTCACCGGCGAGCCCTGGTAAAAAACCGGGTCCACCAGCACCTTCTTTCCAGACAAATTAAGAAGGTACGAGGAATGCCCGAACCACACAATCCAATCGCGGTCCTGCGGTAGCGACTTCAGGTCGGTCTTGAGCACGTTCAATGCGGTATCGGGAACGGTCTGACTCTTGTCACCGAACAGGAATTCCTTCCATACGGCAAATACATTCTTGTCGCCCGTCATGGTGACGGTCTCGACCTCGTTCACGAACTGCTTGCCGTCGTAATTCGGCGACTGCTTGATGCGCTCGAGGCGCTTGCCTTGCGGAATATGGCCGAAGCTCGCCTGCGATAAGAACAACACGCCCACATCTCCCAAAATAAAAAGTACAGATAAGATAATCGCCGTAATCATGAGTTTCTTGTTCTTTGCAAAACGCAAGCGCATCGTTCCCATTCTAGCGGATAAAGTTCGTGAAGATTTTCTTTTCGGCAACGGGCTGTTCTACACCCGCCTTCTTGCCCGCTTCGATGCTCTTCAGGATCCACGCCATGTTGCGGCCCAGTTCCTTCATAATCTGCACGCCTTCCTCGTCTTTCAGCACATCTTCAGGGCAAGAACCGTGAACCATGTTCCAGTAGCGCGACGCCACCATGGGCTGCTGCGCAAACGCCGGATACTTGTTCAGTGCATCAAGCGTAGCGCTGGTCCCTGCGCGGCGGGCAGAAGCAACTGTTGCGGCGGGCTTAAAGAGCAGTTCCGCTTCGGCAATGCCGTAAAGCCTGTCCAGGAACATCAGCATCTCGCCGCTGGGGGATGCGTAATAAACCGGGGAGCCGTAAACGACAGCATCGGCCGTTTTAAGGATTTCCTTGGCTTCGTGAACCACGGCGTCAGTTTCGCCCTTCAGCACACGACCACCCACGAAGAAGATTTCTGTCTCGATGCCCGCGGCCTTGAGTTCGCCTGCCACGAGACTCAGCGCCGTATAAGTGCAGCCCTTTTCGCGACGGCTACCGTTGAATAAAACGACCTTCATCATAAACTCCTTTGTCTTTCGCCTTAAATATACAAAGAAATTATGTTATATTTCTACGAAAAGGCAGGTAAAAAATGTCCATCGGAATTCCAGAAATAATCCTGATTGTGGTTGTGGTGCTTCTCCTGTTCGGGGCAAAGCGCATTCCTGAACTTGCACGTTCCCTGGGCAAGGCCCAGAATGAGTACAAGAAGGCGAAAGACGCCCTGAAGGAAGAAGCTGAAGACCTGCAGAAGACGGTGGAAAAAGCCGCAGAGGCAGAAGATAAGAAAGGCTGATGACCTCCAAACAGGATCAAGAGGCTACGCTGATTTCGCATTTGGAAGCGCTCCGACGGGCGCTTTTGCGTTCTATTGTCGCCCTTGCCATCGGCATCGTGCCCCTGTTCCTTGTTTCGCCCTACGTTCTGGACTGGTTCTGTAAGCAAATTGCCCTGCAGGGCGGCGTCACGCTCCATTACTTTTCCCCGATGGAAGTGTTCCTGCTGCAGCTCAAGATTTCTGCACTGCTGGACTGCGTGCTATTTTCGCCCTACATCGCCTGGAACATGTGGCTGTTTGTGCTTCCTGCTCTATACGATAACGAGAAACGATTCATCCGCTCCATCGTGGCCATGACCAGCGGGCAGTTTATCGCGGGCGTCGCCTTCTGCCTTGTCGTCTGCTTCCCGCTGATTGTGCAGTTCGGCATGAGCTTTGCAAGCACGACCCTGCAGCCCGTATTCGGAGTCTCCAACCTGGTAACACTCGCGCTCTGGCTTTCGCTTGCGTTCGGATGCATGTTCCAGTTCCCGCTAGTGACCTACGCGCTTATCCGTGCGGGCATCGTGAATTACGAGACCGTCTGCAGCAAGCGCCCCTACGTGGTGGTGGCAATCCTTGTGCTGGCGGCTTTCCTCACGCCCCCGGATGTAGTAAGCCAGTTGCTACTCGGGCTCCCGACGTACCTGCTCTTCGAAGCGGGTCTACTTGCGGCCAGGCATTACAAGGGGCGCGCCTTGAAAGAAGTCCACCCTGAAAACGCCCCGAACATCGCGCCGCAAGATTCAACAGCAACCGCGCCGGAAACCGAGACGGAGGAATCCACAGCGACGAAAGCCGAATCTCCCGCAGTCGACGACATCGATTTCGCGGCACCTTCTTCCAAGTTCCAGGTCGGCGCAGAAAAAGACGCCGACAAGTGGAAACCTTATTGATTTTTAGAAAAATTTATTTGCCTTAGAGTCAACTCTAAGTGATATATTAGAAGTATGAAAAAGTTTGTCTCAAAAGATTCCTTTGAAGACCTCGGTTTTGCCAAACTGGACGTGAGTCGCGAATCGCGCACAGGCACTAGCGAGGCCGTTTATTGTGCTGGCAAGACGTCGGAACAGCTCCTGAAAATTCTTAGAAAGTTCCGAGACAAAGGCTGCCGCGTGCTCGGGACAAAGTGCAGCAAGGAACAGGCGGAATTTATCGCAAATGCAGGCGAGAAAATCTGCTACGACGAACTCTCCCGGACGATTTCGCTGGCAGATGAAACTCCTGCCAGGCAGAAACGCGGGCGTTCCGGCGGCAAGGCGGCGCAAACGGTTGCAAAACTCGGGCCCGTGGCCGTATGCTGCGCAGGAACGGCGGACCTGCCTATTGCCGAAGAAGCCGCCAAGACGCTGGAATTTAACGGCGTGAAAGTCGTGCGCCAATACGATGTAGGGATTGCGGGGCTGCACCGCCTACTTTCGAAGGTGGAGGATATCCGCAAGGCTTCGGTGGTTATCGCGGTTGCCGGAATGGAAGGCGCGCTCCCCGGCGTGATTGCCGGACTCGTGAAAGCGCCCGTGATTGCCGTGCCCACATCGGTCGGGTACGGAGCATCCTTCGGCGGGATTAGCGCACTGCTCACCATGCTCAACACCTGCGCCGAGGGCGTGACGGTGGTAAATATTGATAACGGTTTCGGGGCGGCCATCGCCGCATTTAGAATGTTGAAGGTAAAATGATGAAATATCTCTATCTTGATGGATCTTGCGGTATCAGCGGCGATATGACGGTTGCCGCACTTCTTGGACTTGGCGCATCACGCGAAAAAATGGATGCGGCGATTGCTGGGCTCAATCTAGAAGACATCCACGTCCATGTGGAAAATTCAAAGAGCTACAGCATTGCAGGGTTTTCTTTTGCGGTGCATGTTCACGGCCACGATGCTGACCACGTACATTCTCACGAAGAAGGGTATGTAGAGCATTGTGAGACGAAAGACGATAGACGAAAGACGAAAGAATGTCATGAAGGTCATCATCATCATCATCATGAACATCGGCACTTGTCCGAAGTTTACGAGATTCTGGACCGCGCAGCAAATGCAGGGGCAGTCACGCCCCGCGCCCTTGAAACCGCAAAAAAGATTTTCCGCATCATCGCCGAAGCCGAGGCAAAGGCTCACGGCGTGCCCGTAGAAGAAGTCCATTTCCACGAAGTGGGTGCCGTTGATTCCATCGTCGACATCTTGGCGGTCGCTGTCCTTGCAGATGACCTTGGTATAGAGAACTGCATCGTTACAGGGCTCAACGAAGGTTCTGGTTTTGTAGAAACGCAACATGGCCAATTGCCGATTCCCGTTCCGGCGGTAGCGCACATTGCAGAAACAGCGGGTATCGCGCTTCACATCACCGAAACGAAAGGCGAAATGGTCACCCCAACGGGAGCGGGCATCGTGGCGGCTCTGCGGACAAGCGAAAGCCTCCCCGCAAGCTACAAGATTTTAAAATCGGGCATAGGTCTCGGCAAACGCGATTTCGGGCGCGCGAATTTCTTGCGGGCACAAATCATCGAGGACTGCGCAAACGACAAATGCGGCGACGCAACATCTGATACCACGAGGTCCGCGGCTCTTGACTGCAACGTTTTCCAGATTGAAGCGAACATCGACGATTCCACTCCCGAAGAACTGGGCTACGCCATGGACAAGCTCTTCGAGGCGGGTGCCCGCGACGTCCATTTTATCCCCTGCTACATGAAGAAAAACCGCATGGGCACTCTCCTGTGCGCCCTCGCCGACATCGAGCACCTGGCTGCCGTAGAGAAAGCGATTTTCTTACATACATCGACCGTCGGCGTGCGCCGTTTCCCCGTAGAACGCACCTGCATGGCCCGCACCATCTTCGAAGTCGAAACAGAATTCGGCAAGGTTCGCGTCAAGAAGTCCGTCCTAGGCGATATCGAAAAAATCAAACCCGAATTTGACGACTTGAAAGCATGCGCCGACAAGGCGGGCGTTCCCATTCGCGAAATCCAGAAAGAGGTCGAGAAGAAACTGCACTAAAAGCGAGTTGTCAAGCCGCAATTTTGTATTTTACTTTACATGGAAAGTTTGAGCAAAAAGTTTGAAAAACTGAAAAACCTCTTGCGCGAAATGGGCCGCGTCGCCATCGCATTTTCTGCCGGCGTAGATTCCACGTTTCTTGCGAAAGTCGCTCACGACGTGCTGGGTGACAACATGGTTGCTTACACCGTCCAGGCGGGAATGGTCCCCGAGCGCGAAATCGCATTTTCCCGAGAGTTCTGCAAGTTGCACGGAATCCCGCAGCAGCTGATAGAAGTTGACGAAATGCAGGTAGAAGGATTTGCCGAAAACTCCAGGGAACGTTGCTACTTTTGCAAGCGCAACCTGTTTTCAAAAATTGCAGAACGCGCAAAGGCCGCAGGATTTTCAACCGTCTGCGAAGGCAGCAATGCCGACGACATTCACGACTACCGCCCGGGAATGCGCGCCCTCCAGGAACTAGGCATCAGGAGCCCCCTCCTGGAATGCGGACTCACAAAGGCAGACATCCGCGAACTTTCGCACAAACTGGATTTACCCACGTGGGACAAGCCTTCCTTCGCCTGCCTCGCAAGCCGCATCCCTTACGGAGAACCCATTTCCCGGGAAAAGCTTTCCATGATATCAAATGCGGAGCAACTGCTTTTTGAACTGGGCTTCAAGCAGTTCCGCGTGCGCCTGCACGGCAACCTCGCACGCATCGAGGTGTTGCCGGAAGATTTCAACAAGGTTCTAGAAAAGCGCGACCAGATTCTCGCGACTTTCAAGAAAATCGGATTTACCTACATCTCGCTGGACCTGCAAGGCTTCCGCAGCGGCAGCCTGAACGAGACCTTAAACGCATAATGCACCGCGACGGCGAACAACACGACGATGGCAATATAGTCCACGAAAAAGAGGGCGTAGCCGCGTTCCGCATCAAAGAAGAAGAAGGGCTGCTGCAGGAACATGTATTTCCAAAGCCCGCGAATGGCGAAGGCGTAAATTCCGTAGCCCGCCACAAGAACGGCAACCACGCGAATTGCGATAAGCGCCGCCTTTGACTTGAATGCGCCCGCAAGTCCCAAGCGGTTTGCAATCAGGCTCACATGCAGCCCGATGTGGAGCGACATGAACACGTAATACCAATGGCTTGCGAGCAGGTGCGCCGTGCGGGCGAAGCTTGCGCCCGATTCAATCCCGAGCCAGGCGAACACGTGGTTTGAAAGCATAATGCCACTCACCATCAAGAAAATCGCGCACAAAAGGATTCCGCAATTCACGACTGCCTGCAAAATGCGGAATGCGTTGTGGCGGCCCTTGAACAGCGAAAGGAAAAAACGCCGGTTCAGCGTAATGTGCACCGCCCACAGAACAAGCAGAATCACGCCCAGAATCTCATGCACAGCAGTCGATTCAAAGAAGTAATTGCCGCCCATCGACAAGAGCGTCGCGACCGTCATCGCGATATCAAGCATCATACGGATTTTGGCGGAAATAGGCATATCAAAGAATATACATTATTTCGTTTTCACGCCGTTTTTCTCGAGCCACTTTGCCACATCTTTCGAGAGGCTCGAACCGCCGGAATAATGCACCGAAAGGCCTTCGCCGATTTTTGCGTTGGGCGCAAGTTTCGCAATCGCGGTGATGCTCTGGCCAAAGCGCCCGCCACCGTGGGAGCAGAACGGCAGAATCCGCTTGCCCGTAAAGTCGTAACTTTCGAGCAAAGTCGCAATAGGCATCGGGATACTCGCCCACCAGTTGGGGTAACCGATGATAATCGTTTCGTAGTCGGCCCACTTCTTTGCGTCGGGCTTTTTCTTGAGGGCAGGGCGTGCCTGTTTGTGCTGGTCGTTCTGCGCCTGCTTCAAGACGGTGTTGTAGTCGTCGGAATAGGGTTTCACCAGTTCAAGTTCCACCATGTCGAAACCGGTCTGCTTCTTGATTTCGCGGGCGACACCGCGGGTATTCCCGCTCCAGGAATAGAAAACGATTAGTGCGCGGGAAGTGCCTTTCGTGTTCGACGCCGCTTGTGCTTTTTCACCCTTAAAGCCCGCCGCTTCCTGGGTCACAAAAGTTCCCTTGACGCCTGCACCCGCATTCATGGCGAGCCTGAGCCCCACATTGTAACTCTTGCTGGATTGTTGCATGGCTCCGCGATAGGCGCTGCGGAGGTTCTTGCCGAAATCGTTCCAGCCGCCACCGCGATGCACGCGTCTTGTGCCCGAAGGTTTGCCCGCCGGATCGACCGTCACGCTTACCGAGCCCGCAGAAACACCGTAATCGCCGTAAAAGTCAAAGCACCATTCGCCCACGTTCCCGTAAATGTCGTAAAGCCCGAAGGGATTGGGCTTGAACTTACCCACGGGGAGCGTGTTCCCGCGGTAAACGCCGGGGCGGGTTTCCAGAACCTCGTCGTTGAAATAATTCTGCTCGATTTGATACGGATAATGCCCGTAAAAATTCACGTCGTCGGCACCGGGAGATTTCTTTGTATAGAACGGCGTGGTCGTGCCGCCTCGGGCCGCGTATTCCCATTCCGCTTCGGTGGGGAGCCTGTAGCCGTTCGCCTCGCGATTCCAGCTGACCGCATCGCCTTCGATAGCGTAAACGGGAGTGCGTCCGTCGCGTTCGCTTAACTTGTTGCAAAAACGAGCCGCTTCGAGCCACGTGATGTTTTCGACAGGCAAGTCGTCACCCTTAAAACTGGAGGGATTTTCGCCCATCACATCGCGGTAAAGCTTTTGCGTCACCTCGTATTTGCCCAGGTAAAAATCGGAGACCTTCACCTTGTGGAGCGTCTCGTCGTTGACGCGCCAGTCCTCGTTTGCGGGGCTTCCCATGTTGAAAGTTCCGCCCTTGATAAGCACGAAGCCGTCGGGCGCAGGTGCCGCCGCAAAAGATCCTGCCGTCATAAGGCCAATAAATGCGCAAGCGAGAATTCTGGCAAACATTATTTCAACTTCCCGTAGTCTTCGTCGCTCACGGGCTCAAGCCATTCGTTGCTTCCGCCTTCGCCGGGAACTTCAATCGCCAAATGCTGGAACCAGGAATCCGGAGCCGCTCCGTGCCAATGCTTGACACCAGCCGGAATGTTCACCACGTCGCCGGGCTTCAGTTCCACCGCCGGCTTGCCCCATTCCTGGTAGTAGCCGCGGCCCGCCGTCGCAATGAGAATCTGGCCACCGCCCTTCTTTGCATGATGGATATGCCAGTTGTTGCGGCACGCCGGTTCAAAAGTCACGTTCCCGACACCCACCTGTTCCTTGCTGATCATGTCGAGATAACTCTTGCCCACAAAATACTTGGCGTAAGCGTCGTTCGGCTTGCCCACCGGGAATACACTCCAGTCCTTTTCCGGCATGGTTTTTGCACCCGACGCGTTTACGGCACCAGCCGTCGCGTTTGCTGCCTCAGCCTCAGTCACCGCTTCCTTGAGCAGTCGCAGAGCGTTCAGCGTGCGCGGGTAACCGCAATATGGCAAGCAGTTGTAAATCGCCTGTTCCACGTATTCGGCCGTGCGAATCTTGAGGTTCGCACCGATATGCGCCTTGAGCTGCGGCTCCGTTCCCAGGTTCACGAGAATCGCCATCGTCAAGAGTTCGCGAGTATTCAGGTCAAGCCCCTTGCGGGTGTAGTAATCGCCAAAGCAGTTGCTTGCCAAGAAGTAATTGATGGTCGGCATACCGCTCTTGCCGTTCTTCGCCATGTCGCGGAAAGTCTGGCCGAACAGCGTTCCCTGCGCGTCTGCACCCGCCTCCAGGCGGGACTGCGCCGTCACCGTCGCACGGTTTTCGTCCACCTTCACGTTCTTCGCCTTGAACACGCTGCGGGCAATTTCCACCGCATCCACCGTCCGCGGGAACCCGGTGTAGGGAGCGCACTGGTAAATCGCCTCGAGAATTTCTTCGGGAGCAAGCCCCTGCGCAAGCGCCGTCGCCACTTCTTCTTGCAAAAGTGCACCCGACTGCTGCGTCACAAGCGACACCAGGCGAATCAACTCCACCTCGCGCTTTTCTACAAGCGGAGTCGCCGCCGGAACCTCGTTCTGCGTGAAGTTATCCATCACGGCACGCAGTTCCTTGTCCTGCGAAAGTGCCTTCGCCCCGTCTTGCGGACAGCAGTCACATGCGGCAAGCACCGCACCCATACCAAGCATCGTCATAATCGTCCCTAGTTTCATGGTTTGTTCCTTTTTTATCTACGCCTTTAATATAAATAAATGCGCAAACCCCGCAAAATACCATTTTTTCATGCTCAGTATGCGTGAAACGCATAGTGAAAACGATACAATTCCGTTTCTTTTCCATTTTGTCATTTTATGACACTCTAAAAATATATTTTTGCTCTAGCACGGTCAAAAGGCTTCATTTTCCTCAAATAAGCCAATTGACTCAAGTTTCACCACTTGCACCAGCACGAGGAAAAATGTATATTGACTATAGTTCAATTCAACAATGGAGGTCATCATGGCACTAGCAATCGCATCAGTACCGATACTGACCGGCGAAGCGTCGGACAGGTTTGACCTCATGATGGAAGAAAGCGAAAAGCGTCGTGGTTCCATCGATTTCTCCAAGCAAATTGAACAGGCCAGAGACATTCTCTCCAAGGCCGATTTTAGAGAATTTAAGTAATGAATTTTCTCCAACAGAATTGCCGCTTTGGGTTCTACACTCAAGGCAAGGCCGCCCTATGCAAATCATTCAAGTGCGGGGACAACGACTTAGATGATTTCTTCACAAAGGACGCCTTTTTGCAGAGCGAAGAGTTACTTTGCAAGAATTATTGTTTTTCTCTTGTCGATGACCCGGCTCAACTGGTAGCGGTTTTTACGCTTTCCAATGACAGCATCAAGAAAATTCCCGGATCTCGCAAAAGAAAGATTGAGAAGAACATTCCCCGCGAAAAGATATACAGCAGTTATCCGGCAGTCATGATCGGTCGTCTCGGAATTAGCCAAAATTTCCAAAGCAAGCATTTGGGAAGCGACGTCCTGAGTTTTATAAAGGCATGGTTCGTCGACCCGCTCAACAAGACCGGTTGCCGTTTTCTGCTGGTAGATTCCTACAACAAGGAACGAAATCTCAAGTTTTACCAGAACAACGAGTTCAAATTCCTGTTCAGCACCGAAGAACAAGAACGCGAATTCCGTTGCCTCGGTCCTGACAGGCCCTTGAACAGTCGCCTGATGTATTTTGATTTAATTGAACTGAAAAGAAAGCAGACTGACGATTCTAACTAAGGCGCAAGCCACCTACTTCAACAACTTCACCCACTTATCGACTTCTTTCTGGGCCTTTATAACTTACTACACCGCCAAAAGTAAAATCTGTGTAAAGCGGCGTAAAGCCTTTGTAAAGTCCTAATAAAACCTTTGGAAAACTTCATTCCATCGCCTTGCGTATTGTCGCAAGGCTTTTTAGTTTGTCGCCTAGGAGATTTTATGACTACATTTTACATCATCCTTGTGGCAATGCTGCTTCTGCTCGCCTTGATGGAC
>JAEEGG010015079.1_pt1 | contig 16269 bp, 11 predicted proteins | sample 9134161 | NCBI WGS metagenome assembly JAEEGG01 (sample SAMN16246543, study PRJNA631951) | gut metagenome | biome: gut microbiome; feature: rumen; material: CR-attached | host: Bos | place: Iran: Karaj | collected 2018-10
CATTCTGGAGGAAGAGGGAATCGTTGGCACCTTTTTCCTGATCGGCCAAAACGTGACCCCCGACAAGAAGCCCACGATGGAGCGCCAGTTAAGGCTGGGCTGTGAAATCTGCAATCATTCCTTTACGCACAATCCCATGAACGAGATGTCGCCCGAGGTCATCCGCGATGAAATCGCAAAAACCTCTGCCATCATCCGTGAAACGGTTGGCATCGAGACGAAATTTTTCCGTCCTCCGTACATCGCCTTAAGCGACACGATGTATGACAACATCGACATGCCCTTCATCTGCGGCCATGACAGCCGCGACTGGGATGCATCCACTTCCGCGCAGGATCGAATTGACCGCGTTTTGGCGCAGGTAACCGATGGTTCCCTTGTCCTCATGCATGACATGCAAAACAACGTGAAGACCCTTGAAGCCCTTCCCGTCATTATCCATGCGCTCCGCGACAAAGGCTTCTCCTTCGTCACCACCAGCCAGATCTTCGAAGCCAAGGGCATCAACCCCCACGTTCCCCACAAACTCTGGTCAAATGTGTTTGCCTGAGCAAAGCCATGCAACCGCCAAATAGATGACAGCCGTCGAATGCTTGCATTCGTAAGGCTGTTTTCTATTTGGCGGATATATGGCGCAGCCATATACATGAGCAAACAGTCCTGCGGCAGCAGGGCAAAGCTGCGCAGCAGCGAGTTTGCGAATGGGCATGGCTTATTTCACAACCCGTGCAAACACCCCTGCGACAGCAGGGCATAGCTGCGCAGCAGCGAGTTTGCGAATGGGCATGGCTTTACCCTCCCCTTTATCCTACGCTATAATACACGGCAATCCATGTTCCTCGAGCTGTATGTCGATCTCAATCATGTCATAAATCCCGTGTTCAATAAAATACGAGAATATCACGTCCGTCTTGTCGCACGGCGACAGCGCATATCCTGCCCTCGCCAACAAATCCCGCGTCTCATCCAAATTCAGCTTCGCTCCCACGCAAAGGCACAGCGCCGTCATCTTCTTCGGATGATAATCAGGATTCGCCTTAATCTTGGCAAATACCTTTTTGTCAACAATGGCGCGTTTGTATACCTCCGCATTGGTCATTCCCTTATTCTCAATCAAATAGAACAGGTACTGCTGATATGTATCTGACAGGTGTGTCATTCTTTCATTCAATGCGGATTCATGCTTCTCAAAATCCCAATCCGCACTGACCTCGTCACAGCTCCCAACCTTTCTGGATGTCTGCGGTGCTTTCTCATGGCTCTCCTCCAGATCATCATACAGCTTCGGTGCCTGATCCATCTTCGGCTTTGCCGCCCTTGGCGCACTTTCACTCGCCTTTTTCTCCCGCGTAAGCAACCTGCGAAGCAGCCCTGGTTCCTTCTCTTCGCCAGGCTCTAATTTGTCACGGGCTTCTGCCGTCTTCTTCGTTGCCATCAGCTCTGGCGATGAGACATCCATCGGTATCGTATTAAATTGATCTTGCTTCGGCGCTGTGTTACTTTGTACTTGCGCCGACTGTAGCATCGCTGCGCCAATGCTTGCTTCGTTCCCTCTTTTCGCCGCTCCCGCCATGAAGGGCACACCAGCATATTCGCTTTGAAGCTTCTCCTCCACGTAATGCCGGTCAATATAGGCTTCCAGATCGGGATAAAGCTTCCCACCCAGCGCTGACGACGCCTCATCGAACACCGTCAGGTAAACCAGCATCTCATGATGATCCAAAAATGCCCGAATCTCCTCCGCCGCGATGCCCATGGCCTCCTCGCGCGGATATCCGTAACCGCCCGTGGAAAGCAGCGGAAAGGCAACGGAAGTAAACCTCTGCTTCGCAGCAAGCTCCAGGCTCTTCCGATAACACGAGCGCAGCCTTTCCTCCTCGCCCTGCTTTCCTCCCTGAAATCTAGGGCTCACGGCATGGATCACGTGCGCCGCAGGCAGCCTGTAGCCGCTCGTCACAAAGACCTCACCCTCCGAAACGCTGCCAAAGTGCCTGCGTTCTTCCAAAAGAGCAGCCCTGCCCGCCGCCTCATAAATGGCCGTCTCGCACCCCGTGCCCACGACAGGTTCAGGGTTCGACGGATTCACAATGGCATCCACCTGCATCTTCGTAATGTCATTTCGAACAATCTTAAAAGGCATCCCCTAGTCCTCCCTCCCGTACGTCAAAATACTGAAGCACCATCTTTACGACACCGTCATAGCTGTTTTCCGCAAGTAAATCACCCTGCACGCTCCATCCCTTGTCCGCCACCTGCGCCGAAACCGCCTCCAGCTTTTGTGCAGGATGGCTGACCGCCTCATAGCGTTTTCTGCTAGCCTCCCGCGCCTCCTGACGATCCTTTTGCACCCGTGCGCTGACCTGCGGCTGCTCCTTATACATGGCAATGACGCCCTCCCGATCCATCACGCCGTAGAGCGCCTCTGCATATGCATTGTTCAGATAATAATAGATTTCATTGTATCCCGCATAGCGTATCAGCGGATCCTCACTCTGCGTACAAGTCAAAAAGGCGATAAAATTCGCCTCATTTTCCTGATAATAGCCCTGATGATGCGATGATTCATGCGCCAAAAGGAAGGGATAATACAGGTCATTACAATAATAATTCCAAGTGATCTCCATCGTATAGGGATAGGTATACCCGCCAATGTTCATCCACTCGAGGAAATCCGAAAACGACGCACCCTTCATGGGCGGATAATAACCGGAAAGCAGCGGATAATCACTGCTTTGCGCCTTCATGGCGATAAAGACGTCCTGCGCCATCCTCTCGCGATCATAAATCACGCTCCCGTTTTCATCCCGCCGCACTTCCTCCGCACAGGCATTGAGCTGATTTACAATAAAATTTCTGACGTTTTGCACCTCAAGAACCGTATAGCCGCGCTCCGTTGCCCCCCTGACTCTTAAAATCGTGCCACGGAACGGAAGAATCCAATTCAGCGTGTAGATAAACAAGACCAAAACCACGGTCATGAGCAGCCCCTTGCCAAAACTGGCCGCAAATTTCCGAAAGCCCGCCCGCTTTCGCAAAAAAGGCAAAAGAACCATGAAAACCATGCCAATAAGGACTGCCAAAGCCCCCGCAAAGCCCAAAATCTCTCCAAGAACAAACGGAAATAGACCTGTCACCATGCCAAGTCCGTCACTGATCCAGCCATACACGGTCAGCTTATACCCATCACAAAAGCCCTTGCTGCAACCCAGCAGATTCAAAACCACAGTCAACGCCAGGAAAACCCATAAAATCCGCCAATATCCCCTGCTGCTTTTCCCGCCATTCAGTCTCTTATCCTTAGCGTACTTCCCTGCCTCTTGCTTCTCTACTGCGTTGTTTTCTGTTCCCAGTTCGTCCTTTCCCTGCTTATTTGTCCCCTTCTCGTTTATCTTTTGTTTCTTTCGTACGTCCTCTGACATTTCATTCCCCATAATGCCATTTCTCCCACCAGTACAATTTCTACAGTCTTACGTTCCATAGATACGTCTTCAGTATATCGCATTTCCTCCCCGCTTTGAAAGTCCTATTATTAAAAATAATTGACAATATTTGGTTTCCTTCCTATTTCCCTCATAAAATCCGTCTGCCTTTGGCAGCCGTCGCTGCTTCGCAGCTTTTTGATTTTATTTCGTGTACGCTCGGGTGAACCCAAATGCCGCCTTCGGCGTCGCTTGGGTTCTTTCCTCGCTACATAAAAGGACCGCCTCTTCGAAAAGAGTGCGGTCCTTTTCTCGTAAAAGCTTCTAACAAAATTAGGGAAGCTGATAGAAACCAACCTTCTTATAAACCTTGCGCAGCGTCTTGTTTGCAATGTAGGAAGCCTTCTGCGCGCCCTCCCTGTAGACATTCTCCAGATAGGTCTTATCTGCAATGAGCCTTTGTGCCTCCTCGCGGATCGGAGCCAACGTCTGAACAACGGCATCACCTACGGCAGGCTTAAACACGCCATAGCCCTGACCTTCAAATTCCTTCTCGATCTCCTCATAGGTCTTACCCGTGATGGTCGCATAAATGTTCATCAGGTTCGATACGCCGGGCTTATTTTCCTTATCATAACGCACACATCTTTCCATGTCGGAATCCGTCACTGCACGCTTAAACTTCTTCATAATGACATTCGGCTCATCCATCAGGAATACACAGCCGTCGGGTTCAGACTTAGACATCTTCGAACCGGGGGTCGTCAGCCCATAGATTCTCGCGCCAACCTTGCTGATGTAAGGCTCGGGAACGCGGAATACGTCGCCGTAAATGTTGTTGAAGCGGATTGCAAGGTCTCTTGTCAGCTCCACGTGCTGCTTCTGGTCCTCACCCACGGGAACGTAATGCGGCTGATAGAGCAGAATGTCTGCTGCCATCAGGGACGGGTAGGTAAACAGACCCGCGTTAATATTGTCCTTATGCTTCTCCGACTTATCCTTAAACTGCGTCATGCGGGAAAGCTCGCCGAACATGGTATAGCAGTCCAAAACCCAGCCAAGCTGCGCGTGTGCAGGCACGTGGGACTGTAAAAACAGCGTATTCTTCTCGGGATCTAGGCCGCACGCAATGTACAGCGCCAGCATTTCAAACGAACGGCGGCGCAGCTCCTTCGGATCCTGACGCACCGTGATCGTGTGAAGATCCGCCATAAAATAATAGCAATCAAAATCATTGACACGGTCTGCCCAGTTCTTGATGGCTCCCAGATAATTTCCCAAATGCAGGTCGCCGCTAGGCTGAATGCCCGATAACATGATCTTCTTTTCCGTTTCCATCTTAAAACCTCCAACTCCTCATCTGCCCTTCATGTGAAACGCCTTTTCCTGTGCAAAATGTCCTTCTTTACACAAAATGCCTTCCTTTACACAAAATGCCTTCCTTCGCATGAAACGCCTTGTTTCCATTATACACGATTGTTTAAATTTGTCATCCAAAAATTTCAAGGTTTTCCACAAATACTTGCCAGAACCTCAAGAAAATGCCACTTTTCTCGCCTTAACGCCTATAACATTTCAGGCGCACATGACATGAAGGCATAAAAAGAGGGTATGCGTCACGTCATCATGACACATACCCTTTTTGAAAACTGATTTTACAATCCCTTCTGTGATTCCTGTTTAACAGGTTGCTTTCTTCGCTGCGCCAGCAATCAGTGCAATTAATCCAATGAACACCAAAACCGGCACTGCCATAATGATTAGTTTGCATACCACAATCGCCACAAGGATCAAAGGCAGGAAGATAAATGCCAGGGTCAGTTTTGTCAAACCCCAGGTTGCCTTCAGGGCAAATTTCAGCAGCTTTCCAAAAACAACAAAGAATAAAATCACAAATGCCATCGTCAACATATTCCTCACCTCCGATAATTTCTAATTTCAAACGAAGCATATTTCATGAAATCGCTTCGCGATAAACTACTTCGTTTACTGATGAACTAAGTATACCCTAACACTGGCCAAAGATAAATCCTGCTCTTTTACGTGATGATATACTTTATCGTGCGAAAAACTACATATTATGACATATATAGTTTATTTACATGGGCGACAACAATCGTGAACAACTCATTAGTTCGTGTACCTGTATGACCCATCCTACATTGTCCGTCTTACATTACCCTATCCTGCGCCATCCATCTTATACCGCCAGTCATGCGATGCCGGAATACCATTATCTGCCAGGAACCTCCATGATCTCACGGTATGCCTCCCGATAAATCTTATATCGCCCCTGCGAGGTAATATAGGCAAGCTTGTCATACAAGTCCTGACAGTCCTCGATGAGATTGACAATCCGTGGATTGTAATGGGTTCCGCTTCCCTCCTTCAGCTCAGCAAAAAGCTGCGCAAAATTCTTTCCCTTCGCATAGTTGCGGCCCAGGACGTCCGTTGCCGCATCCGTCGTATCCGCAATGGTAATGAGGTCAATACAAAAACGAATCGGCGAGGATAGATTGTCAAACTCCTCGGGATATCCATCAGACCCGTCATAATACTTATGATGACCACGCATGACGTCAAAATACGCTGAAAGCGTCTCATCATTGCCAACGATCTGCGGTCCGAGCTCCGGATGCTTTCGAATCAAACCGAATTCATGCCTGTCCAGCGCCCTGTTCTGGCGATTGATCACGTCCGTAATATAACATTTTCCGGCATCATGCACCATGCCGCACCGATAGGCATAGGTGACGAGTTCCTCCGATCTTGCCGTAACCTCTTCCGCCGTCCTGCACCCAAGAATTCCAATCCACTCCTCTGGCTGACGGTGAATGGATTTCGCCGCAATTTCCTGTGCAATCTTCGCCACCATCAAGCTGTGAATGTACGTGATGGGCTGACGACGAATGATCAGCTTTAGCAGCACTTGGATTTTTTCTTCCTCCGTCCGAAGATAGGGCTGCGCAACGTGGAAAAACTCTGCCATCAGCGAATTGATCATGTCCGTATGATATTGATACGGAATCGTAAAGATAAAATGAAGGGCATCCGAGAGGAAGCGGTCTGCATAGGCCTGTTTCTCCTTCTCCGTAAAGCTCATGCTCCCTAGGAATTCACAAAGATTCCCCGTCAGGTTCATGTAGGCAAACAGCGCCCCTACCTGGCCCTCGTCTGTTGGATTGGAAAAGTCAATTTGCGGCGTCTTTCCCTCTACCATGGAAAGCAGGTATTCAATCATCTCCTGCTCCGTAAATTCCTTGCGTTCCAGCTTCAGCAAGGCCTCTGAGATTGGATCCAAAAACCCTTTCTCCACCAGCTCCTGCATGTCGACATACAAGAAATTCTGTTTCCACGGAAGTGCTTCCTTCGGCAGCTCGCCCGCGCTAAGCAGAAATGCCAGCGTTGTCAGGCAGCATTCGGCATAATTACTTTCCAGCGCCTGCCAAACCTCTGGATTTGTATCCTTTAAGCCTGACACGATCTCCGTCTCTCGAAATTCCTGAAGCTCCCGCAGCACGGGATACGTATCCGCAAAATTCCCCAGGTGAAAATGTCCCGTAAACATAATGTAATTGCGATAGCAGCGAAAGAGCCGAATCTTTGCATCCGCATCCAGCTTCGCAAAATGCTCCCTGCATTCGATCCCGCGGCGATAGTAGGAAAGGGCCTCCCTTCCCTCTGCATCCGTTCCCGCCAGGCGGTAAAAAATCGTATGCTCCACCCCGACAATGCAAAGGGAGGTCACAAGCCTCGTATATTGCCCCGTCCGCTCAAAATAAGGGATGATTACGTTTCCAATGCGGCTCATCACAGCATAGTCATGAATCTCTTCCCGATCCATCGTAAGCAAAAGGTCATATAAGCAGTCCGCTTCCTCTTCGTTTGGTTCCTTGGGCAGGCGTACCTGAAATCCCATTAGGTTCCGCTCATTTTCCGCAAACAGCTCTCTTATGGCAATCGAACGCTCAGAGAGCAACCTTGCCCATTTGACGGGATCCTTCTCTTCAAAAAGACGATCCCCCCAGCTGTTCAAGGCTGCCAGATTCTCCCGATAGTAAGAGATAAATTGCTCCGTGATCTCTCTTGGCTTCATGCCAATCTTCCTTTCTCGTCAGGAAAGCCCTCCAACATAAAGTCACTACGATACTTTATTTACGTGGAATAACAGTGACTTGTCGTAGTAGATTGGCCGATCCGATCCTACGCCAATGAAATCCTTTCCAAAGATGTCAAAAATGTTCGTAGCCACCTTAAATTCAGGAAGGCTGCCTACGATTTTTTCTCCGTCATAAAGCAGGGAATGCTGGATGACCAGGGTCATTTCTCCCTTCTCATTAAAGCCACTGGAGGTAAAATTCACGGGAACGACGCAGGGTCTCCCCTCCAGGAGCTCCTTCACCGTCTTCTCGCTCCGCTTCACCTGAACGCTCAAGCCTCCCGGTCCAGGGATATCTGAAAAGTCATTGTACGCGGGACCCGTGTGCGGCACGCCATATTGCTTCGCCGTTTTTTTATCCGCAAACCCCGTCTTGATCACGCCATTCTCAATTAAGACGAGCTCGTCATTGGGCAGAACGCATCCGTCGCCGTCCCAGAAGGGATTGAACCATGCCTCCTGGTCACTTACGACGTGCGTGAGCGTGAAGTCATCCGCGAAGAGCTTTTCTCCTACCTTTCCCGTCAGCAGGCTCGTCCCGCGCGCAAGCTCCTCCGCATTGAGGCAGTTTGCAAGGTACCCCGTCATGCTATAATACTTCATGTTGAAGATCAGATCCTCGGGAAGCTCTGCCTTCACCTCATGCTTTGCCAGATAATCGTCTGCCATCTGCCGAAACACGGCTTCATCAAAGGTGCGCATGTTAAAGTCAAAATATCCGTCAGCGATGTTCTTGCTGTCCTCATGCTTATACGACACGCTAACCCCGACTGCATAATCCTGTGACCGATAATCCATGCCGAGGTCATTCTCGGTGCGTCTGTCATATTCCGTCCCCGTGAACTTTGCCTGGAAGCGGAACCTTGGATAGGTTTCCCTGAGGTATTGCATGCAGCCATCCGCAAGCTTTCGAAGCTCTGCATCCGAAAGCACCTTCTCCCGCTTATCGCGAGCGCGCGTTCCCGTCTCCAACGTAAAGGGATACGGGCGCTGCCTTACGAGATTTTCCTCCGCCTTCCGATACCCCTCCTCGTCATCCACCTTTCCAATATGATAATGAATCCCGACAATTCCATCCTGATATACCTTATGGGAGGTCTCATAATTGCTCTCCTTGCTGAATGAATGGAGCTTGCCCTCCTCATAGGAAAAAATACTCTTATTCTGTGCCCACGTGTCCTTCGCCTTCATCATCTCTATCACCATCCCCCTTAATTAAATGCCAATCGCTTTACAAGGATACTCGGTCCACCTGCGGACACGTTCACTCCCTGCCCCATTTTACCGCAGTTATAGGTGTCAAACAGCTCAAAGTCCGTTCCAACGCCCTCAATGTCAAAGAGTGTCTGGAACACGCTTCCCGTAATCATGTGTACGCGAACGGGCTCGCATATTTTACCGTCACGAATGCGATAGCAAAGCGAAGGATTCATGACAAAGGTGGAATTTCCCGTTCCATTGTTCACGTCAACCACGTAAATGCCGTCCTTTACGCCTGCGATCATGTCCTCAGGATTATCCTTCCCTGCCTCCATATAGGTGTTGGTCATGCGGACGATCGGCTGGAAATGATAATCCTGCGCCCTTGCATTCCCCGTCTTTGCCTCGCCCATGATGCTGGCAGAATTAGCGTCATGAAGGCGGCCCGTAAGGATTCCGTCCTTCATCAGATAGATCTTTCCTGCCTTTGTTCCCTCATCATCATAGGGAACATAGCCGTGATTCGGCAGATCGCCCATGTCACAGATCGAAACCTTCTCTGACCCGACCTTCTTGCCCATCACCCATTCCTCGCGAAGCGTCTTGTCATTTAACATGAAATCCGCCTCGCTCTTATGACCAAAGCTCTCATGTGTAAACATCGCCGTCACAAAGGGCGCAAGCACACATTCATAGTCCCCGGGTGTGATGTCCACGGCATTTTTCGCATAGTCCAGATACTGCGCCTTTTTCTCCAAGATCTCAGCCTCGTGGCCAAGGAGCTCGGGTACGGTCATGGTCGTATATCCCTTACCGCCGTAATTGGTCACGCCATTCACGGTAAAGCCATAGAAAAAGTTCAGATTACACTGCTGGCGGTCCCACGCGATTTTCGCACCCTTACTGCTGTAAAAACGCTTGATCAGATGCCTGCCGCTCACACCGCAAAACCAAAAGCTCACGTCCGGATCCTCGGGATCCGCGCACTTTTCTACATAGCCGTCCATGATCTCCTTCCACTTGGCGCGGCTGACCTTTCTTAGGTCATTCTCCCCACTGTATAAAAACCGCTCCTCCTGATGAACCTCAAATTCCTTCACGATTCTCTCGTCTGCGATCTTTGGATTCGGCGTCGCCATCTGCGCCAAGGCATCCAGCTGGCCTTGAATTTCCTCCAAGGAATTCGTCGTGGCCGTATACCACAGATCGCCGTCAAAGACGCGTACCATCGCGCCAATCTCTGCAGACTCCCCGTCATTTTTGAGCTCCCCATTTTCCATGCCAAGCCAAAGGCTCTCACTTTCCTCAATCCTGACATCCGCATACAGATCCTTTGGAAACCTAAAATTGTACTCCATACCCTTCTCCTTCTTTTCTACCAGTGTTACCAGTTGCCATTTTAAAACCAGTTCTTGCATACCCCTGTCACGAAAAACGCAAGCCTTAAGAAACAGTATACACGCCATTTCCCTTTTTGAAAACCATAACATATGCACATTACGTAGGTTCATCGTTCAAAATGCCTTGGATATTGCCATATCCTCCATAATCCTTGCCAACTTTCCCCAAAAGCCTTGAAACCATGCGCGTTTCCTTATATAGTGGATACATACGACAAAAAGTTGGCAGTGAAAAGGAAATTTTTAAATGAAAAAGAAATGCTTAAAAGGACTGGGAATTCTGATGATCACGGGACTGCTCCTTGCAGGATGCGGAGCTCAGACCACTTCAAATGATACAACAAGCGCCTCTGAGAGCACGCTGCAAGAAGACACAAGCAGTCAGGCCACGGAGGATGGCACCTCCGCAGACGATCAGAATCAAGCTTCAGAACAAAAGGAGGATCATACCATGCCAAATAACCCGATCGACGAGGCAATTGCCTTAGAAACTTCCAAGGTTGACGACGCACCCGTAGAAGCCAGCACGGAGGAGGAACGCATCCCCACCGCGGAAATCAGCGACAAGATTCCGATCAAATACATCAACCTGCGCGTGACCGATTGTGGCAAGATCGAAAAAATCACCTACACCTCCTATGATTATTTTGGAGACGGCAGCGAGGTGGAAAAGGCGGCGAATGTTTACCTTCCCGCAGGCTATGACCCTGAAAAGCAGTATAACGTCCTCTATCTGATGCATGGCATCGGCGGCGACGAAAACGAATGGGGCATGACAGGAAGCACCTCCCGCGTGAAATGCATCATGGACAACCTAAGCTACTACGGCGACATCGAGTCCTTTATCGTTGTTACGCCTAACGGACGCTCCGCCGCAAACCATGCGGCCAATGGTTCCGACTACAATTCCTTCTATGTATTTGGTCAGGAGCTTCGAAATGACCTGATGCCTTATATCGAGAGCCACTATTCCACCTATGCCAGCGAGGCCCTTGCCAAGGCAGGTCTTGATGCGATCACGAACCAGACGGGCGATGCGGAAGCTGACAGGACTGCCTATGCAGCCCAGAAGGCCGGCGCCGACAAGGAAGCCATCAACAAGGCCCTGCAGGATTCCCGTGACCATCGTGCCATGGCCGGACTTTCCATGGGCGGCATGCAAACCATCAACATCGGTATCGGTGAGTGCGTTGACCTGATCAGCTACTTTGGCGCGTTCTCTGCGGCTCCTACCAGCAATCCCGCAGCCAAAACAAACAGCATCCTGAAGGAGAATCCCTATCCGATCCATTATTTCTACAACATTTGCGGCACCGAGGATGGCATTGCCTACCCAAGTGCATCCGCCGCTGCAAAGACACTTCCCAGCGTCTGCGACCAGTTCGTGGACGGCGAAAACTTTATGTGGCAGGAGCTTCCCGGCAACCACGACTTCAACGTCTGGTACCTTGGCTTCTACAATTTCGCACAGATCGCATTCAAGTAAACACCTGCTTTGGGGCTAAGTTTGGATCATCTTTCTGGTAGACTTTAGAACCATGTCGCAAGCTATGCTTGCGATCCCGAACGAAGAGAGGGACGTGCCGTAGGGCACGCCAAAGAGAAAGATGATCCAAACCTTCCCCTCGGGGAAATGGTAAGCTATATTTATGACATAAAACTTAAGGCGGCTCCAAGAGGAGTCGCCTTGTTGTATGTTTATTTTTTTAGCAGATCCTTCAGAAGGAAATAGGTCTCATCATACAGCTTCTTCCTTCCGTTCTTCAAAAGGTAAGAAATGTCCTGATAGGTCGCAGGATCCTCAAAAAGCTGCGCCACATAGGGTGCGTAGCGGGTTCCCGCGCCCTTTTTCAGTTCTTCCTGAAACTCTGCCAGCGTCCTGCCCTGGCGATAGCTTCTTCCTACGCTGTCCGTCGCCGCATCCAGACAATCCGCCACGGATACAATGTCAATGATCGCCTTGTACGGACTATGTAGCACGTCGAAATCTTCCGGATAGCCATTGCTGCCGTCATACCAAATATGATGACCGCGTATTACATCTGCGTAATCCCTTGTCGTGTCAAAACGGCTGGCTAGCTCCGCTCCCTTGTCAGGGTGGCTCCGAAGAAGAACATACTCCGAATCCAAAAGCCTTCGCCCATACATCGCAATCGTATCCAAAACATAAAGCTTTCCAATGTCATGATATAAAGCTGCATGCCAGGCATAATCCATAATTTTATTCTGGTTTGCCAAAACATCTTCCACGGTTTGGCATCCCGGAAATCCGCAAAAAGCTGCCGGATTCATGGACAGCAGATGCCTGGTCAGACAAAGGCTCATCTTTGCCACCATGTAAGAATGAATATAAGTGGGCGGGTGCATGGCGGCCATGGAATAAACACAATAATTTCGCATGCGGAATCCGCCTGGAAGCTCCTCAAAGTATTCCAAAAAGCTGGATAGCATATTTACGTAGGAAGCAAAATCCTCCCGCTTCGGCGACCTGTGAAGATATCCCAAGATATCTCGGGGAATTGTGTACAAAAGCTCTTCCAATTGCTGCGATAGTCTTCCCGGATCCCTCTTATGGATCCCGCCAAGGACAACAAACAGTGCCTTTGCATAGCCAAGATTCAAGCTCGTGCCGACATAGGAATAATCCGATTCTTCTCGCGCCTCATAATACTCCACGACCTCCTGAATACAGCGATCTAGTTCAGGACTATCCATGCGATACGCGGCATACAACGCCATTTGATGAACGGCGGATTCATAAAGCACCGTCCCGACAAATTCAGGATCCTGCCTCCATCTTTCTTCAATCTGAAATGCGCAGGAATATGCCTCCGCATAAAGCTCCTTCGAAATCCCCTCCAAAAAACAAAATGCGCTGACATAAATCGTGATATAAAACTTCGCCTTTTCCAAAAACTCTTCTGATAATAGCCCCGTATAGAAGGGATCCTCCAAAACGGATGCCACGGAATCCAGCATATCCTTTTGTCGCGTAGCCAATTCCAGGTTCTCATTTCCCGACGCATTTGGCCTGGTGTTTAACATCGCCGTGCCATTGATGATCATCATGATCAAGCTTTCCCTTGCTTCCTCGGAAAGCCTTGGAAAATAGCTTTTGCTCGAAAAAACCAGTGCCTCCTCGTAATAGGCAAGTCCATCGTCTAACAGCTTTTTCCATTCCGTCGGATTGCTTCGCCCGCTATAGGTCAGTCTCGCGTAGGCCACGTCAAGTCGACGCTGTAATAACCCTATTTGAACCTCCGCATCCTCTTCGTTTCCGTTTTGAGCGTCCAAACGAATGTCCTCTTCCTGATAGAGACAATCGTCAATCATTTCCGAGAGATGCAGGTCAATTTCCGTCGACATTTCTCCATCCACCAAAAGCCGGCTCAGCTCCCTAAGCCTTTCCACTTCCTTCTCGCTTAAGGGCCGATCCAGCTTAAGAAGCGGAAACAAAACCTCGTCCAGCATCCTTCGGTTTTCCAAGGCATATTCCCCGATTTTTCGGAAATTCTCCAGCAAAAGGCGACTATAATCATCCGCCTCCTTGATGTCATCCAGGGAAGGCGTGGACAAAAGCCGCACCTTCTGCATGCGTTTTACGTAAGAGGTAAACTGATCATTTAATTCTACTTCCATGAAGTGATCACTCTCCCTTTCGACATACCTCGTTTCGGATTGAAAATCTCTTCACCTTCTGTAGCTTTGGTGAACAAACCACGGTTTTACGACTCAGATATCCTTATGATGAAACTGCTTTTTCCCGGAGACATAATCTCCGACCAGCTGTCCCTCGCCGATCAGACGATACTTATAGGTAACAAGACCCTCAAGGCCAACCGGGCCTCTCGCATGAAGCTTGCCCGTGCTGACGCCAACCTCCGCACCAAAGCCATAGCGGAAGCCATCTGCAAAGCGCGTGGAGCAGTTGCGATAAACGCCAGCGGAATCCACCATCTGTAGGAAATACTCCGCCGTCGCATCCTCCTCCGTGAGAATACAGTCCGTATGATGGGAACCAAATTTATTAATATGCTCTACCGCCTCGGCTACGTCTCTTACCAGCTTTAAGGAAATGATCAGGTCCGTGTACTCCGTTGCGAAATCCTCCTCGCCCATGATCTCCACTTCATATCGTTTTTCAAGAGGTTCCTGCACGTCGCCGACAGAATTTGCTTCCTGACTCGTGCACATATTCCCCCGCGCTTCGCCAAAGCATCCTTTTGCCAACAAACCCTTCACCAGCTCCGCAACCTCTTTCGTACCGCGGAGCTTTACGTTCTTCTCGGTCAGTGCCTTCAAGACAACCGGCAGCGCCAAATCAGCTATCTTACGGTTTACAAGCAGCGTCTCCACGGCATTACATACCGCCGGATACTGCGTCTTTGCATCCACGATCACGGGAACGGACTTTGCAAGGTCTGCCTTCTCATCCAGATAAATATGGCAAATGCCGGCAGCATGTCCCATCACGGGAATATTCGTATGGTCCATGATATATTGCACAAACTGATTAGACCCTCTCGGGATCAGAAGGTCTACGTCTCCCTGACACTTTAAGAGCTCATCGATCTCATTGTGCAGCTCAACCTGTAGCAGGCAGCTCTCGGGAAGCCCTGCTGCCACGGCCGCGCCATGCACCAGACCAAACAGCATCTTATTTGTTCTAGCCGTCTCCTTGCCGCCCTTTAGAATCGCACAGTTTCCGCTCTTTATGCAAAGCGCCGAAATCTGAATCAGCGCATCGGGACGCGCCTCAAAGATCACGCCAATAACGCCGATCGGAACAGAAACTCGCTCCAGCACAAGCCCTTCGTCCAGCTCTCTTTTTAATGTTACCTTACCTACGGGATCCGTAAGGTCAATCATCTGCCGAATGCCTGCAATGGCATCTCTCAGCTTATTTTCATCGAATTTCAGACGCTTTACTACGGCCTTTGCCACGCCTGTCTCCTCTGCCGCCTGTACGTCCAGCGCATTCTCCTGAAAGATCGCATCGCGATTTTTCTCTAACGTCTCTATGATTTTTTGAAGCGCCGCATTCCTCATCTCCTCGGATGCAGCCGCCATGTGCGGCGCTGCCAGCTTCATCTTTCTTGCTTCTTCCCTTACGACCATGCCCTACTCCTTCCATTCATCCGTCATTTCATTTGCTTGATCAATGCCTTTTTCCCAAAGAAGGCAATTCCATAAACCACCTGTGATTCATATCCTTCAGGCATCACCCTGGCATATCCGTTGTCAGTAATCTGTTTGATCGCCTCATCACAGTCAACGGGAAGATCCAAATCTCCTTCCACAGCTGACATGGCAGGCTAATCATCCGATAAATATAAGCATACCATGTCGCCACCTTTTTTTCAATCTCAGCAAACACATTTTCATGGCTACGCCTTCTTCCCCGTCAGGTAATACACGGCCAGCGCCGTCCTGTGCGAGAGATTCTCTTTTGACAAAATCGTGGTAATGTAATTCTTCACGGTACCCTCCGAAATATACAGTCTCGCCGCGATCTCTTTGTTGGAAAGCCCGTCCGCAACGGCCTGGATGATCTCCAGCTCCCTCTCGGAGTACCCCGACGGATCGAATCCATTCCCCAACTCCCTGCCACCTGCAAGGGATCCTTTTGCGAGCGACTCCAAGATTTTTTCCTCCATGACACCCGTTCCCTGATGCACGGACTTGATCATCTGCTTTAGGTGCTCTGGCGTATGATTTTTGATCAAATATCCCTTTGCACCGTTCTGTAGAGCCTTCTGCACAAGCACATCGTCATCAAAGGTCGTCAGGATCAGCACCTTCCCGAGATTCCTTTCCACGATCTGCTTTGTCGCCTCAATCCCATCCATCTCCGGCATCTGAATGTCCATCAGGATCACGTCCGGATGCTTCTCCTCTGCGAGCCGCACGGCCTCCCGCCCATTTGCGGCACACCCCAGCACCTCGAAATCATCATCTACCTCCAGGATAATCTTCATTCCATCCCGCACAAAGTCACTATCATCTGCAATAACTACCTTAATCCTCTCCATAATCCTCTCCCATCCCTTCCCTCACCGCTACCGTTTCTTCCCCAGTACCCCGAGAAAAT
>JAEEGG010015080.1_pt1 | contig 16268 bp, 8 predicted proteins | sample 9134161 | NCBI WGS metagenome assembly JAEEGG01 (sample SAMN16246543, study PRJNA631951) | gut metagenome | biome: gut microbiome; feature: rumen; material: CR-attached | host: Bos | place: Iran: Karaj | collected 2018-10
CTTCCTTCAGACGGTTGGAAGAGGCGTAGTCAGGACGGTTGATACAGTTGAAGATCTTGTTGCCCACGGCACCCGTACCGAAGACGGTCAGGTCGATACCCTTCCAGGCAGCCGTCAGTGTGAGACCGTATGTGACATCGGGGATGGCATCGCCGATATAGGTACGATCAGCATCGGTAATCATACCGTCGCCGTCGAGGTCCGTGAAGGTGGGATTACCTGTCTCCGGATCCACACCGGCGAACTTATAGCCGCGGAAGTAGTAGACGGGATAGCCCTGCTCGAAGTAAGTCACCGTATAGGTGTGGAAAGTGGTACCGCTCAGGCGTGTGATGGAGGGATCAATATAGGTCACCTCATTGGTCAGTGTGGAGAGGTTAGCACGGACGCTGTAGCTGAAATCTCCGATATGGTCGCGCCAGCCGAGGTCGAACTCGAAGCCCTTGTTCTCCACGTTACCGGCGTTCAGGGGCGATGTGCTGCCACCGATGATGAGCGACGGCGTGGTACCCCATACCAGCAGGTCCTTGGTCTTCTTGATAAAGTAGTCGATGCCGAAGGTCATGCGTCCGCCGAAGAGGATGCCGTCGAAACCGAAGTTCAGCTGCTCAGAGGTCTCCCACTTCAAGTCCTCGTTACCCATCGTCGATGGAGCGGCGGCCTGCGTGTAGCTGATGCCTGAGCCGAAGGGATAGAGTCCACCCAGTGCCATGTCGGTGCTGTAGCTGTATCCACTGAGGGCGGAGAGGCTACCGTTCTGACCCCATGATGCACGGAACTTCAGGCTGTCGAACCACGTCTTGATCGGATTGAAGAATTTCTCCTCGCTGATGGTCCAACCTACTGACACTGCAGGGAAATAGCCCCAGCGGGTCTTCTTCGAGAGCTTCGAGAGGTCGGCGGCGTCTGCACGGAGCGAAGCCTGCAGCAGATAGCGGCCCAGATAGTCGTAGCCCAGACGTCCGAAGTACGAGTACTTCGTGGTCTCTGTGGTCTCACCACTCACGCCCTTCACAGCCGAGGCATTGGCATAATTCAGATAGTAGAACAGCGGATCGTTCTTCTTTAGGGCATCCTCAGTTCCGTCGTTCGACAGGGAGCCTGATACATTGTCACTGGATGACTTCTGGAACGACATACCCACCATTGCTGAGACGGTGTGGTCGCCGAAGGTCTTCATATAGTTGGCGAAGTTCTCCCACTGGTAGTAGATAGAGGTGGATGAACTGGCGCTGAAGTCGAGATAGTCGCGGCTCTGCACGGAGTTGCCGTAGAAAGGCAGCGAGGCGCCGCTGTTTCGTGTACCACCCAGGCGATAGCCGAAGCGTGAGGTAAAGGTGAATCCTTGGAAAGGCGTGAAATCACCGTAGATTGATCCGTTCACATTGAAGCCCGTGGTCTTCGAGGTGTTGTTGTCGCGCATGATGAGGGGGTTGTACTGCTCACCGGCATAGAACTTGGAGATACCGTAGTAGTCGCCGTTCTCGTCCTGCAACAGGTGCTTGCCCTGCGACAACACGTATGCCATCTCGTAAGGCAACTCCTCGGAGGAGTATGTGACAGGTGTCAGCGGGTCGAGCATCAGGATGGAAGTCAGCAGTGAGCCGTACTCGCTGTTTGAGGATACCGTACGCACGTCGTACTTCTCAATCTGGTTTGTCGTACCCACCTTCAGCCAGTCCTTGATCTTATACTCACCGTTGATGGTGGCCGTCAGACGCTTGTAGGTGTCGGCGTCACCCTTCACGATACCATTATTCTTAAGGTACGCGAGCGAGAGGTAGTAGTTGCCGCGGTCGTTACCGCCGGTGAATGAGAGGGAGTGCTTCTGCATGTGGCCGTGTGTGAAGGCGGCATCAGTCCAGGAGGTGTTCGTCTTGCCGTCCCAATTCTTCAGCAGATAGTCCTTCGTGAAGATGTTACCCTCGTCCATATAATTGATGTACTGCTCAGAGTTCAGCATCTTCGGGATCCGTGCGAGGCTCTCGTCCGTCCACTGGAAGTCATACGAGATCTTTCCCTCACCGGGCTTACCCTTCTTGGTGGTGATGAGCACGACACCGTTACCAGCCTCAGCACCGTAGATGGCAGCCGAAGCAGCGTCTTTCAAGATTTCCATTGAGGCGATGGTCGAGGGATCGATACCGCTGATGTCGCTTAAGCGCACACCGTCAACCACGTAGAGAGGCTCTGACGATACATTAGAGGAATAACCGCGCACACGTACGGTAGGAGATGAGCCCGGAGCTGCCGAGGTGTTGATTACCTGCACACCCGAAGTCTTACCCTGCAGAGCCTGCTGGGCATTGACGATGGTACGGTTCTCGATGTCCTCTGGTTTCACCTGCGAGATGGCGCCCGTCACCGAACTCTTTTTCTGTACACCGTAACCCACGACCACCACTTCGTCCAGCACCTTGTTGTCTGGTTGCAGTTTGATGGTCATACCGTTCTTAGCGGCCACTTCCTGAGTCTCGTAGCCGATGTAGGAGACGATGATAGTCTGTCCGGCCTTCACGTTGAGGGTGAAGTTGCCGTCGAAGTCGGTGATGGTGGCGTTCTTGGCGTCAGCCTTGTCGCTGACGGTCGCACCGATCACGGCCTCACCGTTCTCGTCAATCACAGTGCCCTTGATTCCCTGGGCGAAAGATGTAGCTGACACGAATAGTGCCATCAACATCATCAGAATACTGCTCTTTTTCATTGATTCTAATTGTTAGTTTAAATTTGTTATGATATAAAATTGTTCGTTACCATTTGGCCTTGGCGGCCGTTTTCGGGTGCAAAAGTAGATATTATTCCTATTTTTCTCATTTCAAGGCGTTCTTTTGATTGTCGCCTGTGTTCAAAAGTGTTTTCCGGCATTTCAATTTGTTCAAATCCGTTCCGATTTGTTCAAATCTGAGGATTTGGAAGGCTAAGGAATATAGGATTTTAGGATTTTTTATTCTCAATTATTCAATTTTCAATTATTTTTCTTAACTTTGCACACAGCAAACCTAAATGCGTATGAATAAAACAATAAAGATAGCAGCTGGACTATTAGCATTGATACTGCTCTCCTGTCAGAAGACGGAGCTTCAGCAGCAGCGCGACAAGGACGAGGAGAACGGCTTCGTGGTGGCGCAGGAGTTGTCGAACAGCCGTGTGCAGTGCATCGCGGAGGACAAGACAGGACAGCTGTGGATAGGCACGTTCCGGGGTCTGAACCGCTACGACGGCCACGAGTACCACCAATACTTTTGTGCCGACGACACGACGGGACTGCCTGACAACCAGATCAAGGACGTGCTCTGCGACCAGCAGGGACGGCTTTGGGTGGCAACGGTGAACGGTGTGTGCCGATACACCCGTCAGGACTGTTTCAAACGCATCGATGTGAAGTCGACGAACCTGAACATCCAGAAGCTGATGGAGGACAGCAAAGGACGCGTGTTCATCTACAACGGCACGGAGGTGATGCGCTATGACGAGGGCCTGCAGGCCTTCCACCCCATCATCACCCGAGATATGACGCGCCAGCAGTGGACCTGGGGCAACTGCATCATCGACGCCGCAGACCAGATACTCATCACCGAGAGCCAGCGCATCCTGCTCTACGACGGCACGTCGTTCAAGCTGAAGCAGGAGATCGGGTTAAATAGGAGTCAAGAGACGGGAGAAGGGAGAAACGAGTATTTCTTTTATTCGGAGATGCTCTCCAATGGGCTGATGGTGCTATCCGGCTACGGCAATATCAGACTCTTCGATACGAAGTCGGTGAAGATCGTACCCCTCACCCCAGAGATGGAGGCCCGTCTGACGGCCCACGCCAGCATCGTACAGGCGGCACGGCTGTTGGAAGACAACACCATCCTGCTCAGCACGTCGAAGAACGGGATGTTCGAGCTGAACCTGCTGGCGCAGACGCTGCACGGCGAGGGTGACGCGGGCTTCACAAGGCCCGTGCCTGACGCAATGGTGACACAGGTGTTCCAGGACTCACGGAAGAACGTGTGGCTGGGCACCTACGACAAGGGCCTCTTCGCCGACTACTATTATAAGGAAAAGTTCGGCGGCTCGGACAACTACCTGAACCGCATGATCGACAACTCGAGCGTGCTCGCCGTCGCCACAGACCGCCAGCAGAACCTCTGGATCAGCACCCTACTCAAGGGGCTCTACGTGTACCATACCGACACGCAAAAGGCGGAGCTCATCCCCCTGGAGGGACTGCCTGCCGGAGAACAGAAGAATGCCGTGACGCACATCTTCTGCGACCGCGACGGACTGCTGTGGCTCTCTGTGGGCAGCATCGTGATGAAGTGCCGTTATGAGGGAGGAACGCTCGCCATACTCGGTCAGACGCCCGTGCCGGGGGCGATGGACTTCGAACAGACGGACGACGGTACCGTGTGGGTCTCAACGAGCACGAATGATATTGTGGGGTTCCCCCCCATTGGGGAGCCGATTGTGAAGCAGACGTTTAATGCAGACTTCTGCTTCATCCCATCACTGCTGAGACTAAACGACGGACAGATGCTCATCTCCGCCTTCTTCCAGAAGATTGTGAAGATGAACCCCCAGACGGGCAAGCTCAGCGAACTTGACATCCCCTCGATGGCACAGTGCATCCGCCGCAGCGTCTACATCCCCACCGACATGCTGCAAGACTCGCAGGGCGACGTGTGGATAGGCACTGTGAGCAACGGCCTGCTGCGCTACAGCCTGAAGACGAACGAGATGACTCGCATCGGCGGGCTCTCGTGCTCTGACGTGGGCAGCATCGAGGAAGACCGTCAGGGCAACATCTGGATCAGCACGATGAAGGGCCTGAACCGCTGGGACCGTAAGACGGGACGAATCACCTCGCTCTACAAGGCCGACGGCATCGGCGGCGACGAGTTCACAGACCGTGCCTCGTGCCAGCTGCCCAACGGCAGCCTCGTCTTCGGCAATACCGACGGCATCACGATGTTCAACCCTGAGGATATCGATACGCTCCACCAGATACCCATTCGCTTCTGCGACCTGAAGATCCACAACCAGCTGGTGCGCCCTGCCGCCGACGGCCCCATCGAGGCCCTGCTCGACAGCTGCCGTAAGGTACGCCTCGCCCACGACCAGAACAGCTTCAGCCTCTCGTTTACCGCCCTCGACTTCGGCGAATACGAACGCGTACATTACTATTATAAGATGGACGGCTTCGATAGCGACTGGAACGATGCGGGCAACACCCACGCCGCCAGCTACGCCAACTTGCCCACGGGCAGCTACACCTTCCGTGTGAAAGCCACCGATGACACCAGCGACGAGATTATATCCGACGAGCGCTCGCTGCATGTGGTCGTAGCCCCAGCCCCAGCCAATGCCTGGTGGGCCTGGTGCATCTATCTCACCCTCGCTGCTGCCATCGCCTGGTATCTCTACCGCAATGCCCGTCGCGTGGTGGCTGCCCGCCGTGCTGCCCGTCAGGCCCAGATGGAGAAGGAGCAGGAACTGCGCACGAACCAGATGAACATGAGCTTCTTCGCGAACATCGCCCATGAGTTCCGTACGCCACTGACGATGATTGCGGGGCCTGTGAGCCAGGTGGTGAAGAGTGAACGCCTCAGCGGCGACGACAAGAGCCTGCTCACCATCGCCCACCGCAACATACAAAGGATGTTCAAGCTCGTGAACCAACTGATGGACTTCAACAAGCTCGAGAACGACACGCTGCGGCTGAGCGTCGAGGAGACGGACGTGGTGAAGGTGATCAACGGCGTGTGCGACTACTTCGTCTACAACGCCCGGGAGCGGGGCGTCACCATCAACCGCTTCGGCATGGAGGACGGCCTGATGGCGTGGACGGACGCCGACAAATTAGAGAAGATCCTCACGAACCTCATCTCCAACGCCCTGAAGTTCACACCCCGAGGGGGACATATCGACGTGAGTCTCGACGTGGCAGACAACCAAATCAAGATCACCGTGGCCGATACGGGCAAGGGACTGCCCGAGGACCAGCTCGAGAACATCTTCAAGCGCTACTACCAGCTCGACAACCAGACGAAGGGCATCATCAACTGGGGTACGGGCATCGGCCTCTACTACTCCCGCCGTCTGGCCGAACTGCATCACGGAAGCCTCACCGCCGGCAATCGCGACACCGGCACGGGGGCGGTATTCACGCTTGTATACCCCATGGTCGAGGAGGCTTATTCGGAGGAAGAGCGTCAACCGTTGGAGATGGAGGATTTGGAGACAAGAATACAAGGAGTTCAAGGAGTCCAGGACAATAGTTCTACGGCTGAGAACTCCCAACAAAGTAATGTCATGAACTCCCTGAACTCCTTGAACTCCCTGTCTCCTGAATTATCGGACGAGCGTCCGACGCTCCTCATCGTCGACGACGATACGGAGGTGGTCAACTACATGCGGCTGCTCTTCTCGAAGGACTACCGCCTCATCACCTGTCTCGATGCCGATACCGCCCTCGACGAGATGCGCGCCGAAGAGCCCAACCTCGTGCTCAGCGACGTAGCGATGCCTGGGAAGGATGGCTACGAGCTCTGCCAGGAGATCAAGCAGGACATCCAGCTCTGTCATATCCCCGTGATTCTCGTCACGGCGAAGATCACGGCCGACAATCAGGTGGAGGGCCTCAACGTGGGTGCCGACGCTTACGTCACGAAGCCCTTCGAGCCTGCCGTGCTCTCTGCCCTCATCCAGTCGCAGCTGAAAAACCGTGACCGTGTGCGGAAGCTTCTCACGAAGGCCACGACAACAGAGGAGGAGGGTGTGGACAATGCTCTCAGCGAACAGGACAAGCACTTCATGGAGGAGCTCTACAAGCTGATGGAGGAGGAGCTCTCGAACTCAGAGCTCGACGTGTCGCGCATCACGAAGCTGCTGCTCATCTCGCGCACGAAACTTTATTATAAAATCAAGGGACTGACGGGTGAGACGCCTTCCAACTTCTTCCGCACCTACAAGCTGAACCGTGCGGCTGAGCTCTTGAAGGGTGGCAAGTACACGGTCTCGGAGATTGCCGACCTCTGCGGTTTCAGCACCCAGAGCCACTTCTCCGTGGTTTTCAAGAAGCAGTTCGGTGTCACGCCAACAGAATACAAAGGATAAAAAGATTATGAAGATATTCGCAATAGGAATGAATTACGCAGCGCATAATCAGGAGCTGCACGGGACGCTGAAGCGCCCTGACGAACCCGTAATCTTCACGAAGGCGGACTCTGCGATACTGAACCAAGGGAAGCCCTTCTTCATCCCTGACCACCTCGGACGCATCGACTACGAGACGGAAGTCGTGGTGCGCATCTGCCGCTTGGGCAAGAACATTCCCCAGCGCTTCGCCCACCGCTATTACGACGCCCTGACCATCGGCATCGATTTCACGGCGCGCGACCTGCAGAAGAAAGCCTCTGAGGCAGGCCAGCCCTGGACCATCTGCAAGGGCTTCGACGGCTCTGCCACCATCGGCGAGTGGATACCCAAGGAGAAGCTGCTGACGGATCCCGAGTCTCCCTGCGAGCAGTCTGGTTTCCAGCGTCTGCATTTCCACCTCGACATCCAGACAGAGGAAGACCGTGAGCAAGGCCGTGAGGGCAGGACTGTGCAGGAGGGCTGCACCTCGGACATGCTCTACAGCGTCGACGAGATCATCGCCTACATCTCAAAGTTCTTCACGCTGAAAACGGGCGACCTGCTCTATACAGGCACCCCCGCCGGCGTAGGACCCGTACATATCGGCGACCATCTCGAAGGCTGGCTCGAAGGCCGCAAGGTGCTCGCGTTTAATTGTAAGTGACTTAGGCGGAAGGTGGAAAGAGAAATGATGAAAGAAGTATTTGGACTGTTTAGGATAAAGCCGGAGGAACGGATCCAGGCAGCGGCGGCCCTGACGGTCATCGTAGCCCTGAACGCCCTGTTTATCTTACGTCTCCACGAACTGTTCCTGCAACCAGGCTTCGGACCCTACTGGCACGCCTTCGAGCATGAGCTGCACCTCTCAGGCTACGACCCCTACACTTATCTGATGGTGACAGACTGGGACGTATTCTACGAGACCCACCGCCATCCGCTGTTAGCCTTCCTCGTGTGGCCGCTATGGCTGCTGAACCAGGGACTCACATGGCTACTGGGTGTCAACTGCGTACAGTACGTGGTGGCCCTGCCCATCATCGCCTGTTCGCTCTATGCCTATATCTTCCTCTACCGCATCCTCCGTGAGGTGGTGGGGCTCCGTCAGGGCGACGCCACGCTGCTGACGGCGTTCGGCTACTCGATGGCGTACGTGCTGCTGTCGGTCATCGTGCCAGACCATTTTACCGTATCAATGTTCCTCCTGCTGCTGACGCTCTATATCTCCGGTATGTGTATCAGGAAAGGCAGGGAGTTCCGATGGTGGCAGTCTGCCATCCTCTTCTACATCACGGCAGGTGTCACCCTCTCCAACGGCATTCTGGTATTCCTCTCCGGCCTCTTCGTGAACAAGCGTGATTTCTTCCGTCCAAAGTATCTGCTGCTGGCCGTCATCCTGCCATCGGCACTGCTCTGGGCCACCGCTGTATGGCAGCACCAGGCGTTTGTGGAGCCACGTCAGCAGGCGAAGGAAAAGGTGAAAAAGGCAGAAGATGAAAAGGAGAAAGAGCGTGTGGCGCAGATGACTGACGATGAGCGAGCCCGCTATGAGGCGAAGAAAGCCCGTCGTGAGGCCGTGCTGCAACGACAGGCAGAGAAGACGGGCAAGCCCATAGAGGACCACGGCTATCTGAAATGGACGGACATCTCCACCTCGCGCTGGGAGACGGCATACGAGAATTTCTTCGGCGAGTCGCTGCAGTTCCATCAGGACTTCTTCTTGGAGGACGCGCTGGTGCTGCGTCCGGTCTTCGTGCCTTACCGCTGGTGGCTGAGCTATGTCGTAGAGGCAGTGATACTGCTGTTGTTCGTCGCGGGAATATGGTTAGGGCGCAGGAGCCATATGTTGTGGATGAGCCTCTCATATCTCGGCTTCAACATCTTCCTGCATATCATCCTGGGCTTCGGCATCAACGAGATCTATATTATGACGCCCCACTGGGCCTTCGTTCTGCCGATAGCCGTGGGGTATTTGTTGAAGGATTCAGGAGACGGGAGGCAGAAGAGAGGAGGCAGGAACATCCGCCTCGCAGTACTGCTGCTGACGGTGTATCTGCTGACTTATAATGGCTGGTTGCTGACGGAATTCCTGCTGACGCCGATCAAAGCGGTGCTTTGAACATTGAGCACTGAACATTATGCGTGCTTCTCCGTGCCAATCCACTTGCGGAGGCGACGGGCTATTGACCGTCCGATATTGCGGAACTGTCCATAGCGCAGATTCAGCCAGAGTTCTTCCAAAGAATTGCCGATTTTGATCCAAGGATGGTTCCAACCGTTGATGCGATAAAGCCGTTCCAGATAGTCTTTGTTTTCCACGACGCTCTCAGGATGATTCAGGGGGAAGGCCAACTCATGTCTCCCCATGGTGAACATCCGTCTGATGCGGTGGGGGGTCGTCTTCAATTCTGCGGAGAAATGGGTGGAGTCGGCCATCAGTCCAATATTGTTAATCTGATTCTTCGTGGGCATGATGGCGAGGCTGTCGTGAAGTAACATGTCCGCCCAATAGATGGTCTCGAAGTATTCCTTGCCGCTTTGGCTATGATCGTAAAACATCTGAAGCATATCGCTGCGCAAGTGTCTCTCACGGGCGACGCTTTCGAGTTTTCGCCGTTTCTCTGGGTCGTTCATGAAACCATACGAAGGATCCCACCGCTGTGCCACCCTTCGCCACGAAGCCCAGCCCCAGATACTGAAGGCGATGGTGAAGAAATAGCTGTCGTTGCCGCAATCCCGTGTCTCTTCGTCGATATTGAAGCCTGATACCATCGAGATACGCTCGTCGTATTCATAGCGGTCGAGCATCTCCTTGCAGAAAGGGAAGAACGACTGTGAGGGCACGACATCATCCTCAAGCACGATGACCTTGTCTGCCAATGAGAAGGCCCAGTTGTGAGAACGGAAACCAGAAGGGTCGCAACCTTCGTTGTGGTCAAGATAGTTACGGTGCACTTCGCACTCCCAGTCTATATGCTCGTCGCTGGCAATCCGACGGCATGCCTCGATGCCCTTCCTATCACGTTCGCCACGGGGACCGTCCTGATAGAGGAACAGCTTCGAGGGCCGTGCCTGTCGTACTGCCTCGAACACCTGCTGAAACGTGTCGCTGCGGTTGAAGAACAGCAGCAACACGGCGATATCGGTCTTGGCAGGATACTTCATTTCGTAACTTTTTCGCTGCAAAGATACACTTTTCTGATGAAATAATACTGCCATTTCCACAAATTTATGTAACTTTGCAGCAAATTAAAGTGTAATACTCTATGCAAACTAACAATTATCACTATACAAAACGGGAACTTGACCTCCTGCAACAACATCTTTATATGATTACAGAGAAAATACTCGAAATATGCGATAAGCATCATATTCAGTATTTTATTATTGGTGGGACAGCTATCGGTGCTTATTATTGGGAAGGATTTATCCCATGGGATGACGATATTGATATTGGTATGACACGTAATAACTATGAACGTTTTCTGACCGTAGCCCCTCAAGAACTGGGAAATAAATTCTTCTTACAATGGTATGGAACTGAAAAAAACACACCTTTTTGGTTTGCTAAGGTCAGGGAAAATGGAACTTTGTTCAGAGAAAGTTGGTTCAGGAATATTCAGATGCATCATGGCATATATGTTGATATCTTTCCTTTTGATAAAATTCCTAAGAATAAATTATTATATAGGATACAGTCAATTGCTTTTGGTTTTATTAACACATGCTTTATTGGCAAATCTATATGGCAATGGAAATACTGCGGGAGATGTGAGGTTGACACTCCTCGAAAGAGAGGTTTCTTACCATGTTTACTGACCAGATTGATAGTTACATTTTTTAGTAAGGATACAATTTTTCGGATGCTTTGTTATACACAAACGATGTTTAATAATAGGGCAGTATCCTATTGTAAAAATATTATGACTACGAATGATATAGTTGCTATTGAGGATGTAAGGTATCCACGGGTGGTCAATTTTGGACGCTTAAAAATGACAGCTCCAAGAGATCTGGAGAAATATTTGCATACACATTACCCGATATTAAAGAAATACCTTCCACAAGAGGAACAGATTAATCATCGTCCTGCCGAATTATCTTTCGGCCAATAATATATTGGATTGATTCTCTGAGAATCTTGGCTTTTGTGTCATCACCTCCCAACTACTTCGCATGAGTCCTTTCTTCAAGAAATACCTTTTCGGAAGATAAAGTCCATGATCTCCTTCAGTATGACGGTGCCTGCCAAGCGTATCACGAGCAAATAGAGCAAAGCTGCCAATACAACCCTACAGAGCAACAAAAGCCAGAGGTTTGTGATAGAGCTGGTGAAGAACGCTGTGACGATCATCACACCAGTTGCGGCAAAGCCAAAAGGCACAATGTCCTTTAGGAAATATAATAAGGAGTAAGCTGTCAACCTACTGACGAAGATAAACCACACGAAGAGCCATAGAAGGTTCAGTGCCACATAGGCCTTCACCATCAAACTGATGCCGTAGGGGTAGAGCAGCAGCATGGCCAGAATCTCCAGGACGCCGAGGGCGAAGGTGCACCCCATGAAGATGCCGGAGTGTCCGCGGCTGATGATCAGGTCGGCGAGCAGCACGCTGATGGGCGCCACCGCCCCGCTGATGCAGAGCCACTGCAGATACTGAGCCGACACCAGCCACTTCTCGCCGATGGCCAGCACAATGAACTCCTTGGCCACGAGACCGAACCCCAACAGCAGCGGGAAGGATACAAATGCCGCGAAGCGCACCATCTTCCGCAGAACGGCGAGCTGACGTTCGCGATCGTCCCTCACGCTCACCAGCACCGCCTGGTCCACCTGCTTCACCATGCCCTGGATGAGCGACGTGCACTTGTTGTTCCACTGGTAGGCCTGGTTGTAGTTTCCCGTATCGTGGGCCGAATAGTAGCGTCCCAGCAAGATGTTCATCACATTGTTGTTCACGTGGGTGAGTATGTCGCTGATGAGAATCTTCACGCTGAAAGGGAAAGCACGACGGACGAACGAGAAGTCCATCTGCAAGGAGGGCCGCCAGTCGCTGTAATGCCAGCGCAACAGGGTTGAGATCAGGATAAACAGGTTTGTCTGCGTGGCGAGACTCCAGTACGAGAAACCCCTCCAAGCCATGATGACGGCAACACAACTTGAGACAACCGTTGCCGTAATGCTCGCCTTGGCCAGCTGCTTCGCTCGCAGGTTCTTGTAGAGATATGCCGCCTGGGCCACACCCGAACAGCTGAAAAGCAGTCCGATGAAGGCGTAACGGCAAAGGGCGACGAGTCGTGGTTCATGGTAATAATCCGCAATGAATGGAGCAGCAAGAAAAAGGATGATGTATATCGAACCGCCCATCAGGATATTGAACCAGAATACCGCATTGTAGTCGCTGTCCTTCGGCTCCTTCTCATTCACCAGCGCCGTCGAGAAGCCGCTGTTCTGCAGCGCCGTGGCAATGAGCGAGAAGATAGTGATCATCGCTATTAGGCCGTAGTCCGACGGATCGAGCAGTCGTCCTAAGATGATGCCGAACACCAGTCCCAGCAGCTGCTGCACGCCGTTGTTCATCCCGCCCCAGAAGAGCCCCTTCGCCGTTTTCTCCTTCAGTGATTCCATTTCGCTTGCAAAGATAATGCTTTTTTCTTAGACAGAAGAACATTTTTAAGACATAATAACAGACTGACATATTTATTTTAGACAGAAGAACAAAAGAACAAAAAATATTATGTACTTATGTACTTATGCCTAAAAATATATCCTCTTTTGTTCATATGTCTAAAAAAATAAGTACCTTTGCAGCGACAATATGAAACAGCCGGACGTCAACAACAGGAAACCGCGTCTCGGATGGCTCGACGCCCTCCGTGGCTTCACGATGCTCCTCGTGGTGACCAACCACGTGGCGCTGAAGTCCTTCGGCATGCAGATACGCTGGTCCATCGCCCTGCAGTTCTTCCTGCTCTTCCGCATGCCCCTGTTCTTCTTCATCAGCGGCTTCCTCGCCTACAAGGCCTCACGCCTCTGGAATGCCCGCACGCTGGGCGAGCTTACGCTGAAGAAGCTGCGCGTGCAGATCATCCCCACCGCCGTGTTCTTCCTCCTCTTCCTAGCGATGATTCCCACCACGGCCTTCGTCGACAGCCTCAACGAGGCCCTCGCCTCCTCGATGAAGGCCGGCTACTGGTTCACCCTCGTCCTCCTCTATATGCTCCTCACGTTCTACCTCTTCTCCTACGTCGAGCAAAAATTGTCCATTATCCATTTTCCATTATCCATTATATTATTCATCGTCTCCCTCTGCCTCTTCGAGACCTGCTACCTGCCACGCCAGTTCTCCTGGGCCATGGGCCACAAGGGACCGCCAAACGAATTCATGAACTACTCCAGCCTCGTGGAGATGATCCGCTACTTCCCCTTCTTCCTCTACGGCACCCTCGTGCACCGCTACTGGGAGCGGGCGCAGCGGCTGATGGACTCGCGCTGGTTCTTCCCCGTGGTGGTTCTTCTCGCACTCATCACCACGCTCGAAGTCATCAAGTGGCACTACCTCCGACTGGAGTGGGCCTCGCTGCCCCACACGCTAGCGATGTTCTTGCTGCTGACGATGGTGTTCATGTTCTTCAGGCATTACAGCGACTTCTTCTCCGACCAGACCGCCCTGGGCCGAGGCCTGCAGTTCATCGGCCGTCGCACGCTCGACATTTATCTGCTCCACTATTTCTTCCTGCCGAAGCTGCCGATGGTGGGCGAGTTCTTCCGCACCCACCGTCCCAACTTCATCCTCGACACCACGGCCGCCCTCGCCGTTGCCCTGTTGGTCGTCGCCTTCTGCGTCATCACCTCCCAGCTCCTCCGCGTCAGTCCCTTCCTCAAGAAATACCTCTTCGGCCGAGAGTAACGTCTCAATCCCAAAACTCTGTTGCAAGAGTAATTGTTTCTCTCCCTGAGTAGGAGGCAGAGAAGGCTGAGCTGCATGGGTAAAAACGACACTGACGGAGAAGAATTATATAAATAGGTATTAAGCGCATCACGTATTCTGGGGACATGATATTCGTTGAGAAGATAACGCCTGTCGTCCATACAGTATGCAAAGGTAAGGGTTTTATTTCAGACGAGGAAATATTTCGACCTGTATCGTCGAAAAAGTTAGAATAAACATCTTGAAAGCATCGGGGCCGCATCACTGCGACCCCGATACCATTACTAACCAATTAACTAACAATAACCTAATCTATGTATGAAAAAACTAACTGCGTTTCGATGGTGCAAAGGTACGAACAATGAGCGGACGGCACAAATTTATTCAGCGAACCGCCAAGATTCTTCAATAAAACCATGGCGTATGGAGAAAAACGACTATCTTAATGGCATCAAAACGGTACGGACGATGATAGCCTAAGTCGCTCACAAAGAAAGACTTTCGCTCGACTGAATGATTGATTTCTTTGCTCAAATGTTGTACGATTAACTTTATTTAACTGCAAAAATGCCGTCTATTTCTATTTATTTTCGTATATTTGCACTTGAGATTCATAGAAGGGATCTATCTAACTAAATTATTAACAATTTTAGAACCATTTAAATTTTTGAATTATGAAGAAGTTTATGATGACAGGTGTCGCAGCTCTCGTGTTCGTTGCCACACTCACTAATTGCTCCAAGAGTGACCTCTATGACGAGGGCGTTGTCAAGCAGCAAAAGGAAGCAACCGTAATCGATAGGTACAATGCTGCCTTTGAGAAAGCTTTTGGCAAGGTTGGCCCTAATGTAGACTGGGGCTTCAGCAGCAAGGGTGCCCTTACCCGAGCTCTGACAGACTATCCTTCGAAAGGTAACTTACAGCCAACCGTTAAATTCCCGAAAGACTGTGATGCCAGCAATTTCTTGGATGCTGTGCCAGAAGGTGTCAACAAGCTGCCGGAAAATGGTGCCGGTGCCGGTTCTTATTTCATTGATGGGACTACCCAATCCGTTTCTACCTGGGCAGGTGCCAGCAAGATTTATGTAACGGGTACCGTTGATCTATCCGTGGGGGACACCGATGCTGACCATCCCAGATTTGCTCCAGACTATCGCTCGGAAATCTATCTGATCAAAGGGGCTACCTTAAAATTAGGCAAAATGAGTGCTCAGACTTTTAAAGGTACCATTTATATAGCAGGAGGCGCAACGTTTGAGACAACAGAGCACCTCATGATAAATGGCACATCGGAGGTTTACAATCATGGTACAATCAGTGTTCCGTCTCTTGAAGTTAATACGTCCAGCATCCTCTATAATGTAGGTACACTGGCTGCAGGAAGAGTGAGTGCTGAAAGTAATGAGAGCAGAATCGTCAACGATGGCACTATCACATCTGATGAAGTTCAAGTGCATGCCGGTGCTGTGCAGAACAATGATATCTGGAACGTTTCGGGCACTACTAAGATCAATTCCAACAACTCTGGCTGGGTGAACAACGGCCATTGGAAAACTCGTGATTATGCTTATATTGGTGGAAGCGAGAATGTGATCAATAACTGTTTCCTTGAAGTGACCAATAATTTTGAAATGAATATTTCATCAGTAAAGGGAGCCTTCAAGATTGATACTGGCGGTGGTGTACTGACAAACAATTTCTACGGAGGAAGGGATTCAAGTACGGGTGCCGTTTCTGGTCCGTTTAAAATCGTGATGGGTCAGAATGCTGTTTTCGTCGTTGAGAAAACGGCTCAGTTTGAGAGTGGGCGCGGTTCCATTGGGGACAACTATGAATATGGAATCTTTGGCCCAACTACGGGTGGATATGCCGTGTTCCAGGCCAAGAATATTGTCAGAGACTCATATCTGGAAAGTATAAAGAGTTGGGGCGCAGTGACCTATGGCGGACACTTATACGTTTCTGCAGAGACGCATTTTGCACAGGGAAATGACGGCATGGATGCTCACAAGTTCATTTTTGAACAAGACGGTTTCAGCATTGCCAACAATATCTATGCAGCAGGCTTCAAATCTGGCAAACCCAGCATCAACATTCCGAAGACCACATGCAGCCCTGGTTTCAAAGGTGGTAACCCGCTTTATCGCGTGATTGCTGAGGACTTGTCGGCCGCAGATGCAGGTGACTTCGACTTCAACGATGTTGTGTTCGACGTGG